>Ga0209385_1001269_pt1 | contig 10714 bp, 6 predicted proteins | sample NGEPerB_FD_184506 | JGI IMG/M metagenome (GOLD analysis project Ga0209385, IMG submission 184506) | Arctic peat soil microbial communities from the Barrow Environmental Observatory site, Barrow, Alaska, USA - NGEE PermafrostAB12-B... | ecosystem: Environmental > Terrestrial > Soil > Wetlands >... | reverse complement strand
CCACCAAGGGCCTCGAGTTCGACCACGTGGCCGTCATCGGTCTCGATGCAGGGCGCTTCCCGTCCGCGCGGTCTCTCCGCGACGCACCTGAGCCGGAACGCGCCCTGGAAGAGGAGCGCAGGCTGGCCTACGTCGCCTGGACGCGGGCCCGTCGCTCGCTCACGCTCGTCTACGATCCTGCCTCTCCATCGCAATTTCTCCTGGAGGCGTTCAATGAATCCGAGTTGGGCCTGGGGGAGCGGTGCCCTTGAGATCAGACTTCCTGGGCCACCCGGCTGTTCACAAATCGGTCGTGCGAGCCTTGCCAGTTGGGATTGGTCCCTGTGGAGTAGTAGAGATAGAAGACCCAAGCTGTGGCAAGGAACACCACAGGCGCGCGGGCAACCCCCGGAACGATGGTGACGAGGGCCATGGGACCTTGCATGATCGCCCATCTCAGGAAGGCGTCCATCCAGCCAAGGGCCTTGCCGGTGGTCGCGTCCGCGACTTCGATGTGCATCAACCGTTGGCCCATGGTTCCTCTTAGAAGGGCCCAGGTCGGAACGAAGTAGACCACCTGCATGAGGCCACCAAGCAGCCCCAAGAGAATCGACGTCCTCTCGTCGAAGACGGCTTGCGACGAATCGGCCGGGGCAACGGATTTCAGGACTGTCACCAGGAGAATCGCCTGGATCAGTGCGAAGACCACGTAGACGACGACAGAATCCATGAGGTATGCGGCGGTACGCCGGCCGACGGTGGCGCCGCGCAGCCTGCTCAGCGTGTCGGTCCCGTCTCCTGAGCGCGGCCATGAGGGAGCGCGGTCTGGGGCTGGCAGAGCTGCCGAGGTATCGGGCTCTACTGCGGCATCGGGCGCGGGCGGGGCAGCCTGGCCGACGGCGGGCCACCCGCCGGGCGGCGGCACAAACCCGGGCGGCACGAACCCGGGCGGCCAACCTTCGAGCGGATATCCGGACGTCTGGCCGGGCGAGTAGCCAATCCCGACGAGCACCGGGGCCCGGCCGACAACTTGCGACCGGGCAGCTACATCGTGCAATCCCTGGCGTGTGGAGCTTCCCGCGGTCCAGATCAACAGCACGACGGGCCAGACAAAGAACGCCAGCAGCGCCACCAGCATCGGCCCGGACCACGCCGCCAGCCACGTCTCGGCCGCGCCTCCGGGCTGCGGGTTGGCCACCTCCGACCACGGCACCGAACTCTCGAGAGCCACGATGCCGTACAAGAGCCCGGCCGCTCCGGCGCTTGGAATGCCGATGGACAGGACCGCCCGGAGAAAGGCCCGCCGCAGACCCAGATTCTTCCCGGTAGCGGCGTCGCCGACCTGAAGCGACAGCATCAGCTGCCCGGGCAAGCCGCGAAAGCGCGCCACAAGCACGGTGGCGTAGCCGACGTTCACCAGGACGAGGAGGACGGCAAAGAGAGCCAACAAAGGAAGGTTCGCAACGTACGGAGCAACGGTTGGAAGCGCGCCGGGAGCGCTGTCCAGTTGCCTCGCCGCCTCCGGGTTGATGCCGATCGCACCTACGACGGCGGCCACCAGCAGAATGCCCACGAACACCAGACCGAGGATGAGACCGTCGATCAGCCACGCCCCCAAACGCACGCCCATGCCCGCCACACGAAGGCCGTGCGGCAACGATGGCTGCGGCCCAATCGTCGGCCACCCTTGCTGGCCCATCATGCCTGCGGTGTTCCCTGGAACGGCCGCCCGGAAGTGGAGGTCGTAGCACCGTGCATCCCTGGAGCTGCGGTCCGCGACTCCCGACCACCCACGCAACTACCTCCGAAAACCCGTCTGGTATGGACTTCGTCCGCACGAGGATAGACCACTTGCACGATGCCCAGTCGAGCGGGTGCTACCGGCGCTATCTCTCGGCGGCGTCTCGGGCGAGGAGCTTCATCAGACGATCCAACTCGATCAGGAACGGCTCCGTCAGCTCGGCGGGCAGATACTCGCGAATGGAATCCTTGGCGCCGTAGGCTGCCCGAGCGCGCAGGCCGACGACGCGCAGCTCCCTCAACCCGGCATCGCGGAGCTGCTCGGGAACGGTCGCCAGAAGGTTCACCCAGCGCTGCAATCCGCGTTCCGTGGCGCAGTCGAGCAGCCTATCGGCCGCGCGGGCCGCAGTCAGGGCGGCTTCGTCGATCGCCGGTCGCTCGTGTCGTGCCGGCTCCGGCGCTCGAACCACGTCAGGCCAGGTAGCGCTGCGGTTCTGGAACGACGGACTCACGGCCCACGCCCACCATCAGAGGAAGTCGCTTGCGCTCGGAGCCATCGATGGTGATGCGAACCGCGTGCTCACCAACGCTCGTGAGGGTCATGTTCCACAGATCTATAGCAATGGTGATGACGACATCGCTCGCGTCGGCCGGCCCGTGTGCCACAACCGTGCCGGTGGCGGTGGTGACCTGAGCGCCATCCGGAGCCGTCATGATGAAGCCGAGTTCGTGTTCGCGATTTCGCTCCACGGAGGTCAAGCGCAGCCCTACAACCAGCGCCAGGTGCGGGTGCGTGAACGGCAGTGACGAACCGTTCAGCCTGCTAATCCCGCCTCCCAGCACATGGAACTTGGAGCCAGGCTGAACCTCGGCCGCATCTGCGAGGAACGCATACTCAATCTCGGGCATGCGGCCATCGTAGACCACGCGCGCCTCGACCGCCTCGCTGCATCGTCTACGCTGGCAGGATTTCCACCCGGGCCTTCGCGGCGGGATGAGCCACGCGCCCGGCCGACTCCGCGAACGTGACTTCCGATAGTGGTACGACCGGCTCGCCCCGAAGGACCCGGGCGAGATACTCGCCCGTGGCGGAAGCCGACACTGCCGCCACATCCTCCGGTGTGCCCTCGGCGATGACGTAGCCCCCACGCTCGCCGCCCTCCGGCCCCAGGTCAACGATCCAGTCCGCGGTCTTGACCACGTCCAGGTTGTGCTCGATCACGACGACGGTGTTCCCCGTTTCGACGAGTCGGTGCAGCACCTGGAGGAGCTTCTCCACGTCCGCCATGTGCAGGCCCGTTGTGGGCTCGTCAAGAACGTAGATCGTCCGACCGGTCGCCCGCCGCGACAGTTCCGTCGCCAGCTTGACGCGCTGGGCCTCGCCACCGGACAACGTCGTCGCCGGCTGGCCGAGGTGAACGTAGCCCAGACCAACGTCAAAGAGCGTCTGCAGCTTGGCCCGGACACTTGGCACCGGCGAATAGAATCCGAGCGCCTCCTCGATGGTCATCTCCAGGACATCGGCGATCGATCGACCCTTGTAGTGGATCTCCAACGCCTCGCGGTTGTAGCGCTTGCCCTTGCAGATTTCGCAGGTGACATAGACGTCCGGCAGGAATTGCATCTCAATCTTGAGGATGCCGTCGCCCTTGCAGTGCTCGCAGCGGCCGCCCTTAACGTTGAAACTGAACCGGCCGGGTTTGTAGCCCCGCACCCTCGCCTCTTGCGTCCCCGCGAACAGCTCGCGGATTGGAGCGAAGAGGCCGGTGTACGTGGCTGGGTTGGACCTGGGCGTTCGGCCGATGGGGCTCTGGTCTATGTTGATGACCTTGTCGAGCGCCTCGATCCCTGCGATCGAATCGTGGGCGCCGGGCTTGTCGCGGGCGCCGCTCAGATCGCGCGCTAGCGCCCGAAACAGGATGTCCGAAACGAGCGTGCTCTTGCCCGAACCCGACACTCCGGTCACCGCCACAAAGCAACCCAGCGGGAACGCGACGTTCACGTTCTTGAGGTTGTGTTCGCGGGCGCCGCGAACAACGAGCGAAGCGCCGCTGCCACGACGGCGCGTCGCCGGCACGGCCACCATCTGCTCGCCGCGCAGGTAGGCGCCGGTCAGCGATCGGGGCTCTGCCAGAATCATTTCCAGCGGTCCGGAGGCGATGATCTCCCCGCCGTGCTCCCCTGCCCCGGGCCCGATGTCGACGACCCAGTCCGCGGTTCGGATCGTCTCCTCGTCGTGCTCCACTACCAGTACGGTGTTGCCCAGATCACGCAGCCGGGTGAGCGTCGCAATCAGCTTGGCGTTGTCGCGCTGGTGCAGGCCGATCGAGGGCTCGTCCAGGATGTACAGGACGCCCATCAGGCTCGAGCCTATCTGGGTCGCCAGCCGGATCCGCTGCGCCTCGCCGCCGGAAAGTGTCTGGCTCGTCCGATCTAGCGTCAGGTAGTCGAGCCCGACATCGATAAGGAAGCCAAGCCGCGACGAGACCTCCTTGAGAACCTGGCGCGAGATCGTCGTCTCGCGCTCAGTCAGCTTAGCCGGGAGTTGCGCAATCCATTCGGAGGCCGACGTTATCGAGAGCGTGGAGACGTCCCAGATGTTCCGGCCGTCTACCGTGACGGCCAGAATCTCCGGCTTGAGCCGTTTCCCGTCGCAGGTTGGGCACGGCCGGCCGACCATGTACCGCTCCAGCTCGGACTTGATGAACTCCGACTCCGTCTCGCGGAAGCGGCGCTGCAGGTTTCCGACGATGCCCTCGAAAGTGGCCCCATAAGTGTTCTCACCGCGATCGTGGCGGTAGCCGATGACGACTCGCTCGCCTCGCCCGGCGTACAGGATGTACTCGAGAGCTTCGGCCGGGAGATCCTTTACCGGCGCGTTGTAATCCCAGCCGTGCTCGCGGCAGACAGCCTCGACGATCTTGCCGTGCCAGGAGCCCTCCATCGGCAAACGCGACCACGGAACCAGCGCACCCTTCGCCAAGGACAGGTTCTTGTTGGGGAGGACCCGGTCCGGATCAATCTCCAGCCGGCTGCCGATCCCGGTGCAGTCCGGGCAGGCGCCGTGGGGCGAGTTGAAGCTGAAGCTGCGAGGCTCCAGCTCATCGACGGTGGTGCCGTCATACGGGCAGCTGTACTGCTCGCTATAGCGGCGTTCCTCGAACTGCGGCGGTTCTCCGTCGCGCGGCACCGGAGCGATCAGCACGACGCCCTCGCCGAGTCGCAGGGCAGTCTCTACCGAGTCGGCCAGGCGGGCAGCGTCGGGACGTTCCGGCGCGGCCGAGCCTTCGGCAGCTGTCGTGCTGGCGCCCTGGTCGTCGGCGTGGTCGCCGTCGCCTTCGGCTCCGCCGCCGTGCCGGACGATGAATCGATCCACCACCACCTCAATCGAGTGGCGCTTGTACTTGTCCAGTGGCCTGGTCTCCGCCAGATCCATCTGCTCGCCGTCGACGCGGATGCGAGCGAACCCTCCGCGCCGGATCTGGTCGAAAACGCGGTCACCCTCGGTCTTGCGATCCTTTATGACCGGCCCCAGGACCATGAGCCTCGTTCCTTCCGGCAGCTCGTAGATCTGATCCACGATCTGACCGACAGACTGGCGCTCGATCTCGCGACCGCAGACGGGGCAATGCGGATGGCCGATGCGGGCGAAGAGCAGGCGGAGGTGGTCGTAGATCTCCGTCACGGTGCCGACCGTCGACCGTGGGTTCCGGCTGGCGCCCTTCTGATCGATCGATATCGCCGGGCTCAGGCCATCGATCTGATCGACGTCCGGCTTGTGCATCTCGCCGAGGAACTGGCGGGCATACGCGGACAGACTCTCAACGTAGCGGCGCTGGCCTTCGGCGTAGATCGTGTCAAAGGCTAGGCTGCTCTTGCCTGAGCCCGAGAGCCCGGTGATAACGACCAGGCGGTCTCGCGGCATCGAGACGGTGACGTTCTTAAGGTTGTGCTCGCGGGCTCCGCGAACGACAAGTTGTTCCTGTGGCATGGGGGCCCATTGTAGGCTACGTAGCCGAAACCGAACAGACGTTCGCGCAAGGTCGCTGGCCCGCTGGCGTCAGGCGGGACAGGGGCGCCCTACGAACGCGCCCCGGGCTAGGACCGGAGCGAATCCAGTGTCTTCTGGTCGAACGGGTTCTTGCCCTGCTTGAGGGACGCGATCCAGCCTTCCCGCTCCTTGCCCAACGTGTCGTACTGGCCGTTGTCCTTGGACCAGTCCACGAAGGTCTGGAAATCCTCGACGGCACCCTTCGTGTCGCCGGCTAGTGCCCTCGCCAGGCCTCGGCTGTCACGGAAGCCCGGCAACGGATCGAGGGAGACCGCCCGCTCGCAGGCGGGCATGACCTGCGCTGCGAAACCGTCCAGGCTGCCGCCCCAGCACATGGCGTTGTTGGCATCGCCATCTGGAGAGGCCACGACCCACTTCAGTCCGTCGCTGATGATGGTCCGGGCCTGTTCCGTTTGACCTGCTGCCTGCTGCGTGCGGGCCAGCTCAGTGAGCTGGGAGATCCCGCTCGAGTCGATCGGCTGGTCCGGACAGGTCAGCCGGTAGGGTTCGTCCGGCATGAACTGCTGCCATTCGAGGCCACTGAGATTGCGCTTCGCCAGTCCGCATACCAGCGATTCCCAGTCATTCATGACCATGTTCCACACGTAGATGCTTCCGTCGTTTCCCACGCCGACGAGCCGCGTCCCGTCGGGGCTGAAGGCCACTCTGTAGACCCCTTTCGAAGGGCCCTGGAGCGGAAGGCCGACCGGCTGGCCGGTGGCGGAATCCCAGACACGCACTGTCGCATCCATGCCGCCCGACGCAAGGAGCTTGCCGTCCGGGCTGAAGGCCAGGTCAGACACGCCGTAGTTGTGCCCGTACATGGGCAGGCCGATCAGGTTGCCCGACGCGACGTCGGCCAGGCGAATGTCCGTGAGGTTGGCCAGGGCCACGGTCTTCCCGTTGGGGCTCAGCGCGCCCTCGACCTCGTTCGCCTGCAACTGGCCCTCTATGAAACTCAGCTTGCGGGTCGTCCACTCGGACCCCGGCCCCTGCGCTCCCCAGCTGACGAACATGGCTGTTCCACCCGCCATGGTGAAGAACAAGCCCGAGGAATCCGGCATGAAGCCCACGGTCAGGATGGCCTTGATCGGGTCAAACACTTCGTTTTGCATCGGCGAGTACTGCTGGGATGCGACGGGCTTGCCGCCGGCCACCTCCCACACGGACAGCTGGTCGGTCACGCCGCCGATTGCCAGCCACTTGCCGTCCGGGCTGAAAGCCAGGCAATAGACCGCGCCTCCCTTTGCGTCCAGTGGAGTGGCCAGCTGCTGGCCGGTCGACGCGTCCCACAGGTGGACCAGCTTGTCCTCGCCACCGGAGGCCAGCGTCTTGCCGTCCGGGCTGAAGGCGAGAGCGGAGATTCGTCCGTCGCTGGCCGGTGTCTGGCCGACGGTCTGCCACGTGCTCGTGTCCCAGAAACGAATGACGCTGTCCGAGCCGGCCGACGCCAGCACCTTGCCGTCCGGTCGGAATGCGATCGCCGTCACGGAGGTCATCCCCGCCGGCACCTTCGTGGCGAGTGGCGCATTCTGCAGGTCGTACACGTCCACGTCGCCCGACGTCGAGCCGGCCGCAAGGGTGCGACCGTCGGCGCCGAAGGCGACGCCCATCACGCCGCCCCGTGCGCCCAGCAGCGGGCTCCCGACCTGTCTGCCGGTGGTGGCGTCCAGGAGTACGACGTGCTTGTTGCTGCCCACCGCCAAGCGGCTGCCGTCCGGGCTGTAGGCCATCGACTGGATGTAGTAGTTCTCGTCAATCACGGTCGCGTCGCGTACGGGCAGCCACGTGGCGGTGTCCAGCACCACCAGATGGTCCGTGTCGTTGGCCGCAAGCTGCTTCCCATCCGGGCTGTAGGCCAGGCTGGAGACGTTGCCGCCGGTCTGCGGGGCGGTGACCCCGGACAGCTTCGCGATGTCGATTGCCTGACCCAGCTGCTGGCAGGTGGAGGTGCTCCATATGGTCAGCGCCTGGGAGCCGCCTTCGGATGTCCCGAAGGCGACCTCTCGACCGTCGGGGCTCACGGCGACCGTGGCATAGGCCTGGCGATCCGCCTTTCGACCGATCGACGAGCAGACGGTCTTGCGCGCGGCAACGGAGTAAACCGCCGCCGAGGCATCCGCGAAGCCGGCCGCAAGCATCGTGCCATCACGGCTGAAGCTCAGCCCATTGACCCACGACCCGCCGCCCGGGGCGAGAACCGTCGGAGCATAGCCGCCGGCGATGTCCCACAGGACAATCCGGCCTCCCGCCGCCGCCGACCCGATCTTGCCTCCCTCACCCGACGCCAGGTACTTCCCATCCGGGCTGTAGGCGACCGACTGGAAACCGCCCTCGCTGCTCTTCAGAGCCGCGTGGGAGGCCTTGCCGGTCGCCACATCCCAGAACCCGATCGTGCCGTCGGAACTGGCGGAGGCGATCGTCTTGTTGTCGGGGCTGACCGCAACTCCGGAGACCTTGTCGGTGTGGGCGGAGATGATGAAGCGTAGCTGGGGCGTGTCGAGGATCAAGCGCAGCAGGCTGCTGCGCGCGTCCATCGTATCGGCATGGCGATCGGCCTCGATCGCCAGCAGCATCCCCTCATCGAGCTGCTGGCTGTCGATCTGGTTGAAGGCGTCCGCGGCGAGCTGGCGGGAGACAGCGATGTTTCGTTGCTCGTCGGCCACCTGCTTCTGCTGGACGGCCACCTGTCGCTGCTGCTCCGTCTGGGCCTGGGCAGTGGCGCGGGCGTTGGCCTCGTCGAGAGCCTGGTTCCGCTGGCCCCAGGCCACTACGCCCAAGCTGGACGACACCACAAGCCCGATGACGACAGCGACCAGGACGTAGCGCTGGCGCCGCCGAGATTTTCGCTCGAGAGTCAGCTTCTCCAGCTGGCGCCTCTCCTCCTCCTTGCGGCTGGCCGTCGCGAAGTCTATCTGGAGAGACGTAGGCTGCGGATCTCTGGCTGCCGCCCTGAGCAGCTGCTGCTCGGCGTCTTGAAGGGCGGCGCCGCGGACCAGATAGCTGGCGTCGCGTCCGTTGTTCTCCCACCGCAGGGCCTCCACCTGCAGCCGGGTGTGGTACTTGACCCACTCCCAATCGGTGTGTATGGCGACGCTCAGCTTGCGCAGCGCCTCCTCGAACTGCGGCAGCTTCGCCAGGGCAACCTCGCGATCTTCGGCCTTCTCGGAACTGGCGGCGGGATCGACCTCGAGCCGGAAGATATGGTCCCGCTCGAAGACAACCCAGTTGAACTGCGGCAGGTCGGGCGCAAGCCCGGCGATCTCCTCGGGTGTCAGCTGGTCCACGAGGATGGGGACGATGCGTTTGTGGTTCTGCAGGGCCAGCTCGATCTCGTCCCGGCAGACCTTCGAGCCGAGCGAGTTGCGGCTGATGATGAGCATGAAGACGTTGGCGCCCTCGATCGCCTCGGTGATCTCCTGCCACCACCGCTCCCCCACCGGGATGCGGTCCCAGTCGATCCAGGTGTCGATCTGACTCTGCTGGAGCGCCTCTCGAATCAGCCGGGCGAATGCGATATCGCGGCGTGAATAGGAGATGAACACGTCCGACATGACTGCTCCAATGGCTCGCCAAGTGGGCCCTGTCGCAACTGGAAACGGTCTCGCTAGCCCACTGGCTCGCCAGGCCGTGGCACGTAGCGCCTCCCGTTTCCCAACCGTATGCGCTCGCGCTCGACATGCCCACCTGCCATTATCGGGCACTGGGGGCATGGTCAACGGTCAAATCGGCGCTCGGCTCATGGTTGGGACGCGACGCGCGCGTCCGTCGGCCGAGTCGGCTACGATCGGAAGACCTGACCGAGATTGGGGGCGATCACGAGCGATGCGCGGACCGTTGGCTGAAGTGGTTGCTGAGACCCAGCCGCCGACTATGAGGCCCGGAGGAATCGTTCGTAGCGGCTTTGGAGCCTGGCCGGATCCGGCCGATCCGCGAGTGCCCGAGGCAGCTGGATCGTCTGGTCGTGCGTCTGTTTCAAGCCGACAAGGAGCATCGGCCCATCCGACTCCTCGAGGATAGATTGCCTGACTTCGATCGTGTAGTCCGGCCGAACGGCAAGGAAGAAGCTGTCGAAGGCGGCGTGATGCAGCTTGCACAGCGCCAGCCCGTTGCTCACGACCGGATCACCTTCGTCTTCCGCGTCCTCGACGATGTGGGCGGCATCGAGCAGCTCCTGGTGGTGGAGGCGGCAGATGGCGCACTGCTCGCGGTAGGCATCGAGCACTCGCTCGCGAAATGCCCGCTGATGGACGCGACGACGGAATGCAGAGATGACATAGCGCCGCTCGATCGCGGCCGCGTCGCTGACGGCAGACCCCGAAGTGTCGGCCAGCACGCCCAGTTTCGACTCCACGTCGACCTCGAAAACGAGCCGTTCCGGGTCGTCCCCGATGATGAAGACGGGGTGGTGCGCCAGGTAGCGACCCGGCTTCAGGCGAACGAAAAGCACCAGCGGGACGCTCCCGCTCATCGCCGACCTCAGTCCCACGTTGTCCGGATGGCGGACGTCAGTTCCCCTGTACGAGTACCGAAGGTGGGGCCCGTCCATTCGGTCGGCATATGGGCCGTCCGGAATGGTCGTGATCGACAGCGGCAACTCGCAGACCCGGGGCTTGAAGATGCCCTGCGGTCCCAGGAAGGGAACGCGCTGGCTCTCGAAAACGAAGCCTTGCTCCAGGAGCGACCGGGGAATGACGTCACCATGCAATTCGACCTGCTCGCGCAGCCATTTAAAGGCTGCGAGCCGAACCCTCAGATCCCCCGCGGCGTCCATCGCCGCAGGGTACGCCCCACCATTCGCCCGCGTTCGGTACCATCCGACAACCGCAAGAACGAGGAGTGAGGGCAATGAGCAGCGGGGCTACGGTTCAGGAATCGCGCCGACAGATGTTCGGTGACGCCCTGGCGATCGCGGCGTATGCGCTGCCGGTGGGGCTCGTATAC
>Ga0209385_1001268_pt1 | contig 10717 bp, 10 predicted proteins | sample NGEPerB_FD_184506 | JGI IMG/M metagenome (GOLD analysis project Ga0209385, IMG submission 184506) | Arctic peat soil microbial communities from the Barrow Environmental Observatory site, Barrow, Alaska, USA - NGEE PermafrostAB12-B... | ecosystem: Environmental > Terrestrial > Soil > Wetlands >... | reverse complement strand
GTTCCACTAACAGTGCCTGAGCACACCAGACATTGGCATGATCGAGGGAGAAACGCGACGATGCAGCACACGAACCGTGCGGGCGTTGATGACACTCCGCGTTCCGAGAGAAACGCTGCGAGCGCAGCTCTTTCCGAGAGACCTGCATATCGAAAGCGCGCAGAATGAACTCCAGGCATGTTGCCAAAAAGGGGTAGCTCAAGGCCGGAGTCGTCCGCAAGGACTATGCTGTCATCGGCTCCCGTGGTCAGGACGCTCAGGAGGCCCGATCGGGCTTTCCTGTAGGCGTTCTGGTAGTACGTGGCGCCACACTCAGTGATGGTCCCCACATGCAATTCTTCCAACGGAAGCGTGCAATCCAGACCTCTGAGAATGCTGCCGAATTCCTGCAGTTTATTAGCGTTGCCGGTCACAAGGCGCAGTCTCAAACGTCCGCAACCTCTACTGTGGTGACGTAGTCACCAAGGAAGAGGCGGGCCTTGTCGAGAAAGTCCCCAGGGTCGCCTGTTGTGAAGAACCTGTCCCGCTCTCCAGGTCCGGTAGTTAACCGGCACTTCTCGAACACCAGCCCTGCTTCGTAGGCTAGCTCCTTGCTCGGGTCGACAATCTTGACGGCCGGTCCAAGAATGCGTTCCATGAGGCTGTTGAGGAAGGGGAAGTGAGTGCAGCCCAAGACAAGGGTGTCTGCGCCGAACTCCTGCACCGGCTTCAGCACGTCCGCCGCATAATCAGCCACGTCCTGCCCCTCGATGGCCCCAGCTTCGACAAGATTCACAAGTTCCTGAGACTGGAGTTCTATCATTTCTACCATCGGATCCAGTAACCCCATGGCCCTGAGATAGCCATGACTCCGTGCTGTGCCGGGTGTCGACAGAACCGCGACTCTGCCGTTTCGGGTTGCCAGCTGTGCGCTCTTGACACCCGCAGAGATCATCCCCAGAACCGGGACCTCCACGCAACGCTGAATATCTGGGAAAACAGCACTGGACGCAGTGTTGCAAGCCACAACAACCATCCGGGCTCCGTGAGCCTCGAGGAATTCAACGAGAGCCGTAGCTCTGCTGATCACCTGTTCCCTCGGCTTTGTTCCATATGGGAAGAAGCGGGAATCAGCAATGTACATGATCGCCTGTCGTGGCAACCGGTTCTTCAGCTCCCGGACGACTGAAAGTCCTCCGACCCCTGAATCGAACACTCCTATGTAAGATTCCATGAGCAGACCTCTCTATTTGCTGAAGTACTCGACAATGGCGTCCGCGATACCCTCGGCCGCCTTCTGCTGGAACGAGTCCTCTCGCAGAAGACGTTCCTCTTCACGGTTGCTGATAAATGCGCACTCCACCAGGACAGCCGGCATTGTGTCGATGTGAGACACAAGATACAGCGACGTCTTGTGCGTCCCTCTATCCGCTCTTCCCAGGGCAGAAACAAGATGCTTCTGAACAAGCCCGGCAAAGACCTTCGACTGGTCAGACCAATAGGCAACTTCGGTGCCCCCGATTGATTGTCCCGCATCCGTGGCATTCTGATGAATTGAGATAAAGAGATCCGCCCCCGAGCTATCGGCTATCTGCGCCCGCTTGGCGAGGTCAGGGTTGTCTTGCGACGTATCGTCCGACCGCGTCATGACGACATGAGCGCCATCGGCTTCAAGCAACGCTTTTACCTTGAGGGCGATTGACAGGTCAATGGACGATTCCTTCGTCCCGGAAGGACCCACAGCCCCAACGTCGAAGAAGCCCGTGGATGATGTGGAACCGTGACCAGGGTCAAGGACGATCTTCTTCCCTCCGATCTTTCCCTTGACAGCGCTGGAAAGCGCGATGACATAGGTCCCCATCGCAGGGTTCTGCACATCGACTGTGGAAGCTGAGGCGTGCAAGCGCAGGTCTACGACTGGAGAGATATCGTTCAGACGCTGCTTTCCCGACACAGTAGCCCAGGTCGACAGCACCTGCTGCCCGGCGATAGTGCTGGCCGAAACCCCCTGCAACTGAATGATGCAGTAGTCACCATCCGCCGTCTTCGTCACTTTCAGGTCAGAGGCGGACATGATCGTGATGCTTCCCGACGTACTCGCAGATGCACCTGTGAGAGCAATCGACGAGATAATCGGGTCAAGATATACCCTCAGAGCACCCTGAGCCACCTCCAATCCAAATACGTGTGCCACTGTCGCCACTGGAACATAGAGCAGGCCACTCAGGATCCTTGGTGCGACAGCCATCTCTTCGCTCCAGTGGCTGTTGCCTTGTGCAATCTTCAGAGTGCGTAGCCCGCCTTTCAGTACATACTGTCGATCTCCAAGTGTCAAGCTCGTTTGCTGGTTGACCGCGTCCCAGGACAACAGCAGACCATAGGCATCGGCCACGTCGACGAGCGGCACGAACGTAGTCCCCTGTGTGAAAAAAGTCTCTTCGCTGCCGCACAGAAGCTGGCCACAGAGAAACACGGCCTTCGACGGCGCGGTCGATTTGGACGCAGTCATCATCAACTGCACCGTCGAGGCGCTGGTCGACTGCTTCAAGCCAGTGCCGGACCCGGTAACATAGACAACGATGCTGGACACGAAGCCAGCTGAGCTTGCCCATACCTTCACCGCCGACACCTGCTGGGTTGGTACACCCGCGATGCCGGCCTGTGCGGATTGCACCAACCTTGGTAATGAGACCTCGATGCGTTCAGGGTTGTGTCCCCGGACAATCGACAACCCGCTCTTGTCCCCATCGATATGCATCGTGACGCCGGTCCAGCCGTTCGAGGACACCAGCTCGATACCGGTCAGGCTGCAGACGGCACCCCCAGGGCCAGTTCCACCGACCACTGTGCCTTCAGACATGGCTATCCAGTCTTCGGACGAAGCATCGGAGGATAGTTCGAGGAACACCTGCCTGCCATCCGTGGCGACGCCCACAATGAGCTTTCCCTTGGCGGCAAGCGGCCCGTCAGTCCCCGCAACGAACGGCGATGTCACCAGTCGTGCAGCCGGACCTACGGAAGTCAGACTCCTCCCGACCGTTGCCGCAACAAAACTGTTTGGCGCTGTCTCCCAGGACCTCAGCAAGGGCGCGTAGACCCAACCCGTCTTCCCGGCAGCAGTCACACGGCACCAGATCTCCTTTTGTTCGTTCATGGCATATCCAGTGATCTGAAGGCTCGTCCCGGAGCGCAGGACGACAAGGCGCCCATATGTGACTGAAGGTCCGCTGCGAAGGTCTGACACATCCACCGTCCTCGAGTTGAACTGAAGTTTCGGCTTCCAAAGAGTCAGAAGAGACGATACAGTAGATGTCGCCTGGTTGGACCCAGAGACCGCAGTTGTCTGGACTTTCACCACCCACGATGCGACGTAGCCACTGGTTTGTTTGACCTTGAGGGATGAACAGTCCACCTTGTACCAGATCTTGCCGCTGGCGTCTTTGGACTCTGACAAAATACGCAAGGACGTACGTGACTTCATGGTCGTCAGGCGTGCGAAGGCTGTCCCTGCACCACTTCGCAGCGAAGTGCCATCTTCCACGATGATCGCGTAGCGAGTGGAAGAGGACTGTGCAGGCACGGTTGGTACCACCTTTGCAGGCGTTGGTTTCGAGACCGGCGGGCTGACCGGCGACTTGGTGGCCGGAGTATAGGTCACGAGCCAGCCTGCCACGAATCCAAACAAGACGCCCACCCGTATCTTGTACCACGTCCGTCCCGACGTGTCTTTGGAGGAGCCGACAGCCTCGTATTCCTCTCCCTTGTGTCCAACTCGAATCACACTAAACGTCGTACCAGCCCCTGATCGGATGTTGGCCTGGTCCGGAATCGTCACGGTCGCTGGCGTGTCACCCTGTGCCGTTCCAATCACGGCACTGGTGAGAAGCACCAGAACGATGAATATGGCAATCACCTTCTTGCTCAACGCATGTACCCCCTAATCTCACGCTCCACTCGTCGTCTTTCGGAAGTCTCACGAGACCCCTTGGTTGCCAGGAACTTGCCGACAGCCAGGTCGATCTTGACGAACCCACCTTCTGAAAAAGAAAGCGATGCAGGCACGACCGTCAGTCCCTGCTGGCTGATGAGAGATGCAATCCTGATAAGCTCGCGCCGGTGGACGAGAAGTCTTCTGCGGCGTTTGAGTTCCTCGTCGGTTATGTGTGCAAATGCATACGGCCCTATGGACATCTGCACGAGGTAGAGCTCGCGGCCGTAGAATCGGCAGTACGAGTCTCCGAAAGCGAATGTCCGCGAACGTATGGCCTTCACTTCCCAGCCACGCAGTTCCATGCCAGCCTCCAGACGCTCAAACGTCTTGAAGTTGTGCTGGATCCGCTTATTTGCGACGACCACTCCGGGTTTGTTGTCCATACCTACCGCGCAAGTACTCCAAGTATAGAGATAAAGTCCTGAGGAAGTGGCGCCACGACGCGAACCTGGGCTTCCGAACGCGGCGCTACAAACGAGAGTGCAAACGCATGAAGCATCTGCCGCTCTACAACGACGTTGCGCTGTGTCCTGTAGCCGTAAGTATAATCTCCGAGAACTGGATGTCCAATGTACGAGCAGTGAACGCGGATCTGGTGCGTCCTCCCTGTCTCGATCCGTATCCGAAGGAGAGATGCCTGGTCGCCAAAATGCTGGATGACTTCGAAGTCAGTTGTAGAAGGTCGACCTGAACTATCAGCCTGCCGAAGCAACAGCCCTCGCGAATGGACCGCCCCAATAGGTACATCGATTCGACCACTCTTCTCTGCAAATGTCCCCCAAACCAAAGCCAGATACTGTTTCTGCGCCTCATGGTTGCCGAGCTGTCGCTTGAAGTAGCTCCACCCTGCTTGAGAACGGGCCAGGACCATCACGCCGCTCGTATCCTTGTCGAGCCGGTGCACGACCCCCGGCAACTCGACACCCTCTCCATCATAGAGCGTGACTCCACTTGCCAAAGCCACTTCGGTCAGTGTCCCGGCCACCTTCCCCGGTACAGTGAAAACAGGCAGTCCTGCCGGCTTATTCACCGCGATGATATCGTCATCGATATACAAAACCGGCACGACGACCGATCCCAGCCTCAACTCATGCACGAAAGCCCCATTGGTTGGGAAAGAGAAGTGCAAGACCACATAGTATTGCACCGGTGGTCACGAGACAGTCGGCCACGTTGAACACGGACCAGCCGCGCACCCACAAGAAGTCGGTTACCTGTCCCGCTATGATGCGGTCGATAAAATTGCCTGCAAACCCTGCAAAGACGAGAAGGAAACCATGAGCTAGTCCCCGATCTCCACGGTGCAATGCTACGATAGCCGCAATACAGACGCCAATACCCAGTACTGCATTCACTGGTACGACCCACTGTCGCCCTCCAAAAAGCCCGAACGCGACTCCCTTGTTCATCGTCAGGACAAGTCCTACGGGACCTGCCATGATGACATGCTGAAGAAGTAATCGCCGTGCCATCCATTTGGTAGCTTGATCTCCCAGGATCATCAGGACAACAAGAACCGACCAGCGGAGAAGAGTGTTCGGCTTGTTCATAGTGTATCTTCAGCCATTGCAGTGCCTTCCAGACCGATTTCCACGGTCTTGCTCCTCGAAGCATGTCCACGCAAGATGCGAACCGCAGAGCGAGCTACGCCGAAGTGATGACTAATGATCTGCAGCAGTTCCTCATTTGCCTTGCCCTCTGCAGGCCTGGCATGTACGTGGACGCGCCAGGGATCTCCTGGTTCCACATCCGATCTGCTGCTACCTGGAATTACGCGCACAGTGATCTGCATAAAGTCTCCTCTTCAACGCAACCGGGCCGTCCATCCCAGCAACCAGGGACAGCCGGCCCAGTACGTCTGAACGTCTGTCGCCCTTACTTCTTCGTCAGCAAGTGGCAAGCCACTGTGTGCCCCGGAGCTACCTCGATGACAAGAGGCTCCTGCTCTTTGCAGATGGGCATCGCATAGGGACACCGCGTGCGGAAATGGCAGCCGGATGGAGGATTCACCGGTGACGGTACGTCACCCTGGAGTATGATGCGTTCGCGTTTCACCTCAGGGTCAGGAACCGGCACTGCTGAGAGAAGGGCCTGTGTATAGGGGTGAAGCGGGTGGTCAAACAACTCATCGTTCTCTGCAGTTTCGACGATCTTGCCAAGGTACATGACCGCAACGCGGTCAGACATGTGCCGGACGACGGCAAGATCGTGAGCAATGAAGAGATACGTCAAGTTCAGCCTTTGCTGCAGTTCCTGGAGCAAGTTGATGATCTGCGACTGAATCGACACATCCAAGGCCGAGATCGGTTCGTCCAGTACCAGCAGTTCCGGGTTGATAATAAGTGCGCGGGCAACGCCAATACGCTGGCGCTGACCACCGGAGAATTCATGAGGATAGCGCTTCTCATATTCAGGGCGCAAGCCTACAGTCTCCATCATGGTAGCGACGGCCTGTCTGCGCTCCCTACGAGTACCGATACTATGCACATCCAGGGGTTCCTGAATGATGTCACCCACAGGCATGCGCGGGTTGAGAGATCCATACGGGTCCTGGAACATGATCTGCATGTTCCGACGGAGGGGACGCATCTGGTTCGGAGTAAAGTTCGTGATGTCCTTCCCTTTGTAGATGATCTTCCCGCCAGTAGGCTGCAATAGCTTAAGCATCGTGCGTCCCGTGGTCGTCTTGCCCGATCCGGATTCTCCCACCAGACTCAGGGTTTCGCCCTGGTCGATGAAGTAATTGACCTCGTCGACAGCCTTGACTGAGGCGACGGTCGCACCAAAGACTCCTCCCTTGATGGGAAACCACTTCTTGAGTTTCTCGACTTCTACAAGTCTCGTTGCCATAGTCATTTCTCCTCTCTGCCTAGGACTCGATGGGATGGAAGCAGCGTACCAGATGACCTGGGGTGAGCTCAACAATCTCCGGCTCTTCCTCTCTGCACTTCTCCGTGACAAAAGGGCAGCGTGGGTTGAAACGACAACCCTTGGGCATATGGTACGGGGAGGGGACCATACCCTCGATGGCAGGCAGCGGTTCGTTGGTTTTCTTCTCCGTGAATTTCGGAATGGATGTCAGTAGACCGTACGTGTATGGGTGGCGTGGAGACTTGAAGATTTCTTTGGCTGAAGCATTCTCGACAATCTTGCCGGCATACGCGATGGCAATCGTCTCTGCCATCTCGGCGACGACTGCAAGGTTATGCGTGATAATAAGAATGGCCATGCCCAGCTTCTTCTGCAGTCCACGCATCAGGTCGAGGATCTGCGCCTGGATGGTGACATCAAGCGCTGTCGTCGCTTCATCAGATATCAGAAGCTCAGGGTTTGAGGACAACGCCATCGCAATCATGACTCTCTGGCGCATGCCACCGCTCATCTCATGAGGGTACTGGCCAAAACGCCGTTCGGGCTCGGGGATACCTACGAGATGAATCATCTCGACCGTTCGCTTCTTCGCCTCAGCGCTATCGATTTTCTGATGCAGGGTAATAGCTTCACTGATCTGATCTCCAATCGTGTAGACCGGATTGAGCGATGTCATGGGTTCCTGGAAGATCATGGAGATTTTGTCGCCCCGTATCGCACGCATCTCTTCTTCATTTTTCTTCAGGAGGTCTTCCTCATGGAAGAAGATCTCGCCTTCGATGATCTTGCCTGGAGGATCAGGAATGAGTCGCATGATCGAGAGGGCCGTAACGGATTTTCCACAGCCTGACTCGCCCACCAGACCCACAACCTCTCCTCGGTGGATCGTCAGATCAATGCCATCCACGGCCGGAACAACACCGTCCTCTGTGTAGAAGAACGTGCGCAGGTTCTTGATATCAACGAGCACTTCCCGATTGTCCATAGAGCCCCTCTACAGTTTCAGTTTCGGATCGATGGCGTCGCGAAGTCCATCTCCGAAGAAGTTGAATCCAAGAACAGTCATGAAAATAGCCAGTCCGGGGTAGATGATCAGTCGGGGCGAATTCCAGATGAACTGCTGGGCATTCTGCAGCATATTCCCCCAACTGGCGAAGGGGGCCTGAACACCAAATCCGAGGAAGCTGATGGATGCCTCGTAGATAATGGCACCACCAATACCAATAGTCGTCGAAACGATCAGGACCGCCAGGGTATTGGGGAATAGATGCCTCCACATAATGCGGTTGGCACTGGCACCGATCGCACGGGCCGCCTCTACATATTCCTGTTCCTTGAGCGAAAGAACCAGACCCCGGACAAGACGGGCGTCAGTCATCCACCCGAACAAGACGATGACAAGGATGATCTGCCATACCCCTTTTCCAAGTACGCTCGCCAGAGCTATCAACAGGGGAAATGTCGGGATAGACAGCATGGCATCTGTGAATCGCATGAGGATGTTGTCGGCCCAGCCACCGTAGTAACCCGCAACAAGCCCAACAAAAGCTCCGGCGAGTGTTGAGCTGATCGCAGAAATAAAACCAATGAACAACGAGATGCGCCCCCCGAAGAACATGCGGGCAAGCACGTCGCGACCATAGTCGTCGGTACCCAAAGGGTGCGCACGGGAAGCAGGATTAAAGAGTCCACCCAGACCCTCGATCTGTGCGTTTGGATCGGCCCGCCAAATTAGTGGACCAACAAACACGAACAGCAGGATAAAGATCAGCATGAATGCGCCGACCATGGCCAGTTTGTGACGGGTAAGACGGTGAAACACCATGCCAACGTAGGTATAGTCCTCAGAGGACTTCTGGCCCTTCTTCTTGGCTTCGATAGCTTTTTCCGCCATGATGTCCTCCTAACTGTACTTGATACGTGGATCAACCCACGCATACACGATATCTGCTACCAGGTTGAACGCAATGACAAGAACGCTCGAAAGCATGAGGCCAATCATGGCCGTGGGATAGTCAGCTTTGGTTTCAGCCTGGATAATCAGGCTGCCCATTCCGGGGATGTTGAAGATTGTCTCGGTAATGGCTGCACCTCCGACAATGCCGGGCACCGACAATGCTATGAGCGTCACAATCGGGATCATTGCATTGCGCAGAGCGTGCTTATAGATGACGGAGCGCTCAGGTACGCCCTTCGCACGAGCCGTACGGATATAGTCCTGACGAATGACCTCCAGCATGGAAGACCGCATGTACCGCGCATAGCCACCCAGAGATGAGAAAGCCAGAACAACGACAGGCATCACGAGATACTGAGCCCGGTCTCCAAGCTTCGCCCAGAATGGAGCTTCCTCGAGTCCCGGCGTGATGATACCCCCCGCAGGCAACAGAGGCATCCCGCTCGGTCGTTTCAGGACAACGCTGAAGAGCATCATCATGAGCAGTCCAAACCAGAACGTCGGCATGGACATGCCCAGAAAGCTGATGACCGTGACGACGTAATCGGTCACGGAGTATTGCTTGACAGCAGAGATGATACCGATCGGAAGAGCAATGGCAATAGACACCAGGAATTCGATCCCCATGAGCCGCACGGTCACAGGCAACGCTCTGGAGATGACGTCACGAGCCGTAGAGCCAGGATATAGGAGAGAAGGGCCCCAGTCCCCACGAATGACGCCACTGAACCACTTGAAGAACCTCAGATACCACGGAAGGTCAAACCCCCAAGCCTTGATGAGGCGCTGGATGTCTGCCTTCTTGATTCGCGGGTTCTCGATCAGAGCCGCGAATGGGTTTGGCACGAGGGAGAAGATACCAAACGACACGATCATCACGATCAGGATCAGCGGGATCATGCCCAGAACACGCCGGATTATATAATCTCTCATGTTGGCAAAGACTCCTTTCGGCAGTCTCCCGCGCCTCCCTGCAGAGACGTGGAAGCCGATGAATCGAATCTACAGGTTCTCAGACTCCATAGTCGCGGTGTCGACGGATCTGGTCATCGTACCCATTCCCTCCAAGACCTCTACTGAATGTTCCCGTTGTTGTACAGAGAAATCAAAGCAGGACAATCGCTCAACGTCACTGTCCGCCGAGCTAAGTAGCTATTTATCTGTCTTGATGTTATACCACGGTCAACTGAGAGTGTCAATTGAACGTACGGCCTGCAGACATCGGCTCCAGGGACAACGCGGTGCAGAATGGGATCGCTGTAAATCCAACTCCAGGAACTGCGCTCACGAGCGCTTGGTTACTCCTGAGACGGCGAACGGGGTCCAAAAATTCCTGTACCAATACGTATCATATTAGAGCCGTGCTCGATCGCCAGTTCAAAGTCGTCGGACGTTCCCATGGACAGCAACCTGACGCACGATGAACCCAAGTCTCTGGCGAGTTCCTGGAACAGCAAGCTAACCGATTCATACATTGTCGCCCGCATCTGCATCGTAGCTTGCAGAGGGACTACAGCCATCAGTCCGGAGATCTCATGTAGCCAAGGAGTATCGGCGGCGGCAAGCTCGTGAATCTGCGGTATGGTCAGTCCGCCCTTCTGCGATTCTTCGCCTGCATTCACCTCCAGCAGGAACGTACGCGCCCTCCGTGCCTCGCAATCCTGCATATCGTGCACATGTTCAAGGAGTTTCGGACCTGCAGAATCGACGGCATCAAACGCTCGGAGTATGGCGTTGAACTTGTTTGACTGGAGTCGACCGATGTACCGGACAGTCACTTTTTGATTCTCGCACAGAGCGAAGACATCTTTGCGAATGGCTTCCTGCAGATAATTCTCACCGATTTCGGTCGCCCCTGCATCAATAGCTTCCAGTATCCGGGGAAGAGGCTCTGTCTTCGTCACGCAGACAATATGCGG
>Ga0209385_1001267_pt1 | contig 10730 bp, 15 predicted proteins | sample NGEPerB_FD_184506 | JGI IMG/M metagenome (GOLD analysis project Ga0209385, IMG submission 184506) | Arctic peat soil microbial communities from the Barrow Environmental Observatory site, Barrow, Alaska, USA - NGEE PermafrostAB12-B... | ecosystem: Environmental > Terrestrial > Soil > Wetlands >... | reverse complement strand
GTGCAGGGCTACGCCGCCCACGAGCAGGGGACCTTCGAGGCGGTCACCCAGGCCCGGGCCAACGCGGTCACTGCCGGTGCGACGGGCGATCCGGGTCAAATCGCCCCCGCTGAGAACGCCCTGTCTGGGGCGCTGCGTTCGTTGTTCGCGGTCGCCGAGAACTACCCACAGCTGCGGGCGGTCGAGAGCTTCCTTCAGTTGCAGGAGACGCTGACGGCCACGGAGGACAAGATCGAGTATGCCCGCCGCTATTACAACACCAGTGCCCGGGACTACAACATCGGGCTGCAGACCTTTCCGCGCAACCTGATCGCTGGCCCGTTCGGGTTCAAGGCGGTGGCGTTCTTCGCTACAGACGAGGACGACCGCGCAGTGCCTCGGGTAGAGTTCGCCGGTTCTGGCTCCGGCATGGCCGGCCCAGGACCCTCGGGCCCGCCTCTTGCCGGTGGCCCGGAGGGGCTTCCGCCAACCAGCTGAGACCACCGAGTGGGCAAGTCGCTCGGTCAGACCGATTGGCCCGAGGTGAGCTTCTCAAGCTCGGCGATCCGCTCCTCGATGGGAGGGTGGGTGTCGTAGTGGCGGTGGTACCAGGTCTCATGGTGCTGCAATGGGTCGTCGATGCACATCGCAGCGAAGGGGTGGTTCATCTTCTTGAATGGCTTGTCGTTCTGCTGCAGCACTTTCAGTGCGCTCAACAATCCTGCCGGGTTGCGGGTGAGCTCCACACCGCTGACGTCTGCCAACGACTCACGGCGGCGTGAGAGTGCTAGGCGAATGAGCGGGCCGAAGGAGAAAACTACGACGGCGAGCAGCGCGCCGGCGACCATGACCAAGAGCATGATCTGGCTGCCCCCGTTGTTGCTGCGCCCGGTGCTGCCCCAGAATGCGCTTCGCCATAGAATGCTCGCCATCAGTGCGGCCATGCCGATCATGGTGCCCACCACGAGCAGGAGGCGGATGTCGTGATTCTTGATGTGGCTCACCTCGTGACTAGTGACGCCCTCGAGCTCTTCGCGGGTCATGATGGCGAGCAACCCCGTGGTGAAGGTGATGGCTGCCTTATCCGGGCTGAGCCCGGTGGCAAAGGCATTGGGCGAGGGGTCGTCGATGATGTAGACCGCCGGTTTGGGTATCCCCTCGCCGATGGCGAGTGCCTCCACCAGATTGTGCAGCTGCAGGTACAGGGATGGCTCGGCCAGCACCGCCCCCGACACCCGGAGCACCGTCCCGGCTCCGGCGGTCAAGGAGTAGAGAATCCCGGCAATGGCCAAGAGACCGCAGATCACCATGCCGATGATGACAGGGGTCCGGCCGGAGCTGGTCGGCTGGGCCGGCGCGAAGCCGTTGTTGACCGAGTGGTTGTAGACGGCCCTGAAGAGAAGACCGAGGACAGCTCCGATGGCAAGCCAGATCACGAAGACCAGACCGACGAAGATGATGCTTCGTCGCTTTTTGCTGGCGATCTCGCTCTACTCGTGCCGAATCCTAAGGCATCGCAGGTGCCCGGACTCGGGGGAACCCAGCGAGATGCTCATCACGTCAGCCGTCTCCGGCCAGTCCGACCTCAAGGCCGAATCCTTCCTCCTCGGCCCGCATCTTGGCAGACCCCGAACGCTGTCCACGGCCAGTCAATGATCGCGAGCAGGGCCACCGCCGAGTCGGCTTCTCCGGCGAGCTGATGGCTTGGCGGAACCCGGACAGGCTGGGGCTGGCGAGGGAATGCAGCGTGTACGGACTCGGCATTCGGCGCATTGAACAGGTCGCCCTGACGGGTCAGAAGGGGAAGGTCTTCTCTGATGTCCTCAGCCTGATTGGCATTGGTCTCGGGTGATGTCCTCTGCTGAGTCAGCTGAGGGCTAGGGCTGCGCCTCAGCCTGATCAGCTGAGCACCGGTCGCTCCTTGCGGCATCCAGCAGCGGCCGACGGCTGTGCACTTCCTGCAATAGATGTTCAAGTGTGAGGCAGGCCTGCGAGACATGTCCAGGAGGCGGACCCCCTGCTGCTGCGGATTTCATGGCGCTGCTCGATGAGCCATTCGCCAGCCTGATCGTTGGCCGATGTCGCCCCACGGCGGCCTACCGGCCGAGCGATAGTCGCTGCCTGCCAGGCATGGTCCGCCATCGTCCGGGGAGCGGATTGAGGCGTAGGATCCGCCAATGGGAGCCTCGGACCTCGCCCAGCGGGAACGCGAGACACTTTGCGATCTATTCGTTGCGCTCGGTCCCAACGCGCCCACGCTGTGTCGGGGATGGGTGACCGCCGATCTGGCTGCTCACCTTGTGGCACGCGAGCGACGCCCAGACAGCGGCCCCGGGCTCGTATGGCCTCCCCTGGCTGGCCACACTGACAAGGTTCGTCGCTCACTGCGAGACGGAACGGCTTGGGCGGAGCTAGTCACGAAGGTACGTCGCGGCCCGCCTTTGCTCCTCCGCCCTTTCGACGGCCCGATGAATACAGTTGAGTTCTTCATCCACGTCGAGGACGTCCGTCGAGCGCAGGCGCGTTGGAATGCCCGTTGGATCCCGCCAGAGATGTCCAACGCCCTGTGGGCGCGTGTGGGGGCGGGAGGAATGGCAAAGGCGGTTGCCGCGACGATCGAGCTCACGTCCAACGGGCGTGAAACCAAGGTCAGTGGAGCCGGACCTCGCGTTGGGATCGAAGGTGATCCTGGTGAACACATTTTGTTCGGAGCCGGGCGCCAAGAAGCAGCACTGGTGGAATTGAGAGGCGACGCTGCGCTCGTTGCCCAGCTGCGGTCTGCTCCGTTAGGCATATAGCACTCCGGAGCCGCCGTCCACCTGCCGAGCAGGCCGTAGCCTGGGAGCCGTGTCGGCGCCCGTGATCTCCTACCTGCATGGCTATCGGTTCGGCATGGCCCCGGATCAGCTTTGGGACCGGATCGAGGAAGTCGACCAGTTCGAGCGGTGGTGGCCCTGGCTCACTGACTTCAGGCTCGACGGTGACGGCCTGTCGGCGGGATCTGTCCTCTACGGTGTGGTCACCCCACCGCTTCCGTACCGCATGCGGCTCAGTGTCGAGCTCGTCGATTGCGACCGCCCGTTTGCTATCGACGCGGCGATCGACGGGGACCTCACCGGAAATGCCAGGCTGCGGTTTTGCCCAGTGCCCGGGGGGACCTGGGCCGAGGTGGCGTGGACGGTTGAGATGCGGCAGCCGGCCATGAGGTTCGCCAGTCGGATCGGCCGCCCGGTCCTGCAGTGGGGGCACGACCGTGTCGTCGAGATGACGGTTGCCGGTTTCCGCCGACGGATCGAACGCCCCTAGCGCAATCGGCTGATCGCCAGGGATGCAGCCAGCTATTCGATGACCAGCGAGCGAGCCGCACTGGAGAGCCCGCTGAGATTGGGCATTGGGAATCGAACCTGGGATCCGAACTTGGGAAGCTGAGACAACTGGTGGAGCCGCATCATGTCCTCAGTCAGCGATGCTGGGACATCGGCACGGCGTTCTCACCTGTAACGGCACAGACGATTGGGGCGGCTGAGGCGGTCTGGGCATGTGTTTCCGGTCAGCCCCGTCGGTCTTCTCGGCGCGCCACGCGGCGCCGATGACGGCGAAGTACGCCCAGTCCGAACCAGACCAGCGCCCCGAAGATTGCCGTTATGAGGGTGAATAGCCAGAGCGGCCATGTGAAGTTCCAGACCAAGAAGTGGAGCGTGATCTTCTCCGTGTTCTGAATCATGAAGATGACCAGTAGCCCGACTCCGGTGAGCGAGGCGATTGCCCCGCCACCGAGTCGTGCACGGTTCGCACTGTTGTCACCAGGACTCTGCTGATCCATGACGACTCCCCTTGTAGTCCTTCGGCGCCAAATGACCGTTCGGTGCAGCGTATACAAGCTGATCAGTTCACCTGGCGAGAATGCTATCCGCCGGAACCGGCCAAGCCGGGCAACCGTACACCTGCGTTCCAACAGCGGTCAGAGAGCCGACCGCAACTTGCTGCGACCCAGCTGGAGCGGAGTGACCCAAACGGGAGGGTGGGACAGTCCGTTCCGCAGCGGACGGCGCCTCGAACGTTAACTAGAGCCTGAAGAGTCGACGTGCGTTGTCGCCCAGGAAGAGACTGCGGACCTCGTCATTTAGGCCGAGGTCGTCGAATCGTTCCAATGCTCGGGATGCAGTCATCATCGGGTAGTTGGTCCCGAAGAGCACCTTTCGCTTGCCACGGCCCTTCATGTACTCCACCAACTCACTCGGATAGCGTTGCGCCGTATAGGCGCTGGTGTCGATGAAGACATTGGGGTGCTTGTCGGCGGCTGCGATCATTTCGGCTGTCCACGGATAGCCGATGTGCCCGCATACGATGACCAACTCGGGGAAGTCGAGCGCCACCTGGTCGATGTAGGGGATCGGTCGACCCGTCTCGGAGGGGCGAAGCGGCCCGGTGTGCCCGACCTGGGTACAGAACGGGATGCCGAGATCGACACAGGCCGCATAGAGCGGGTAGTACCGGCCGTCGGTCGGAGGCAGCTCCCACAGCCATGGGACGATCCGAAGTCCGACGAAGCCTTCATCGACCCGTCGGCGCAGATCTCGGACGGCGTCCATCGGCCTGCGCAGGTCGGCCCCGGCCACGCACGCAAACGCTCGGGATACTGGGCCACGAAGGCAGCGACCTCCCCGTTGGCAATCAATGATCCTTCTGGGCCGTACCACGCAGCGATCAGCCCGACGCCGACGCCGCCCTCATCCATGGCCGTGATCGTCAACTCCAACGGCAAGGGCTCGGTCAGCTCCTCCGTCGTCCCCATCCAGCGTCGGAGTGAATCGAACATTTCGTGGTTGGAGTGCCGAAGGGTCGGGTGCTGCATCCACACGTCGACTGCGTCATCCGTCATCTGGTAATCATGTGGGACGAGTCTTGCCTGAGGCAACCTGGCCGCCTCGACTGCCCCGCAACGCAGGTGTGCGGTCGCGCTCAGCCTTGTCAAGATCGCGGAGATGGCCGCAAACCCACAAGGCCGTCGTTCGTTGCATGCGAGGTCCTGGCGCGAACTGGCACGGCCAGGTCTTCCTGTGATCGGCGGTGGATTCGCTCACGTCAGCGTGCAACCTGGTTGACCAAGAAGGAACGGGCTCATCGCCGCTGACCGACGGGCCGAGGAGCTCCACCGACTACGGCGACAGCGTTCCAACATCTCCGGTCAGATCACAGGTACTCGGTGCTGATTTGCCGACCAGTCGTGCCGTCATCCATTGCACGATTGTCGGAGCAGCCACGAACACGACCGTGCCATGAGTCGCGCCAGTGACATGCAAGTAGTCGACAATGTCGCCGATCGGACAAGCCTTGGTGGAGATGAATCCATCGGTCAGCGCTGGTGGCACAGTGGCGTCGGCGGTGCCTTGCAGCACGAGCATCGGTGGTGACGTGCGTACCTGGCCCGGATCGTTCAACTTCGCATGCGCCAGTACTACCGGGTTGGAGCCGGCGGTCGATTGGAACACGGCCTCGGGGGTGAGGTGTTCCGAGGTGATGGCGGCGGACAGTGCCGATCCGCATCCCATGGGCACCGTTGCGGCCGCGACCCGCTCCCCCTCCGGCGTGAAGACATCGTCCGGAGGCAGGTCGCGATAGTCGCGGGTCCACGAATACGCGACCGGGATACTGAAGGGGAGAAAGCGCTGGCCCGGCGGGGAGGCGACGATAGAGATCAGCGTGCTCAGGCCGGTGGCCGGGGCTGCGGCCACAACGCCCACCACATGGAGGTCCGGGGCGTAGCTCGGAGCCATCTCCCCCGCGAAGAGGGCGGCATGACCACCCTGTGAGTGGCCGTAGATGATGACGGTGTTGCTGGTCCGCAGCCCGGGCAAGAGCCGGGTGGCGCGGGTGGCGTCGAGGACGGCACTCCCCTCGCTCGCACCGACCAGATAGGGATGGACACCGTCGGCGACGCCCTGGCCCTGGTAGTCGGCGGCGGCGACCGCGAATCCGGCGTGAAGGAACTCGAGCAGCCCAGGCAGGAGATACGGTCCCTTGCCTGCTCCGGAGTCGGTGAAGAGAGAGGGGGCGCAAGATGCAGAGAAACCCGTGGTGCCGTGGGCCCAGGCGATGATCGGGAAACCCCCGGTCGGGGCTGGTCCGCTCGGTGCGATCACATAGCCAGATTCCGCAATGTCTGCTCCATACATTGAGCGGGAGTGATACATGATCCTCCACACGGTGGCTCCGGCCGGCACGCCAGGCACGCCCGTGACCTTCTCGGTGCGGATCAACGTACCGGCGGGCGCGGCCGGAAGGGGTCGCGTCGGGACATAGAACGCCCGCAGGGAGCTGATTCTCGCAGACCCGCCGGCCACCGTCGGGCTGCTCCCCGTCGAAGTTGACGCGCCGCAGCCGGCCACGACCAGGGCAAGCACCGCCCCTCCCAGGGCCCATCGAGCGGTTCCGAACTGCTGGGCCAACTTCGCAGCGAATCTCATCCATTACCCCCTCGGGCCTGCAGATGCAGTGTGGATGACAACGTACTGCACCGGACAGACGAAGTAGGTAGCTCCGGAGCCACAACACCAAGCCGATCAATGTGTGGCCCCGAGGGCAACGGGAAGGGGTTCCGACATCGAAACGAACCGGCGGCCTCGGGACACTCTTCATGCCGGGAGGGTGGGACACTCCCGGCAGTGGTTATGTCATGTTCACCTACCAGGGTTACTGGCAGGTGCCAGGTTGACCGACTCTTCGGCTTGGGACCCATCGCCAGGGGTGAGGAAGGCGAGGCCAGCGGCGCGGGGTTGACACTTCGCCGTCGAAGGGAGGTGGCGGGTGTACGTCGAGGCCGCCGCAGGGAACTTGCCGGACCCCCAGCCCGAGCACGGGGTCTTCGACGACCAGGGCGATCAGCTGTGGCTCTTGAGGGCGCAGGAAATGCACTCAAGCTCGCCGCTTAGGCGAAGCAAGCCGTCCGCTTCAGACGGCAAATCTTGACTGCAGCCCGAGCACTTGCCGCCCTGGCGCTCGTACTGGGCGGGAATGTGCCGCATCACGCACTCGTAGAGCTTTCCCACTATGACCTGGTCGCGGTCGCTGTCCATGTACATCCTCGCCGAATCTTGTGACACACACTTTGCGTCGGCGCGTTGGCGGCGGAACTTGAGCGCCTGCAACTCCGTGCGAGCCGGGCGGGCTCGCTGTTCCCCAATCCTCGTTGCCAGTGTCCGTTCCGGTGACGGTCACGGAGAGCGCGTTTGCCGGGAAGCCATCCGGTGCCGATTTTGGTTGCCACAATGCCTAGCCCATCCTCACTGACGCGAGTGCTGGTCGACCACCCCAATGGGCGACTGAACGCCGGTTACGCGCACCGTCTTTCAGGCTGCCAAGTTTCCGGAGATCTCAGCTTTGCATGCGGAAAACCGTGACAGGCGCCCTCAGCCTGAGCAGCTGAGGGCGGTCCCGTGACTTCACTCCCCGAGGTTGTGGCGCAGAGCGCTCAGTGAAGCGCTGAGCTTGGCGACCTGGTCTCGGAGCTCCGCCACTTCGGATCTGAGCACCTCGACACGATTCTCGAGATCAGCGCGGCTGGCTTCGGTTCCGGTTGACTCAGTCGCCACGTCGTGGTCAATGCCTTTCACCAGGAGAGGGCGCAGCGGTGCGTCATTCGATTCCGCCACCTTCGTCGGCTCGGTTCCACCGGCCCCACTCACCGCGTTCGGCTCCGTCGCCAACAACTGCTGCCAGCGGTCCTCCTTCTGGCCCGGCCGTCGGGGCAGTAGCCGCACTAGAGGATCGGGTTGGCCGGCAAGTGCCTCCAGCTCCCCCTGCACCGCACTCACCGAAGTGAACTCCGCCATTCGCCCAGTTCGCGCCCGAAGCTCCCCTGGAGTCTGCGGTCCCCGCAGCAACAGCACCGCCAACAGAGCGACCCGGGAGGTGTCGAGGCTATGCGTCACGTCGAGCACGTGCCGGTACCGCGTCACCGACTTCCCGTGCGACGGCAGCACGAACCGCACCAAGTGGAGCTCCTTGAGTTCCGCGAGTGCTCGCTCCACCGCCTCGTCGTCCAAGCTCATCACCGGCTCCCGGTTGGTGGCCTGGCTGCATGCCAGCGACAGAGCGTTCCTGGTCAGCGGGTATTGCTGGGGCGTGGTGAGCTGTTTCTCCACCAGGCACCCGAGCACCCGGCCGCCTTCGGGCGTGAGGGTCACGGGCTGAGACTAACTCGGCGACGTTACCGCTATGAGCCCCCGTGGCTGAGGTGGGCGCTGGACAGGCTCTTCCGTCGGCGGGCTCGAGTGAACTGCCGATGAGTACCTCAACAGTCAACGAGTCGTGCGAATCCTGCGGGCGATGGCTTCCACCTCGAGTGACGTGCTCGCCACTGCCCACACAAGTGCGAACGCCTCACCATCGGTCAGATCTGGCATCAGTCCATTGAGGTCGAGGAACACGACGGTGGCCAACCAGGCGAGTATCTTGTTGCCGTCGGCCAGTGCGTGGTTGTTCGTCAGCGAATGCAGGAGAGCGGCAGCCTTGAGGCTGATGGTGGGGTAGGCGTCTTCACCGAACGCGTTGGAGCGTGGTCTCGCAACTGCGGAGTCGAGCAGGCCGCGTCTCGTACGGGACCGATGTTGAGTGCCCGGACCAGGCCGAGGATGTCGTCGAGATCGAGGTACTCGATCTCCCTCATTCGGTTCCGAGGCGCTCGAGCACGTCACCCCAGCGCTCGATCATGCGGAGTGCAGAGCCCTCGACCCGGCCGGCGTGACCGGCGCGTTCGTACCGTTCGAGCACAGCTCGGCGGATGATCTCTTGGCGAGAGATGCCCTCTGCGTCGGAGAGGGCGGTCAGGGCCTCTTCGAGCTGTTGATCTGTTCTGACGGTGAGTGCCATGTGCACATGGCACCAGTGTGATACCAGTGGAAGACGACGGGCCTCACGCAACCCCGAGCGCCTCGGAATCGCACGTGTGGGTGCCGGGCATCCCATCCGAGCAGGTCATGCCACCAATCGGTACTCGTGAACGAGACCAAAGACGGCGTCATGGCGTCGTAGTTGCGCAGGCTCGGGATCACTCGCCGGCGGTGACTGGTCCACCGCGATCGGGGCTGTTGACCCAGCGCCCGGTGGGGCCGACGTTGGTTGTAGTGAGCCGCGTGCTCGGCCAGCACCTGCTCGAGATGGCGGCGACCGAGGATCAGCATCCAGTCGAGACACTCACGACGGACAGTGCCGACGAAGCGCTCGGCGAAGGCATCGGCCTGTGGTGCTATGACTGGGTGCGGATGATCCGAGCGCCTTCAGCTTCGGAGACCTCATCGAAGCGGGACGTGAACTTGGTGTCTGGGTCACGAACCGGGAACCGGACGGGGTGCGGCCCTTCGGCCAGCACCATGCTCAGGTTTCTCGCTACTTGAGCCACCCAAGATCCACTCGGGTTCGCGGTGACCCCGGTCAGGTACACCCGTCGGGCGTCGAGTTCGATGAAGAACAGCACGTAAGGACGGCCGAGCAGCACTGTGTCCACCGAGAAGAAGTCACAGGCCAGCATCGATGACGTCTGGGTTCTCGGGAACTCGGTCCAGCTGGGACCCTTCCGCATCGGCGAGGGATCGATTCAGTGCCGACGAAGGACTGCCCAAATGCTGGAGGGAGCGAGGACGACACCCACCCTGGCCAATTCTCCCGGGATCCTTCGGTAGCCCCAAGTGGGGTTCTCCCGGGCCAGCCGGAGGACGATCGCCATCGTGTCCGCCGGAATGCTCCGGCACCCCGGACGATGCGGTCGGGTCCACTTCTTGACGAACCAGGTTCCCATGCCAGCGCAGCAGGGTGTCGGGTTGCACGAAGCACCTCCCCTGGCGCCGACGATCGAGGAGCCGACTCAATTCAGCGAGTAGCGCTCGATCCGTTGGTCGCAAGGCCGGTCGGGCCACGTGGCGGAGGAGGTCGGCAACCTCGTGGTGGAGCATGACGACTTCGACGGCCAGTTCTTGGCTGTCACGCTGACCCAGGCGCATCAACTCGGGGATTCAGACGACGGCGAGGTACAGAAACGACAGTGCCATGTTCCAGGGTCGTCGCCCGAGGCAGTTCCACGAAAGGCCTGTTCAGGGCGCCCGGATGAGATTGTCGGCACCCACAGGCGATCTCTCGATGCAGATTGTGGAGGCCAACCGCGCCTTCTGTCGAGCCGCTCTTGCAACTGGTTCCGCCGGCTTCAGGAGCCGGATGCGCTGATGCTGCCTGCGGCAAGGCGGTGCTCACCGGGCTGATGGGCCCCCTGACTCGCGCCGCCGTCCCCGGGCTCGTCCACGTCGACCTCGATCCCGAGGTTCGGGACCACACGATCGAGCCATTTCGGCATCCACCAGTTGAGGTTGCCCAACAGCTCCATGACCGATGGCACCAGGATCATCCGCACCAGTGTGGCGTCGATCAGGATGGACGCAGCCAGCCCGAGGCCGAAGACCTTGAGCACGCGCAGTGGGTCGCCGATCACGAAGGAGCCGAACACGCAGATCATGATCGCCGCCGCTGCGGTGATCACGCGGGCCGTCTTTGCCAGGCCGTCGGCCACCGCGTTCGAGTTGTCGTGGCTCCGGCGCCACTCCTCACGCATGCGGGACAGGAGGAAGACCTCGTAGTCCATCGAGAGCCCGAAGAGGATGGTGAACATCATGAGCGGGATCCACGGATCGATGGGCCCTGTGGACCCGATGCCGATCAACCCACCCAGCCAACCCCATTGGAACACCGCGACGATTACCCCG
>Ga0209385_1001265_pt1 | contig 10734 bp, 11 predicted proteins | sample NGEPerB_FD_184506 | JGI IMG/M metagenome (GOLD analysis project Ga0209385, IMG submission 184506) | Arctic peat soil microbial communities from the Barrow Environmental Observatory site, Barrow, Alaska, USA - NGEE PermafrostAB12-B... | ecosystem: Environmental > Terrestrial > Soil > Wetlands >... | reverse complement strand
ACGCCTACATGTAGAACAAACTCAAGCGGGGAACATGGTACTGCTCCAACACTCGCTTGTGGACATACTGTTTGTGAAGCTGCTCGATTTGCGGCGCGCTCATCTTGCGGCGATAGGGCGCCAGGTCACGGTCGGCTTCGGTGCGTACCGCGAGCAAAACATCATCAGGCGTTGCCGCCAGCAGCGCGGCAAAGATCTTTTCTTCCACCACCGTCAACCGCCGCTCCAGGTCCTCCATGGACAGCAACCGGTCTTGCGACAACGAAGCTGCCAGAGTGCGCAAGGTCGAGGCGGTCTCTCGTGCGAGCGTTTGCGCCGTCGCCGGCAATTGCACCTGATCGAGTTGCCCGGCGTTGCGATCCAGGTACTCCACTACAGCAACGTGGTCCAACCCGGTGTTCTTCACCTCTCTCGGGGCCGCGCCCACTGCGGCTTCTTTCATCTCTTCTACCGAAGCCAGCACTGCCTGGGAGCAGTAGGCAAGGCCATTCACCTTTTGGAACCGCTTGGGACGCCGCTCCCACTTTTCGAAGGTGTCGTCAATACCGCGCAGCACGGCTTCGAGTGGGATGCCCGCATTCTTCCAAGTCTCCATCAGCGCCCAGTCGAGCGGCGAAAGCAGCAGCAACGTGCCGCGGCGGCGCTGGAAGTGCTCCTCGATCTCGGTAAAGTAATTGAAGTAGGTTTCCATCGAGGCTCAGCGCGATGAACAGCCTGCCGAAAAAGTCGTCGCAAAGGAAAAATACAGCAGATTCCTCGGGGCTGAAGCCCCCTCGGAATGACAAAATAGATAGCCTGCAACGGCGCGGCTGAAAGCTGCGCCCCTTCGAGTCTTGCCCACCCCAGCAGCGCGGGCCGGCCATTCAAGTGTAGCCTCAATCGGGCTTGGGCACAGAGCTTATCGTCTCGCGCGGGCTGGCGCCTTCCGGAGTGTCGTGGTTTCCGGCGGCTTGCTCATTGCGGCGGCGCACATGCACCTGGTTGCGCTCGTAAATAATACGCAGCCCCTCGAGCGTGAGCAGGTCATTGATCTCGCGAATATATTTGGATCCTCCGCCCATGAGCGGCGCCAGGCCACCGGTGGCAACAATGTTGACGTTCTCGCCAAGCTCAGCAATGAGCCGCTCCAGAATTCCATCGATCAGCCCGAGGTAGCCGTAGTAAAGGCCCGACTGAAGACTGTTGACGGTATTGGTTCCCAGCACCCGGGGCGGCTTGCGGACGTCTACGCGAGGCAAGCGCGCGGTGTGCTCAAAAAGCGCGTCGGCCGATATCCCAATGCCCGGCGTGATCACGCCACCCAGATACTCGCCCTTCCGCGAGACCACATCGAACGTGGTCGCGGTCCCGAAGTCCACCACGATGCACGGACCGCCGTATTTTTCGAACGCGGCCACACTGTTGACGATGCGATCGGCGCCCACTTCCGCAGGATTATCGTAGTGCACCGGCATGCCGGTCTTGACGCCAGGTTCGATGAACAGCGGGCGCGAGTGGAAATAACGCTCGCAGACCTCGCGCAAGGTAGAGTCGAGCGGAGGCACGACCGAGGAAATCACAATGCCCTGCACCGAGCTGACCTCGAGCCCGTGCATGGCAAACAAGTTGCGAAAGAGGACGCCGTACTCGTCCACCATCTGCGCCTTGGCGGTGGAAACCCGCCAGTGCGCGATCAGGCGGCCAGCGCCGTGTTCGGCAGACTTACCCTCGAAAACGCCCAGCACCGTATTGGTATTGCCTACGTCAATGACAAGCAGCATGGCTTATTTCCCGCCGAGCGCGCGAACGTCTCCCGAAAGCACGGTGCGCAGGCCCGACTCAGTGCGCACCAGCAGAAAGCCGCGATCGTCAAGCCCTTCGGTGACACCCTCATACCCGGCATCCCCGTCAACGTGCACGTAGCGCGAGCGGGCATACGACGAACGCTCCTCGAATTTTCGCAGGATGGAAGTGCGTGCGGCCGGGCCGCCTTGTGTGAGCTTGCGGTACTCGCTGTCGAGGGATTTTAGCAGAGCAGCGGCCAGCTCGACGCGCGACCAGGTACGCCCGCTTTCCATGCGCAGCGATGTCGCAATCGGTTCCAACTCGCCCGCAAACGACGCCTGGTTTACGTTGGTCCCGATGCCGACCACCACGTAGTGCACCCGCGTCGGCTCGGAATTCATCTCGGTCAGGATGCCGCAAAACTTTCGCTCATCGAGCAGGGCGTCGTTGGGCCAGCGCAGATCAGGATGCAAGCCAGTGGCTTGTTCTACGGCTTCCGCCACCGCAATGCCCGCGATCAGCGAGAGCATCAAGGCATCAGCCGGCGACAAGACCGGCCGCAGCACCACCGAGCAGTAGATGCCCACCGACTGCGCCGACTCCCAACTGTGGCCCGCGCGCCCACGTCCGGCGGTCTGCTCCTCGGCCAGGAAGACGGCGCCTTCTGGCTCACCGTCGCTCGCCGCGTGCATGGCCGTCACATTGGTTGAGCCAATGCGGAAGTAATGATGAATGCGCGAAGCGAAGATGGTCCCCTTTACCATTGGGCTCAAGATGTCGGGAAGTAGAAGGTCGGGCACAGTTTCCAGTTGATAGCCAGTAGCGGGATGACCCGTGATCTGGAGGCCCAGCTCGCGTAGATGCTGCACCGCGCGCCACACTTCGGAGCGAGTGGTGCCCAGCTCCTCGGCAATGCGGGTGCCGCTGATGACGACCGTCGCGTTGTCGCTCAGCAGGCGCACAATGCGGCCCAGGCGCGCGTCGGTAGAACCGTCGGGCGGGATGTCGGTGCGGGTTGGCGCGCTCCGGGCGATACGACGATTATGCGCGATGGGAGGGGAAATGAACATCCCGTGCGCGCGTTTATAAGACGATTCACGCGCTGTTCTGGGAGTCGGCGGTCCTGCGTGACGCGCACGCAGATCACGGCCTTCGAGGACACGTGGGAGTGGAACCTCGACGCCGAGCGCGCCTATCAGGAAGTGGTCGAAGGCGGCGGATGGGTGTCGAACGCCATGCAGGCGTTTCGCACGTTCCTCGGCAATAGCGCCATGTGAACGATTCGGTAGTGGGCTAAAAGCGTCGCCTGTAAAGGCAGCAACACACAATTAGCCCACTACCGAGCGGCGGGCAGGTACAGTATCCGCGATTGTTGGAAGCTACGTTCAAGAAAGCTCCCAAGGCGCGCGGCGCTGCGGTCGAGCAACTGAAGCTGGATCCGGCGGAGTGAAGTGGCAATGATCGCGGGGTGAACCGCTTGCGGAAGAGTCCGAAGCAGATCCCTCGCCGGCTAAAGCCGGCTCGTGATGACAAAAAATAAATGGCTTGGACGCGGACCCTTCGACTGCGCTCAGGGCAGGCTCTGAAGGTCCGCTCTACCCTTGCTACCGGCGCTTCTTGAGGATGCCCAGAATCTCGTGCAAGCCCTGCCGGACTTTCTTGAGGTGGTCCGCGGAACGCGGCTTGGGGAAGGGTAAACCATCCTGGCGACGCGAGGGTTTGAGTTCATCCTTGAGATGCTGGCGGGCCCCGGCGATGGTGAAGCCCTCGTTGTAGAGCAGCTTCTTGATGCGCAGCACATTTTCCACGTCACGCTGACGGTACATTCTTTGTCCGGTGCTGCTCTTGACCGGCTTGAGTTGAGGGAACTCGGTTTCCCAGAAGCGCAAGACGTACGCCGGGAGACGGCAAAGGCTGGCTACTTCACCGATGCGGAAATAGAGCTTGTCCGGGATGATCGGATCGGAGGCGGCGCCGGCCTTGCTGCGCTTTTTCTTCTCAGCAGTCATCGGTGTGCAGGTAACTCGCGGCGTCCCTTCGGGACTCGGAGTTCAAGTCTAATCCTACCCGGCCCGCCGCGGCGGGCTGAACTACGATTATGCCGCCCTTCGGGCTGGCGCCGGGTGGGGCGCGCCGGAAGCTGTGGCCCGCTGCTGCTTTCACCCGGTTGAACGGCGGCGCAAGTCGCTCTCTCACGGACATCAAAACCAACTGCATAATTTCACGGTACTGCCGCAAACGCTTACGCCCTGGGCCAACACGAATTTCGCCTTTTCGGGCTGGGCATCGCGAGTTTCGGTACCGCCTTCTTGTAGCACGAACCCAGGCGCCGAACAACTGCGGCGTGACCCGCCGAATCTTAAGTGCTGGCACGTGACAGACTCCAGGGATTCAACGGGCACGTTGCAAACTATGTTCCGTGTACGTAACGCATGGTTGCTTGCGGGGGTAGCGTGGTTAAGCTTGACCGTCGCCATGCGGCGCAGGAGATTCCAGTTCCCGCTCCGGGGTGAAGCGGAGGCAGTGGAGGAAGCAGCGGCAGGGCCGGGGTGAAACCGCACTCGGTGCCTCATTTGCGAACCGACGGTACGGCCAAGCTGAAGCTGATCGAAGCACGCTTTAAACGTGCCGCTGCTAACTCAACGCGACGCGACGCTGCGACCGGCGATATGACGAACCCCGACGAAAGGCTTCTTCGGCTTCAGCACGCCTCGTCTGTTGCAGGCGCCACCGCAGCCGACGCAACCGGCCAATGGCACGTGCGATGAGACGCTGGAGAGCTCGCCGAATCCGCCACAGTGAGGGGAAGCGCAAAGGGAAAGGCCTCCGCGAACTGCAATTTGCGGAGGCCCAGTTTATTGGCAAAAGTTAAGCGAGGCCAGTGCCTCGCCAGAAACAGTTACCGCTTTTTCTTCTTAGCAGCTTTCTTCGTGGCCTTCTTCTTAGTTGCCATTGGGTATTCCTCCTTGTGTAACCTTCTCCCTCGAAGGTTGATTTTTTTGACCCAAAATGCCATACCCGCCCAAGATGTTGCACGAGCAGTATGTCTAACCCCAGATATTGCGGTTACTGGAGCGGAATGTCAACAAATATTTTTAAAAATCTATTGCGCGCTTTGGAATTTGGTGATTCGCTCCCACCGCGACAGGACAAAATCTCCCCTTCGCCAGCCTCTGAGGTACACTCGCTCCGTCATGCGGCCCGACCCGATCGAGCTCGAAGTCTTCAAGCATCTCTTCCATTCCATCGCGGAAGAGATGGGCGCAGCGCTGCGCCGCACGGCCTTCTCGCCCAACATCAAAGAGCGTCGCGACTACTCCTGCGCGCTCTTTGACGCAGCCGGCAACGTGCTTGCCATGGGCGATCACATGCCCGTGCATCTCGGCTCGATGCCCATGTCGGTGCGCACCGCCATTGCGGAGTTGCGGCTCGCGCCCGGCGATGTGGCGATGCTCAACGATCCCTTCCGCGGAGGCACGCATCTGCCCGACATCACTGTCGTCGCTCCGGTGTTTGTGGGACGCGCCCGGCGCGATGCCGCTCCCGAATTTTTCGTCGCTGCTCGCGCGCATCACGCCGATGTCGGTGGGACCTACGCTGGTTCGATGGGCCCGTGTCGCGAGATCTACCAGGAAGGATTTCGCATTCCGCCGGTGAAGATCGTGCGCGGCGGAACTCTCGACCGCGACATCCTTGCCCTGTTGCTTAACAATGTTCGCACTCCCGAAGAACGTGAAGGCGACCTCAGCGCGCAGCTGGCGGCGTGTCACACCGGCAGCGCGCGACTGCTCGAACTTTGCGCACGTTACGGCATCGCGCGAGTTCAGCGAGCCGCGCGAGCGCTGCTGGATTACTCCGAGAAGATGATGCGCGCATTCTTGGCGACGGTGCCTCCGGGATGCTACGCGGCCGAGGACGTGCTTGATGACGATGGCGTCACCGACGAACCTGTGCGCATTGCTGTGCGCATCACGTTTCCGCGCGCAACAAAAATCGCGAGCCGGACGCCGCGACCCGTGGTCATCGACTTCACCGGCAGCTCGCCCCAGGTCGAGGGCAGCATCAACGCCGTGGAAGCCATTACGTATTCAGCATGCTTCTACGTCTTCCGCTGCCTGCTGCGCGAAGACGTTCCCGCAACCGCCGGATTGATGCGACCGATTCAGTTGATCGCTCCCGAGGGAACCATCGTTAATGCGCGTCCCCCCGCAGCCGTGGCGGGCGGAAATGTCGAGACCTCGCAGCGCATCGTTGACGTGCTTCTGCGCGCGCTGGCCCAGGCGCTGCCCGAGCACATCCCCGCCGCGTCGTCGGGGACCATGAACAATCTCACCATCGGCGGCATGGACGATCGCAGCGGGAAGGCCATTCCTTTCGCGTACTACGAAACCATTGCCGGCGGCTCGGGCGCCAGCGCGGCCCACGACGGCGTCTCGGGCGTGCACACGCACATGACCAACTCGCTCAACACTCCCGCGGAAGCGCTGGAATACAGTTATCCGTTAAGGGTGATGAAGTATGCGCTGCGCGCCGGTAGCGGCGGGGAAGGAAAACATCGTGGCGGCGACGGCATCGTGCGAGAAATCGAAGTGCTCGCCGACGCCACGGTGACCATGCTCGCTGACCGGCGCAAGTCTCGACCGTACGGTCTCGCCGGCGGCGAGGACGGAGCGCCGGGACGGACCGAAATACTTCGCGCCGACGGTTCCATCGAACTCATGCCCAGCAAGGGCAGCACGCGCTTGCGGCGCGGCGAACGAGTTCGCATCGAAACCCCCGGCGGCGGCGGCTGGGGAGCGGCGCAAGGGCTCAGAGCAAGCCCTGAAGGTGCGCCCGTTCAAAATGCGTCTGCCGATCACACTGAACCCTTCACTCGTTAGTGATTGGGTCTTGTTTTACTGACAACCGGCAACTGGCCACTGGCAACTGGGTTTTGTCATCCCGAGCGAGGACTTCAGTCCGAGTCGAGGGACCTGCTCTTAAGACTTTTGGTGGAAGCCCCCTGCTTCAGCAGGGGGAAGCTGGACTTCAGTCCAGCGGAAGAGCATTCCATCTTCAAATGGGCTTCAGCCCTGGGATTTATCGAGCCCCGGCGCTAAAGCGCGCGATCAAAACACGAACTTTTCCCCCGCATAAATGCGGGGGCTCCCACCAATAACTATGCTTTGCGGGAGAACGGAATGGTAGAGACCGAATCGGAGTGGACGGCCAGAGATCGTGATTTGAAAATGTCCGGTGGGCCGGCCCGAACCTTCCCCTGCCCAGGTTAACGTCCAAAAGACGGACGCGAACCTGGGGCACCAGGCGGGCTTCTCTAGGCGCTAAGCTCCATGACAACCGCTACACGCTGGTAGTCCACCCTCGGAATGAGCCGGCGGTTCTGTCGCGACACCTTAACCAGACCGTAGTGCTCCATCGTCTTCAGAGTGCGAGACAGATTGGGCTTCCTGCGTCCGGTCTGTTCTGCCAGTTCGGCAAGTGACTGCGGCGAATTCTTGCGAATGATCTTCAGCAGCTCGCGGTTTTTCGCGGAAAGTATCCGCGCCATGCTCTCCGTCGAGGTAAACCACACCTTGGGATCATGTGGTCCAGGCTTCAATTTTCCCTGAGCGATGGCCAAGGTCCGCTCTTTCATCTGCTGGTATGTGGCTATTCCCACTCTTAGCGTTGTCATGGTCCGTCCCCTTTCAGCTTGAGCACTTCATCGACTGTTTTCCAGAAATCCGCGACTAGTTTTGCGGCGTTCTCGTATGGGTAAGGTTTGACCGCACCCATTCGATGCCGGTGATCGTAAGCGCGGTCAGTGCCGCGCTGGGGCCGTTTTGCCCCCGGCACAGGATGCGCGTTGTCGAAGCCGACCAGCCGTCGATTGCTGGAATCGTGCATCGTCAGCGAGTATTCGACTCCGTGAGGACGCTCCGGACTGGGAATGACGCACCTGACCACAAACTTCACCCAGTACCCGGCAGTCTCATCGATGACGTAGATGTCTCCGTCAAGATCAAGCAGGTTCTCGAGTGTATGGTCCTGCTTGGGCCGATGCCGTCCCACAGCATCATATTATCAGAAGGTGATAACTAAGGAAATGCCGGATTGATCTCATGCCCAGCAAGGGCAGCACGCGCTTGCGGCGCGGCGAACGAGTTCGCATCGAAACTCCCGGCGGCGGCGGCTGGGGTAAAGCGGAACAGGACTGACATCTTGCGCGTTTCCTTGGAGCCGCGGCCGAACGGAAAAGAGCGAAAATAGTTCGGGCGCCTTTACTAATCCCTGACCCCCAGCCACTAGCCCCTGTTCTTGTGGATTCCGCCTTTACTAATGCCTGACCCCTAGCCACTAGTCCCTGCTCTTTGTCATCCCGAGCGAGGACTTCAGTCCCAGTCGAGGGACCTGCTCTTAAGACTTTTGGTGGAAGCCCCCTGCTTCAGCAGGGGGAAGCTGGACTTCAGTCCAGCGGAAGAGCATTTCCATCTTCAAATGGGCTTCAGCCCCGGGATTTCTCGATCCCCGGCGCTAAAGCGCGCGATCAAAAGACGAACTTTTCCCCCGCATAAATGCGGGGGCTCCAACCAACAACTATGCTTTCCGGGAGAACGGAGTGGTGGAGATCGAGTCGGAGTGGACGGCCAGGATCGTGAGTTGAAAATGTTCGGCGGGCCGGCCCGAACCTTCCTCTGCCCGGGCTTTCACATCTATTTGTACCTTCTAATTATGAATAGCCCCGCCATACTGTGAAGCAGGGACAATCGTGCGGGCATCCCGGTGTTCAGAAGCACTAATTTCTGCAACTCGCCCTCGGGAGCGCGCGAAAGTTTGCTCAACTTCGTCCAAAGGCGAACCTGTCTCAGAAACTCCTCTTGCGCGTAGTATTCGGGTACAAGGCTCGATCGACCTGGCAGCGGAAACACCAAAAACATAGGATCTGTTGTCAAGATCGAGCAATTGCGAAATGGCACCGGGCCCTTCTCTTCTCTGGGGGAAGAAGTGTATGACGATTACTGGATGTTCTATCTTACGAAGGACATGGCCAAGGCGGCGGAAACACCTCGACCTTAAAGACATGAAGACCTACATTGCATATAAGAAAACGGCCATTGCGACTCTCACCCCAGAAGCTGAGGAGATCGCCAAAGCGGAAGACCAGGAAGGGTTAGGCGACGAGGAGAGCGAAGAAAGTTGAGAGCTGGGGGCCAGGTCCCCAGGCCAAGCGTAGATACAGGCAAAACCCTAAATCTGTGTGCCCTAAAAAACAGTTGTCAGTAGCCAGTAGCCGGTTGTCAGTGAAAAGCAGGTCACTCGACTCCGCCCGCCGCGGCGGACTCCGCTCGTGATGACAAATTAGTGGTCAGCGGCTCGAAACTGTTCCCTCCCGCCCTAGCCAAAAGAAGGCTAGAACGGTGTACCCAGATCATCTCACTCCCACGTTCCTTCCCACCAATCTGAAACTGGCAACTGACTACTGGCAACTGACAACTGAGTTGTCCTTTCGTAACTCGATGCGGGAAAGCGGTTCTGCTAGGCTGCAGCTATGACGAGGTTCCTCTTCTGGAATCTGAACCGGACCGACTTACACGGCTTCGTCAGTCGCCTGGCGCATCAGGAGAACATCGACGTCCTCATCCTGGCCGAGTGTCCCACGGATCCGGCCGTGCTTCTGCAGACACTTAACGCCAACTCGTCCGACTACCAGTACGCTGCCGGCAACTGCGGTCACCTGCTTTTCTTCACCCGCTTCGAGTCGAGTTTGCTGACGCCGCTGTTCGAGAGCCATCGCGTCTCGATTCGCCACCTGACGCTGCCGGGGCGGAAGAGCATCCTGGTCGCCGCCGCCCATCTCCCCGCCAAGATGAACTTTTCCGAGGAGAGCCAGCTGGTTGAGTCCGTGCACCTGGCGCAAAACATCGACGAGGTCGAGACCACCGTTGGTCATCAGCGCACCATTCTGCTCGGCGATCTCAATATGAACCCCTTCGAGGCGGGCATGATCATCGCCGGCGGCCTGCACGCCGTCATGAGCCGCCGCATCGCCGAGCGCAAGACCCGCCTGGTACAGCGCCAGAAATACAAGTTCTTCTACAATTCCATGTGGAACCATTTCGGTGACCATGGCGAGACCTGCGGCACTTTTTACTTCGAGGGTTCCGAGCACCTTTGCTATTACTGGAACCTGTTCGACCAGGTGTTGCTGCGCCCCGATCTGCTCAATGGCTTCGTGCCGGAGAATGTGCGCATCCTCACCTCGATCGGTAATTCTTCTCTATTGCGCGACGGCCAGCCCGACAAAGACACGCTGTCGGACCACCTGCCGGTGACGCTGGAGCTGAAATTTTGAGGGGTCCGGGTTTGATGTGTCATCCTGAGCGAGGAGCGCAAGCGACGAGTCGAAGGACCCCTATAGTGCTCCAGTTGCCTGTTGTTTGTGGTCCTCATTTGGAGCGACAGATTTGCTTTTACTGACAACAGACTACTGACAACTGTTTTTAGGAGGCCACCATGCCTGACACGAACGACTTTTGGCCGGCAAACATCGCCGACTCTAACCTGATCACGCCGGTCACCATCTTGAAAGAGCAAGCCGCCCTGCTGGGCGAGAAAACGCGCCAGTTGGTGAAGGGCGAAGTCGTCACTCAGACTACCGGCAACCTGTTCGTCCACTACTTCTATATTGCTGCTCCCACGCTCAGCTACAAATTCGAATTGTTCACCCTCTCCCACGGCGTTAACTTCTATCCGTTGGTTATGAGGTATCTGAACGACACGATCTCGCTCCCCTCCGAAAGCGCATTCAAAGACAAGCTTAAGGAAATCTTTGCCGCGCCACACACCCTCAACGTCGTGCACTCCATACTTGCGCAGGTCCGCTCCTGAATGGTCTCGCGGGCGGAGGGCGGTGCAGCTTTCACCACTACGAATAGAATTAGACTTGAAGTCCCAGGGACCGCATCACCAAACGGAGACGCAACTTTCCAT
>Ga0209385_1001264_pt1 | contig 10743 bp, 13 predicted proteins | sample NGEPerB_FD_184506 | JGI IMG/M metagenome (GOLD analysis project Ga0209385, IMG submission 184506) | Arctic peat soil microbial communities from the Barrow Environmental Observatory site, Barrow, Alaska, USA - NGEE PermafrostAB12-B... | ecosystem: Environmental > Terrestrial > Soil > Wetlands >... | reverse complement strand
CATCCTGGTCCCACCCCAGCCGGCGGCGCTCGTCGAAGAGCCGCAGGCGACCGACGCTATCAAGCTCGATTCCGGCACGGTCGCCAGGCTCGATGCCATGGTCGCCGACTACGTCGTCGCGATTGCCCAGCTGGACATCAAGGATCCAAAGTTCGAGGCGCGCATCTCGGACATTCGGAAGCTCGGCGACGACGAAATCAAGTCCTCCGCCCAAGTCTCGTCGCGACTTCTCGACCGCCCGGTCAACTCGATGAGGTCGGGCAGCCTGTCGAAGACCTCCACCGTCGGCACCAGTCTGCTCGCGCTCCGCCGCCAGATTGACTCGCTAGATCCGGGGCGCCAGGGCGACCTTTTTGGCCACCGCAGGTTCCTGGGAATCCTTCCCTTCGGTGATCGGCTGCAGACCTACTTCGCCAAGTACCAATCGAGTCAGAGCCACATCAACTCAATCGTTGACGGACTCGGGCGCGGCCAGACCGAGCTGGCCCGTGACAACGAGGATCTCGAGCTCGAAAAGGCGAACCTCTGGCAGGGCATGCAGCGCCTGCGCGAGTTCGTCTACCTGGCCCAGAAGCTCGATGCCAGCCTGACGGCGCGAATCAAGAAGATCGAGGCCACCGACCCGGAGCGGACGCGCGTCCTAAAGGAGGACATGCTGTTCTACGTCCGCCAGAAGGTGCAGGACCTCACCGCCCAACTGGCCGTCGACGTCCAGGGGTACCTCTCGATCGACGTTATCCGCCGCAACAACCTGGAGCTGATCCGCGGCGTGGATCGGGCTACGACCACGACGGTCTCTGCCCTTCGCACGGCCGTCATCGTTGCCCAGGCGCTGGGCGACCAGCAGCTCGTCCTGGACCAGATCACCGCCCTCAACGAAACCACGTCAAACCTGATCGAAGGCACATCAGTGATGCTGCGGCAGCAATCGGCCGCGATCAACAAGCAGGCCTCTGAATCGACCGTCGATATCGAGAGGCTTCAGGCGGCCTTCGACAACCTCTACGCCACCCTGGACGAAATCGACGCCTACAAGCTCAAGGCGATCGAAACCATGTCCAAGACGGTGGGCTCGCTCCAGACGCAGATCGACAAGACCCAAGGCTACCTGGACCGCGCCAAGGCGAGCGACGTGGCCCTGACGTCGGGCGCGAAGGGCGTCGCCAAGAGGCAGTAGAGCGGGCTGGGCCGGCAGCCGCGGGCTGGGCCGGCAGCCGCGGGCTGGGCCGGCGACCGCGGAGCCGGTCTGCGGTGGGGCACGCTCCCCTGGCCAGAGGTCCGGGGAAAGATCAAGCCACTTCGGCTGAGCCGGATCCTGCCGGAAGGCGGGACGTGGGACGTGGGACGTGGGGTTTCTCCTGGATATTGTCCGGAGAACTCTTATGGAGGAACCGAGTTCCGCAGGGAGACCGGGCGGGCTTATCACAGCCCCGTCTGGACTCGCGCGACCGAGGGATGAGAGTCACTGCGACCGGCAAGTCTTCACAGAGAGGCCACTCCTCATCACAACCGCCATTGGCCGCAGTGGGTCTCTCCACAAGAATGCCCGTGGCAATCGGTCGGAGAAACCCGGGCCGGGCACGGGCACGCGGACCCCGAATCGGGCCGAACGGCACTCCTGATCCGGGCCAACGGGTGTGCATATATCAGGCGGAAGTGATACAGTTCTGACTGATATGAACGCCCGAACTGCCACCCAAGAAGCGGCCCCGACCCCCACCGACGTGCCCTGCTGCGGCGAGTTGTCCACGACCCAGTCCCCCCTTCCGCCGGAGCCGCGCCTCAACCTGCCGGCACCCCAGGTCGGTGACGCGGTCGCGGCGGCCGCGCTCCTCGCCGACGGTACCCGAGCCGCCATCCTGCGCATGCTCGCCGAGGGTCCGCTGTGCGTGTGCGAGATGGCCGCCGCCCTCGGGGAGCGGCAGAACAACGTTTCGAATCACCTCGCCCGACTCCGCGAATCCGGCCTGGTGCGCGCCGTCCGCCACTCCGGCGACGCACGGTGGATGTTCTACGAGCGCGACCAGGAGCGTTGCGCGGCAACGGCCGCGGCCCTGACGGAGCTGCTGCGATGACCGCGCTCGCCCTCCGCCGCCCAAACGTGCCACTCCCCGCGGTTGCGGCCGCTGCTGCTGCCGCGTGGATCGTGGCCTGGCTGATTGAAGCGCCGGCCGCCGAGTGGATCACTTTCTCGGTCCTGGGCCTTGCGCACGAGACCCATCTCGGCGAGGCCGTGGCGTTCTTCCTCGAGGACTTGCCCAAAGTCCTGCTGCTCCTAACCGGCATCGTCACAGTGGTGACCCTCATCCGCGGCTTCTTCCCGCCGGAGCGGATCCGACCGTTGCTGGCCGGCCGCGGCCTGGTCCCGGGCTCATTCGCGGCCGCGGGCCTCGGCATCGTCACGCCGTTCTGCTCCTGCTCGGCCGTGCCTCTCTTCATCGGGTTCGTGGAAGCGGGCGTGCCGCTCGGCGTCACATTCGCGTTCCTAATTAGTTCGCCGATGGTCAACGAAGTCGCCCTGGTCATGCTGTGGGGCCTGTTCGGCCCGGGCATTGCCCTGGCATACATGGCCGCCGGCCTTGCCGTCGCGATCGTGGGTGGGCTCTTCATCGGCCGCCTGCACCTGGAGCGCTACGTCGAAAGCTACGTCTACGAGCTGCAGGGCCGGCCGACGATTGCCCTCAAGGTGCATCTCACCTGGGCGGACCGCCTTGGTGACGCCTGGGCGTACACCCGTGGCCTTGTCCGCAAGCTGCTGCCCTATCTCATTCTCGGCATCGGACTGGGAGCTCTGATCCACGGCTACGCCCCAACGGATCTCGTGGCGGCGATCGGTGGACGTTCGAACCCGCTGGCGGTGCCGCTCGTCGTCGTGCTGGCGGTGCCCATGTACTCGAACGCGGCCGGCACGATCCCGATCGTCCAGGCTCTGCTCGGCAAGGGCATGCCGCTAGGCACCACATTGGCATTCATGATGGCCGTCACCGCCATCAGCCTGCCCGAGTTCGTGATCCTGCGGCGCGTCATCAAGCTGCCGTTGCTGGCCGTCTTCATCGGCACCGTGAGCACCGGGATCCTGGTGATCGGCTATCTATTCAACTTCCTTGTCAGCTGAGGAGACCACCATGCGAACGATCGAAGTCCTGGGATCCGGCTGCCCCAACTGCCAGCGGCTTGAGGCCAATGCCCGCGAGGCGGTGGCGCTGGCCGGCGTGGAAGCTGAGGTGACGCATGTCACCGATCCGCTCGAGATCGTCGGCCGTGGCGTGATGAGCACGCCCGGCCTCGTCATCGACGGCACGGTCGTTTCCGCGGGCCGCATTCCCTCAGCCGCCGACATCGCTCGCTGGCTGGGCGAACGCGGCTAGACCTGGGCGGTCGCGGCGCGGCCGATCCGCGCCGCCTTCGGGTCTGAGGGGTACTTCTTCCAAGATAGCGGCCTGGACATTGCTATGGAGCAACCGCCCCCGTCACGACGCAAGCGATCGCCCGCTCGGGCGTGGCCACGACCGAAAACCCAGCGCTGCCGGCCGTGCGACCCCCACAGCCATCACTCGTCGCGGCGATTCTTCACATAAGAGTGCCCGGGGCAATCGATTGGAGAAACTGGGCCGCGCCAGGGCCCTGTCGCGGCACGGCCGATCCGTCAGGCAGGCGTCGCCGCGCCGCCTCCGACTCGCGCCCTGCGCGCAAGCTCGACGAACGGCCGCAACCGGGTCGCGACCTCCGTCCGCGTTCGGCGGAAGGCATCCAGTCTGGCCTCGTCCGTGCCTTCGACCTCGGCCGGGTCGTCGAGGCCCCAGTGGAGCGCGTTGTGTTCGCCAGGGAATATCGGGCACGTCTGGCGAGCGCGATCACAGACAGTTATGACGTAGTCGAACGGCTGGCCGATGAACTCCATCACGGACTGGCTGCGCGCCCCGGACCAGTCAATACCGATCTCGTCGAGGACGCGCAGGGCAAGCGGGTTGACGACCTTCGGCTCCGTTCCGGCGGAGAAAGCCTCGAAATCGGCGCCGCCGAAATCACGCAGCAGGGCCTCGGCTATCTGGCTGCGCGCGGAGTTGCCGGTGCAGATGAACAGGACGCGAATGGACGCGGACGGCATGGCGGGCATCTCCTGGGATCGCCGGGCTCGACCGGCGGCTTCGATGGTCAGCTCGAGATCGGTGAGTTCGGAGTCGAGGCGATCGAGGTCGGCGCGCTGTCGCTCGACCGCGGAGCGCTGGCCGGCGATGAGCGGTACGAGGTCGATGTCGACTTCGCTGCGATCGACGCACGTGGCGGCGAGCCGGCCGGCCTCGACCGGCCGAAGGCCCAGTCGCCGCAGCGCAACGACGAGACGCAGCCGAGCGAGAGCCTCATCGCCGTAGTCCCGATAGCCGTTTTCGCGGCGCGAGGCGGGCGGGAGAACTCCGGTCTCCTCGTAGAAGCGCACCGCCGATGGGGCGATGCCGGCACGCCGTGCGATCTCGGAAACATTCATGCCGCGACCCTATACCTTAAAGCCACTTGAAGGTCAAGAGCGATCGCGCTGAAGGTTCCGCCCAGCGCGACGTGGCAAGGCCGGGCCGGTCGGTGGCGTCGGGTCGCGCGTCGGGTCGAGGTCTCGCGCCGAGCTAGTGGGTCTGGTCGACCCGGACCGTCGAAGGCGCCGGAGCGATGGCCGGCAGCGCCATGGCGGGATCGCTCGCTGGTGTCGCAACCGTCGTGTGCTCGACGGCGGGGATGGAAATCACGACCTCGAGCTCGGCGAGGGCCCGAGCGGGGCCGGGCGACAGACCGGCGGCCAGCTCGCGGAACCGGTCGATCGCCTCCGGCCGGATTGCGTAGTAGATGGACGTACCGTGGCGCTCGGCGTGGACCCAACCGGCCTCTCGCAGGACGCGCAGGTGGTGCGACACCGTGGGCTGGTGGACCGCACAGCAGGACGTGAAGTCGCAGGCGCAGACGGCCCCGTCGGAGCTGAGTTGGTGAAGGATCGCCAACCTTGTCGGGTCGGCGGCGGCCTGTAGCAGCTTGATGTCGGGGTCGGTAGGGCGCTTCACTGTGTAACCATATCGAATCCTTTCGATATTGACAAGTCTCAATATTGGCGATAAGGTGGGGTTGGCAAATTCGAAAGGAGGCCCATCATGTGGCTCAACTACCCCGTCCAGATGCTTCGCGCGCTCAACGCTGAAAGGCGGCGTGAGGCCGCCGAATATCGCCAGTCGGCGGTCGTCGGTCTGGCATTCTCCGGGATCTCCCGGGTCACCGCGGCGACACGTCGCGTACTCGGGTTCCGGTCGGCCGACGAGGCAAATGCCGGCTGCTGATGGCAGGCCGGCTCGACGGCGGACCTGATCGGGACTCTCCCTAGAGGCGATCCGCCAGACAGCGCACCTACTTCGCTCGGCCGCGGCAACCCAGTTGTCGTGGTCGAGCGTTTATCTTGGCCAGTGTATCGATGGATGTCGATATAGAAACGAACAGGTCCGACACTCTGCGGACAGGAGAGAGGCGGACAATGCCTCTCTACTACAGTCAGACGCTCGTTAGGCGCATCATGGAGGAGCGGCTTCGAGAGGTCCGGCTCGGCAACCTCGGCCGTCGCCACGAAGAGCCGGCGGCCGTGCAAACGAAGACCTCGATCCGGGGCCTGTGGCGCCAGTCCCCCGCCACCTGCAGCTGTTAGGAAGCCACACATGACCACCGATATCCACGAAACAGTTCGTCTGCACTACGCCGAGGCGGCGCTCAACGTCATGGCCGGCGAGTCTTGCTGCGGCGAAGACAGCAACTACGGCAGCGACCTCTACTCCGCCCTCGAGCGCGACGAGCTGCCGAACGCTGCGGTCATGGCATCGCTCGGATGCGGCAACCCCATCGCCGTCGCCGACCTACGCGAAGGCGAGCGTGTGCTGGATCTGGGCTCGGGCGGCGGCATCGACGTCCTGCTCTCCGCCAAACGCGTTGGGCCGACCGGCCGGGCCTTCGGCCTGGACATGACGGACGAGATGTTGGCCCTCGCCCAGCGCAACACCGTTACGGCCGGCGCCACCAACGTCGAGTGGCTGAAGGGCCACATCGAGGCAATCCCACTGCCCGCGGCCTCGGTCGACGTCGTCATCAGCAACTGCGTGGTGAATCTGGCGGCCGACAAGCCCGCCGTCTTCCGCGAGATCGCCCGGGTCCTGCGACTGGGTGGCCGAATCGGGATCACGGACATCGTCGCGGACGACGCCCTGACGGCCGAGCAGCGCGCCGAGCGCGGCTCACTGGCGGGCTGCATCGCCGGCGCCCTGTCGTTCTCGGAGTTCCGTTCCGGCCTCGAGGCGGTCGGTCTCGAGGACGTCTCTCTCACTGTGACCCACCAAGTCGCCGACCGGATGTACAGCGCCATCGTCAAGGCCAGGAAAGGCACTCGTGCGACCGAGGCCGGTCAGGCGGTGACCGCGGACGTCCCGACCGCGGGGGCGCCCGCCCAATCGTGCGGCTGCGACGGTGCTTGCGGGTGACGGCGATCGAACGAGCGCTCGACTCCGACCGGAGCGCCATCGAGAGGCTCTTGACCGCCAATGGGCTGCCGCTCGACGGGCTCGACATCGCGCTGCCGACCGCAGTCGTCGCACGTGGCGAAGGCGTTGTCGTGGGCTGCGCGGCATTCGAACCCTACGGTTCGGTCGGACTTCTCCGCTCTATCTGCGTCGCCGCGCCTCTGCGCCGTACCGGTCTGGGCCGGAAGCTCGTCAGCGCCACTGAGCAGCTGGCGGCCGCAGTCGGCATCTCCGAACTCTTTCTTCTGACCGAGACCGCGGAAACGTGGTTCCCCCGGCTGGGATACGTGCCCACGCCGCGGGCCTCCCTGCCGGCCGCGCTGATGACCTCGCCCGAATTCACCGGCGCGTGCCCCGATTCGGCCGCCGTCCTGCACAAGCTTCTCTAACCCACCCCCAGACCGCGCCGTCCTAGATCGGCGACCGCATGCACTCGCGAGCACGGCGCACCTTCATGGCGACACGGTTGGGCGTTAGACTCGTGCACGGCATGGCACCTGGATCGCGCCCAACGCCACCCCACCGCCCGAGGCACCCGCCCCATAACGACCAAGAATCACCGCGACCGTGCATCGGCAAGCCGACCGCCGACAACCCGGCTACCGGCGGTCTATCTCGGCCACGGCGCCCCAATGCTCATGGACGACCCGGTGTGGCCGGGCGAACTAGCGGCATGGGCGGCCGAGATGCCGCGGCCCAAGTCGATCCTGGTCGTCAGCGCGCACTGGCAGTCGGCGCCACTCACGCTCGGCGCCGTCCGACCGGCACCCCTTACCTACGACTTCTACGGCTTCCCGGAGCGCTACTACCAGATCCGCTACGACTCGCCCGGAGCGCCGGAACTGGCGGCGCGGGTCAGGGCGATGATGCCGGCGGGAGAGCCTGTGGCCCAGCGCGAGCGCGGCCTGGACCACGGCGCCTTCATACCATTGCTCATCATGTATCCCAAGGCCGACATCCCGGTCCTCCAGATGTCAATGCCGGACCTGGCGCCGGAACATCTCTTCGAGATCGGTCGGCGGCTGACGCCGCTTCGCGACGAGGGCGTCCTGATCGTGGGCAGCGGCTTCATGACCCACGGCCTCCCGTACATCGACCAGTATTGGGACGGTCGCGCGGGCGCGCCCGAGTGGTCCATGGAGTTCGATCATTGGGCCGCCGAGGTGCTCGAACGGGGCGACCTGGACGCCCTCTTCGACTTCCGCAATCGAGCACCCGGGATGCCGTACGCCCACCCGACGGTGGAGCATTTCGCGCCGCTGTTCGTGGCACTGGGAGCTGCGACCGACTCGGCGGCGGCACCCAAGTTCACGATCGAGGGCTACTGGCTGGGTCTGGCGAAGCGCTCGTTCGAGGTCCGCTGACCAGTTCGCTTCGCCAACAGGCCCTGCTGCTCTTGACTGGCTCGTTCGTCGGCGGGTAGCATCCTCTAATTCCGACCTACTAGCTCGGAATTAGAGGTCCCCATGGATCCACCCGCCGGGTCGAGAGGAATTGATGAGCTTCGCGCAGACCGTCATCCTGGCCTCATTCGCGGGCGGGACGATCTTCCTCGGCCTTCCGACGGGCAGACTGCGGGGGCTCTCGCGGGCCTGGCAGGCGGCGCTTACCACGGCTGCCGGCGGGGTCATTCTCTTCCTCATCTATGACGTCCTCGCCCAGGCTGTCGAACCCGTCCGCGTGGCCCTCGACGGGTTTCGGGCAGGCGGCTCGCCCGGCCAGTTCGCCGGTTATGCGGCTGCGCTCGGGCTGAGCGTGGCCTTCGGACTTCTGTCGGTGACGTACCTGACGTCACGCATGGCCGCCCGGCGAGGGACCGACGCGACGATCACGCCACGCCAGATAGCCCTGGGCACGGCCGTCGGGCTCGGCTTGCACAACTTCTCCGAGGGACTGGCCATCGGTCAATCCTCTGCGATCGGGGCGACGAGCTTCGCTTTGGTGCTGGTCATCGGCTTTGCGCTGCACAACGCCACCGAGGGGTTCGCGATCTCAGCGCCACTGAGCAGCGGAGAGCGACCGAGCTGGGGATTCCTGGGGGTCGCAGGCCTGGTCGGCGGCGGACCGACCTTCGTCGGCGGCGTGCTGGGCTATCTGGTCGTATCGCCGGTCCTGTCGATTCTCTTCCTGGGCCTGGCCGCCGGCGCGCTCGTATTCGTCTTCAACGAGATGATGGCGGTAGCCAGGCGCTTCTCGGTGCCAATGGTGACCGGAGTCGCCCTTACGATCGGGCTTCTGGCGGCCTTCGGGACCGACTTCATCCTATCGGCCGCCGGCTCGTGAGCTTCGGCACCAACCAAGTCGCCGGTCGCGCCGTAGGGACTCAGACCGCGACGACGGGGTCGATCGGGTAGTCGACCAGGATGTCCGAACTGGTGCCGCCGACACGATAGATGTCCTCGAACCGGACGCCGCCGAATCCCGGGATAGCCAGCACCGTGTGGCCGATCGTGACCGTCATCCCCTCGGCCAGTGGCAGGTTCTTGTGCGGCGGGATGATCGTCGAGGCGGGCGGCTCTTCGAAGCGCAGGCCGATGCCGTGGCCGATGCCATACACCTGGTAGTTGCCGAACCCGTATGCCACGCAGACCTCTCCGGCCTTCGCGTCCAGCTGGGCCACGGTTGCGCCGGGATGCAGCCCGGCCCGAACGGCGGTCACGATCTCACGGTAGGCCGCGATCAGCCCGGCCTGGCGGGCGTCCGGCTGGCCGAGCACGAACGTTCGGGCCAGGTTGGCGCAGTAGCCATCGACCGTTGGCGTGAGGTCGATCAGCGCCAGCTGGCCGCGCTCGAGCGGCGCGGGGCTGAGCCGGCCGTGGAGCATGCACGTTTCGACGCCGAAGTTGACGTAGATCGGCGTGCTCGTCCCCTCCGCACCAGCCCGCATCATGGCGTACGTGGCCTCGGTCGCGATCTCATGCGCGGTGATGCCCGGCCGCAACAGCTCGCGGGCCCGGTCCATGCCCAGACCCGCAATTCGCTGGGCCTCGGTCAGCAGGGCCAGCTCCTCGGGCTCCTTGATCGTTCGCAGCGGATCCATGATCGGGTCCGACGAGACGACCTCGACCTGCGGGTTGACCTGGCGGAACATGTCGATCAAGAAGGCCGGGGTGTGGAACCACATCTGGAGTCCCACTTTGAAGCGGCCGTCCGTGGACCACTCGGCCGGCGCCGCGGCAGCCAGTTCGCGAAGCCGCCCCACGACGTCGTGGATCTGGCCGCCCACGCTGCCGAAGACGCGAACCTCGCCCTCGGCCAGCGCCGCCCGCAGTTCCGGCTCCTCGCCGGTGAAGGCGACCAGCTCCGGCGGCCCCTGGAACGGGATGATCGCCCGAGGCTGAGATCGATCTGTTCCGAACAGGTAGCGGTAGTCGTCGTGGTTGAGGATGACGATCGCGATCCAACCCTGCCCGCGCATGGCTTCCTGGACGCGGGCGATTCGGTCGAAACGGACCTTCAACTCATCCTCCGGGTGCTAGATGGCGCTGGTGCAGGCGCGGCACTTCGTGGCGTCGACCGGGACGTCTTCCTTGCAGAACGGGCAGGTCTTGGTCGGCTCCTCCGGAGCGGGCCGCAGCAGCAACGAAGCGACGACGTACACGACCAGAGCGACGATGCAGAAGGTGATCACGACGTTGATGAACGTGCCATAGCGGATCGCTACTTCGGTCTTGGGATCGCCGGTTGCCTTTAGCACGACCTTCATCTGGGAGAAGTCGAGGCTACCGAGAGCCATACCGATCGGCGGCATGAGGACGTCGTTGACGAGGGACATCACGACGTTGCCCATGGCCACGCCGATGATCACACCCACTGCCAGGGCCAGAGCATTGGCCTTGAGCAAGAACTCCTTGAAGCCGGACACTCAAACCCTCCCGGGACTGCACGGTGTTGTGGTGCGTGGCGACCGCCGACGAGCGGGCACGCCAGCGGCAGCATACCCCAGCCATCTGGCGCGCTCCACGGAGCCGCTCGCCTGAACTAGACCACGAGCTGCCACCTGAGGCCGCTGCTACGATGAGGGGAATGCGGCATGGATTGACGCCGCCGGCACGAGAGGCTGGAAATGGCCGAGGACGACCTCGTGAAGAACGACTCGAGCTCGCCGGCGGAAGGCTCCGCTGTTCCATCTGACGGAGGCGGGACGCCCACCGAAGACTCGACCGCTGCCTTTGGAGAGTCCACGCAGGAGCTGCCTCCTGCC
>Ga0209385_1001261_pt1 | contig 10753 bp, 7 predicted proteins | sample NGEPerB_FD_184506 | JGI IMG/M metagenome (GOLD analysis project Ga0209385, IMG submission 184506) | Arctic peat soil microbial communities from the Barrow Environmental Observatory site, Barrow, Alaska, USA - NGEE PermafrostAB12-B... | ecosystem: Environmental > Terrestrial > Soil > Wetlands >... | reverse complement strand
GGCCGTCGCGAGCATCGCCTCGAGCGGCGGGCGCGACGGGACGATCCGGGGCCGGACCCCCCACCGCTGGGCGAGGAGCAGCCGGGCGAGGGCGACCGAGGTGCGCGAGGCCGTGTGCGCCGCGAGAACCTCCACCTGGGCGAGCGGCACTTTGGAGACCAGCAGCACCGACCGGACCTCCTGCCGCGCCGCCACCCCCAACCCGCGCAGGGCGCGAAACCCAGGCATGCCCGCCAGCGCCGCCACCGGCACCAGACCGGCCGCCGCCTCGCCGGCCGCAAGCCGGTCGGCGCACACCGACGGCTCGGCGGTCGCGAAACGGTAGGGGAACGGGGCGGTGATGCCGGCCTCGAGCCCGGCGAGCAGCGGGCGGGCGTTGAGGAACTGGACACCCACAATGGAGACGGGTTCCGGGCCCCGGACCCCGGGCCCCGGCGTCCGGCAACCGGGGACCGGCCTGGTCATGCCTGACTCATGGAGTCCAGGAAGTCCTTGTTCGTGCGTGTCTTCTCGAGCTGACCCTGGAGCAGCTCCATCGACTCCACGGTCGAGAGCGGGTTCAGCACCTTGCGCAACACCCACACGCGCTTGAGCTCCCACTCGTCGAGCAGCAACTCCTCCTTCCGGGTCCCCGATTTGTTGATGTCGATCGAGGGGAAGACGCGCTTCTCGGTGAGCTTGCGGTCGAGGTGGACCTCCATGTTGCCGGTGCCCTTGAACTCCTCGAAGATCACGTCGTCCATGCGGGATCCGGTGTCGATCAGCGCCGTCCCCATGACGGTGAGCGAGCCGCCCTCCTCGATGTTGCGCGCCGCACCGAAGAAGCGCTTCGGCTTCTGCAGCGCATTGGAGTCGACGCCGCCCGAGAGCACCTTACCCGACGGCGGCACGACCGTGTTGTAGGCGCGGGCGAGGCGGGTGATCGAGTCGAGGAGGATCACCACGTCGCGGCGGTGCTCGACCAGGCGCTTGGCCTTCTCGAGCACCATCTCGGCGACCTGGACGTGGCGGTACGCCGGCTCGTCGAACGTCGAGGAGATCACCTCGCCCTTGACCGAGCGCTGCATGTCGGTGACCTCTTCCGGCCGCTCGTCGATGAGAAGGACGATGAGGATGATCTCCGGGTGGTTGGCCGTGATCGAGTTGGCGATCGCCTGCAGCATCATGGTCTTGCCGGTGCGCGGCGGCGCCACGATCAAGCCGCGCTGCCCCTTGCCGATGGGGGTGAGGAGGTTCATCACCCGGGAGGTCATGTTCCCCTCGACCTCGAGGTTGATGCGCTCCATCGGGTAGAGCGGCGTCAGGTTGTCGAACAGGATCTTCTCCGCCATCTGGTCGGGCGGCTCGAAGTTGACCGCCTCCACCTTGATGAGGGCGAAGTAGCGCTCACCCTCACGCGGCGGCCGGATCTGCCCCGAAACGGTATCGCCGGTGCGCAGGTTGAAGCGGCGGATCTGCGACGGCGAGACGTAGATGTCGTCGGGCCCGGGGAGGTAGTTGTACTCCGGGGCGCGCAGGAAGCCGTACCCGTCGGGGAGAATCTCGAGCACCCCCTCGCCGAAGATGAGCCCCTCGCGCTCGGTCTGCACCTGCAGGATCTTGAAGATGAGGTCCTGCTTCCGCATCCCGGCCGGGTTCTCGACCTCGAGCTCGCGCGCGACGTGGGTCAGCTCCGAGATCGACATGTCCTTGAGGGTCCGGATGTCGAGGCGCTGCTTGCCCTCGGTCTCGGCGGTCTCGGCCTCCAAGGCCTCCTCCTCGAGCACCACGGGCAGCCCCTCCGGATTGGCCGCGGCGCTGCGGCGCCGCTCCTTGCCACGACCGCGCTGAGCCTTGGTTTCTGCCATGACGGAACTCCCTTATATTACCTTAACTTACGACGCCAGCGCGTCTGCGATGGCGGTGAGGATATCCTTGTGGCCCGCGCCGGTGCGGGCCGAGAACGCGAGCGGGGGCACCCCGCCCCCCAGTTCGCGCGCGATGCACGCCGCCGCCTGTGCGAGCGCGCCGCGGCTCATCCGGTCGGCCTTCGTCATCACCAGCAGGAGCGACGCGCCCGCCTGCCGGACGAAGCCGACGAGGTCGACGTCGAGCGGAGAGGTCGGGACGCGCGGGTCCACGAGCCCGACCACGAGCCGCAGGCGCTCCTCCTCGAGCAGGTACGTGCTGACGTTCCTGCCCCAGTTCTGGCGTTGCTCTCGTCCGGTGCGCGCAAAGCCGTAACCGGGCAGGTCGACGAAGTAACACTGGTTGTTGACCAGGTAGTAGTTGATCGTCCGGGTCTTCCCCGGCGTCTTGGAAACCGCCGCCAGCCGCTGCCCGAACAGGCTGTTGAGCAGGCTCGACTTGCCGACGTTGGACCTGCCGGCAAACGCCACCTGCGGGAGGGCGTCCTTCGGGCCCTTCCCGTGTTCGGCCACCGTGGCGCGCAGCGTGACGTTCTCGATCCGCATGGGGCTCACTGGTGCGGCGCGGCCTCAGGCGCCAGCGCGCCGTTCCTTTCCGTCTCGCCCTGGACGATCGCCGGCAGCACGCCGTCGAGAGCGACGGGAATCACCTCGTCCATCTCCTTGACCAGGTGGAACTGGATGGCGTTGCGGACTTCCTCGGGGATCTCCTCCAGATCCTTCTCGTTCTCCTCCGGCAGGATCACCTCGCGGATCCCCGACCGGAAGGCGGCCAGGACCTTGTCCTTGATCCCTCCCACCGGCAGCACCTTGCCGCGCAACGTGATCTCGCCGGTCATCGCCAGGTCCTGGCGCACCGGAACGCCCGCGACGGCCGACAGCAGCGCCATCGCCATGGTGATGCCCGCCGAGGGCCCATCCTTGGGGATCGCGCCCTCGGGCACGTGGATGTGGATGTCCCGGGTCTCGAAGAAGTCCACCGGGAGCGGGAGTTGGACCGCCCGGGCGCGCACGTACGAGAGCGCCGCGCGGGCCGACTCCTGCATCACGTCGCCAAGCTGGCCCGTGAGGGTCAGGGTCCCCTTCCCGCGCATCAGGCTCACCTCGGTGCCGAGGATCTCGCCGCCCACCTCGGTCCACGCCAGGCCGGTGGCCACTCCGACCTCGCTGCGCTCCCCCGCCTTCGTGATCCGAAAGCGCGGTTTGCCGAGCAGCTCGCCGATACGTTCCGGCGTCACAACGATCGCGGCGCCCGCAGGCGTCTTCTTCTTGAGCACCTCGCGCGCCAGCTTGCGGCACACCGAAGCGATCTCGCGCTCCAGGTTGCGCACCCCGGCTTCGCGGGTGTAGCGCTCGACCAGGAGCGCGACGGCGCCGTCCTCGAAGCTCACCTTGAACCTGGAGAGACCCTGCTGCTCGATCTGCTTCTTCACCAGGAAGCGCTGGGCGATCTGCAGCTTCTCGACGTGCGTGTACCCCGAGAGGCGGATCGTCTCCATGCGGTCCTGCAGCGCGGGTGGGACCGTGTGGGTGATGTTGGCGGTGGCGATGAAGAACACCCGCGAGAGGTCGTACTCCACGTCGAGGTAGTGGTCCACGAACGCGTGGTTCTGTTCGGGATCGAGCACCTCCAGGAGCGCCGCCGCCGGATCGCCACGGAAGTCCGCCCCCAGTTTGTCCACCTCGTCGAGCAGGAACACGGGGTTGACCGTCCCCGCCTTCTTCATCATCTGGATGATCTGGCCGGGGAACGCGCCGATGTAGGTGCGCCGGTGCCCACGCATCTCAGCCTCGTCGCGCACGCCGCCGAGCGAGAGGCGCACGAACTTGCGGCCGGTGGCGCGGGCGATTGACTTGGCGAGCGAGGTCTTGCCAACGCCGGGAGGACCGACGAAGCAGAGGATCGTGCCTTTTGTCTTGGTGACGAGCTGCCGCACGGCCAGGAACTCGAGGATGCGCTCCTTGACCTTCTCGAGCCCGTGGTGGTCCGCCTCGAGCACCTCCTCGGCGCGCTTGATGTTGCGGATCTCGCGCGTCGCCTTCTTCCACGGCACGCCGAGCAGCCAGTCGATGTAGTTGCGCGAGACCGTGGCCTCGGCCGACATCGCCGCCATCCCCTCGAGACGCTTGAGCTCGGTGACCGCTTTCTCCTGGACTTCCTTCGGCATACCGGCGGCCTCGATCTTCTTGGCGAGCTCCTCGAACTCCTCCTTGGTGTCGGTGCGCCCCAACTCGTCGTTGATCGCCTTGATCTTCTCGGAGAGGTAGTACTCGCGCTGCGCCTTCTCCATCTGCTTCTTGACCTTCGCGTTGAGGCGCCGGTCGATGTTCAGCTTCTCGACCTCCATGTCGAGGAGGTCGTTGAGCTGCTGCAAGCGCTCGAGCGGGTTCGTCACCTCGAGCAGCTTCTGCTTCTCCGGCGTTGCGACCGGCAACGCCGCGGCCAGCGTGTCGGCGAACAGGTCGGGGTCCTCGGTGCGCAGCTCGGCGAGCACGCCCTCGACCCCGATCTGCTGCGACAGGCGCGCGTACTGCTGGAAGAGGTTGGTCAGGTTTGCGAGGTACCGGCTCACCTTGGGGTCCGCGACCGGCTGCGACGGGAGCAGTTCGACGTCGGCCTCGTACCCGGCTCCGGGCCGCTGGTGGATCTGGGTCCACCGTCCCCGAACCACCCCCTCCACCCCGACCTTGATCGTCCCGTTGGGGAACGTCACGTGCTGCAGGATCGTGGCGACGACGCCGACCGCGAAGATGTCGCCTTCACCGGGCTCGTCCTGCTGTGGGTCGCGCTGGGCCACCAGGAAGATCCGCTTGTCGGCTTCCTCCAGGGCGCGTTGCAGGGCGGCCACCGAGGCCGGGCGCCCGACCACGAAGGCGGACTTCATCCGCGGGAAAACGACCATGTCGCGCAACGGCACGACCGGAAGCGTTTGCATGTTCGACTCGCTCATGACAACCTCTCAAGAATCCTGGGAAGAAGGACGGAAAACGGCGCGGGGCGCTGCCCGAGGCGGCTTCAACCCGCCTTGCGCATCGAGGCGAGCGGTGCCACACGCCGTTCGACCACCTCGCGCGTGACGACGATCTCGGTGATATCGGAGCGGGACGGGACCTGGTACATGACTTCGAGCATTAGCTCTTCGAGGATGATCTTCAAACCGCGCGCGCCCACCTTGCGCGAGATCGCGTCCTCGGCGATCGCGGTGAGCGCGTCGTCGGTGAAGCGCAGCTCGACCCCCTCGAAGGAGAGCATCGTCTCGTACTGCCGCACCAGGGAGTTCTTCGGCTCGGTGAGGATGCGGACCAGGGCGTCCCGATCGAGCTCGTGCAGGTTCGCGACCACCGGGACGCGGCCCACGAACTCGGGGATCATCCCGAACTTGATCAGGTCCTCGGGGTGGACGAGGGACAGCAGCTCGCTGGCGGAGCGTTCCGCCGGCGTGAGGATGTGAGCCTGAAAACCCATCGACTTCTGGTTGAGGCGGCGGGCCACGATGTCCTCGAGCCCGACGAACGCGCCGCCGCAGATGAACAGGATGTTGGTGGTGTCGATCTGGATGAACTCCTGGTGCGGGTGCTTGCGCCCGCCCTGCGGGGGCACGTTGGCTACCGTCCCCTCGAGGATCTTGAGCAGCGCCTGCTGCACCCCCTCGCCGGAGACGTCGCGGGTGATCGATGGCGAGTCCTGCTTGCGGGCGATCTTGTCGATCTCGTCGATGTACACGATGCCGCGCTCGGTCCGCTCCCGGTCCCCGTCGGCCGCCTGGTACAGGCGCAAGAGGATGTTCTCGACGTCCTCGCCGACGTAGCCGGCTTCCGTCAGGGTGGTGGCGTCAACGATCGTGAACGGGACCTCGAGCATCCGGGCGAGCGTCTGCGCGAGCAGCGTCTTGCCCGTCCCTGTCGGTCCGATGAGCAGGATGTTCGACTTCGAGAGCTCGACATCGGGGCGCGTGGAGTGCGAAAGGTAGTCGATGCGACGGTAGTGGTTGTACACCGCGACCGCTAGCTTCTTCTTGGCGGGCTCCTGGCCGATCACGTAGGAGTCGAGGAACGTCTTGACCTCTTCCGGCTTGGCAAGCGAGCGGCGGGACTCGCGCGCCTCGCGGGCGCGGTCCTCCGCGATGATGTCGAGGCAGATGTCGACGCACTCGTCGCAGATGTACACGTTCGGGCCGGCGATCAGCTTGCGCACCTCGCGCTGCGACTTGTTGCAGAAGCTGCAGCGCAGCAGCTCGGACGAGGTTTCGCGAGTCACCATACCCTAGGCTCCACGGGCCATTCTACACCCTGCCGCCGTAACGCGCCCGCGCAACTCCTATTCCCTGTGTTCGATGACCTTGTCGACCAGGCCGTAGGCCTGCGCGTCGGCCGCCTCGAGGATGAAGTCGCGCTCGGTGTCGGCGAAGATCCGCTCGAGCGGCTGGCCGGTGTGCAGCTGCAGGATCTCGTTGAGGCGCTGGCGGAGTCGGAGGATGTCCTTGGCGTGGATGTCGATGTCCGTCGCCTGGCCGCCTAGCCCGTAAAGCAGGGGTTGATGCAGCAGCATCCGGGCGTGCGGGAGCGCGAAGCGCTTCCCCTTGGCGCCGCCCGCGAGCAAGACCGCCGCCATCGAGGCCGCCTGCCCCATGCAGATGGTCGCGACGTCGGGCTTGACGTACTGCATCGTGTCGTAGATCGCGAGCCCGGAGGTCACCGACCCGCCCGGCGAGTTGACGTACAGGTAGATGTCCTTCTCCGGGTTTTCCGCCTCGAGGAAGAGCATCTGCGCGATCACGACCGAGGCCTCGTGGTCGTCGATCGGTTCGCTAAGGAAGATCACGTTGTCCTTGAGCAGGCGGGAGAAGATGTCGTAGGCCCGCTCGCCCCGGCTGGTCTGCTCGACGACCATCGGTATCAACATGCCGTCACCCCCCTTGGGCGCCTCCCCCGCGCCGTTGCCGGCGGGCGCCATCGCCTCACGCTCCCGCGTCCGCGCACTTCCGCAGCGCCTCGTCCACCGCCCGCTCGCGCCGCAGGAGCGCGCCCACGCGCTCGAGGCCGCCACCCTTGGCGAGATTGCCGCGCAGCTCCGCGAACGGCACGCCGAGGCGCTGCGCCTGGTGCTCCACCTCGTGGTCGACCTCGGCGGCGGAAACGGTGATCTCGAGCGATTCCGCGAGCGTGTCGAGCAGGACCTCGGCGCGCAACCGCTGCTCCACCCGGCCGCGCATCTCGCCCTCGAGCTTCTCCCAGTCCACCTTGGCCTGGTCGGGATCGATCCCGCGCTGCGCCAGCGCCTGGGCGAACTCGACCAGCTCCTTGCGGGTGTCGTCGCGCACCACACCTTCCGGCAGGTCCAGCGTGTGGCCCTCGGCCAGGTGCGCCACCAGCGCCTCCCGCCAGACGTCGCTGCGGCGCTCCGTCCTGCTGGCCAGCAGGCGCTCGCGGACACGCTCGCGCAGGGCTTCGACCCCGCCCGTGATCCCGATCGAGGTGGCGAACGCCTCATCCACCTCCGGAAGGCGCTTGCGCCGCAGGCTCTTGATCCGCACCTTGTAGGTCACGCGCTTTGCGAGATGCTCTTCGCCCCCCTCATCGCCGACCGTGCGCTCGGCGGTGACCGTGTCGCCGAGGGCCTTGCCCGTCACCGCGGCCTCAATCTCGGGGTAGACCTCGGAGCGCCCGAGCTGGAACAGCGAGTGGTCCTCGTGGAACGCCTCGCCGTCGCCGTCGGGGAACTCCCCGTCGACCTCCGCCTCGACCAGCATCCCCTCGGCCACCGGCTCGCCCGCCACCGGCTCCCAGGCCGCCTGGCGCTCGCGCAGCTGCTCGATCGCGCCCGCCAGCTCGTCCTCGCCGGGTTCGATGTCGAACGCCGGCGCCCTGAAGCCGTCCAGCGACGGCAGCGTCACGGTGGGGTAGACGTCGAACTCTCCCTTGAACTTGTACTCGCCGGAGTCGAGCCAATCCGACTCCTTGATGCCGAGCGGTGAGGCGGGGCGAAGCTTCTCGTCGGTCCTGACCTGGTCCCATGTGCGGCGCGTCAGGTGTTCCTCGAGGTCGTCACGGATCTCGTTGGCGAAGCGCCGCTCCACGAGCGCACGGGGCGCCTTGCCCTTGCGGAAGCCGTCGATGCGCGCGCCGCGCAGCCAGTCGCCGAGGACGTGTTCGCGTTCGGAGCGCGCCTCCTCCGGGCCGATGGTGGCCGTCACGACGACCCGGCACGGGGTAGCGCGTTCGATCTCGTAGCTCATGCTTGCTCCTGATGGTGCGAAAGGGGGGACTCGAACCCCCATGGGCAGCGCCCACGAGATCCTACATCGCCGACGTGCTCATTACTAGTCCATTATCTCGTTTCTTCCTATTTGCTTACTAGACAGGAGGCAGCGATAACCCGGCCCCGTTCAACCCAGGTTCAGCCTTGCGTCCTCGTGCCTGCCGAAAAAGGGGAGGCCGTACTGCCGGCGGCACGGCATGGCAACACCCGTCCACCCACCCAACCCTGCGGCGAGCTGACGGGCGGCGCTGGCCGTCGCGGAGGCCATAGCGGAGGCCATAGGTGTAGCAGAAAAAGGTGGATGGGACAAGGAAACCGCACCTAACGCAACATCAGTTTTCCGTGGGTGCGCCCTGCCCGCGAGGATCACCCGCCTCCGCCGCGGAACGGCGCTTCATCTGCCGCGCGACATCGATGAAGGCCCCCGCGTTGCCCATGAAGCGGCGCCAGCTCTCGGGCGATTTCCAGATCATGCTCACGAAGTTGAGGAAGCCGGACGGACGCTTGTAGAAGGTGCGGTAGAACCGGAGGTACAGCTCCTCGAGCCGCTCCTTCGTGAAGCCCCGCGGGATGAATACGAAGTTCGCGCAGTTCATCTTCTCCCAATCCTCGTCGAACTCGCCGTGTTCGAGGATCGTATGATAGATGGGGGAGCCCGGGAAGGGCGTGAACTTCGTGAGATTGACGTCGCTGAACGGGTGACGCACGGCATAGGCGATGGTGTGGGCGATGGAGTCCTCCGTCTCGCCGGGGATACCCATCATGAACAGACCCTTGACCCGGATGCCCGCCTCGCGTACCTGATGCACGGTCTGTGCGACTTCTTCCAGGTCACTGCTCGTGCGGTGCTTGCTGATGACGTCCTGATCCCCGGACTCCACCCCCAGGTTGATCATCCAACATCCCCCCAGCTTGAGGGTCCGGATCAGATCGCCGTCCAGGTGGTTGGGGCGGCCGATGCAGTTGAAGGTGATGCCGAGATCCCGCGAGCCCAGCTTCTCCACGAACTCCTCGACTCGGGGCTTCTTCAGGGTGAAGTTGTCGTCGTAGATGTTGACGTGGCGGATCCCGTAGCGGCTCTTAAGGAAGGCAAGGTGGTCGACCAGATACTCCGCGCTGTGGGCGCGGAACGAGCTGCCGAACACGGATCGATCGCAGTAGCTGCACGAGTAGGGGCAGCCGCGGCTGGTGATGAAGGTGGTGGCCGGCGAGCGGGGATAGTTGAAGATGGGCAGGGGGTACGCGGCGGGGTAGGCCGTGAGCTTCTCGTAGGCGGGAAAGGGCAGTTGATCGAGATCGGAGAGCGCGCGCCTTGGCCCCGTGAAGAGCAACTCGCCCTCGGGGCCGCGGTAGGCGAGCCCCGCGATGTCTGGAGAGGGGACGAGATCCGCCTGGAGCAGTTCCAGAAGCGTCTCCTCCCCTTCGCCAACCACGATGATGTCCAGCTCGGGGAACTCGCGCAGCAATCGTGGCCACAGTGAGGTCGGGTGGGGGCCTCCGAACAGGATGGGGATATCGGGTCGCGCCTGCTTCAGCCGGACCGCCAGCCGGTAGCCGCCCATGAAACCCGCGGTGGTGGCCGAGAAGCCGATCGCGTCGGGCTGGGTGGCGAGCACGGCCTGCACGGCCTGGTCCTCGGGGAGCGGGTGGGCGAAGAAGTCGAGGATGGTGGCGGGGAAGCCCGCCCGCTCGGCCACGGCGGCCAGCATGAGCAGGCCGTGGGGCGGCATGACGTTGGCGATGGAGACGATGTCCTTCGTGCCCGCGACCCAGTTCTCTCCGTGGGGGTGGACGAAGGTGATTCGTTTGTCATGGACCATCGTCAAGTGTCACTCCGAGCTGCAGCCCCCAAGCAGGGACGGGCGGCGGGGTGTGGATGGGAAAAGTATAGCCCTCTCGTCCCGGGGCTGTCTGAAGGTCTTCTAGCGTGCCCCCTGGAGGGTGAAGACGGAGTCGTCGATGCGGGCGGGACGATACCGGAGGTACTCGAGCGTGCGTGTGAGCCCCGCGCCGGGGGCGAGGAGATCGTGGCACTCCATCTCGGCCAGGAGCGTCCGGCCCCCCTTCTCCTCGAACCTCAGGAACACAATCTCTTGGGCCTGCCTCCCCGACGGCAGGTAGAAGCGGGCCTTCCGCGGGAGGTTCCGCGCATCGATCCACAGCTCGATGCGGGAGTAGCGGCTCTTCGGCGACCGGGCCGCGAGATCGACCACTCGGCACCTGTGCCCGCCCTGCTCTTCTTCCTCGGCCCGCACCGAAGCCTCATAGTCGTCAGCGGCCCGAAAGCGGGCCGCCTCGGAAAGCGCCGCCGCGCCCATGATCCGCTGCTGCGGGCTGATGGGAACAGGGTGAGCATTGGGCAGGATCAGCCACATTTTCTCGCCCACGATCAGGATCTTGCGACCGGTCTGCTTCCCTCCCGTGAAGACGACCAGGGCCCGGTCGCGCCCCTTCACGTAGAGGTCGAACTCGTCGACGCTGCGCGCCACACCGCCGACTTTCTCCGTTTGGCGGACGGAGATGACCGCCTGCGGATAGGGCTGTCGGACGGCGTCCACCTCCCGGAGCCAGGCCCTGACCTCTTCGG
>Ga0209385_1001260_pt1 | contig 10757 bp, 10 predicted proteins | sample NGEPerB_FD_184506 | JGI IMG/M metagenome (GOLD analysis project Ga0209385, IMG submission 184506) | Arctic peat soil microbial communities from the Barrow Environmental Observatory site, Barrow, Alaska, USA - NGEE PermafrostAB12-B... | ecosystem: Environmental > Terrestrial > Soil > Wetlands >... | reverse complement strand
CCCGCGGCCGGCCGGGCCGCCGGCCCGGGCCGCGTCGGTCGCCGCCGACCGGTCGACTCAGGCGCCGTCCGCAGGCGCATCCGGCCCGACGGTCCCACCGGTTGCGACCACGGAGAGCCGGTCGAGGTAGTGGCTCCATCCCTCGGTGTGGTCCCCCACCGCGTCGTCGGGCAGTCCCCGGTGGACCAGTCGGACCCTCGTCTTGTCACCGTCAGGGGTCAGGGTGATCTCGATCTCGGTCGATCCGGCCGGAATGGGGTGATCGGGCTCGTCCCACCCGAAGGTGAACACCACCTTGCGGTCCGGGACCACCTCGACGAACTCGCCCACCCCGGGGTGCCGTCCCTGGACCAGCACGCGGTACTCGCCACCGACACGGGGATCGAGATCAGCCTCGGTGCCCATCCATCGGACCTGCTGTGCCGGATCGATGAGGAAGGGGAAGATCGTCGCCGGACTGGCGTCCATCACGACCTCGTGCATCAGTTCAGCCATCAGTGGTTCCTTTCGCTCGTTCGGCCGTTTCGGCCAGGTCCTGCAGTCGATGCAGGCTGTCGGTCCAGTACTCGTCCAGGTACCGACGGAGCCGGTCCATCTGGGCGTGGTCGGCCCGGTACAGCCGTCGGGTGCCCTCGCGACGCTCGATGACCAGCTCGGCCTGACGGAGCACGCCGAGGTGCTGGGACACGGCCGATCGGGTCACGTCGTCGAAGCGTTCCGCGATCAGGGTCGCAGGCAGCTCGTCGGTCCAGACCAGTCGGAGGATCTCCCGCCGACGGGGCTCCGCCAGTGCCTTGAGCGCCGTGTCCATACCATAATGTAAGCATACACTTACGTTAGTGTCAACTAACAGTCTCCGGGCACCTCGCCCTGTCACTGCGAGCTGGCCTGGGTCCTGCACCAGGACGCGGCGCGCCCCGCACAGCTCGACACGAGGCTGCTCCCACGCCTCGTCGTGGCGACCTAGCGTCTGCGGGGACCCGTCCGCAGGCACCCGAGCACCCCCGGTCGCGGACATCACGAACGGAGCACGCCCATGGACCCCACCTACTCCCCCGAGGCCGAGGCCTACCGATCGACCGTCACCGCCTTCTTGGAGGCGAACCTTCCCGCTGGCTGGAAGGGCCTGGGTGCCCTGCCCGCCGACGAGGCCTGGGCCTTCGCCGGCCGGTGGCGTGCCACCCTGCACGCCAACGGCCTCCTGGCTGCGTCGTGGCCCTCCCGCTACGGCGGTGGCGGCCTGAGCGAGCTCGAACAGGTGGTGATGGCCGAGGAGTTCTACCGGGCCGGCGTCCCCACGGGAACCGGGAACGACACCTTCGGTATCCAGATGGTCGGCAACACCCTGCTCCAGTGGGGCACCGAGGAACAGAAGTCCCACTTCCTGCCGCGGATCCTGTCGGGCGAGGACATCTGGTGCCAGGGCTACTCCGAGCCGGGCGCGGGGTCCGACCTCTCCAACGTCGGGTGCCGGGCCGAGCTCGACGGCGACGAGTGGGTGCTCAACGGACAGAAGGTGTGGACCTCCGCCGGGCACCTGGCCAATTGGATCTTCGTGTTGGCCCGCACCGATCCGGACGTCCCCAAGCACAAGGGCATCTCCTTCCTCCTCGTGCCCATGGAGCAACCCGGGGTGGAGGTCCGACCCATCAAGATGATGACCGGCGACTCGGAGTTCAACGAGGTCTTCTTCACCGATGCCCGCTGCCCGCGGGACAACGTGGTGGGTGGGGTGGGCAACGGCTGGCCGGTGGCCATGACGCTGCTCGGGTACGAGCGGGGCGAGGCGGCAGCCACCTTCCCGATCATGTTCCGCTCGGAACTCGACCGGCTCCTCGCCCTGGCCCGGGAACACGGTCGGACCGACGACCCGCTGATCCGTCAGCGCCTCGCCCAGGCCTATGTGCGGGTGGAGATCATGCGGTTCCTCGGCATGCGCACGCTCACCAAGTACCTGGCCGGTGGCCAGCCCGGACCTGACTCCTCGGTCTTCAAGCTCTACTGGAGCGAGCACCACAAGGTGATCGGCGAACTCGCCGTGGACATCCTGGGTGCCGAGGCCATGGTGCCGACCGGTCGCTGGCCGATGACCTCGTTCCAGGCCGACCAGCCCGGCGCGCCCAACGACAGCGCCTCCTGGGTCGGCACGTGCATGGTCGCCCGGGCGGGCACCATCTACGCGGGGACCTCCCAGGTGCAACGCAACATCATCGGGGAGATGGTCCTCGGGCTGCCGAAGGAACCCGGTGCGCCCCGCGGGACGTGGCGCGAACTGCAGCAGCAGAGCTGACGGCAGCCGCCACCCGGGCTCAGCCGGGGATGTAGTCGAACGTGTCGGGGTCCGGGCCGGTGCGCTCGCCGCGATCGAGGCCGTCGAGGGCGGCCATGGCCTCGGCGTCCAGCGTGAAGTCGAAGATCGCGAAGTTCTCCTCCATGCGCGCCGGGGTCACCGACTTCGGGAACACCACGTCACCGCGCTGGATGTGCCACCGGAGCACGACCTGGGCGGGCGTGCGCTCCACGGAGTCGGCCACCGTGGCGACCACCTGGTCTCCCAGCACCTTGCCCTGGGCGATGGGCGACCACGCCTCGGTCACGATCCCGTGCGCCCGGTCGTAGGCGCGGACGGTTTCCTGGGTCAGGTACGGGTGCACCTCGATCTGGTTGACCGCCGGGACGATGTCCGTCTCGGCCGCCAGTCGCTCCAGGTGGGCCGGCTGAAAATTGGACACGCCGATCGACCGGGCCCTGCCGTCGGATGCGAACTCCTCGAGTGCCCGCCAGGTCGACACGAAGTCGCCCCCGTAGAGCGTGGGCAGCGGCCAGTGGACGAGGAACAGGTCGACGTAGTCGGCGCCGAGGGCCTCCAGTGTCGCGTCGAAGGCCCGTCGGGCATCGTCGGGCCGGTGGAAGCCGTTGTTGAGCTTGCTGGTCACGAACACATCGGCCCGGTCGAGTCCCGACGCGGCGATGCCCCGGCCGACCTCGCGTTCGTTCCCGTACATCTCGGCCGTGTCGATGTGCCGGTAGCCGATGTCGAGAGCGGTGCGCACCGCCTTCTCGGCTTCCGCCGGCGGAATCTGGAACACGCCGAAGCCCAGTTGGGGGATGGTCCGGCCGTCGTTGAGCGTGAGTCGGGGCACGGTGTCGGTCATGTCGGTCCTCCTTGGTCGGCGGGTCGCCTCGCCCGGCGCTGCCGTTCCGGCGGCCGGGTCACCATGCGATTATGCACTACGGGCCGACAGGCAAACAGGCTGCGCCGGGTGCCCTCCGGGGCCGGACCCCCGGGCGGACGTGACGCGCCGGCTCAGGAACGGGAGGCATAGGCGGTCAGCGCCGCCAGCTGTGGCGCGGTGCCCACGCCGATCAGCACGTCTCCGGCGGCGACCTCCGCCTCGGGAGACGGGTTCGGGGTGAAGCTCCCGTCGGGCCGACGGATGGCGAGGACCAGGCACCCGGTGCGATCGTGCACCTGGGTGGCCCGCAACGACCGACCGGCCAGGGGGGAGTCGGCGCCGACGGTCAACTCCTCGAGCCGGAATTCGAGGGAACCGTCGTGCATGACGACATCCACGAAGTCGACGACGTGCGGCTGGGTGACGAAGGCGGCCATGCGGTCCCCGCCCAGACGCTGCGGATTGACGACCCGGTCGGCGCCGACCCGCAGCAACTTGGCCTCGGAGGACTCCCCCCTCGCCCGGGCGATGACATGGATCGAGGGGTTGAAGGATCGGCTGGCCACGGTCACGAACAGGTTGTCGGCATCCGTGTCCAGGGCGGCGATCAGCGTGCCGGCACGTTCGATGCCGGCACGCTGGAGCGTCGCGTCCTCGGTCACGTCCCCGGCCACCGTCGCATGGCCGACGGTGGCCAGGCGCTCGACGTCACGGTCGACCACGACGATCTGCTGGCCGGCGTTGTCCAGGTAGCGGGCCACCTCCCGGCCGACACGCCCCCATCCGCAGATCACCACGTGACCTGTCATCTCCTGGATGTCGTGGTCCATGCTGCGCCTCCTGATCCGTTCCCGCATGTGCCCGTCGATGAGCAGTTCCAAGGTCACCGTGAACGTGTAGAGCGCAGTCCCCACGCCCAGCAGGATCAGGACGATCGTGAACGCCTTGACCCCCGCCCCGATCGGGTGCGGGAACCCGTAGCCGACCGTCGAGACGGTGACGACCGTCTGGTAGAGCGCCTCGAGCGGTCCGAAGCCCAGCATCCAGTACCCGGCAGTCCCGATCACCACCACCAGGGCGAGGGCGGCCAGCCCCAGCTCCACCCTCCGGAACGGGTTGTCCGTCACCGGTGACGACGACCGACCGGGCGCGTCGAGGTGACGGCCCGGGTCCCGAGCGCCGACTGCTTCCACATGCCAGGGATGCTACGCGTCGGTGGCGCACGGCCGGGGATGGTCCGGCCCTCCGGACCGGCCCGGTTCAGGTGAAGACCACCGTCTTCTGGCCGTGGACGAGCACGCGGTCGGTCAGGTGCAGGCGCACGGCCCGGGCGAGCACCACCGTCTCCAGGTCGCGGCCCATCCGGATCAGGTCGGCTGGTCCGTCGCGATGGGACACCGGCGTGACGGCCTGATCGATGATGGGGCCCTGGTCGAGGTCGGCCGTGGCGTAGTGGCCGGTCACCCCGATCACCTTGACGCCCCGCTCGTACGCCTGGTGATAGGGCCGGGCCCCCGCGAACGCGGGCAGGAACGAGTGATGGATGTTGATGACCTGGGAGGCGAACCGCGCACAGAACGCCGGGCTGAGGATCTGCATGTACTTCGCCAGTACGAGCAGCTCGACCCCGGCCCGGTCGGCCAGATCGCCGAGCGCCGCCTCCTGGGCCTGCCGGTCGCCGTCGGTGACCGGCAGGTGGTGGAACGGCACACCGAACCGCTCGGCGGCGGGACGGCAGTCGTCGTGGTTGCCGGCGACGAAGGCGACCTCGGCCGGTAGCACGCCCTCGGAGGCACGGGCCAGGAGGTCGTAAAGGCAGTGCACCTGGCGCGACACGAGGATGCCGATGCGCCGGACGTCGTCCGAATACCGCAGGGTGGCGTCCATGCCGAAGGGCCCGGTCACCTCGGCGAGTGCATCGACGAGCTGTGTCCGGGCGAGGTCGAACCCATCCATGTTGAACTCGACCCGCTGGAAGAACACACCCGCCTCGGCGTCGGTGTACTGGTCCGCCTCGACGATGTTGCCGCCGTGATCGGCCACGAATCCGGCGACGGCCGCGGCCAGCCCCGGGCGGTCCGGGGCGGACAGCAGGAGGCGGGCGGTGGTGGGTGCCGGCATTGGGCCAACGTAGCGTCCGAGTCGGCACGGGAACCCCCGGTCCGGGAGGGGGGAGCCCTGTCCTGTGGCTGTCGACGGCGGACACGACAGGTGGCCCCCCGACGCGACGCCGGGTCGGGGTGACACACGGAGCCGCGCCGCCAGCCGTGCACACCATCCCGGTAGCCTCGGCCCATGGATCCACGGGCCCAGCTGGACGAGGCACGCACTGTCGGCCGAGCCGTGACCGAGAGCCGGATCGAGCAGGTGCGCGGCCAGGCGCTGCTCCAGGTCCGCCGGTCGATGGGCATGACCCGGCCACCGCCGCCGCCGTGCACCGACCCCGCACTCGCCTACTTCGCCCCCGACTCGGTCGTCCGCCGGATCCACGGCGACCTGCCCTCGATGCTCATCGGCGGGCTGTCGGCCCTGCTCTTCCAGATGCTCCACCCCCTGGCCATGGCCGGGGTGGCCCAACACTCGAACTACCGGAGCGACCCGCTGGGCCGGCTGGAGCGCACGGCGACATTCCTCGGCACGACCACCTACGGGACGAGGGACGAGGCCCGCGCCGCCATCGAGCGGGTCCGGAGGGTCCATGCCCGCGTCACCGGGACCGCGTCTGACGGCCGCCGGTACTCGGCCGGTGACCCGGACCTCCTCACCTGGGTGCACGTCGCCGAGGCATCCAGCTTCCTGGCGGCCACCCGGGTCTACGCCCCGGTCCGGCCGACCGCCGCCGAAGAGGACGACTACCTCGACCAGATGGCACGCGTGGCCCACGACCTGGGCGCCATCGACGTGCCCCGGTCGCGTGCCGAGTTCGAGGCCTACTGGGTCGAGGTCCGACCCCGGCTCCACCTCACCCCCGAGGCCCGCACGGCGCGCAACTTCGTCCTCCGGGGGGTCGGCCGATGGCCGCACGAGATCGCCACCTACGGGCTGCTCGTCACCGCGGCCCAGGGTGTGCTGCCGTCCTGGGCCCGCCGCCAGCTCCGTCTGCCCTCCCTGCCCGTCGGCGACCTGCTGGCCGTCCGGCCGTCGGCCCGCCTGCTGGGCTCGGCCTTCCGCTGGGTGATCACCCCGCCGAGGGCACCGGAACCTGTCTGAGGCGGACCCTCGAGGGCGCCTCCGTCCCGTGCGGGCTCAGGCCGGACCGTCCGTCAGCGGTGCGCGCACCGGTCGGTGGGCGCCGCCGACGGCGAGCACCTCGTCGAAGCCGTCGCGCAGGCAGGCGACCAGCTTCTGGGGATCGGGCACGGCAGCCGTGTCGATGTTGCAACCCACGCAGCAGGTCCCCTGATAGGAGACCAGGGTCACGTTGAGCGCAGCACCGGTGGTCGGGCCGAAGGCGAAGTACCCGGACACGGGGGCGCCGGCCAGATAGATCGGCACGGGAATCCCGGGGACGTTGCTGGCCAGGAAGTCGACGTGCTTGAGCATCGACCCGATGACACCGGCGGGCAGCAGGTTGAGGAACCCGGCCACCGTGTCCGACAGCGAGAGGGCCTCCTCGTTGCGGGCGGCACGGCACCGCCAGCCGGTCATGCGCACCCGGGCCGCGGCATCGGTCTCGGACACCGGCAGCGTGAAGCGCTCGAGCGTGATCCGGTTGCCGCCCTCGGGATCCCCCTCGTGCCGCATCGAGATCGGCATGGTCACCCGGAGCTCGTCCACCGGCGACCCGTGGGCGTCGTGGTAGCGACGCAGCCCACCGGTGACGGCGGCGACGAATGCGTCGTTCAGCGTGCCGCCGACGCACGCGCCCGCTCGTTTCAGGTCCTTGAGGTCGACCTCGAGGATGTCGAGGTGCCGGTCGAGGCTGCGTCGGGTCATGATCGGCGAGAGCGTGTCGGACACGGGCGCCACGAACCGTGCGACCGACAGCACTGTCGCCACCACGTCGAGACTCGTCCGCAACGGATGCCGAACCACGGCCCGGGCCACGGGCACAGCCTGTCCCACCGCGTCCCGCGCCGTGCCGACCGCCCGGTCGAGGGAATGGCCGAGCGCGCCACGGGCCAGGCCCACGCCCGACGGCTCGGGCTCGGTGGTCGGGACCGGCACCTCCTCCATCGGGAGCGTCTCTGCGCTGGGTTCGAACACCAACATCGCCAGCTGCATGCCCCCCACCCCGTCGGTGAGCGAGTGGTGCACCTTCATCACCAGCGCGGCCCGGTCGTCGGTGAGTCCTTCGATCAGGGTCATCGACCACAGCGGGCGTGAATTGTCGAACGACGTCATGGCCTCGCCCCGGGCGAACTCGAGAACCGTGTCATCGGTGTACGGCGCGGGGGCCGCGATACGCCGGAGATGGAGCGACAGGTCGAACGCACAGTCGACCCACTGGGGAGTGGCGAGGCCGGCCGGGGACGAGACGGGACGCTGGCGGAGCCGGGGCACCAGTCGGGTGGCGTGCTCGAGGCGACGGGAGAGCACGTCCACATCCGGTCGGCACCCGAGCCAGGTGACGGCCACGATCGTCGACCGCAGACCCGGGTCCTGCTCCATGCTCCAGGCCAGCGCATCGGGGTCCCGCATGAATTGTTCGTCCTGCTGGGTCATCGTCGTCCCCCAAACTCCCGACCGCCCAAACTTACGTCCGAGCTGAACCTACGTCGATCGCGTCGGCGTGCCCAGGGTCGAAGGTCCTGTTCGCACCAGGTGTTGGCCTCTGGGCCGCCCCCGTGACCTGGGAATCCGGCCCGGCTTGTACCCGGACCGACCACGTCCTAAATTGGATTGCCTTGTGCTGCGCACCGTATCGACCCCGCTGACGGGGCCAGACGGCGCGGGACGTGCCCGTCGACGCTTCCGGGCCCTGAGCCTCGCCGGCCTCGTCCTGCTCGCCACCCTCCCCTTCGGGGCAGCGCTGCGCCCCGCAGGAGCCGACTCGGTGACCGATCTGCAGGCCCAGGCCGCCACGGTCGCGCACGACCTGGTCCTCGAGCAGCTCCAGAAGGACGCCGCCCAGCAGCAGACCTCGGTGGCCGCGGCGAAGGTGGCCGTCGACCAACAGGCCATCGCCCACCTCGACCAGCAGCTCGCAGCCGACCAGCAGGCCATCGCCCAGCAGCTCCACGTCGTCCAAGCCGAGGCCATCCGCACCTACGTCAACTCGGGCGCGGACTCGTCGGCCGGTGACGCCTCGCTCTTCGCAGGTGGCACGGCCAAGGCGCAGGCAGCCAGCGAGTACGCCACCCTGGCCGCGGGGACGATCACCAGCGACCTGGCCCAGCTGCACACCGCCCAGCACGCGCTCCAGTCCCAGCAGGCCGCACTCCAGGCCCGACAGGCCCAGGACCGGGCCGACGAGAGCCTGCACGCCACCGCGCTCGACCAGGCATCTGCTGCCGCGACCCAGCTCAGCGCGGAGCAGGCCAAGGTGACCGGTCAGCTGGCCACCGCGGTGGCCGCCCAGCAGGCTGCGCAGGCCAGGGCGGCGGCGGCGGCCGTGGCCAGCGCACCCAAGGTCACGGTGCGCACGACCACGACGGCCACGATTCCGGCGACCACCGCGCCGAGCGGTGCGGCGCCGGCCACCTCGGCGGCGCCGACGGCCTCGGCACCGTCACCGTCACCGTCGGGCGGTTCGAACGGCGACCCCTACCCGTCCCTCTCCGACCCGGCGCTCAACTCGTTCCTGTCCTGCGTGGTCCAGGCCGAGTCGAGCGGCAACTACGGGATCGTCTCCCCGAACGGTCTCTACATGGGAGCCTTCCAGTTCAGCCAGCCGACCTGGAACACGGCTGCTTCGGCCGCCGGGTTAGGCGCCCTGGTCGGTGTCCCGCCGAATAGGGCCACCCACGCCGAGCAGGACACGGTGGCGGTCACCCTGTTCAACATGGACGGCCAGCAGCCATGGCTGGGCGACCGTTGCAGCGGCTGAGCCACCGCTGCTTCCCGGCCGACGCGCTCAGCCGGCGAGTGCCCGCACCACCGCAGCCGCCGTCCGCTCCCCACTGAACATCGCGCCCTGCAACGACGCCGTGTCACGGTGGTCGCCGCAGACGAACCTGCCCTCGCCGAGCGCCACCCGCCGTCTGGGCGAGAACGGCGGCGACTGACGGGGCTGTCCGTGGGGGATCACGTCGGTACGGAGGTGCTCCCATTCATCGGTCGTGGTGTCGAACCAGCGAGCCAGCTGCTCGACGACACGGGGCGCCAGCCCGGTGCCGAGGGCGTCGGGCCCGGGCACGGCTGCGGCCACCAGGCTGCGACCGGTGGGCGCGTAGGTGGGCGCGACCTCGCTCATGACCGCCAGGTTGCGCACCGGTCCCGATCCGGTGCCGTCCAGGGCGAGTGCCGTGCCCCGGAGCGGTGGTGCCTTGGTGGCGAACCAGCAGCAGGCGGCGGCCCGCGAGCCCGGGTCCGCCACAACGGTCCCCAGCAGCCGATGGGCCTCGGGTCCCTCGGTCGCCACCACGACGGAGCGACCGGCGATCACCTCGCCGTCGTCCAGGTGCACGGCGGTGCCCATGAGCCCGTCCACCCGGGCGCCGAGTCGGACCGTGCCCTCCGGTAGCCCGGCAGCCACCTGATCGGGGATGGCGCCCATGCCCGCCGCCGGTACGGCGGTGGCACCGGAGGCCAGCATGCGGAGGATGACGTCGAACCGCCGTCGGGAGACCTCGAGGTCCGGGTCGAGCTGGATCCCGGCGAACAGGGGACGCCAGAACGACTCGATCATGCTGTCGCCGAACCCGCACCCGCGGAGCCGGTCGAGGGTCGTGCCGTCGGGGGCCCGCAGCAGGTCGTGCACCGACGTGGTGCGGACCGACAGCACCAACCGGGCGAGCCGTGCCTTGTCGGCCAGGGTGCCGATGGGGGCGCGCAGCGTCCCGACCAGCTGCGTCGGTCTGCGGAGTGGGTCGCCCACCGTGTGCATGCCGTCCGGCGTGCGCACCACCGCTCCGGGGGCGAAGGGCCGCAGGTCGAGGGTGGAGAGGTCGAGACGGTCCCGGACCTCGGGATAGGCCGTCAGCAGGATCTGGAAGCCACGGTCGAGGAGATACCCGTCCACGGCATCGGTGCGGACCCGGCCTCCCACCCCGTCCGACGCCTCGACCACGGTGCAGTCCACGCCGGCGCGGACCAGGTCCTGGGCACACACCAGGCCGGCGAGACCCGCCCCGACCACGACGACGTCGGTCACCGGTCCCGTGCTCCGGGCCGTCTCACCGCAGGAGGCACCGTTCCGTACCGGCGCACGAGGCGCACGGACCGGCCGTGCCGGCCACGTGCTGGAGGCAGTGGGTGACCCTACGGTCGACGATGTCCATGAGGAGCGGATGCGGTCCGAGCGGAGCGGATACGAGCCAGCGGACGCCCGGGTGACGCGCCGCCGCCTCGGCCGTGAGGTCCGGGATGTCGCGGTCCCAGTGGTTGCCCGGACCGAGGAAGTACGGGGCCACCACCACCGCCACCGCCCCGGCGGCCACGCACCGGTCGAACGCCGTGCCGATCGAGGGTTCGGCCAGT
>Ga0209385_1001259_pt1 | contig 10759 bp, 10 predicted proteins | sample NGEPerB_FD_184506 | JGI IMG/M metagenome (GOLD analysis project Ga0209385, IMG submission 184506) | Arctic peat soil microbial communities from the Barrow Environmental Observatory site, Barrow, Alaska, USA - NGEE PermafrostAB12-B... | ecosystem: Environmental > Terrestrial > Soil > Wetlands >... | reverse complement strand
GACGCCGAGCACCACCTCCGCGACCTCGACCACACCCTCCACCAGAACCACCCACAAGAAACCCCGCAGCCTGACCACCCGGTCAGCGTCGGTTCATAGCCGCCCCGGGCCAGGATTCGACGGCGTTTCGACCCATCAGCACTTCAAGCCAAACACTCAACAGGAAGGATCCCCGCCGTGGGAGCTACCAAGGAGACCACCGACTCGACCTTCGACACCGACGTCCTCAAGAGCGACGTGCCCGTCATCGTCGACTTCTGGGCGCCGTGGTGCGGGCCTTGCCGCCTGGTTGCGCCCATCCTGGAGGAGTTGGCCGCCGAACACGCAGGGAAGGTGACCGTCGTCAAGCTCAACACCGACGAGAATCCGGAGATCACTGCGCGTTACGGCATCACCGGGATCCCCACGATGAACGTCTACGTCAAGGGCCAGGTCGTCAAGACCCTCGTGGGTGCCCTACCCAAGCCCAAACTGGTCCGCGAGCTGGCTGACTACCTCACCTGATCCCTCACCCACCCGAAGAACGGGCCCAACAGCCCTGTTGCGTGCGTCCCACCGCCTCTTTATTGCCGGTAGGCTCCATGCTTACTGTCGTCCCTGACGGCTCCACACCGGAAGGGTAGGTATGTCGGACCAACCTGTTGCGCTTTATCGTCTCGGCGACCGGGGAGCAGCCGTGCGATCTATCCGCGCGCTCTTGCAGGCCAGCGGTGACCTGCCTTCATCGACGCGCACCTCAGATGTCTACGATGAGGAGGTGGCCGAGGCGGTCCGCGCGTTTCAGCAGCGGCGGGGACTGATGGTCGACGGAGTGCTCGGACCACAGACAAACATCGCTCTGGACGGGGCCCATTGGAAGCTGGGCGACCGGATCCTGTCCTACATCCCTGGCCACATGCTCCAGGGCGATGATGTGGCCGAGCTTCAGGAGCGACTTCTGTCGCTGGGGTTCACCCCCGACCGGGTCGACGGGGTATTCGGACCCAACACCGAGCATGCGGTTCGACGATTCCAGGGCGGGGTGGGACTGGCTGTCGACGGCAGCGTTGGCCCCCAGACCTTGCGTGCCTTCGCGGATCTGGCCCGGTCGGTATCCGGAGGGTCCCCGCACACGCTGCGTGAGGAGGAGATAGTGCGAACCTCTGGCCATCGCCTTCTGGGACGAATCGTCGTGCTGGACCCGGGCCACGGCGGCGATGACACCGGAACTGTGGCCCACGGCCTTACCGAGTCCAAGGTGACGCTCGACCTGGCACGCCGGATCGAAGGCAGGCTGAGTGCCATCGGAGTGACGGTGCTGTTCACCCGCTCGGCAACAACCGCCCCTGATGACCTGGTGCGGGCGACGATGGCCAACGAGGCGCACGCGGACGTCATGTTGTCCTTGCACTGCGACTCCACCGATCAGTCCCGGGCCAGCGGAGTAGCGACCTTCTTCTGGGGTCTCGAACGATTCGGCGCCTGGTCAGCGGTCGGAGAGCACCTGGCCAACCTGATCCAGCGCGAGATTGTGTCCCGAACCGGCCTCGCGGACTGTCGTTCCCACCCACGCGGATGGCAGTTGCTGCAACGCACCCAGATGCCCACCGTGCGGATCGAGGCGGGCTACCTCAGCCACGAACAGGACGCGGCACAACTGGCCAGCCCGGCGTTCTTGGACACCCTGGCAGAGGCCATCGTCATCGCGCTTCAACGGATGTACCTCGGTGAGGACGACACCAACGCCACCGGCGTGCTACGCCTGGGAGACCTTGGGGCGTACAACGCGAAGCAGCGAGCTTCTACCACGTGAGCTGACTGAGCCTCGGCGCTGCTCGCTAGAGGACGCCACTGGCTCCCCCTGAGTCAGGGCTTGGCGTCAGAGACTCGTCGACCCTGACTCAAGCTCGGCGATCTGACTGCAGCCAGCAGACGTTCGACCGCGGTTTCCATGTCCTCACGCCAGGTCAGAGCCGTACGGAGGTCCAGGCGCAGGCGGGGATAGGTCCGATGCTCGCGCACCGTCTTGAAACCCACCGCAGTAAGGAACCTCGCGGGGATAACGCATGCCGCCTTGGGCGACTCAGGATCCCCGAGATACCCGAAAGCCTCGACCGCGCGAATCCCGCGCCGCATCACGTCTTTGGCCGCGACCTGGATGAGTACCCTTCCGAGTCCCTGACCCGCATAACCTGGCAACACCCGGGCCGTCATCAGCATCACGGCATCGGCGCCGATCGGGGCGGTCGGAAAGGCCGCGGCGCGAGGCACTAGATGCGCGGGCGCGTAGGTGACGTAGCCGGCCGGGACTTCGTCAACGTAGACGATCTGTCCCACGCTGCCCCATTCCAACAGCGCCGAGGACAGCCACGACTCTTTGTCCAGGCCAGGTTCACCACCGGCGATCGATCCCGCGGCCAGCGCCGGGTCAAGCTCCCAGAAGACACACGAGACGCATGGTTGCGGCACATCGTGGAGACGATCCAATGTCAGTGAGAAGACCTGACGGCCAACTCCCTTCACGACCAGTCACCCCCGCCATCGCACACATGGCACCGTCCAGCCCAGCAATATCTCATGTGACACCCATCCCGATCACGAGACAGTTCGCCATAGGTGGCAACCTGGCATGACAGACTCATACCACGCGTCTACTGCACGGCATACTGCATAGTTTCACGTATTCTCGATCACCGGGAAAGGAGGCTCGTCATGACCTCACCGGCAAGCCCGCACGGGTCGCGACTGGACCCGTGGACGCAGTCCTATGCCCAACGCACGGCAGGCATGACGACCTCGGAGATCCGTGCGCTTTTTGCGGTCGCCTCTCGGCCCGAGGTCGTGTCCCTCGCCGGGGGTATGCCTTGCCTCAGCGCACTACCCATGGAGGCCGTCGCCGACACCGTCTGGCACATGTTGCGCACCCAGGGGCAGACCGCCCTGCAGTACGGTTCCGGCCAGGGCGACCCCGCACTGCGTGAGCAGATTCTGGACGTGATGGCAGTGGAGGGAATCTCCGCCCATGCCGACGACATTGTGGTCACGACCGGGTCACAGCAGGCGCTCGACCTGGTCACCCGCATCTTTATCGACCCCGGAGATGTCGTGCTTGCCGAGGCGCCCAGCTACGTCGGCGCTCTCGGGGTTTTCGCGGCCTACCAGGCCCGCGTCGCCCACGTTGCCTCAGATGACGACGGCCTGATTCCGCAGGCCCTCCAGGAGCGGATCCTGGGGCTACAGGCTCAGGGTGAACGGATCAAGTTCCTGTACACCGTCCCCAACTTCCACAACCCCGCTGGCACCACGCTGTCCCTGCAGCGTCGGCCACAGATCATCGAAATCTGCCACCGTCACGGCATTCTGGTGCTCGAAGACAACCCCTACGGTCTGCTCGGCTTCGATCGCGAGCCATATCCTGCGTTACGTACCTACTCCGAAGAGGGCGTCGTCTACCTTGGGTCCTTCTCAAAGACCTTCGCGCCCGGGCTGCGGGTTGGCTGGGCACTGGCGCCACATGCCATCCGCGAGAAGCTGGTACTGGCCAGCGAGGCGGCCATCCTCTGTCCGTCTGCCTACTCACAGATGACCGTGTCGACCTATCTGGCCACCTCTGACTGGATGGCCCAGATCAAGGTCTACCGCGAGCTCTACCGCGAACGTCGCGACGCCATGATCGACTCACTAGGCGCTTTGTTGCCCCAGGCAACATGGACCCACCCCGACGGCGGGTTCTATGTCTGGCTCACCCTGCCCGAGGGACTGAACGCCAAGGCCATGCTGCCCCGAGCGGTCACTGAGCGAGTTGCCTATGTGCCGGGAACGGCGTTCTACGCCGATGGCACGGGGCAGCGCAACGTCAGACTCTCCTACTGCTATCCCGACCCAGCCCGGATCCGGGAGGGCGTGCGCCGGTTTGCCGGTGTGGTGCAGTCCGAGCTTGAGCTTCTGGAGACTTTCGGGCCCTATGACGCCACCGGTAGCGGCTCTGGACCGTCCACAGGCGTACAGTTCCCCGCTCCCGACCTATCGTGATGCATGGCATGAGATTGCCCATAGTCTGCACGCTCGCCTCTGTCCCGACGTGGGTTGTTGCCCGCGTTCCCGTTGTAGTGAGGATTCCGACATGAGACAAGTCCTGGTCCTGGCCGGCGGTCTCAGTCACGAACGTGACGTCTCGCTGCGATCAGGCCGGCGGGTGGCCGATGTCCTGAACCGTTCCGGCGCAGAGGCATACGTGCGAGATGTGGACCCGACGCTGCTCAACGCGATCAAAGCCACACATCCAGAGGTCATCTGGCCGGTGCTGCATGGAGCCAGCGGCGAGGACGGCACGCTGCGAGACGTGTTGGAGGCGTTGGACATTGCCTACGTCGGCTCCCGGCCGGCTTCGTGCCGCCTGACCTGGGACAAGCCGGTCGCTAAGGCGCTTGTCGGTGCGGCTGGCATCTCATGTCCCGCAGGCATGGCACTCTCGCATGCCACCTTCCGGGAACTTGGGGCACCGGCCCTGCTGGAGTCGGTGATTGACTCGCTCGGCCTGCCACTTGCGGTAAAGCCAGCGCGAGGTGGCTCATCTCTGGGCTTGACGATCGTTCGGTCCGCGACTGAGCTCCCGTCCGCCATGGTGACTGCCTATGCATATGGTGATATCGCTCTCATCGAGCGATTTATTGAAGGTGTCGAAGTTGCGGTCTCGATTGTCGAAGATGCCTCTGGCCAGGCGCTGACCCTTCCCGCCGTCGAAATCGTCCCAGATGGAGGTGTCTACAACTACGAGGCGCGATACACCGCCGGGGCAACAGAGTTTTTTGCCCCTGCCCGTCTGAGTAGCTCCACAGTCGCCTCAGCCGCCGCAGTCAGCCTCACGGCCTATCACACCCTGAGCCACCAGCACCTGAGCCGGGTTGACCTGATCATTGACGCGGACGAGCGCCCTTGGTTCCTGGAGGCCAACGTATCCCCCGGGATGACCGAGACTTCCTTGCTGCCCATGGCGGTGGAGGCAGCGGGCATGGACGTGACCGAGGTCTACGCCGGCATCGTTGACCGCGCGCTGAAAGCGCTCTGAAACGAGCGCCTCCATCAGGTGATCTCGGACCGGCCTTCTCAGAGATGACCTGATGGACTAGGCGGACGCTTCGCCGACGGCGACCTGGCCGGCTCCGATGTCGCCGGCCAGGTCGTTGCCCATCAGCGTGACGATGCGATCGAGATCTTCGACCGAAGCGAACTCGAACGTCAGTTTGCCCTTACGCTGGCCGAGGTTGATCCGCACGCGGGTATCGAAACGGTCGGAGAGCTGAGCGGCCTGCCTGTCGAGTTGAGGATGGTGCGCGCCGGCCCGCGGCTTGCGGGCTCGAGGACGCTGTTCCTCACCCAGTGCGACGATCTCCTCAACATTGCGTACCGACAGGCCCTCGGCCGCGATCCGTTGGGCTAGGCGCTCCATGTCCTCTCGGTCCGCAAGTCCGAGCAGTGCTCGGGCGTGGCCAGCGCTCAGTACTCCAGCGGCGACGCGACGTTGCACCGACGGGGGGAGCTTAAGCAGGCGCAAGGTGTTTGAGATCTGCGGACGCGAGCGGCCAATGCGGGCAGCAAGCTCATCATGGGTGCAGCCGAAGTCATCCAGTAGTTGCTGGTAGGCCGCAGCCTCCTCCAGTGCGTTGAGCTCACTGCGATGCAGGTTCTCCAGGAGGGCATCACGGAGCAGGTCGTCGTCATGTGTGTCCTTGATGATCGCTGGGATCACGGTCAGTCCGGCGGCCTGGGTGGCCCGCCAACGACGTTCACCCATGATCAGCTCGAAGTGCGGCCATTCAACCCCGTCGAGACTCTGACGTGCCCCGTCGGCCCATTCCTCTGACGGAATGGGTCGCACCACAACCGGCTGCAAGATCCCGATCTCCCGAATCGAGTGGACCAGTTCGGCCATCTCGTCATCACCGAAGGCCTTGCGCGGCTGCCTCGGATTCGGGCGGATGGAGAGCACTGGGAGCTCGGCATACCGAGCCCCCGGAACGGGCGTGAGGTCAGGCGACACGGTGGCTGCTACTGCGGTATCCGAGAAGGTCCCTTCGCTGGTGCCTGTTTCACGTGAAACAGGCACCGCAGCATCGGGCCGTGCGGTGGAGTTGCCCCTGAAGAACACGTCCATCGGGCGACTGTTGCCGTTTTCCGGAGACGTCGGAATCAACGCTCCGAGTCCACGACCTAATGCACGGCGCTTCTCACTCATACCCATCGACCTCTCTGAAGCAAACATGACCTAAGCGAACTGCTCGCCTGGGCTGCATACAGGTTCAGCATTCTTCCGTTACGTCCTCTGCCGGCTCGCCGCTTCAGAGCGGGGTCAGCCGGCCGGGCCACCACCGGTCACCTCGCCGGCCCGCCCACGGTCTGCAAGCTCACTGGCTGCCTCAAGATATGACAAGGCCCCACTGCTGTTGGGGTCATACGTCATGACGGTCTGCCCGAAGCTGGGCGCCTCAGAGATCCGCACAGATCGGGGAACCGACGTGCGTAACACCTGTGCAGGGAAGTGTGAACGGACTTCTTCGGCCACCTGGGCGGAAAGGCGCGTGCGACCGTCATACATCGTCAACAGAATCGTTGACACATGCAGGCCGGGGTTGAGGTGACTCTTGATGAGCTCGATGTTTTTCAGTAGTTGCGAGAGTCCCTCAAGTGCGTAGTACTCGCACTGGATGGGGATGAAGACCTCATCGGCCGCCACGAACGCGTTAACGGTGAGCAGCCCTAGACTGGGCGGGCAATCGATCAGGACGTAGTCCAGACGTTCTTCACCGCGTTCTGCCGCACCGTTGACGTAAGCAGTCAAGGCCCGCTCCATCCTGGTCTCACGGGCGACCAGGGACACCAGTTCGATCTCAGCTCCGGCTAGATCTATCGTTGCGGGCACACACCACAGGTTAGGTACATCGACACACTCCTGCACGCAGTCAATGATCGGCTTTCCATCGACCAAGACATCGTAGATACTCGGCACGTCTGCATGGTGGTCGATTCCCAAGGCGGTACTCGCGTTCCCCTGTGGGTCGATGTCGACGACGAGCACCTTGAGCCCGGCCTGCGCCAGCGCCGCGGCAACATTCACCGTGGTCGTTGTCTTACCGACACCTCCTTTCTGGTTGGCCACCGTCAAAATGCGTGTGTGGTCTGGTTTAGGAAAGGGCGTGCCGCTCAACTTGAGACGGCGACGAGCATCTTCGGCTACGGCCTGGGCCAAGGGCGTCTCCGAACCTGGATCTGGAAGGGACGCTGCCAACTCTTCACGCTCCGACAAGTGCTCCGCACCACCTTGATTGGCTGTTTCACGTGAAACGGAGCTTGTTGTTGTCAGGCCACCGCCCTCAGTGGCTTCCGTAGGGTGTGCCTCTGGCCCAGGTTTCGACTCAACACCTGGTTCAACTGCGGCACGTGGCCACCCCAGCCCGTATGACGGGACGTCATCTCCCCCCGCGCCATCCACTGGCCACCCCAGCCCTGCGTGAGCCAATCCGGACGTCGACACGTGCCACCTCACTCCCTCGTCACCATCACAGCGCTGAACGCTCGGCTGCTCAGGCTGCTCAATGCCACGATCCACCGTAGCGGCTGGCATAGACCCTGGCCGATGATCAACCTCGGCGCTTCCCCTTCGACTTCCTTTTTTTCGGCTCTCCGTGTCGGACCCTGCGATCACCCATAACCACGCGAAGGACGGTTGTCTCCTGATCCACAATGCCGCTCCCAAACTTCTCGATGACCTCATCAATAGCGCCCAACCGCCGCAGAACTGCGCGGTCAGCCTCCACCTCCTCAGCGACGCTTAATCCTTTGATCGCAAGCAGCGACCCGCCAGGCCGTAGCAAGGGCAGACACCAGGTGGCCAGCTCACTCAATCGCGCAACGGCACGCGCTGTGACCACGGGCGCCTGCAGAGTGCCCCAGAACTGTTCAGCACGTCCCCGGTGAACGGTAACGTTCGTCAGGCCCAACTCATCTACAGCCATCAATAGCCAGTTGGTTCGCCGTAGCATCGGCTCAACCAGGTGAAGGTCCAGATCAGGACGGGCAATTGCCAGGACGAGCCCGGGAAGTCCTGCTCCCGACCCAACGTCGATCACCATGTCATCGGCGGCGATCGCCGGATGGATGACAGCACAGTTGAGCAGGTGTCGCTCCCACAGCCGCGGAACCTCACGTGGGCCGATCAGCCCGTGAGAGACGCCGCTGTCGGTAAGAATCGCCGTGAACTGCTCGGCCAAGACCAGGCGGTCACCGAAGACCTGAGCAGCACAAGGTGGTGGTGGGGGGGCTATGCGCTCTGCAGCCATGGTGGACAGGTCCATGCTGCCGCGCTCTGCAGTGGAAATGTCACCAGGTGCGGCACCCTTGTCTGACCCGTCAGTACTCGACTCGTCACTCATCGAGGCGTCAGTGCTCGCAGGACTATAACGTCGACATGGCTCCAACACCGATCGTCATGGGCTGGTTTCACGTGAAACACACCAACCCGATCATGAGTCACGCGGGCAGGATCACGACGTGACGCTGCGGCTCGACACCCTCGGACTCGGACACCAGGCCCGCCGCGAGCACCTCGTCATGCACGACCTTCCGCTCAAATGCGGTCATCGGGTCCATCGCCACCTTTTCGTCCGTGGACTTCACCACGGCAATGGCAGCCTGCGCGATGGTCACCACCGCAGCACGACGTTCTGCCCGGTATCCGGCCACATCGAGCATGAGCCGGCTCCGCTCACCGGTTGAGGCCTGAACCGCGAGACGGGTGAGCTCCTGCAACGCCTCGAGAACCTTGCCATCACTGCCCACCAGGCGGCGGGACACCCGACCCTCCTCGGAGTCCACGATTGCCACTGCGGCACGGTCACCATCCACGTCCACGTCGATGTCGCCATCCATATCGGCTATATCCAGGAGTTGCTCGAGGAAGTCGGCGGCCACCTCACCTTCACGCTCCAGAAGGGAAGTTGCAGTGGTCAGGCTCGGCTCGTCAACCTTCGCCTGGCCCGCCACCGGCGTGGTCACATCATGGGCCGGCTCCTGCGGCTCCACCTGCACGATCGACACGTCCTGCGTAGAGCCATCACCTGTTGATGATCGGTCCTGGTCGACTGCTGAAGTGTCCTGTTCGGTCATGTCCGTCTCCTGATCATGCTGTATGCCGGACCGGGTCGGTCCACGAAGTTTGAGGTGCTTGGACAACTCTTGAGGGTCCCGACTCGCGCCACTTCCTGTGCCTCAAACCGTCGTCGTCGCGTCGGTCAGCAACCTACCGTTGCCTAGCCTTGCCCTCACGGCTAGGCGTCCCTGTCGGCAGCTGCCGACGGTTTGGTGCCAGACTGCGGCCTGCCAGCAGGCTGTCTCCCGCCGGGCTGCTGGTTCGCGCCCGACTTACCATCGGTCTGTCCTGTCGACCTGGCACGCTTCTTGCGCTTGGGCTGTTGGCGTTGACCTGATTTGGGCTTGACCTCTTCGACCGGACTGTCCTGAACATCCTCAACCTCGGGCTCATGGCTCAGCCCTGGGATGGTGAACTTCTTGTGCTCCTTGCCGCTCTTGAGCCGGCGCTGCTCAAGGGCTTGCTCAGCAGGGGAGCCTGGGGCTGGCATCCGCCGGATGGTGTAGAACTGCTGGCCCATCGACCAGAGGTTGGTGGTCAGCCAGTAGAGCAGGACGCCGATCGCGAACGTGACGCCCGAGAAGACGAACATCAACGGCATCAGGTAAAGCAGGACCTTCTGCTGCTTGGCGAACGGGTTGTCCAACGCGCTCGCCGGCATGTTCTTCATCATCAGCTGCCGCTGAGTGGTGAACGTCGATCCCGACATGAGCACAATCATGACCACACAGACGATCTTGGTGTTGATGGTGGAGGGGATCGTCACCGTGACGTTGTTCACGATGGTGAGCGTGTGCTGGAAGGTCGCGGACAGGGGGGCCCCGAAGATCGTGGAGGCGTTCGCCTGAGCGGCGACCGCTGGGGTCAAGGGGCCGATCGGCGGCTTCGTGCCGGCGGCAATGCCGGCCAGGCTGTTCAGGACCCGGAAGAGCGCGAAGAAGATCGGGGACTGCAGCAGGATCGGCAGGCAGGACGAGAACGGGTTGGTGCCCGTGCGCTTGTACAGCGCCATCGTCTCCTGGGTCATCGCCTGCCGGGACTCGGGATCAGTCTTGCCCTTGTACTTCTTCTGGATCTTCTGCATCTCGGGCTGGATGAGCTGCATCCGCCGGGAGGCGTGAATCTGCTTGACAAACAAGGGGATCAAGATGACCCGGATGACGATGGTCAGGCCGACGATCGACAGCGCCCAGGTGAACCCGGCCTCAGGCGGCAGGCCTAGCCAGGTGAAGAGCTGGTGGAAACCGACCATCAGCCAGGCGACGACCCACTCGAGCGGGGCCAGTACGGAATCAATCATCGGGACCTTCGTCAGGGGTGGGCGGCGCGCTCACCAGCGGGCTGGGCAGAGAATCAACCGGCCCTGCCGGACGGTCCCCATCATGGGTAAGTCTGGCCGGTGGGCCTTCAGACAGAGTATCGGGAGTCGAGCAGGGGTCACGGCACGTCGGGGCGCGCGTCAAGGACCGAGGTCGGTTCTGAGACTTTGAACCAGGGACTTCCCGGCCGCGGCGCGGGCCGGGAAGTCCCTGCAAGGCAGCGATCCCGTTCTCTGGCGCATACAGAACGGCCGCACCCGGCCGGTCACCGGCGCCATATCGACGCTGATGCGGGCCCGGTGCGGCCGTTCTGTAT
>Ga0209385_1001258_pt1 | contig 10762 bp, 12 predicted proteins | sample NGEPerB_FD_184506 | JGI IMG/M metagenome (GOLD analysis project Ga0209385, IMG submission 184506) | Arctic peat soil microbial communities from the Barrow Environmental Observatory site, Barrow, Alaska, USA - NGEE PermafrostAB12-B... | ecosystem: Environmental > Terrestrial > Soil > Wetlands >... | reverse complement strand
ACGCCGACTTGACCAACGCCAACTTGACCAACGCCGACTTGACCGGGGCCATCTTGACCAGCGCCATCATGACTGGCGTCACCTGGTCGTACACCACGTGCCAGGGTGGAACGAACAGCAGTGCCTATTCCCCGCAGACTTGTGTCGGGCACTGACCGGGGACGCCTGGCTTGCGAGGACCCCACGGCATTGCAGGCGATGATCAATCCAGCAGTTGCTCCAGATTGACCGTAGCTACAACCGACTGACTCAGTCCAAAAACGGTTGTCTACGACACACCAGCTCGGCGCTGACAGGCTGTGCCTGCGACAGTGAGTCACTACCAGTGTGCGTTATCAACGTGTCACTAATGTTAGATTAACCGGTTCTGATACACTCGTTCCGTGACCACGCTCATCGGCTACGCCCGAGTCTCAACCGACGACCAGAATGCCTCGCTACAACAGGACGCCCTGAAGGCAGAAGGCTGCGTGAAGGTATTCACGGACCAGGCCTCTGGGACCTTGGCCAGTCGTCCTCAGCTTGACCGGATGCTGGACCAACTTCGTCCCGGTGACGTTGTGGTCGTGTGGAGACTGGACCGTCTGGGGCGGTCGCTGAAGAACCTCATTGCGCTGGTGGAGGACCTTGCCGAAAAGGGCGTCGGCTTCCGCTCCCTCACAGAGAACATCGACACGACCACCAATGGCGGGAAGCTCGTCTTCCATATCTTCGGCGCTCTAGCTGAGTTCGAACGCACGCTCATTCGAGAGCGGACGATGGCAGGGCTGGCGGCTGCCAGGGCTAGGGGCCGAGTGGGCGGGCGTCCCCCAACCATGACTCCCGAAAAGGTCAAGGTAGCCAGGCAGATGTATGACAGTCGGGAACACACCGTGGAGGCCATCGCAAAGACTCTCGGGGTCAGCCGTAAGACCATCTACCGCCATCTCGTACCCAGCGTGCAGAACTGACATGACCGAGAAGCTGAGGCCAGGCGAGCGCATCCGACTGATCAAGGAAGCCAGGGCATCGCTGTCGTTGAGGTCAACGTCCGAGATGGAACTCATCTTCGAAGAGTTCGGCGTTCCGACTTACAACCGTGAGGGCGAAGGGGATGCTTACGATGACGAGACCTACTGCACCCAGCAGCTTCAGCGGTCGGACGACTCCGTTCTCCTCGCCGTTCACGAGTTTCTTCTTGGCGAAGATGCGGCGCCCAGTACGATCCCCTCCTATGAGGGTGACGGACTGTGGGGCATCGAACCTGCTCGTGCCTTCTTGTCACACACCTACGCCAAGCGCCACTTCGTAAGCTCGGTCAAGGAGGCACTGAGACCCTTCGGGATCGCAGGCTTCGTAGCTCACGACGACATCAACCCGAGCCGAGACTGGCGCAACTCCATTAAGGCTGCACTGGGCACCTGCGATGTCTTCGTTCCCTTTCTCCACGACGGGTTTCACGAGAGTCAGTGGTGTGACCAAGAAGTTGGGTGGGCACTCTGCCGAGGCGTGCCGATCTTGCCTATCAGGCCTGCCGGATTCGACAGATCCACGGCCCACGATGGCTTTCTGGAAGAGAGCCAGGACGTTTGCCTTGAGCAGTCGGAAGGGCCAAACGTCGTTAGGTGGACTGCCGACAAGATCTTCGGGAGCTTGTTCGCCCATGGCGAAACGAGAGATGTTGCCGTGAAGGCGCTGGCCGAGGCCTTTGTGAACTCACGGTCATTCAACCAAACGCGCCGCCTGTGGGATCTCATAATGCGGCAGCCGATGATTGAGGGACCTCAGCTTCGGCGGCTTGAATATGCCGTCAGTTCAAATAACCAGGTCTCTTCGGCAGTAGCGAACGGTGGTGGACTCCTGCCCGATCTGGTGCGGGAGCTAGTGCTGAAGTTCGAGCCACCGCCCTCGACCTACTCCTACACGGAGGAGCCGTTCTGAAGCAACTGATCCTGGCGGCTCAGTCCCTCGTAGCGTCGGAGCAGCGCAGGGAGAACGTCCGTCTCACTTGCTGTTGACTTCAGGCCGTACGCCCTGAGGACGGCACGATCAAGCGACATGTGTGCGGCTACCAATGCCGATGGCATGGCAATGGGGCTATAGAGCGAACTGAGGGTAGTCCCAGGGAAGAGCGAACGTGCCTGCCGAACTTCGTCAGCAGCCGCTTCGACGGCTGGTCGACTGGCGTCCTCCTTGGCGAGCCATGGGAAGTTGTTGTATGTGATTTCTTGACTTATCCGCATGTCCGACTTCAAGCGCCCGGAGATCGTACGGTTCCATGCCGTGAAGACTCGGGAGGACAGGATGCCGAAGAGCACGTCATCTGCGCCTTCGATGGTCATGATCAGGTTGGAAGCAATCACATCGCTGTCGAAGAACTCGGTGGGAAGGTACTCACGAGACTCAGACGAGACTCCCGGAACTGCCAAGTATCGACCTCTAGGCTGAGCACGCTGGACGAAGAGACCAGGCGTGGAAGCAGCGCTGCGGGTGGAGCCAGCCTTGCTCGCTAACCTCATGGAGCGAACCGCTTCCAGCCGTAACTTCAGCTCAGGTGATGTGGCGATGTCAGACGGTGCGGCATCAGCGAGCCACAAGCAGAAGCGGACTCCTCCGTTGAGCAGTTCATCTGCACCGATGAGGCGATGCAGGAACTTCGCCGCCACTGGATCATTCGCCCGGATCTCATCAGCTTCGATCTCAGTGATGCTCGAAAGGTGCCCACCGTCACGAGGCATCGAACCGAACAACATGGCTGGGACACCAGCGACGAGCGGCTTCTGACGGGACTCCACCACTACATCCGGCGCATCGATCAGATACGGGCTGATCTGCTTCACCTCAGTGCAAACCCCAACCCCGTTGACCTTCGGGTAGTTCCAGAGGGGACGCTTGGCGGCCTTAGGCCGTGCGGAGAAGCCGATGATGACAACGTGGACAGCGGCCTTTCCCTTCGCCTCGCTACTCCATGCGAAGGTGCGGTATGCGAAGTCGATCCTCATGCCGTGACGCCACAACTCCTTCCACAGGACGGCAGGTTGCTCCCCTTGAGTGATGGAGTTGGTTGCGACGAAGGCGATGCGAGCATTGGTACCATCAGCGAACTCTGCCGCCAGCTTGAACCAGTTGGTCACGAAGTCAAGTGTTCCCCGCCGCTTGTTCCCCACCCAGACAAGATCCTGATCGGCCTTCTGGTCGGCTGATGTCATGCGTGATCCGACGAAGGGAGGATTCCCGAGCACGATCACATCGTCAGTTACCGACACATGGTCTCCCCAGTTCATACGCAATGCGTTGTCCATGGCGATGTGAGGCGACGTCGGGATCGGGAACCGGGCGAAGTATTGACCGAACTCCTTGGAGACATCCAAGTTCGCCTTGTGGTCCATGAGATAGAGAGCGGTGCGAGCGATCCGGGCAGGGAACTCTTCAAGCTCGATTCCGTAGAACTGGCCAACGGTGACCTTGCAGAGCAGCGAGAGACCCATCGCCTGCCATGAGTCCTTCCCCTCCTTGGCGGCTTGCTTGCGAAGTAGATCGGTCTCAAGACGGCGCAACTCCCGATAGGAGATGACGAGGAAGTTGCCGCAGCCACATGCCGGGTCAAGGAATGTCAGGCTGGCTAACTTGTCGTGAAAGGCATTGAGCGCCTGCTTGGACTTGGCCTTGTCGAGACCTGCCTCAAGTTCATCGAGGAAGAGTGGTTTGATGGTCTTCAGGATGTTCTCTTCGGTCGTGTAGTGGGCGCCAAGATGCCGACGCTCTGCCGGAGTCATCACGTTCTGGAACATCGAACCGAAGATGGCGGGTGAGATAGCTGACCAGTTGAACTTGCAGGCTTCCAAGAGTGCATTCCGGGTGGCTTCATCGCATGAAGGGACCAAGAGCACCTTCTTGAAGAGATCGCCGTTGATATAGGTGAAGGCAGCAAGATCCTCGTCAAGGTTCTTCGCTCTCTTCTCCCCAGGAGTGTTGAGGATCTGGAACAGGTAGCCAAGCGCTTGACCTAGGTCGGATCCATCCGATCTTGTATTCAGGAAGAGGTAGTTCGAAAAGGCATTGCGATCCCACACTTCAGTGTCGTCAGCGAAGAGGCAGAAGAGGATGCGAGTCAGCCATTGACGGAGCGAATGGTCGTCATAACCGGATGCACGCACGGCGTCATGGAGAGCGGCCATGTAACCAGTGGCCACGAGGTTTGCTTCCTCTTCGTCCTCGAAGACCTCGTGGGTGCCATGACCCGCAAGCCACCAGAAGAGTTCGACGTTCTTGGAGAGATCGGCTAGAGCGAAGCGGCCTTCGGTGTGAGTCTCAGTGTCCTGCCAGTAGAACTCTTGGAAGTTGCAGGCGACGAGAAGTCTCGGCTGGGCTGCGTGTTGAAGCGAGTCGATGTAGTCGACCAACTGGTCCATTGCCTTGTCGAGATCCTTGCCAGCACTCTTGTGTTCGACAGCCATGCGACCAGGCACTAGGAGGTCGATCCAACCCTGGCCTTGCGTAGACAGACGCTTGGCGGCTACCTCGAAGAAGCCCACGTTCTTGAGGGACAGTCCGAAGATAGAGAAGAAGTCGTTCCAGAAGAGTTGGCGCTCGGCTGCCTCGCTCGTGGCATCTGCCCACTTCTTCGAGAACGCCATGGCATGGTCACGGATGGTCTGCTTGGAGATCTCGATGTGGTCAGGAAGGGCAGCCATGGTCTACAGCATGGACTAGACGTGACCTCCCTGCCAGCATCGCAGCCCCGATCCAAGCCAAGAGCGATGAGTGCCCTCGCAGCGTTACCCAACTGCTATCCGGTGTGTCCGTTACAAGTGCCTCCGTCACTATTGCTGTTCGAAGAATCCGGGCACACCGTATCTGACCAGATAATGCCAACTGGGTTGTCTGAGTATGCAACTCCGGGCGGTGTGTTGGCTCCCGCCAGATTGATCCCACCCATGCTGGCTCCGCTCAGATTGGCTCCTGAGAAGTTGGCTCCTGAGAAGTTGACCCCTTCAAGGCTTGCATTCGTCAGATTGGCATTTGTCAGGTTGGCATTGGTCAGATCCGCATAAGTCAGGTTGGCACCAGTCAAGTTGGCCTCGGTCAGGTTGGCATTTTGCAACGATTCTTCCAATAGGTTGGAGCCAGAAAGATTGGCTCGTTCAAGGTTCTCGCCGGATGGGAAACCGCCAGCCAGGCTGGCACCTTGCAAGTCGCAGTTCGCTAGATCTTGAGGGAAGGGCTGCGTAGTGGGGCAACCTTGAGTAGTCGTTGGAGTTACCTCACTGGGCGCCGACGACGAGGACTGCGTGTTCGTCGGTGCAGCTGCCACGGACCCACTTTGCCCGTTCTGTACCGAAACTTCTGACCTGTCCCGGATAGCCAATGCGAAGGCCGCTATAGCCAATACTCCGATTAGGACGACCGCCAGCCACAGTCGTATGATGGATCGTTGCGGTTGGGGTTCTTCCGCCGTGCTGGATTCCATCCTCACATCATCGGCACTTGACGCTCTTCTATTGACTCCTCGTGTTGATCATCAGTCGAAGTTGACGTAGCGGATCGGATTCTGCGCCGAAAGGGGCAGCTTTGCCGACACGTCGCTTCCTACGAACCGCTTCGTCAACTCAGGATCAAGTTTGCCCGTGAAGGCCCAGCGACCCTTGAGTTGTGGTTCAGCGACGATCTGCTTTGCCGACGGAGGTCTCCATCGCTCGATCCTGTGGACAGCCCGAACGACACCCTTGTACACAGCCATGGCCCACTCGGGGGACCGAGAGTTGCCAAACTTCATCCGCTCGGCGCCGATTCGCCACCATTGCCTCGTTGCGACGTAGAGCGCCTCGTCATCCATACCGACCCGGAACTGCCGAGCGACTCGAACCAGCATAAGTCTGTGCTCAGGGTCGAAGTTGGCCGGAGTGGCTCCAAGGGTGATGTCGACCTCCTCTGCCGAGATCCGGCTCTTGCCACGAGCCAGCCCTGATGCCCGGATGTCGAGATCGGGTCGCAGGAGGTCTATGACCGCAGCTTCAATGGCGACGGCAGTCTGCTCGCCCTCTGGACCCTCAAGTCCCCACCGCAAGAGGTCGATGCGAACCTGGCCGTGCTTCTCAATCTCACGGATCGTCTTCAGCTTCGGGTAGTCCCCTGATGAGTCCTTCTCGGTCTTACGGGCTTCGTCTATGTGGGCAAAGCAACGGTCACCGATCCCCTTGCCGACGTAGAAGGGCTTCTCGTTCCTGGGGTCAATGAGCAAGTAGACGTAGTATGAGAGCTTCTCGGCTACGCCGGGACGCCATCTGCGGATCGGGTTCTCTGAGCCGGTGGCCATGGATATTGTCCTATTCAGCCTGAGTCCTGCCACGAGTGGTTTGCGTTCAGGGGCGTTCGACCCGGCACTTCGTTGCCCCAAATCCCCCACGCTGCCTCTTGGTAGGCACGTTCACCATCATGCATCCACTGGTCGTCGAACGGTCCAGCAAACTCTGGACTCAGAACTACCTGGGCAAATGGATTGTGGAATACGGTCAGTCGGTACACAGCTTTGTCATCGTTGTAGCGACCGGCTTCCTTCTCCTCGCCAGCAACTTCCAGGACTTTCGCAATCTGCTGGCTGGGTGTCATCCCAAGATGGAACCGACCTTCTGCAATCCGCTCCACCTCGGCGAACCCCGGATTGAATCCGGCAATCACTGCTACGGCAGAGAATCGAGTGTTGAGACGTTGCTGAAGCCTTCCGCCCGGTCCAAATGCCAAAGTTCCGCCTCTATCAGGCGGAGTGTCGTCGCCTAGCGGAAATCTGAACTGAAGATTGCCGAAGAGAGCGCCCGCAAGTTGGTGTGGCTCAAATGACATCTCACTATTCGTCCGGGCGTAAACGATCACGAAAGGGTGGCCCGCATCAATGGCAACCTGGGCCTGATCCTTCTTGCGATCACTGTTTAGGGCTCTCCGCAATGCCTCCTCCGGGCCACGATTAGCACCAGAGTGGTACGAACCATCGGGATTCCGGGGAAGCCGAAACTCCGGCTCAACCACGTCCATGATGACCCTCCCGCATCGAGGATGGTCAACTTCGAAGTCGGGGTTAGGACCTGATGTAGCAGGCTCGTACCGAAAGCCGAGAGAGCGCTCGACGAGATAGTTCTGCAAGGCAACCTCGCCAGGTGATCTCGGAGAACCTCTTTGGTTAGCAATCATGAAGTATTTCCAGTAGGGCCTGTGGCGTGGGGCCACCTGAGAAGTGGCCTTCCTGGGATGATCTCGTGTAACTGGATACGCCCCCGGAGCGTATTTGGGTTGACCACCACCTCTTGTTCTCGATCATCGCCAAATAGAGCCAGTACCGCACGGGGAGGGATCGTTGCCCGGTAGATCCCGGCCTCAACCCCAAGAGTGGCCACACCTTCGGCGAAGCCTTCGGCACATTCACGGTGAATGGTCCATGACATGCCACGCCCATTCGTTGACGTTGGGCAACCACGCCACACCTCGACCGGTGCCACCAGCTGGGCATCTCGGTGGGCAAAGGCAGTGGGGATTGGTGTAGCCCGTCCGTCAATGTGGATGACACGACCTCCGCTGCTGTTGACGATGAAGAAGCCCACCGCTTTGAAGAGAGTCAACCACTTGCGCTCCCCAAGGCTTCGCAATGGCGATCTATTGCGCACCCACACGGCAGAGAGGGCATTCGGAAGCTGTTCATCAGTAATCTGTCCTTCGCTCCACAGGTCGAAGAGAACTGGCGGAACTTCGTCGGCCAATCCACAACTGACTGCGTATGCTGTCGCCGTGTAGGGGTCGTCAGCCAGACGTGCCTTGATTTCGGAAAGTTGTGTCGCTTCACAGGCTTGCTCCGCAGCAATGAGGTCGGCATACCAGGCATCATCGTTCTGGGTCATGGTGGGTGCTACCTCTTGCTCGGATTTGCTCGTCCCCATATTTGGACGTGAAGAACAACAGGCTGCCACGCCCCCTCGGCCAGGCCCCTCGATGAGCGCCAGCGCCCAAGGCACCTCCGAACCAGTGCGGGCCAGTCACGAACCCCAGCCGGTCCATCCACTGCGTTCGTCAAGGCCAATAGCGGTGTCAGTCACCCCAGGTGCGACACCAAGTGCGATCTTCTTGAAGTCCTGTACGACCCAGCCGGACGCCGAGAGCATGGCGTCAATGACAAGTCTTGCTTCCGCCTCCGGTCCCAAGTAGTCGTCGGGGGTCATTGCTGATCGACTCTAGGTGCATGAACCATTCCAAGGTGCATTGTCCGACCCGATCCATGATGGAATCGCAGAAGCACTGGGTCATCCGATCACCTGATTGAGAAGCTCCTCGATGGCTCCGGTCTTCGTCCGCCCACACAGCCTTCATCGGCTCGCAGGGCATCTGCCTTGAGGGATCGAACCTCTAGAGGGCACACCATCGACGCCGCCTTCCACATCCGGTCGACTTCGAAGGGTCCGCACCAGACCAGGTTGCATTCGGTACTCTGCGGCGTCGGGTCCGTCGAGCGGGGTTCCGCCACCTTGCTCCGGACCCGGCCTACCCTAAGGGCATGGTCAATGCTCAGGATTGGCACTACCAATTTCGACCTCCCCGAAAGTGAGGAGTGCCAAAGCTTGGAGGATTTCAAGCAGATGATCACTGACTTCGCTGGGCACGGTTGGGAGTTTGCCGGTGCAGTCACGCTCAAGGTTGACGGAGGCAGGGCCTTGCACCGAAAACCCCCAGGTGGACGAACTTCTGGTGCAAACGGGATTTCTGCACCAAAAATCGGTCGAAGCACCACCCTGCGACTCCGAGGACGGCGACTCAGGTGGTGATGAGCCCCCCAGTAGGGTCCTCCCCCCCCGATCTGGACGGGCGGTGCATCCACGACGTACGGGACTATGGAGCGATATGCGACGGCATTACGGACGACGCCCAAGCGCTGAGGTCGGCGGTTGGTGCAGCATTGGCACATGGCGAACGCGGGAGAGTTGATCTCAGAGATAACGGGAAGGCCAGTGACGGACCGGATGGTGGTCACGAGCTGCCCGGAGTGTCGAACGCCGCAGTATCTAGGGATCATGGACTTTCAGGACCCGATGAGACCGGCATACCTGTGTCATGCCAGGTGCGGACCAATTTTGATCATCGGTTTGGCGATGGACGGAACCTCCCCGCCGAACAAGGGAATCCGAGTCGGTCCGTACCTGCTGCGAAATCCAACCGATCTGTTCATTCACTTTTCAGACGACGAGACGGTGACCATGCCAGGCAACGCCAACGCCCTAGTTGGCTATCCCGGTGGATAGGTGTCGCCCCACGTTGTGCTAGCTGGATCGTGGGGCGATGAGCCGACAGCGACTACTTCAGGCCGTGGAAGAATGGACTCAGAGGGGCTACAGCTTCATTCCTGATCCAGTCCAGAATCTGCCTGAGAGCGTCCGGAATGATTACCTGGCGCCCGTCCTGTCCCATATTTATGGCCTGCGTAGTGGAGCCCTGGATCTTCACGTCCACTATCAAGTCATCGGGCAACTCGGGGGGCATCTGGATTGTTGCCTTGTCCTTCAGGGCTGCGGTGCCAGGCAGTCCCTCTGGGACATCTGGCTCAGCGGTGACGGAGTACACGTTCCCGTCCTTGTCGAAGAACCGGACGCTGATCGAAACCAAACCGGTCAAATGGATATGCAGTGTCCGGTGACGGTCCTTGTTACTGAGTCGATTGAGCAAGTCAAGGCAGTGGAAGTACGGCTCATGGCCCCTGTCGGTGGGCTGGCACCTTTGAACGACCGCAACAGCCTCGTCGCTCATGTGTCGAGTCGAGACATTCCACTTCTCACGAAGTCTTGTTCGCTCCTGGTTCTCCCCATCGATATACGGGATGTTCCAGATTTCCTCTCGGACGATGGGGTACATGACGTGAGAGCGCTGGGAAGAGGGGTTGAGTGCACCTGCAAGGTGATCCAGACTCGACCGAAGATTGTACAGAATGTCCCCAACGATGAGCGACCATCTGGGGTCCGGACGTTCTGTGAACTCCATAATCCATTCGCCCTTGTTCTTGCCCTTGACAACTTTGCGAGTTCGGTAGGGGTGGCGGTCCCGAAACTTCCCAATCTCTCCATCGAGCTTATCGAGGTGTTCTTCAGCCCAGCTGAGTTTTCGAGTGAAGGAGGGAACGACGAGTTCGCTCATTGTCCCAGCATGGGTGCCTCAGCATGACGAGTCAACAAGTCCCTGGGGTTGCAGGCGAACCCTACGATGCGGCAATGAGTGATCCCAGCATCATGGCGGTCAAGACCCTGTTTGCAGAATCTAGAAGCATCTGTTTCTTCACCAGATGCGAGGAGCGTCTGACGAATCCCAAATGGAAGCAGGTCAACGGTGAAGTTGCTCACATCAAGGGCGAGCGGCTCGGCCAGGTTCAGGCACCATCACGAACCGGAAGCACTGGCCCGGCTCCACGTAGAAGGCGTTGGCGTAGTGGTCCATGTCGGCACCATATTGGATGGTGTTCAGGATCACCAGCGAGACGGGAGATCGCTTTCCAACCCATTCTTTTTGATACTACTCTTGGGACTACAACCGCTGGCTAATCCTGAAATAGGATGAGTAGCGCTGGGAATAGGAGTGCAGGTCAGAGGGTCTATCAATGAATCGTGAGTAACAGTGAGATGGATCTGTTTAGACTCATAATCCCTCGGTCGCAGGTTCGATCCCTGCCTGCCCCACTCCGGACCGCTCGGCACGGACGCGGCCTCGATGCAGCAACGGCCACCGCCCTACGCGGACCGCTGTCGTTCGATCAGACGGT
>Ga0209385_1001256_pt1 | contig 10768 bp, 9 predicted proteins | sample NGEPerB_FD_184506 | JGI IMG/M metagenome (GOLD analysis project Ga0209385, IMG submission 184506) | Arctic peat soil microbial communities from the Barrow Environmental Observatory site, Barrow, Alaska, USA - NGEE PermafrostAB12-B... | ecosystem: Environmental > Terrestrial > Soil > Wetlands >... | reverse complement strand
GGTCTCGTTGTGCTGGACGCAATAGTCGAGCTTCGGGTACACCGATTCGGATTCGAGCCGCCAGTCGGAATCGGTGGCGTAGTCCTTCAACACCTCGGTGACGATGTCCTTCACGCTCTTGTCCTGGAACACGCGGCTGTTCTTGGTCTGCGTGCAGAACCAGAGCCAGGGCTGCAGCGTCATCGAATAGGTGATGTAGCGGCCGCGTTTCTGGCCGCGCGCCATGCGCGTGACGTAGCCGTCGAAGTACCGTGCGTCGTCGGACACGTTCAGGGTGACGGTGGCGCGCGTGCCGAGCAGCCCCTGCAAGTCCACGTCCTTCGGGCTGCCCAGCATGTTGAGCTCGCCGGCAAGTTCGACGACGTACTCGAACATGTGTCCGAGATGGTCGTGGCCGCTCATGCTCAGGACCAGGAACTTGCCGTCGCTGGTCTTGATCGAGACGAGCGCATCCGCTGCGCCGAGTCCGGGAATCGCCATGGCCTTGCCTCCCTTGGATTCGCTCTATTCGAATGCGTACGTGAAGTCGTCTTCCGCGACGCCGAGGCGCACGGCCTTGAGCTCGCCGCCTTCGGACGTGCGCGTCAGGTATTCGATCGAGACCTTCGGCAGCACCGTATTGGTCAGGATCGAGTCGATGATGCGGCCGCCCGATTCGGCGTTGTTGCAGCGCCTGACGATGAGCTTGACCGCGTCGTCGCTGTACTCGAACGGAATCTTGTGATTTTCGGCAACCCGCTTCTTGATGCGGTTGAGCTGCAGCCGCACGATCTGGCCGAGCATCTCGTTGGAGAGCGGGTAGTACGGGATCACCACCAACCTGCCCAGCAAGGCCGGCGGAAAGATCTTCTGCAGCGGTTCGGTCATCGCCGTGGCGAGCGAGTCCGGATCCGGCAGCAGCTCCGGATCCTTGCACATGTTCATGATGAGCTCGGAGCCGGCGTTCGAGGTCAGCAGGATGATGGTGTTCTTGAAGTCGATCATCCGGCCTTCGCCGTCTTCCATGCGGCCCTTGTCGAAGACCTGGAAGAAGAGCTCGTGCACGTCGGGATGGGCTTTTTCCACCTCGTCGAGCAGCACCACGCTGTACGGGCGGCGGCGAACCGCCTCGGTCAGGATGCCGCCCTCTCCGTAGCCGACATAGCCCGGCGGCGCGCCCTTCAGCGACGAGACGGTGTGCGCCTCCTGGAACTCGCTCATGTTGATGGTGATGACATTCTGCTCGCCGCCGTAGAGCGCTTCGGCCAGCGCCAGCGCCGTCTCGGTCTTGCCGACGCCCGAGGTGCCGCACAGCATGAAGACGCCGATCGGCTTGTTCGGGTTGTCGAGGCGGGCGCGCGAGGTCTGGATGCGGCGCGCGATCATGTCGAGGCCGTGCTGCTGGCCGATGACGCGCTTGCCGAGCGCTTCGCCGAGCTTGAGGATCGCCTGCAGCTCGTTCTTCACCATCCGGCCGACCGGAATGCCGGTCCAGTCGGCGACGACGCTGGCGACCGCCTGCGCATCGACCGAGGGCATGATCAACGGCGTATCGCCCTGCAGCGTCTCGAGCTTGGTCTGCTCATCGCCGAGCTCGGCGAGAAGCTTGGGACGATCGATGGCGACAGCCGGCTCGGCGGCAGCCACGGCCATGGCCGGCTTGGCCAGGTCGGCGCCTTCGCCGGCCGCCGGCTTGTCGACCGGCTTGTCGTCGCCGCGCAATTGCGCGCGCAGTGCGAGGACGCGATCGACGATCGCCTTTTCTTCCAGCCAGCGCTTCTCGAGACCGACCAGCCGGTCGCGCTCGGCGCCGAGCTTTTCCAGCACGTCGGTGCCGCGCGTGCCGACATGGACGCCGACCGCCGACTCGCGGTCGATGATGCCTTGCTCGATCTCCATCGATTCGATGCGCCGGCGCGAATCCTCGACCGCGGCCGGAATCGCGTGCTGGCTCACCGCCACGCGGGCACAGGCCGTGTCGAGCAGGCTGACCGCCTTGTCGGGCAGCTGGCGCGCCGGGATATAGCGGTGCGAGAGACGGACCGCCGCTTCGATCGCCTCGTCGAGCAACTGCACGCGGTGGTGCTTCTCGAGCACGCTGGCGACGCCGCGCAGCATGAGGATGGCTTTCAGCTCGTCCGGCTCCGGAATCTGCACGACCTGGAAGCGCCGCGTCAGCGCCGGGTCCTTCTCGATGTACTTCTTGTATTCGGCCCAGGTCGTGGCGCCGATCGTGCGCAGGGTGCCGCGCGCGAGCGCGGGCTTGAGCAGGTTCGCAGCGTCGCCGGTGCCGGCCGCACCGCCCGCGCCGACCAGCGTATGCACTTCATCGATGAAGAGAATGATGGGCTTCGGGCTGGCCTGCACTTCGTCGATCACCTGGCGCAGCCGCTGCTCGAACTCGCCCTTCATGGAGGCGCCGGCCTGCAGCAGGCCGAGATCGAGCACGAGCAGCGAGACACCCTGCAGCTGCGGCGGCACGTCGCCGCGCGCCAGGCGCTGCGCGAAGCCTTCGACGACGGCCGTCTTGCCGACACCGGCCTCGCCGGTGAGGATCGGGTTGTTCTGCCGGCGCCGCATCAGGATGTCGACGATCTGCCGGATCTCCTCGTCGCGGCCGGTCACCGGATCCATCTCGCCCTTCTTCGCCTTCTCGGTGAGATCGATCGTGTATTTCTTGAGCGCTTCCTGCTTGCCCATGGCGGCCGGCGCCATCGCGCCCGAGACCTCACCCGGCTGGCCGCCCGACAGGCCGCTGCCGTCCTGCGGGCCGAGCCCGTTCTCGCCGCTTTTCGAGACGATGCTCTCGAAGTTGTCGGCAAGATCGTCGGCCTTGATCTTCTCGAACTGGCGCGAGATCGAGAGCAGCGCATTGCGCAGGCTCGGCGTCTTCAGCATGCCGAGAAGGAGGTAGCCGCTCCTCACCTGGCCGTCGCCGAACTGCAGCGATCCGTAGACCCAGGCGCGCTCGATCGCATCGGGAATGTGCTCGGAAAAATCGGACAGCGCGGTCGAACCGCGCGGCAGGCGATCGAGCGCGGCGGTCACGTCGCGGGCCAGCGCCGCCGCGTCGAGCGCGTAGTGGCGGACGATCGTGTGGATGTCCGAGCTGTTGGTCTCGAGCAGCTGCGTCAGCCAGTGCACCAGCTCGACGTACGGGTTGCCGCGGAGCTTGCAAAACACCGTGGCGCCTTCGATCGTCTTGTAGACGACCGGATTGAGCTTGCCGAACAACGCGACCCGACTGATTTCACTCATTGCTCTTCTCCCAAGTCTTTCCGTATCGGCTCTGGTCGCTCAACGCGCGCCGGCCGGCATTGCCTGTGTGCGGATGCTCTCGACGTTCATGACGAGATCGTCAGCGTCGCGCCGTCGCTCGAATGCGCGGCTGCCGTTCAGCCAGGCGGTTCGGCCGAGCTGGCCGACCTTTCGGTCGCGCGTGGACTCGAGTTTCCACGATGGGACGTCTTCGCGCCTCAGGATCAGCCTCAGGTCCCACGCGAACTCGAAGCTGACGTACTGGCGCACGAGCGCGCGCATCTGTTCGAGCGCCTTGCCTCCGGGCAGCATCGCGGCGAAGCGCTCCCAGCCGAGCGGACCGATGACGATCCGGAACTTGTGCTGCACGTCCCAGACGGTGCGGCCGAGCACGGCACCGCGCCCGAGAGCGGGCTGCCCGTCGCGTTTGAGGCGTGAGCGCTCGTCACGGCCGAGCGGCATCCAGTGGCCCTGGAACTGATCGACCCGGACCGGGACGTCGAACTGCAGCGCCAGCCATGCCTCGAGCCCGTCGGCGTCCCGAACGGATCGCGCGAGGCGGCCGGCGAAGAACAGCTTGGGGAAGTCGCCGAGCGCATCGCGGTCTCGCGCCGACGGTTCGATGATGCCGATCAGCGCGCCGACGTGTCGAACGATGTGCGCATCGGCCGGGCGATCGAGGCTCACGACCGGCTGCAGACGCGCCCAGGCGCGATAGAAGAACAGCCCGAAGCGATGCAGCAGCGTGTCGAGAAACCGGACGAAGGTCGGATCGTTGTTGTAGAGGAGGCGCTCCCGGGCGTACTCGGTCAGGTGGATCGGCAGCGCGCCGTTCGGGCCCATGAAGCCGAACACACGCTGCACCAGGCGAGGTACGCGACCCTCGCGGCGCTCGAGCGCGGCGATGGCCGTCGGCGCGAAGATGAGGGAGGCTTCCTGGGCGAAGCGAAACGGCTCATCGCCGGGACGGGCCGCGTCGCCGAGCCGAGGCATGTCGGCGTGGGCGTTCTCGATGCGGCGCATCGCCTCGAAGAGGTCGTATTTCGCGACGTGTTCCTCGAGGCCGTCGAACATGGCGGCGGCAGCGGCCGTCATGTCTGCGCGGGGGTCGGGATCGTTGGGCGCGCTCACAGGATGGCCCTTGCACCGAGCCGCGGTGACCAGGTCATGATCTCGCCGCGGGTCAGCGAGGCCAGCACCGTCTGCACGAAGCTGTTCATCGACACGTGGCGCGAAAAATACTGATGCAGCACGGAGACCAGCAAGGCGGCGCTGCCGCCCTCGAACGAGAGATCGTCGACCGTGATCCTGATCTCGAGCCCGCGGCTGAAGGCGATCGGCCCGGCGACCGGATGCCGGCGCACCACCGGCTTGACGCTGACCGAGCGAACGCCTTCGATCTGCCGTTTCAGGCCGACGTCGGCATTGCTGGCGAACAGGCTCAGGATCTCGCGCAGCGTCAACGCGCCGTTTGCCGCGTCGCTCTCGAGAAGCGACAGATAGTTGAGCGACAGCAGACCGATCAGCCGCCAGGCGATGCCGCCCTCGCGCATCGCGCTCTGAGGACGCGACGGGCCGGCAGAGATGTGGATCGATTCGATCGGCGCACTGGCGTTGAGGTTGAGCTCGCCGCCGGCCTGCCCGGTCGGCATGAAGAGCGGCAGGTCGCGGTTCGTGCAACGCACCTGCACCGCGAGCTGGCGAAGCGGCCCGCGGTAAGGCCGCTCGCGCGAGTCGACGAGCGAGAGAAAGGTCTCGGTCCCGACGTAGCCGGAGCGAGGGCCCTCGCGCTTGCCGCGGTCCGACGGCAGGCGTGGCTCGCGCACGGCGCTGTAGTACGCGCGCTCGTCGTCGGGCTCGGCCTGCGGCGCGGCGAAGAGCGGCAGGAAGGTCTGCTCCTCCTTGTCGTCGCGAAAGCCCTTGACGCTCAGGACGTCGAAGACTTCGTAGTCGAGCGCGGCCGTCCGTTCCGGCACGAGGTGGTAGGCGGTCGCGCCTTCGTCGAGGTTGAGCCGGTCGGCGCGGCGCTCGAACAGGTTGATGGCCGGGACGCAGTGCAGCTGGAAATTCTCGGGCTCGACGGCGCCTTCGAGCGGCGCGACATAGCGGTTGAAGAGCAGGACGATCTCGAAGGCGTTGCCCGTCGTCTGCGCGAACGCGCCGCCGAGACCGCCGATGTCGACGAACAGAAAGCGCTGCGCGAACGCGAAGTACTCCTGCATGAGCCGGGTGCCGGCCAGGCCGCGGAGCGTCACCGGGAGCATCGCCTCCTCGTCGCCGAGGCCGGCGGGGCGCACGTTCGCGGCGGCAACGAACTGCCGGCTCGATTCGCCGCTGCGGCTCGGTGCACCGGCCAGCATGCCGACCGTTGCGCCCGAGATCAGCTCGTTCAGGCGCAACGCGACATCCGTCAGCCCGCCGATGTAGAAGCGAAGCGAGCCGAGCTTGAGCTGCGCGAATGTCAGACCCGCGGGCAGGTCGAGCTTGAGCCTGACGCCGCTGCGCGGCCGCTCCGGCAGCGGCAGGTTGGACAGCGCGAGATCGGGCGCGCTCAGGAAATATTCGGCGCCGGAAACCTTGATCGGCGTGAGGACGAGCTCCTGCGCGGTCCGGAACTCGCAGCGCGTGCGGCTCATCGCCGTCTCGGGCCCGATCAACGCGCTGCCACGGGCGATCTTGAAGCCGTTGATCAGGTTCGGATCGTTGCTGGGCTTGATGCGCGCGACCAGCATCGACGGCACCGGCGCCGTGAGGTTGGGGCTGATCATCTCCAGCAGCCGCTGCGCGAGCTGAGGAAATTCCGCATCCTGCTTGAGCTGGACGCGCGCGGCGAGAAAGGCCGTGCCCTCGATCAGCCGCTCGACGTACGGGTCGGCGACCTCCATGCCCTCCATGCCGAGGCGACCGGCGATCTTCGGGAACTCGCGCGCGAATTCGCCGCCCATCTCGCGCAAATAGCGCAGCTCCTGGTTGTAGTAGCGAAGCAGCCTCGGGTCCATCGTCTTCAGCCGCGCATGTCGTGCACGGCGGTCATCCCGGTCTCGACGTCGACGTCGGCCGAGAGCAGCAGCTCGAGGGGCACGGGCTGGTTCCACATGTGGCCGCGGATGACCAGGCGCAGGCTGTTGTGCTGGATCTTGAAGCCCTGCTCCCGGTTGACCTCGACGGCGAGCGTCTTCGGATCGATGCGCGGCTCGAACTGGACGATCGCCAGGCGGATCGCGCGCTCCAGCGCTTCGAACTGCATCGCCGAGATCGTGATCCCCGACAGCGACGGGATGCCGAAATTGATGACCGAGGCTCGCACAAAGGCGACGCTTTTCCACAGCGCGACCGCTTCCGGGTCGCCACGCATCGGGTCCGGCTCCGCCCGGGCCGTGTTGAACAGCCAGGACAGATCCCGCAGCACGGCGTGACGAAGCTGCTGCTTGTTGAGCACGCGCGCCTCGATCGCCTCACGCGATGCCGACGGCTCGACATCCGTCAGGCGATCGAGCAACGACGGCTGAAGCCGTTCCTGTGAAGTGAGGCTGGCCAACTACGCCGCCTCGTCGGTGGCCTCGGGCGCGGCAGGAACGTCGTCGAGCTCGATCGTGCGCACCGACATGATGGCGTGCTCGCCGGCATCGGTTGCGAACAGGCGCTGGCCGAGCCCGTGCCAGCGATCGCCACCGGCACTGGTCCACTCGGTCTTGCGCGCCAGCAGGATGGCGCCGTCGTCGCTCGACTCCGAGCCTGGATACCGCGTCGGCACCAGGGCGACCGTCTCGCCGCCGTTCGAAAACATCAGTGTCGCCGCGGTCCAGACGCAGTCGCGCAGGTCTTCCGGCGGATCGAACTCGACGCGCGACAGACGCGAGAAAGGCACCCAGTAATAGCGGCCGTTGACGCAGGCTTCGAGGACAGGGCCGAGGCGCGAATCGGCGTCGGCAAGCCAGCTGAACGGTGCCCCGTCGACCTTGCCCGCAACTTCGGGCGCGGCATCGAAGGCGCGCACGGCGAGATCGCCGGCCATCTCGTGATTGCCTTGCCCCGTCTGCAGCAGCGACTCGATCAACAGTGCCAGCCACTCGTCGGGCGCGCCGAACACCATCGGCGTTCGATTGCCGGCGAAGACCTTCGCGCGCATCAGCTCGCAGCGGATCGCATGGCCGACCGTCTCGCGCATGGCCACCGTCTCCGCGTCCATGTCGGCGACGACGTTGAGCTGCGTGTGCGCGCGCTCCCACTGGCCCAGAACACACAGCAGCTGCGCCAGGAAGATGCGCAGCTTCGAATCGGCCGGCTTCGCTCGGACGGCGCTAGTCAGGTGCTGGAGGGCGGCTTTGGGATCGCCCGCGCGCAGCGCGAGCTCGGCATCGGTTCTGGCGTCGGACATGGGCGTGTTGGAGGGCTCGCGGTGGCGGACGACGATTCGGTCGAAGCGCCGTGAAATCTAGAAACCGTGGCCGCAGTCGGTGCAGAACCGCGCCGCGCGCGCCAGCGTGACTCCGCAGCCAGGGCAGCTCTTGTACGTGCTCGCCATGTCGAAACCGCACTCGTGGCAAAAGCGCCCGCCTTGCGACGGGGTCTGGCAATTGGGGCAGGCGTTCGCGGCCGACGCGGAATTCGAATCGGCGTCGCGGCTGGAGCCGGTCGCCTTGATGTCGCACTTGACGCACATCGCGCTCGACTCGTTGAAGCAGTTGGCGCACACCCATGTGTGGCAACTCGTGCATTGCTCGTAGCGCTGGCGCGCCACCTGCATGGCTTCCTCCAGCGCGGCGGCGCGCGGCTTGGAGCCGGTCGTCTCGATCGTCGTGCCGCTGGCGCGGCCGACCTTGAAGACGATGTCGCTCACCGCGCTGATCTTGGCGAACTCGTTGAAGATATAGCCGAAGCGGCGGAACAACCCGGCCGCCTGGCCGGCGCGATAGGGCTTGAACGGCGTCTTCCAGACATCGCCGCAACTCTCGCAGGTGAATTCGAACTGGAAGCCCGCACCGACATCGCCCATGTTGGTGCTGATGTCGCGGTAGTTGGTCAGTGCGGCCATGGTCGTGAAAGCGTTGTGTGCGGGGTGACGCGGGCTATTTCATCTTGAAGACGCGCACGGTGCCCTTGGTCAGGCCGTTCGGGCCGGTCGCCGCCGGCCGGTTCTGGTAGGCGTAGTCGACCGATTCGAACGTGCACTCCCACGACTCCGTCAGGTCCGACATCGTGTCGGTCGGATTGATGGAAAGGTCGTACTTCTTCAGCCGGACCTTGCCGAAGGTGATCACGAGCGTCACCGGGGCGTTGACCGATCGGTGGAAGAGCGTCAGCACCGCCTTGGGCATGACGTCGCCGTTCTTGAAGGAATTCAGGAGCTGCGTCGTCGCCGCGTCGACATTCTTCTTGAACGTGAACCGAAGCTTCTCGTTGCCTTCGTACTTTCCGGTCTTCTTCTTCTCGGCGAGGTCGGCTTGGTCGTCTCGTATCACCTTGCCGACGTCGGCGTCGATGCGATCTCGTATCTTCTTGTTGAGGTCTCTTCGCCCTCGCGAATCATTTTGATCAAGATTGTTCAGTTTCTTCATCAACTCCGCGACTTCGTTCTGCAGGCTCAGAGCCTGAGTACTACCGAAGTTGCGTTGCTTCTTGTCCTTGTCGTCCTTGTCCAGAACCGTGCTGACCGCGGCCTGGTCCGCCTTGTCGCGCGCCGCCTGCTGCTCGACCCGCTCCTCGTTCTCGAGCGTCCAGTCCCAGCCGTCGATCTCGATCTGCTCGTTGAACGGAATCGGCACGGCCTCGCCGACCACCGGCACAAAGCTGGGTCGAAGAATGAGCAGGTAGGCTTCTGCGACTGAGTTCGGCATCGAACGCCTTCCGCCTTAAAGGCCCAAGCCGCCCGAAGGTGGGCCGGGTTCGGGAGCCGTGTAGAAGAACGGATTGGTTGGAATCACATCCTTGCCGACCCGCTTGAGATACGTGATGACGATCGACTTGAACTCGAGGGTGATCGTTTCCTTGACCTGCAAACCACTGCCGTCCGGCTCGAGGCTGAGCTTCACGTCCCTGAAAAACCCATCGGTCGCGACTAGGGTGAAACCCGGCTCGTGGATGGCCCGGCCGCCGTGCTTCATGTAAAGCACGGTGATCGAGGCGGAAAACACCGGAAGATTTCGGTCGACGCAGAAATGGATCTGAGACGAAGCGATGTCGAAGCGCTTGTGCAGCGTCAGCGCGCTCATCTTGATGTTCTTGCCGGCCAGACCCAAGGCGCCGGCGATCGCACCGCCAAGGCCTCCGCCGGACTTGCCGTCAGGTGACTGCTTGAATTCAGCACCCCACTCGAAGCTCTCCAGCTCGATCGAGGTTTCCCAACCCTCCAGCAAGCCTTCGCCGATGACAGGCCCGGCGCCGGTGATGAGCTGCAGGAAGATGTTGGACCAAGCCATGTCTTCAAACCCGCGAAGTCATGCGCGGCACCGGGACGTGCCCACGCTACAAGCCGCCGCAAGGGCGGAGATTTGCCTTGCGACGACGATCGGGTGCGAGCCGCGGACCTGCTGCGCTCGCACAGGACGAAAACGTCAGGCCGACGGTGACGCGATGCCTGCCGGGATATCCCAGTTGTAGGTCTTGGGCGCCATCAGCGAGCCGGTCTTGTTGTCCTGCGGCTTGTATTCGATCTTCACCGTCTTGAAGACGAGCTCGACCTTCTGCGTGATGTTGCCTTCTTCCGTTCCGCTGTTCGACACCTTGGTGATGTAGGCGCCTTCGAGCGACATGGTGAAGTACGTCTCCGGACTTCCCTTGCCGGTCGTCTTCATCATCTGCAGTTCCATCTTCGGGAAGTTCTTGCCCGTGCAGATGAACCCCATGATGACCGTCGACGAGGTGTCGAAGTAGTGCTCGAAGTTCATCTTGCCCGGATTGGCCTTGCCGACGCTGGCGCCGCCGCCCTTGGTCCAGCTCGACTCCGCTTCGATTTCCCAGTCCCAGCCCTGGATCTCGATCCACTTTTCCTTGCCCTTCTGGATCGACTCGCCATCGGCATTGGAGAAGAAGGTGATGAATGCATTGACTGCCATGAACTACTCCTGGTGAAGGGGCGACGAATTAGCCGTTGGACTTTTCCGACGGCAGCTTGGAGACCAGACGCAAAGACACCGTCAGGCCTTCGAGCTGGTAGTGAGGTTTCAGATAGAACTTGGACTGGTAGTAGCCGGGCGCGCCCTCCACTTCCTCGACCTCGACCTGCGCTGCCGCGAGCGGGCGCCGGGCCTTTGTTTCCTCGCTGGAGTTAGCCGGGTCGCCGTCGACGTAGTTCATGATCCACTCGTTGAGCCAGTCCTGCATCGCGTCGCGCGAACGGAACGAGCCGACCTTGTCGCGGACGATGCACTTCAGGTAGTGGGCGAAGCGGTTGCACGCGAAGAGATACGGCAACCGCGCGGCGAGCGCAGCGTTCGCTGTCGCGTCGGGATCGTCGTATTCCTGGGGCTTTTGCAGCGACTGGCCGCTGATGAACGCAGCGAAGTCGGAGTTCTTGCGATGGATCATCGAC
>Ga0209385_1001255_pt1 | contig 10769 bp, 12 predicted proteins | sample NGEPerB_FD_184506 | JGI IMG/M metagenome (GOLD analysis project Ga0209385, IMG submission 184506) | Arctic peat soil microbial communities from the Barrow Environmental Observatory site, Barrow, Alaska, USA - NGEE PermafrostAB12-B... | ecosystem: Environmental > Terrestrial > Soil > Wetlands >... | reverse complement strand
CTGTATGATAAAATCTGAGTTCGTTATGGTATCAGATTTAATAATCGCATCCGGTAAATTAAAAGAACCGAATTTAGAGTTCTGTACCAGATTCTCATAGTATCCCTGGCCATGTGTATAATGCAATGCTGCGTTGGCACTCAAACTACTGTTTATTTCTCTTGAGTAATGAAGCTGGTAATTGTCCTGCCAGTAATTATCTGTTTCATTTTTATAGGTATGGGAATTGTAAGTTCTATGAGTTTTAAGCGAGTCTTTGGGAACTCCGTCCCACGCCTGATATGTATGTTCAATACCTGAAAATATTATCAGTTTCAAAATGGAGTTTACCCCGTACATCGTTCCTGAGACATAGAATGATTTCAGGTCGCTGAAAGCTCTATCGATATATCCGTCGGACCAGATTTTTGATAAACGTGCATCGATAGCAAACTTTTTATCAATTAACCCTGTGCCAAAATTAATAGTGTTTTTTGAAGTATTAAACGATCCGTATGAGGAATTGACTTCTGCATAAGGTTCACGATTCAGAATGGTTGTCTGGAAATTTATTGTCGCACCAAACGCTCCTGCTCCGTTTGTTGAGGTACCAACCCCGCGCTGAATCTGAATATTATCCGTCGATGATGCAAGATCAGGCAAATCGACCCACCAGACTCCGTGTGATTCTGCGTCGTTAACAGGGATCCCGTCGATTGTGACATTAATGCGTTTCACATCCGTTCCCCTGATATTTATGTATGTATATCCTACTCCGGTTCCGGCGTCCGAGGATACGACAAGAGACGGAGTATACTCTAAAAGATATGGCACATCCTGAGCTGTATTGATTTTTGAAATTTCTTCCCTGGTAACAGTTGTATAGGTCATTGGAGTCTCTTCTCCTGCCCGTGTGGCATTTACAAAAACTGCTTCAGTCATGATTGTTTTTGTTGAAAGGACTATATTAAGAACCGTATCCCTGCTTAGGCTGACCTGACATATCTTTGACTCATATCCAATAAAGGAGAAATGAAGCACATATATGCGACCTTTGCGGACAGACAGGGAAAAGTTGCCTTCCTGATCAGAATGGGAACCCAGTAAAGTGCTTTCAACAGTTATGCCTGCACCCGCCAGAGGAGATCCGTTGGTATCAGTAATCTTACCTTTTATCACTGAACTATTGTCCTGGAATAATGCCGCGTGACAAATCCATGGCATTCCGGCAAGAACAATCAAACAAATCAATTTTCTCATAATTCTGTAAATTAATTCATCTACAAGATCAAGAAAATGAGGCTATTAAATAAAGCTGATTTGTTAAATACTCTCTGTTCCCTCCGCCGGCATTATCCGGATCAGGTTTAAGGGTGTGATCTCAGCCCGTCGTTATAAGGCACCCCATTTGATGATACCTCAAAGGTAAGATCTTTTAACTGATTTATCAATTTTTTGTTAAATTAGCATTCAAATCCCTGAGATGAAATGAAAAACCGGCTCGATAAACTTAATTACAAAGGACAGAAAAGGATATCAGTTATAAATGCAGAAGAACACTTTATAGAATCAATTTCTACAGAACTTAGAGATGTAATTATTGATCGGAAAATCGATCCCCGTTATCCGTATCAGTTCATAATTATTTTTGTAAAAACCATTTCGGAAATTGAGATGCTGACACCTATGGCCCTCCATAATCTTATGGATGATGGTGTGCTGTGGTTCTGTTATCCGAAAAAAACATCAAAAAAGTATAGCTCTGATATTGATCGCGATCATGGATGGAAAGTGCTTAATGATTCAGGTCTTTACGGTATACGTATGGTTGCTATAGATAAAGATTGGTCCGCATTGAGATTCAGAAATAAAAAATATATCAAATCAACCTCCAACAGATTTACAAAATAATTTGATTGTACAAAGAAGGGGAGATTGGGTGAAAAGGGGAACCGGAGAAAGAATTCCAAATGAAATCCACTCTGCGGAGTGGTTAGGGATGGGTTTATATGATAAATTTAATTAAAATAGAAACTCCTCTTGGAGAGATGGTTGCCGGGGCAACTGATGAGGGTGTTTGTCTGTTGGAGTTTACCGACAGGAGGATGTTGCCGACTGAATATAAAGATCTTACAAGGCACTTAAAAACAACTTATGAAGACGGCGAAAACAAACATCTGAAAACTCTCAGGAAACAGCTTAAAGAATATTTCAAGGGCACGAGAAAGGAATTTTCAGTTTCTCTTGTTACTCCAGGTACAGAATTTCAACAAATCGTCTGGAAGGAATTGCAGAATATTCAATTTGGCACAACAAGGACTTATCAGGAACAGGCAACGGCCCTCGGCAAGGGAGATTCAGTCCGAGCCGTCGCTAATGCCAACGGGATGAACAGGATTTCTATTGTAATTCCCTGCCACAGAGTCATTGGCTCTGACGGACGTCTCACCGGTTACGGCGGAGGTCTGAGAAGAAAGAAATGGCTACTCGATCATGAGAAAAAATATTCTGGGAAACCAGTTGACCTCTCTTTATTCTGATAATTTATTAAACTAAATCACTTAACTTAATCAACTATAAAATGAAAACTGTAATTTCTCAAAAGAATATCATTTTCCTGACTTTCATGTTATTGGTATTGTTCCTTACCGGATGTGCTAATAATGAAGCTGTTAAACAGTGCCTTACCGGACATACCTATGGTTTTTTAGGGGGACTTTGGCATGGGTTTATTGCTCCCTTCGATTTTATAGGCATGCTGTTTAATGACAAAATAACGATGTATGCACAGAACAATAATGGAGGCTTATATGCCCTGGGATTTCTTCTGGGTAGTGGCGGATGGGGTTTCTTTGGAAGCAAGGGAGCAAACAAAGTTAGGACGAGCCGGGTACACTTTCAGAATCAGAAATTCGATAATGCCGAGATAGTTGAATAAAAAGCCTCTCCCTAAATCCCTCCCCCAAGAGGGAGGGACTTAAAACTCAATATTATGGTTTATCTCGGGAAATCAGTTAAACGCAACATGTATTTTGGAGCAAAACCTTACTTGTTTGAATTGGCCGACAATATGCGTAAGAATCCAACTCAATCGAAAAAAATCTTATGGAATATTCTAAGAAAGTATAGGTTTAGAGGATTTCTTTTTCGTCAACAACACCCTATTCATTTATTTATTGCCGACTTTTATTGCCATAAAATAAAACTAGTTATTGAAACTGATGGTGATGTTCACTTCGAAAATGAGGCTCGGGAACATGATGATGGACGTACCGGAGAGTTAGAAAAATTCGGAATTAAAGTTCTCAGATTCACTAATGAACAAATACTTTACAATCAAGATCTCGTAATAAAACAAATTAATGAATTTATAACTGAAGTAGCCTCCCCCTCCCTTCTGGGGGCGGGGGACAGGAGGGGGTGAGGCAAAAAAATAAAAGAGGATAAGCATCATAATAATTTATATACTAATACAATTAACCACATGAAAAATACTATTGCAGTTTTTTTAATAATGTGTTCCCTTACATCGTATTCACAAAAAAAAGAAATGATCAACCTATGGCCCGGTAAAGTTCCAGGAGAACTTAAAGAAAAACAACCTCCCGTTATTGACACTTCAAATAAGGATAATATAGTTAGATTCGATGAAGTAACAAATCCAACCCTTGAGGTTTACCTTCCTGATCCCCTGCTAAGAAATGGCTCTTCTGTAATTGTTTGTCCGGGAGGCGGATACCAGATCCTGGCATATGATCTTGAAGGAACGGAGATAGCAGCCTGGCTTAATAAACTTGGGTATACAGCATTTGTTCTGCAATACAGAATACCCAATAAAAAAGAGGGAGCATTGCAGGATGCACAACGTGCCATTAGAATTGTAAAGAGCAACTGCCAGAAATGGAATATAATTCCGGAGAATATAGGCATAATGGGCTTCTCAGCAGGTGGCAGCCTCAGTGCAAGAGCCAGTACAAATTTCAATAAGAAAACCTATGTCCCTGTGGATAATCTCGACAGCTTGTCGTGCAGACCGTCCTTTACAATGTTGATCTATCCTGCCTATCTCGACCAGGGACCGAATTTAACTCTTACCCCCGAATTGGAATTAAGTAAAGATGTACCTCCTATTTTTATATTCCAGACAGCAGATGATCCATATGGCAACAGCGCTCTTGTAATGGCAGGTGCTCTGAGAAATGCTAAACTTCCTGTTGAATTGCATCTTTTATCCTCAGGTGGGCATGGTTATGGACTGAGAACTGGCAAGCTTGCCGCAGAAACCTGGCCAGTTCTTGCAGAAAAATGGCTTAGCTGGACTCTTCAGATTCATTGATTCTGTAAAATACTCTATCTGAGTCGTTGTTAATTCAGGATATTTTTTATCTTTACTAAAATACGCTCAGTATGTTACGATTAATAATCAGTAGATTCACTGTAAAACTGGTTGTTATTCTGGCTCTGATTTTCACGACCAGTTGTCTGACGCTGAAGACCATTCCCACAAATAACATAAATCAATTACAAACCTTAAGAAAAAATTTAAGAATCCATTCTGAAGATAGCGTTTGGACCATTTACCACTATCTGATTAATGGAAAGCTACTTTCGGGGAAAATAATCAGAAACAAGGAGGGAATTGGCAAACTAAATACAGCAGACATTTATGTTGCTCCTTTAAATGCCGTAGATATAAAAGGAGACATTCTTACTGTTTCTACTGAAAACATTGGGAAGATTGATTACCAGATTCCTGATGCTTTGATTGTTATATCATCCACTGGAATTTGTATGGTTCTACTTCTTTTTGCTCTACTGTTTTTATAATAAAAACTTTCTGTAAAGAAATATCAAATGATAAAAGCATTAAACAGTACATTCTGTTATTATCATAATTACTAAAGAAAGTATATATGAAAAAATATTATGAGTATCAGAAAGTTGTGTCCGTTTTGATGTCATTCATAATTGTTCTGTCCACTTCAGGTTGTTACAGTCTTCAAAGCCTGACAAGGCATAATATTCAGTATGCAAACAAAACTGTCTATTATCTTCACGGACCATCCTCATTTTACAAGTTAACCGGCGCAACAATCTCTGATGGAATTCTGACAGGTTCTATTGACTATTTAGTATCCAATTCTGCCAAAGCTAAAACCATTCATATTTATGCTGCTCCTGAATCTTCAATTAAGAAAGACGGAGACACGGTAAAGGTAGCTATTACAAATATTGTTAAGGCTGAAGTATACAATATTGATGGATTTAAGACTGTGGTTGCTGTTGTCGGATCATTATCCATTGCTTATTTAGCTTTTCTATTGATCATTCTTATTACCAAAGGAGCATCGTGTCCGTTTATCTATGCTAACAATGGTGATAATTATAATTTAACAGGTGAAATATACAGTGGAGCAACTGCTCTTCCTCTTGAACGTAATGACTATCTCCCTATAAACAATATAAAACCTGTTGACAATAAATATTTACTAAGGATAACAAATGAGGTTAAGGAGATCCAGAAAACAAATCTTGCAGAGTTGATTGTCATTGACCATAAGCCAGATACAAAAATTCTTATGGATAAGTACGGAACTGCATATTCTATTTCCGATCTTAAAATGCCATCCCGTGCAACTGACACTTATGGAGGCACAATATTGAAAGAACTGTCATATCGTGATAGTCTTCGTTATATAAGTACGCTCAAGAAAGATGCTAACCTTAAGGATACGATATCGTTGACATTTGACAAACCTGCTGAAGCTACAAATTCAAAACTGGTGATAAAAGGAAAGAATACTATGTGGCTGGATTACATGTATGGCAGGTTCAGCGATCTTTTTGGAAAAAGGTTTGAAAAATGGAAAGAAAAAAGTGATAAAAAACCACCCGAGGAGCTTTTGAAATGGTCATTTGATCAGGGAATGCCTCTTGCTATATATCTGCAGACCGATTCCGGACTAAAATTTGTTGATTATTTTAATATTGCAGGACCAATAGCTGATAAAGAAGATATCATGCAAATAGATCTGTCTGAAATCCATTCAAATAAAGTAAACCTGAAGTTGGTATCAGGAATTCTGTTCTGGGACATGGATTATGTCGGAATGGATTTTTCATCAAATGATCAATTGAATAAAAAAGTTGTGCCAATTTATTCAGCTACTGATGAAAATGGCAAAGATGTCAAGTCACAGATTGCAAAGGATGACGATAAATATCTCATTCAACCGCTTCCTGTGAATAAAACAGATTTGACTTTCATATCACCTGAATTAGTTGCAGGGATGGAACGTTCAATCTTCCTTCACAGCAAAGGGCACTATGAGATACTAAGGGAAACAAAAGGCAAGCCCGATATAGCTTATCTGAAAACATTTCTGGAACCCGGGGCATTTATTAAGTTTTCAAAGGATCATTTCCTGGAATACTATTATAAAAGAAATTAATTTGTAATCTGTTTGAAAAACAGTTACTTTCAACGCTGCCAGACATTATACAGGAATGAGACTAAAGCAATTTATTAGAACTCTGATGGTAAGGTCAACCATCCTCTTCCTGGCATTAAAAGCATATAAAGATCCGGGTAAAGCTGTCATAGCGTTAAAACTTCTTATCAAAAAAAGAGCTGCTTTCAGTGGGGCGACAGGCCTCCCAAGGTTTTTTTATGCCAACGGCCGCTATTTCTTTAATCCGAACGATCCCGGTTGGCCATCAACATCATTTAACAGATTTATTATCAATGAACTCAACAATAGTATACCTTTTAAAAATGATCATTCCCGACTTACAACAGTAATATTTTCAATAACAAAAAAATGTCCGTTAAGATGTCAGCACTGTTTTGAATGGGACAGATTGGATACTGAGGAATCTCTTAGCTTGCCTGATATTAAATCTATACTCTTCAAAATTCAGGAATATGGCGTCAGTCAGGTGCAAATTGGAGGCGGAGAGCCAATGACAAGATATGATGATCTGATAAGCCTTTTGCAAAGTGCCACATCAGGCACTGATTTCTGGCTTCTTACCTCAGGCTTCAACCTGACATTAGAAAAAGCCAGGCACCTTAAAAAAGAAGGATTAACTGGTGTAAGAATAAGTCTTGATCATTGGGACAAAGAGAAGCATAACGCCTTTAGGGGAAGCGACAAATCATTTGGCTGGGCAATTCTGGCAGCCGAGAACAGCAGAAAAGCCGGATTGGCGATGGGTTTATCAGCTTGTGTTACCAAAGAATTGCTGACAGGACAAAATCTGAAAGAATATTTAATAATGGCAAAAAAAATGCATGCAGCATTTATCCTCCTTCTTGAACCAAGAGAAACAGGTCATTTTAAAAACAAAAAAGTTACTCTTTCAGAAAAGGAAGTGAAATTTATTGAATCATTTTATCTTGAAGTCAATTCTTCATTTGAATTTGGGGAGTTTCCTCTGGTCATCTATCCGGGTTATCATCAAAGAAGATTGGGTTGTTTCGGTGCAGGAATAAGATACCTGTATGTTGATTCTGAAGGTTCAGTTCATGCCTGTCCTTTCTGTCAGGGAAAGATTGGTGATGCACTGACTGAAAATATGCCGGAAATAATTCAAAAATTGAGGGCTGGAGGTTGCCAGATGTTCAGTACAGATGAGTTTTCTTTCGCAAAATGAAATCGCCGCTAAAATTTATTTTTCAACCCTGCTCAAATATTATATGTTAATTCAAGTCTTAAAAATGTCAATGCGAAATAATAATCTTGGTAAATTTTTCGGCCCATCCTCGAGTTATATGGGTTATGTATTCATTATTAGCGGGATTGTCGCTGCAAATTACTCCTTGTTGGCTCTCACATTGCTCATACCCGGATTCTTTATGGCATTTACATACAATGGAACCATTATAGATATTGAAAATAAAAGGATAAAACCTTATACCGCATTATTTGGTATTCTCATAGCAGGTAAATGGATTGATGCAGACCAGTTTACCCGGTTCAGCATCATAAAAGCCACGAAGAAATATACAACTTACAGCCGTGCAAATGTGAGATTCGATATGAATGTTTCAGATATCGAATTGTTGCTGATCAACAGGAATGGCTCTAAAAAAGTTATTATAAATAGGTACTCTGATTTTGAGGATGCTTATAAGGAGATGGAAGAATTCAACCAGTTGCTTTTACCGGAAAAAGTCCTGCCTAATCAATGAAAAGAGATATTACAGTTATTATCGAGAATATAATAAGGGAACATCTTCTCCCCATTGAAAATTTCATATTCGGATTTGCTGATCTTACCGGTTTGCTGCAAAATAAATTCACCGGATTTAATTATGGAATTTCAATAGGACTAAGGCTTGATTCAGTAATTGTTGAAAAGATCATTAATGGCCCTACTCCTGAGTACTATCTACATTACAAAAAAGCCAACGAAGATCTTGCTTTGTTAACTGAAAAGATTTGTGCGGAACTAAATGCAAATGAAATTGAAACATTTAACATCAGTCCTACGGTTTCAACATCCGATCTGGACACAATCTATTTTAATTCTTTGCGTACAGATCTTTCACATAAAATGGTTGCTACAAGAGCCGGTCTGGGGTGGATAGGTAAAACAGATCTCTTCATTTCCAGGGAATTCGGGCCAAGGCTTCGCCTGGTTTCCATACTTTTAAAATATCCAGTAAAATCCAAATCCAGCCCTATCAATATCAGCAGGTGCGGAAAATGCAATATCTGTGTTGAGATCTGTCCTGCACAGGCTTCAAATGGTAAACTTTGGGATATAACTGTTGAAAGAGAGGAGTTTTTTGATCCTTTTAAATGCCGCAGGCAGTGTGCTGAATTTGGAAGAATCAGACTTGGAATAGATGCCAGGATATGTGGAGTCTGTGTTGCGGCATGTCCGGTTGGTCAGAAAAAGCCGGTCACAATTTAGAAATTAAATAGTGCATATTCTTTCTATTTTGATAATACGAACATTAGGATATCTGCATTGTTCAATAATAGATTAAAGATGTTATCCTTTCCTGAAGCAAGGTTTGGATATAAGCAAAAGTCCAGGTTTTGAAGCAATCGATAAAATATTTGATGTGTTAAAAACTAATATACAATGGAAAAGCAATATAAAAACATAGCAGCAATTCTCCCTCCGCCACATTTTCATATGGTCGGTGACGGATTCAGAGTCCATAATTTTTTCCCGTCATTGCCTGAAATAGGATTAACTGGAATGAGTCCCTTTTTTCTTCTCGATTATGGATCTAAATGGCTCGTTTCTCCATCAGAGACACCAAGGGGAGTTGGAGTTCATCCGCACAGAGGCTTTGAAACAGTTACCATAGCTTATCAGGGGAAAGTAGCACATAACGACAGCGCCGGTAACAGCGGTGTAATAGCCGAAGGTGACGTGCAATGGATGACTGCCGGAGCCGGAGTACTTCATAAAGAATATCATGAAAAGGAATTCAGCAGGAAGGGTGGAATTTTCCAGGTTGTTCAGCTTTGGATCAACCTGCCTGCCAGATATAAAATGACACCGGCTAAGTATCAGACAATCGAAAATAAGGATATGACAAAGGTATTGCTGGATGATGGAAAAAGCAGTATTGAAATCGTTGCCGGTGAATTTAAAGGAAAGAAAGGACCTGCATCTGTCTTCTCTCCGGTAGATATGTTTAATGCAAAACTTATCAAAGGGGCCAAAGTCATTTTTAGTTTTGACAGAAATTACAATACAGGCATGCTGGTGGTCGATGGTGAGATTAAAATAAATGATCTGAAAAATGCACCTGAAAATTATTTTATTCTTTTCGGACATGAGGGAGAAGATATAATTATTGAAGCTGTCGAAAAAAGTACAGTGCTCGTACTAAGCGGGGAACCGATTCATGAACCTATCGCATCATATGGACCATTCGTTATGAATACGGAATCTGAAATAAAACAGGCCTATGAGGATTTTAAAACAGGTAAATTTGGGTATCTTGAGGATTAATTAAATATATTCATATATCTATGGCACAATTCATTAAATCCCCGTCAATAATTAAAGCTGCCGGTAATAAGGAAAAAATCATCAGGGAATTTTTTGGTCATGTTAACAGCAAAACATCTGAAGTCAGCATTGCTTATATGACGAGCCCTGAAGGCTGGGTTGAGCCAGGACAAACTCCAAAATTCAATGAATACACGGTGGTTCTGAAAGGCAAACTGAAGATCAATACAAAGCGTGAAGAATATATCCTGTCTGAGGGTCAGGCGATAATGACTTTACAAGACGAATGGGTCCAATACAGTACTCCTTTCGCGGGAGGAGCTGAATATATTGCTGTATGCCTTCCGGCCTTTTCCCCGGATATTGTTCAAAGAGACGATTTGAATTATTATTGAGTGTTAATTTCTCAAAACTCTATTACAGATTTTAGATATTAACGCATAATAACTCCGTGGACCTCTGTGTAACTAAAAAAAGAACTGACACTGAGTCGCACAGAGTGGTGGCAGAGATACACAGAGGTTGAAAAAAGGCAGTTGACCCTCGATGGCACTGACACAAGTCATCGTTTCCTGTGGCTTAATATAATTACATTTGAAAAAAAAACCAAATGGATACAATAATTTTATGCCCTTCATGTACAGTGACAATGAGACTGGTTAAAAGTGAAGACCTGAACCATCACGGGACACTCTTTGCAGGCCGGACAGCTGAATGGTTCGTCGAATCAGGGTTTATTTCTGTAGCATCATTATTGAACCCTCAAAATATTGTCTGCCTTAAAATTCACGGAATGTACTTCACAAAAC
>Ga0209385_1001254_pt1 | contig 10772 bp, 14 predicted proteins | sample NGEPerB_FD_184506 | JGI IMG/M metagenome (GOLD analysis project Ga0209385, IMG submission 184506) | Arctic peat soil microbial communities from the Barrow Environmental Observatory site, Barrow, Alaska, USA - NGEE PermafrostAB12-B... | ecosystem: Environmental > Terrestrial > Soil > Wetlands >... | reverse complement strand
TCGTGCGAATGGGCACGGGGCCGTAGTGTTCGAAAACCCGACTCAGGCGGTGATCAGGGATCTCGTCTTCCTATCGCCATCGCATTCCACCCTCGATGCTACCGAATGAAGGAACCTGGGGACCGAGCTTTTGGTGCCCACATCCTTCCTGCCGTGGTGGGACAACGCAGCACAGCGCCAGGTGTTCGACCTAATCAGAGGCCTGATCGAGATTTTGGTGCCCTTCACCGATTCCGATCGGTTCCCGGAACCTATGGGTTGACGTGCCGGCTCTATTCCACTCCAGGCGGGCCAGCGGTTTCGCTGACTCTCGGCCAGATTGTCGAAGTCGTCAAAGTGGCGGCCTCTGCCTAGCGTGGACTATCCCCGATGCGCCGCCTGGTGACCCTCAGGACGACGTGAACGTCATTATTGGCATGGAGCAGGCTGCTCAACTACGGAGAAGACCGAGCAGTTTCGTCGCCGCCGGAGTGGAAGATGCCGGGTTCTGGCCGGTAACCAGCTTGCCGTCAACAACGACATAGGGGGCGAAGTCCTCGTCGCCCTTCCGGTAGTTGCCCCCGTCTGCCTTGAGGACGTCTTCGAGCAGCTCGGGGACCACGTCGGTGAGCCCGACGGCGGCTTCCTCGCTGTTGGAGAAGCCCGTGACATCCCTACCTTTGACCAGGAGCTCGCCATCGGTGGTCCGGACGTTCTTGAGGGCGATCGGCGCATGGCACACGGCGGCGACCGGCTTGTCCGCCGCCACGAACGCTTCGATCAGGGCAATGGACGTCGCATTGTCGGGCATGTCCCACATGGGACCGTGACCGCCGGGATAGAACACGGCATCGAAAGGGGCGGCTGACACGTCGATGAGCTTGGTCGTGTTGGCCAGGGCGGCTTGGGCATCAGGGTCATCACGGAACCGCCTCGTGGCGTCGGTCTGCGCCTCGGGGGCGTCGCTGCGGGGGTCCAGCGGCGGCTGGCCGCCTGCGGGTGACGCCAGGGTGATCGTGGCGCCGGCATCAGCCAGTTCGTAGTACGGGGCGGCGAACTCCTCAAGCCAGAAACCGGTTTTCTCGCCGGTGTCACCCAGTTGATCGTGGGAGGTTAGGACCATGAGAACGTTCATGTGAAGGACTCCAGACACATCAAGAGTTCGTCAGAGCAAGCTGCCCGACGAGGAAACCCACGCTACCCTCCAGTCAGTGCGAAGCGGTCGGCCGCTTCCTCCTTGACAGTGCCGGGCGGATGTTCACGATCGGAGCTGTTGTTGAGCGTCTCGCTCGTTGACCACCAGACAGACCTTTGGCGCCATCGACGGCGAGCAGCTCGCCCCGATGTCCGGCAGGGAACGGCCACCGGCACGGCGAAACCCGTGGGCGTGGATTGCCGTCTTCGTTGGCTGATCACCGCAAGGGGATCCGCCTACGGTCAGCCAAGTCCTGGGCTCTGACTGCTAGCCGGACGTGATCAAGCGGGGTATTGTGCCTCGCCAATCTCAGCCCCTGCGGTCTCCGGCGAACGTGATGTGCGCCGGAAAAGTCCATCCGGCGGGGCTTGGTGGTTGCAAGAGTTGCATGCGCCCAGGCACTTACACGGGGCAGGGGCATGACGGCGCACCGTCCTGTATCCGGCATTCCCGGATGGTCCGCCCCATCAATCGGTCACCCGGCCGGGTCCCGGAGGACGGACCGACCCGGAGGACCAATGACCCTGGTCCCGCAACCGTGGAACAATTCCTGGCATGGACGATCCGCCGGAGCTGCAATACAACGGACACTGGAGGATGGCCGTCTGGGCCCTCCGAGTGGGGTACGTCGGGCTGGCCGTCGCCATCGCGGGCCTCATCGTGATGTCGTTGGGATCCACGCCGTGGGTCCTGGCCGTCGGGGTGTTCATTTGGCTCGCCGCCGCCGCCGTGACGTTGGCGGGGTTCTTCTGGTCCCGGCACGAGCTTCCCGAGCCACGACCGGGGTACTGGTCGATGAGGTTCATGCTCATCCACGACACAGTCCACGCCCAGTCGTCGGCCCAGCGGTCCTGACGGCTCCTCCCTTCGCGGCTGCGTCCGCCGTGCGGCAGTCTCCCGTCTTGTCGACCCGACCGGGATGTGCCAGTACCGACCGGGTGCGAAGGGTGCCCCTGAACAGTGATGATGTTCTTGTCGTTCTGGAGGGTCCACCGCGTTGGTGTTGGTCTCCAATAGGTTCGGAAGCGCTGGGAGATTCGGCCTGACTCGAAGTTATGAGACATCCTCGGATGTCGTCGGCCGGGCTCTTCCAGCAGTAGGACGAATACGGCACGTCCCGTCCCAAAGAGAGGGTGATGGACCGACCTGCGACAACAGGCCGGTCCGCCCGTCACTCCGATCGGGGACGGCCGTGCCACCCCTCAACCGTGTAAGGAAAGGAAGGGATGGCCATGACCATCGTAGAACCTGTGCGCACCGTGACAGGTGGCGTCGACACTCACCTGGACGTCCACGTTGCCGCCGCACTCGACCCGTTGGGAGGTCTGCTCGGATCCGAACCCTTCGAGCCGACCCCGACCGGTTACAAAGCCCTGCTGGTCTGGCTCGAGGGATTCGGAGAAGTCGGAAAGGTAGGTGTGGAAGGGACTGGTTCCTACGGGGCGGGACTCGCCCGGTTCCTGCGCCGACGGCGTGTCGAGGTCGTGGAGGTGGACCGGCAGAACCGACAGGCACGACGTCGCCAGGGAAAGTCCGATCCCCTCGACGCCATCGAGGCGGCCCGGGCCGCGCTGTCGGGTCGGGCCCAGGGCCAGGCAAAGTCCCGCGACGGTGCCGTCGAGGCCATCCGGGTCCTGGTGGTGGCCAAGCGCTCTGCCCGACAAGCCCGAGTCAAGGCCCTCACTCAGGTGCGCCATCTGGGCATTACGGCTCCCGACCAGCTTCGATGCCGCATGAAAGGACTGAGTGTCCCCGCACTGGTCGCCGAAGGAGCGAAGTTCCGGCCGACCAGGTCCACCGACCCGGTGACCGCGGCCACCAAGGCGTCGCTTTCCTCGTTGGCCCATCGAATCCAAGCACTGGACCGCGAGATCGCCGAGCTCGACGAGATGATCGATCCCCTCGTGGCCGCCACCGCACCCGACCTGCTCGCCCTGTTCGGTGTCGGTCCGGACACCGCGGCCGCACTCCTGGTGGCCGCCGGCGACAATCCCGAGCGGCTCCGCTCGGAGGCCGCCTGGGCCCACCTGTGCGGCGTCTCCCCGCTGCAGGCGTCCTCGGGAAAAGTGACCCGTCACCGGTTGGACCGAGGTGGTGACCGTCAGGCCAACAGTGCCCTGTGGCGCATCGTGATGGTCCGGATAGCCCACGATCCCGACACCACGGCCTATTTCGAACGACGCGTGAAGGAAGGGCGCACCAAGCCCGAGGTCATCCGCATCCTGAAGCGCTACGTCGCCCGCGAGGTCTACCGCCACTTGCCTCGCGGCTGAATCCCCGGCTGTGGGTCTGGCTCACCCCTGAACTGTCGTCCCGCACGGACTGACTTTCCAGCGACTCGCCGACCCACAGCTCGGGACACCGATTCTTCGAAACGCGCGGCCTGATAAGAGCTTGTCCTCGGAGTCGAGTGACTCATCACTGTTCTGCCCGCTGTTTCAACTCCCGAACCCCCGAAAAGGGCTTGACAAGTAATAGGAGCGTCGCCATCGGGTCGGTGGGATGTCGGGCCGGGATCTACAGGCCCTTACGCAACGCCTGAATCTCATCGAGCGTGCGCTGCTCCCTGGGCTGCATGAAACGCCGCAGGTCGCCTCTTGTCAGAGGAACGCTGCAATCAATCCAGGCCATGGTGTGAAAGACGACCGTGTTGCGGAGAATCCTCCGGTACCAGGCGCTATTCCAGCCTCCGAACGATCCGCCGAATAGGACGCTCATGCCCTGATGTCCATCTTCGGAAACGGTGGCGTGACCAGTCCACTCGCTTCCATTCCAATAGCGGTACTGGTTCGGCCTGTCGGGGTCCTCGTTCCACCCGACAGCTGGCTCATCGTCCATCGACCGAGTATCCCAGGTACCCAGTCCCTAAGCATCCATAGGAGCATCGGGTGGGTGGGACATTGACCAGCCGGTCAGAATCCCGTGCTGCTCCTCGTGAAATAGGACCAGGCGGCATCGACGGGATTGACGGACTCACCCTTACCGTCGCCACCACGCCGCAGATCATCCTCGGCGCTGGACGCTGCTGGCTCGACCAGCTTGGGTTCGTCGATGTAGGGAGAGTCGGGCGGAGCATCCGTCGTCGTCTTGCCTTCGTCTCGCACCAGTGAGGTGGGTGATCCGTCCGAGAACCAGCGGTGCTCATGGAGTCGGTAGGGATCGGTGTACCAGCCCTCTTCAGACATCCGCCCTCCCGCAGGTTTCATTTGCTCGCCTACGCTAAATATCCCTGATCCCTGCCGGATCGAAGGTACCCGGTGGTCCGTCTGCGAAATGGCTGGGCGGTCGGGGTGCAAAGAGCCTGCGCACGGGCGCTCGGACTTGTGTCGAGACCGCCAAGCCAAATCCGCGACGGGCCACTAGCTACTGAGGGGCTGCTCAACGCAGAAGAGTGGTCGACGGCGACACCGGTGAGGGTCCGGACCCGGCCGGCGAAGCGCGCCGTTACCCGGCCGGCGCGAACTCCGTCGCGACCACCATCTGTCCTCGCGACGTGGTGCTTAGCCGGATCTCTTTCACCGGCTGGTAGTCGGGGTCATTCAGAAAGCCCCAAGCTGCCTCGGCGTCGGCGAAGCGGATCACGACCGTGCTGTTTGGCGGCTCACCTTCGGCGGGCTCCGCATCAGAGCCTGCGACCAGAAGTTCAGCGCCATACTTCTGCAGGAACGGCCCCACGCCAGGCAGGTACTCATTGCGATACCGATCCATGTCATCGATCTCTTGCATCAGAATGAGATATGCAGGCATTGGTCTCCTCGCTCATCGTGTGGGCAACCTTCGTACCGTAGTTCCTCAAGTCGCGCGACGACTGTTGAGCGCACGCAGAGAGACGGTGTCGCCACTTCAGTGCCGTCGATCAAGAACTAAATGGTGGGAGTGGTGCCGGAGTGACCCCTGCCGGGTCGGGGCGCGTTATCGACGGGAGCGTGCTTGCCACCCGCGAACTGCCCCCGACGGCACAAGTGGGACACTCTATTGAGATCTTGCCTCCGGTATGAGGGCCGATGCGCGCACCTGCGGGGCGACCTTGGTGCCAAGGAGTTCGATTGCATCCAACCACTCCGCCTGGGTGATGTAGCCGAGGTTCATCTGGAGGATGTGCCGGCTGTGACCGAGGTGCTGATGGAAGTCGACCAACCGATCAGCAATCTCGTCAGGCCCGCCTGCGAAGATCATCCCGCCCGAGCCGGCATTGGAATCGAACGCTTCCCGGCTCCGACCGCGCGCCGAGGAGCTCCCGTGCTCGGCCGCGTACACGGCGAACGCCTCACTCTCGTACTCGAAGTAGCGGCGCTTGGCCTCTGCCCCGTCGGCCCCTACGAATCCGTGGCTGGCCACGGCGATGTCGAGTTGCCCCGCCTGGTGCCCGGACTTCGCCGCCGCCTCTCGGTAGAGGTCGGCGCGCCTTACCCAGTCCTCGGTCGCCCCGCTCAGGATCCCGAGGGACAGCGGGATACCCAGCACGCCTGCGCGGACACACGCCCGGGGTTCCCCCCGGTGCCCAACCAGATCTTCAGGCCGCCGTCGACCCGGGGAACAACGAGCGCGTCCTCCAGTGATGGCCGGGTAGTGCCCGACCAGGTGACCCGTTCGTTGGCGTTGACCGCCAGCAGCAGGTCGAGCTTCTCGGCGAAGAGCCGGTCATAGTCGGCGACGTCGTAGCCGAACAGCGGGAACGAGTCGATTGAGGAGCCGCGTCCGACCGTGAGGTCGACCCTGCCGCCGGAGACCGCCGACGCCGTTGCCGCCTGTTGGTAGACGCGCACCGGATCGTCGGTGCCGAGCACGCTGACCGCGCTACCGAGCCGGATCTGCGAGGTGGCTGCACCTGCTGCCGCGAGAAGTGTGACCGGTGCCGATACCGGCATCGAGCGGGTGTGGTGCTCGCCGAAGCCGAAGAAGTCCAGCCCCACCTCGTCAGCGAGTCGGACGCCCTCCATCAGGTCGGTGATCGACTGCGACGTCGACGCCAAGGAACCATCAGGTTGCCGTGCGCGATGGCCAAAGCTGTAGACGCCGATCTCCATCATCCGTTCCCTTCGTTCGCATGCGATGTCGTTCCGTAGTCTGCGGCCGCATCGGGCTCCCCTCCTTCGGGCGAGGCGCACCCTCGGGTGGCCGCCATACGGGTCATAGCCCGGTACATGGCTGTCGACGTCGGGGGGTCGGGAAGTGTCGTCACCGGCCCTTCCGTTCGCACGGCATCGAGGAAGAGGGCAACGACCCGCCTCGATGCGGCCGGTGCATCCCGGCGGGTGACAGTGAGCACGGCGGCATTCGCAATGAGTGGGAGTAGCAGGTCCTCACCGACCACCTCCGGCCGCAGTGCACCTGCCGACTTGGCCCGGTCCATCAACTCGATGGCCATCGCGTTGGCCTGGTCCCGGAGCTCCTCGATTGCTTCTGGGGGGTGATGACGGTCCATGGCCACTTCGACACCATCACCGGCGATGGGAAGGTGGACGGTGACGGCACCGTATCCGGCGATATCCGGATCGCGTCTGACTCGGTGAACACCAAGAACAAGCAGCGGGACAAGCACCTGCGTTCCGACGACTTCTTCGGTGCCGCTGGCCATCCCACCATCACCATCAGTGCTTCAGGACTCACGCCGTTCGACGGCACCGAGCTGCGCGGTCCGATCACGCTCTCCGCTGCGGGATATCAGCAGGCAGTGGCCACCGTCGTGCAGGTCGTGTCAGCCACGGCCGCGGGAGTGACCCTGCGCGCCGAGGCAACGGTCGACCGCACCGCCTTCGACATGACCTGGAGCCCACTCAACATGACCCGACCCGAAGCCAGCGCCATCGTGACCGCCCGCTTCGTCCGCAACTGATCCGACTCGTCACCCCACACCCGAAAGGACCAACCCCGATGCTGGCTTACGCCATCGAATCCCCGGATGCCACGGCTCAGATCCTCGACCTCGCCATTCCCGCGCCGCTGGCTGGCGAGGTCCTCGTGAAGGTCCGAGCCGCCTCCATCAACGGCTTCGACCTCGCCGTCGCCACCGGCATGCTGGTCGGCGCCATGGAGCATCGCTACCCCGTCGTGCTGGGCAAGGACTTCGCAGGAACGGTCGAGGCCGTCGGCGACGGCGTGACCCAGTTCGCACCGGGCGACCCGGTGTTCAGCGTCGTCATGAAGCCGTACCTCGGTGATGGCAGCCTCGCCGAGTACGTCACCGTCCCAGAGCAGTACGGCATCGAGCACCTGCCCGAGGGGCTCGAGATGGCAACGGCCGGCGCCCTCGGGCTCGCCGGGTCGGCGGCTGTCGGTACTCTCGATGCAGCTGGGACGATCAGCGGCAAGACCGTCTTCGTCTCGGGCGCCACCGGTGGAGTGGGGTCCCTGCTCACCCAGTTGGCCAACCACGCCGGAGCAACGGTGGTGGCCACCGCCCGCCCGGGTGGCGGAGCAGAGTTCGTGCGCGGTCTCGGCGCAGGCCAGGTGATCGACTACACCGGCGATGTGGCGGGCCAGCTCGCCACAGTCGCCCCTGGAGGCGCCAACGTCGTGTTCCACCTGGCCGGTGCCCCCGACAGCCTGGCTCCGCTTCTCGCGCCCGACGGCCGGATCGTGTCCACACTGGGCTTCGGTGCCGACCAGAACGACGCTGCAGTTGCGGTCATGGCGAACCCTGACGCAGCCACGCTCGGCCGACTGGCCGACGAGGTACTGGCGGGACGGCTCAGGGTTCCGGTCGAGCGGACCATTCCGCTCGTTGAGTCGGCGGCAGCACTCGACGCGTTCGGTGGCACCCTTGGGAAGGTGGCCATCTCCGTGGGTTGACCAGCCGTGTCCGAGGCTCCCGAGCGCCTCGCGAAGCTGTTCGCAATGGCGGAATACCTTCGGTGTCCGTGTGGCCCCTACCAATGTGGGCGCATTATCCAGCGCCGGGTGCTTGCCGCCCGCGAACTGCCACCGACCGGCATTTCGGGGGCATGCCCCACTTTGATGTGACGGCGTCGAACAGGGGCACCTGAACCTTCTGGGATCGCGATAGAGCGATGGATCCAGGGTGCTGAGGGTCGACGCAGACCTCAAGGGGCTGCCGGAGCCTCTCGTCGATGCCGAGCACGGTCACGTCGCGCAAGCCCACCAGCAGCTCGCATGTGCGCGTAGCGTCGGTTTGCACAGGTGCTCTCCAGGTTCGAGTGCCTTAGGAACCTTTCGATTCTGAGAGCCCCTGCTACTCCGGACGGAGCGAGAGCGCCAGGCGTGGCACGACGAACGACACGAGAAAGATCGGCAAGAACCTCTTTCCGGTGCATCTGAAGGCGACGACCTGGCCCTCGGCCGCGTCGAAGGTCAGAGTGCGGCTCAAGTTTCGGCCGTTGCGGACTTGCAGGGTGTGATGTCCAGCTTCGATTGGTATCTCGATCGTGTCGTTCATTTCGAGCGACCCGACACGCTCACCGTCGACCACGACATCGAACGTGCCACGACGGACCTCCACTCCGATCGCTTTATGCGTCAGCTTGAGAGTTGCCGACATCTTCAGTCTCCTTTCTGTGTGCGCCGGTCGGCCGTTGCTAGCTGCTTTGATCATGAAGGCGTCACCTCCGTCAACCAGCAATGAGAAATGTCACATCTTGTTGCCGGTCATGAGGCGCTCGCGCCGTCTGAAACACCAGAGACGAGAATGGCAGCGCCGGTGTCAGTTGCGCTCGTACTGCCGAACACGGCGACCTGTTCAGCAACTCCCTGATCTGGCATGACTCCTCCCAGTCGAAACACAGACTTCGGAGGTGGCCGGCTGCCGCGGGGTCCGCCGATCAGATCAGAGACCTGTTTTGCACGATAGAGCAGCCCTTGTGGCAGGGCAACAAGGGTCCTACCTGCAAGCAGCTGTGCTGGACCTACGACGGCAAGCTCGTACGAGTGGCGTAAGTAACAATGATCTGCGCGCCGAAGGAGAGTGCCCCAGTACGCCGGGTCGAAGGGGCAGAACGGCACGAATACGCAATCCCCGGCAATCCGGCTAGGCGAGGACTCGAGCCAGTCGAGTACTGCGCTCAGAGCCTCCGGGTCCAGATGAGTGCCGTCCTCGTTGTAGCCGTCCCCGGGCGCCGCAGCCTGCTCAGCGGGAGTGCGGGTGTCCTCCTTGAAGACGTGGTTGGCGTTCGCCGGGTAGGCGAAGGTGATGTCGTCCTTCCCAGCCGCAGCCTGCTCAAGCGGGATGCCGTCAGCGGTGGCGTCGACCTGCAGATCCCTTCGGCCGATGAGGATGAGAGTGGGGATGTCCACGTTCGGCAGCTCGTCGGCAGCACTTTCGACCCACAGTTCGCGGGCCAGCGGCAGATTGGCCGGCGACTCGAAGCTGGCGAGCACCATCTTCACGCTGTCGGGTAGCCGCGGGTCGAGGTCCATGGGCTCTCCTCTCTCGTAGCGTGCGGCCGCCGCCTCCACCTCCGGCATCAACTCAGTGCCGCCAGGTAACTGCGCCGCTTGCTGCGCGAGCTGGGTTAGGAGCACCTCGCCGACGGACCGTCCCGGCGGGGCGGCGAGCACGACGCCGGCGAACGGTACGTCCGGCTGGCTGGTGACGTAGTGCAGCACGTGGAGCGTGCCCTCGCTGTTGCCGAGCCCCGCGAGGCGCATGCTGTCGATGGCGTCGTGCCCGGTCAGGACGCTGACGGCGGCGACGAGCTCTTCGAGGTGCGAGCGCATGCTCAGCTTGCCGTACAGGGCCCGGGCGCTCTCGGCTGCGTCAGGACCGGAAGCCCGCTTGTCGTAACGCAGCGACGCGATGCCAGCCTCCGCGAACGCCTCAGCGAAGAGCCGGCCGCTGCCGTTGGTGCCGGGGAGCAGCGGCGAGCACCAGTCGCGGTCGGTGGGCCCGCTGCCAGCAACGAGGACCACGGCCGGGAACGGACCGTCGCCGTCGGGGAGTGTGAGCGTGCCACTCATGGTGATGCCATCCAGCGGCCAGGTGACTTCGACCGAACTCGTCATGTGACGAACTTTAGGTGCGGCGCAATGTTCTGCACCCATCACCAGCTCGTGCCGACCTGCCCCCAATCGCCGGATATGCGTGTCCTGGGACCGTGGGTCGTCCAGCGGTCGTCGCTTAGCGAACGAGGCGATGGACCTCAGTGATCGTCTCTTCAGGCTCGCCCATCTTGGACGGATCGAGGCCTCTTGCCGAGGCGACCTTGCCCATGGCTGGCACAAGCGTTGACTGGACGAACTGCCGATAGACCTCGACCGAGTCGAATACGTCGACGCCGTGAGCACGGCCGCCCTTCTCGAAGTGCACATGCAAGATCCCACCGGGCGGGAGTTCGGTGTCGACGCCCATTTCGTCGGTGACAGCATCGAGTAACTCGTTGGTTACCCCGACCGGAAAGATATTCTCAATCAGAACCGCCATGACCGAACTCCTTTGTCGTAGTTCTGCACATCATGGCAGAAGGTCTACTCAGGCGCCGGGGGAAAGCAACCTGGAGATTCCGTTGCCCTTTTTGTCTAGTGACCTGAGTCATCAATAGACTGTCTCGGAGGAATTTCCTCGCTCCGTCCCGCGTTGTCCCCGTTGTAGGCGACGATGGGAGGCAGCGATGCGACGGTCAGTCCTTGAGCCGGTGGTGTTGAG
>Ga0209385_1001250_pt1 | contig 10786 bp, 9 predicted proteins | sample NGEPerB_FD_184506 | JGI IMG/M metagenome (GOLD analysis project Ga0209385, IMG submission 184506) | Arctic peat soil microbial communities from the Barrow Environmental Observatory site, Barrow, Alaska, USA - NGEE PermafrostAB12-B... | ecosystem: Environmental > Terrestrial > Soil > Wetlands >... | reverse complement strand
TTCTAACACCCTTCTAACACCCTTCTAACACCTTCTAACACGTTCTAACACGGTCCGGCCTGGTTCAGCGCGCCCCGGCAAAACCCCACCGGGTTACCGGCGGCGCCCCGACCCTCTGAGCCGTTTCGCAGCGGATTCGATCCGCTCGTCGCTGGCCGTGAGCGCTACGCGGAAATGCTGCCCACCCGCCGGTCCGTACACGGTGCCAGGGGCCACCAGGATGCCGCGGTCGGCGAACCACTCGACCGAGGTCATCGCCGGCTCGCCCCTGGTACACCACAGGTACAGCCCGGCCTCCGACTTGACTTGGACGCGGGCGTCGTCCAGCGCGTCCATCAGGATCTCCCGGCGCTTGCCGTAGCGGCTGCGCTGCGCAAGTACGTGCCCGTCGTCGGCCAGCGCGGACGCGGCCGCCGCCTGGATGGGTGAGGGCACCATCGCGCCGAGATGGCGGCGGAGTGCGATCAACCCGGCCACCAAAGCGGGATCGCCGCTGACGAATCCGGCTCGATAGCCGGCCATGTTCGACCGCTTCGACAGCGAGTGCACCGCCAGCAGCCCGGTGTGGTCGCGGCCGCTGACGTCCGGGTGCAGCACGGAGACCGGGGTCGATTCCCAGCCGAGGTCGATATAACACTCGTCGGACGCGATGATCGTCCCGCGACTGCGGGCCCAACCGACGACCTTGGCGAGGTGCTCGGGTGGGAGCACTCGCCCGGTCGGGTTCGACGGAGAGTTCAACCACAGCAACGCAACCCGCTCCGGACCGATCGCGGTGAGCGAGTCGGCCCGCAGCACCGTCGCGCCGGCCATCAGCGCGCCGATCTCGTAGGTCGGGTACGCCAACTCGGGAATGACGACGACGTCGCCTTTACCGATGCCCAGCTGTGTGGGCAGCGAGGACACCAGCTCCTTCGACCCGATGGTCGGCAGCACGCTCACCGGGTCGAGGTCGGGCACCCCGTGCGCCCGTCCCAGCCAGGCGCTGTACGCGGCGCGAAGCGCGGCGGTGCCGTGCACCGTCGGGTAGCCGGGAGCCTCCGAAGCATCGCAAAGGGCCGTCCGCACCGGCAGCGGCACCCGGTCGACGGGTGTGCCGATCGACAGGTCAACCAGGCCCTCGGGATGCGCGGCGGCGACGTCGCGGGCCGGTAGCAGGTTGTCCCACGGGAAATCGGGCAGCCGGCTGACCGGGCTCGACGACCGACCGCCGGCACTCGATCCCTCTGCGGACCAGCCCGACGCCCGACCGGCCGGAGGGGCCACCCCGCTCGACCTGTCGTCTGCGGCCCGGGTCAGTTTTCCTCCCCCATCGGGGGCAGCGCGGCGACCAGCGGATCGTCCTTGTTGATCTTGCCGACCTTGGACGCGCCACCGGGCGAGCCGAGGTCGTCGAAAAAGTCCACGTTCGCCCTGGTGTAGTCGGCCCACTCGGCCGGCACATCGTCCTCGTAGAAGATCGCTTCCACGGGACAGACCGGTTCGCAGGCGCCGCAGTCCACGCACTCGTCGGGGTGGATGTACAGCATCCGGGCACCCTCGTAGATGCAGTCGACGGGACACTCCTCGACGCACGCGCGGTCAAGGACGTCCACACACGGCAGGGCGATCACATATGTCACGTTGGTTCTCCACGCTTGGGTCGGCACGCCAGTATCGCGACCGACAAGTAGGGACAAGTATTACCCGCGCGGCGGTATCCGCCGAACCGGGCCGGTGCATCTCCACGGTGGTCCTCACCACCCTGGCCTCAGCCGGGTGAATCCCCGTCACCCGGACCGGCGCGCTCACTGGCGAGCCTGGTCTTCAGCCGGTCGCCCCAGACCAGCCCGATGGACGCGGCAGCGGCCAGCGAGCCCAGCCCGAGCAGCACCATCACCCGCCACTGGCCGGTCGCGACGGCGAACGGCACACTGCCGAGGATCGCGTTCCTGGTGAGCACGAGCCACACCGACACACCGAACCAGGCGGCGGCCGGGAGGAAAGCCGCCAGCAGCGAGCCGGTCAGCCGGTAGCAGGCGCGCGGGCCCCACCACATCGCCGCCACCCCGATCGCGGCGCTGATCGGCAGTGGGATCGTTCCGAGGTACAGCGGCAGGTAGACAACGCCCAGCAGCGCCGCCCAGCCGGCCAGTGCGGTGATCCACAGCACCAGCACCCAGTCGACCGCACGCCCGAGCGGCCCTGCCCCATCGGCGTTCTCGAGCGCCGCGGGATCGGCCACGGCCTCCTTCGAATCCCCTGCCGTGACGGTCCGCGGGAGATCCCGTGCGTCCGTCATGACTGCCCTGATGACGAACGCGCCGGAGATCCGCTCGGGGTTCCCGCCGGGACGGCGGTCAGCCCGGCGCGCGCGTCGGCGAACCCGGCGAACACGTCGGACGCCGACGCACCATCCGGACCGGCCGGCACCGGCTCGCCAAAGAGCACCCGGAAGTACTCATGATCGGCCAGCGGCTGGCCGAACCCGTTGGACAGGGCGAACCCCGTCGCCTCGGCACCGCCGAAGAGTGTCACCTGCGTGGCATGTGCTGCCAGCGCGGCCCGGCGCTGCCCGGACCACCGCGTCACCGGCACGGCCACAGCCACAGCGGTGTCCTCGATCAGCGTTCCCAGGTCGGCGGCCGGGACGCGGCGGTAGAGGGCGGGGATCTCCAGGGCCGCCAAGGCCGCCGTGTAGACCGCGACCGGGCGCACCACTCCGAGCACCCGGAGCACCCGCCAGGTCGCCCGCGCCGCGGCCGCCATCGCAACCTGGTGTGCGGCAATGTGATCGGGGTGGCCGTAGCCGCCGTCGGCGTCGTAGGTCAGCAGCACCAGCGGCCGGGTCTCCTCGATCACCTCGACCAGCCCGGCAACCGCGCGGGCGTGGTCGGGGCCGTCCACGGCAGCCCGGGCGAACGCCCGCGGGTGCGCAGCCGACGGCGTCCCAGCCATCCCCGAATCGCGGAAAGTGCCGAGCCCGCAGAGCATCCGGTGGTCGGTGACACCCAACGCCGCGCAGGCGGAGCGCAGCTCGGTGTAGCGGTACCCGCCGAGCTGGTCCGCCCGATCGGCGGTCAGTCCGGCGAGCTCGTCACCGATGACCTCGCCCTGTTCACCCAGCGTCGCCGTCACGAGCGTGACGCGTGCGCCGGAGGCCACCGCACCGGCCAATGTGCCGGCCATGGTGAGCGACTCGTCATCCGGGTGCGCGTGCACGGCGAGCAGGCGGCGGGTCACAGCGACGAGCTTAGGCGAGCGGACCCATCCGCCAGGCCCGAATCCACAGCGGTGGCGTCGGCACGAAAGCGCTCGGCACGCCGGATCAGCGCCCGCCGCCCGACAGTCCGCCGCCCGAATCGCGCCCCGCGGCTGCCGCTGTCTCCCTCGACGCGGCGACAGCCGGGGACTCGGGTGACGACGAGCCCAGCTTGGCCGCGTGGATCGCCGCGCTGGCCGTCTCCGCGGAGATATCGGTGACCGGGAAGTGGCAGGCCACCAGATGCCCGGCACCGTGGTCGATCGGCGGTGGTTCCTCGGCGGCGCAGAGGTCCTGGGCCTTCCAGCAGCGAGTCCGGAACCGACACCCCGACGGCGGGTTCAGCGGGCTCGGCACGTCGCCGGTGAGCATGATCCGCTGGCGCGACCGTTCCGACTCCGGATCGGCCTCCGGTGCGGCCGACAGCAACGCGACGGTGTACGGATGCTTCGGCTCGTAGTACACGGCGTCCCGGGTGCCGGTCTCCACCACCTTGCCCAGATACATCACCGCGATGCGGTCGGAGATGTGTCGGACGACGGACAGGTCGTGCGCGATGAAGAAGTACGCCAAGCCGAGAGTGTCTTGCAGGTCTTCGAGCAGGTTGACCACACCGGCCTGCACCGAGACGTCCAGTGCCGACACCGGTTCGTCCAGGATCAGCACCTCGGGCTCCAGGGCTAGCGCCCGTGCGATACCGATGCGCTGACGCTGACCACCGGAAAACTCGTGCGGATAACGGTTGCCATGCTCTGGCGACAGACCCACGAGCTTCAGCAGAGCGCCGACCCTATCGAGACCGTCCTTCTTCCACATCCCATGGATCTTGAGTGCTTCACCGATGATGTCGTTCACCGGCATCTTCGGGTTCAGTGACGCATACGGATCCTGGAAGACGATCTGCAGGTTCCGCCGAACGGCACGCAGGTCCTCGTTCGACATCGTGGTGAGTTCCGAGCCGCGCAGTTTGACGGACCCGCTGGTCGGTTTGTGCAACTGAAGGATCGCGCGCCCAGTGGTGGACTTGCCACAACCGGATTCGCCCACCACGCCGAGCGTCTCGCCGGCGTCCAGATGCATCGTCACGCCGGAGACGGCCTGCACCTTCCCGACGACCTTGCGGAAAATCCCGCCGCCCTTGACCGGGAACTCCATCACCAGATCATGGACATCGAGCAGGTGCTCGTAGCTCGCGGGACTCGGCACTGTCGAGGCGCTCACCGACGCGCCTCGCTCTCGGTCCGGAAGAACGCGGTCGGGTCGGGCGCGGCGGCCAGCCGATCCCAATGATGGCAGGCGCCCAGGTGGTCCGGGGCGTCGGTAGGGGCCAGCTCAGGTTCCACCGTGCGGCAGACATCGGTGGCCAGCGGGCATCGCGGCGAGAACGGGCATCCGTCAGGCAAGTTGATCAACGACGGCGGAGCACCGGTGATCGGACGCAGCCTGCCGGTGTCACCCGCCGACGGGATCGAGCCGAGAAGGCCAGCCGTGTACGGCATGCGGGGCGAATAGAAGACGTCTTCGGTGTTGCCGAGCTCCACCGGCCTGCCCGCGTACATCACCAGGGTGCGGTGCGCCATACCGGCCACCACGCCCAGATCGTGGGTGATCAGCACGATGGCGGCGTTGAACGCGTCCTTGACTTCGATCAGCTTCTCCAGGATCTGCGCCTGCACGGTGACGTCCAACGCGGTGGTCGGCTCGTCGGCGATGATCACATCGGGATTGTTGATGACCGCCATGGCGATCATCACGCGCTGCCGCATGCCACCGGAGAATTCGTGGGGGTAGGAGTTCAGCCGCTCCTTGGGTTGCGGAATGCCGACCAGCCCCAGCATCTCCTCCGCCCGCGCCATCGCCGCCTTCTTCGGCATCACCTCATGCGACAGCACGGCCTCGGCCAATTGAAACCCAACCGTGTACACCGGGTTCATCGCTGTCATCGGGTCCTGGAAGATCATGGCGATCTTCCGGCCGCGGAGCGAGCGTTGCTCCTGCTTGGACATCGACAGGATGTTCCTGCCGCGGAAGGAGATGTTGCCGGTGATCCGGGCGCCCTTGGGCAGCAGCCCCATCACCGCCATCGACGACACCGACTTACCCGAGCCGGATTCCCCGACGATGCCGAGCACCTCACGCTCGTGCAGGGTGTAGGACACGCCACGGACCGCCCGGACCAAACCGTCTTCGGTGGGGAACCCGACGGTGAGGTCCTCGACCTTGAGCACCTCGGCGGTGCCCACCGCGCTCACGGACTTTGCGCGTGCCGGAGCGAGCTCAGCCCCACTCGAGGACCCGTAGACCTGGAAGAGCTCGGGAGCTTCCTCCGCGGCGGGTCCGTAGATGCTGCCACCCGGCACGTCGTCCGGCGGTGTCGTCGGCGGAACCGTCATCAGCCACGCACCCGATTCTGTCGAGGATCAAAGGCATCACGAAGGCCGTCACCGATGAAGTTGACGGTCAGCGCGATCGTGATGATGAACAGGCCCGGCCACCAGAACAGCCATGGACGGGTGGTGAAGGCATTCTGATACGTCGACACCAGCAGGCCCAGCGAGGTGTCCGGTGCCCGAACGCCGAAGCCCAGGAACGACAGAGCGGTTTCCAGCAGGATTGCGTTCGCGACCAGCAGGGTGGCAGCGACGGTGATAACTCCGACCGTGTTCGGCAGGATATGGCGGAAAATGATCCGTGTCGGCTTGGCTCCCAATGCTCGCGCAGCCTCCACAAACTCCTTCTCCCGAAGGGACAGGAATTCCCCGCGAATCAATCTGGCCAGGGCGGTCCACAGCACCAGGCCGAGGACAATGGCCAGCACCAACGGGCCGGCGCCGCCGAACTTCTGGCCGAGCACCGCGGCGATCACCAAGATCGGGATGGTGATCATGACGTCGGTGAAGCGCATCAGGACGGACTCGACCCAGCCACGGTAGAAACCCGAGAGCGCACCGATGACCACGCCGATGAGCGTGCCGACGATGCCGACCACGAAAGCGATCAGGATCGAGATCTGGGCACCCCGCATGGTCAGCGCAAAATAATCCCTGCCGAGGTCGTCCTGACCGAACGGGTGCAACCCGATCGCAAAGCCGTCACCGCCGAGGAATGTCGGCCACAGGCTCAGCGTGGGGGCACCGCGGTTGACCACTTTTCCCGGAGTGTAGTAATTCCAGATCCACCAACCCGGAATACCGGCGAACCCTATCGAGGTGTAGGCGAGGAGGACGACGAGGACCAGAATTGTCAACGAGATCATCGCGCCGCGATGCCGGAAGAACCTCCGGCGGACCAACTGACCCTGCGTGCGTGCGACGATGCTGAGACCCTCGGCAGCAGTGCTGCCCACGTCCGGTTTACCGTTCCCGGACGCGGCCTCGGCGGCCGCAGCGGCGGCCTTCTCTTCAGTACTCATGACAACCGAATTCTGGGGTCGAGGAAGCCATACGTGATATCGGCAACCATGTTGAACAGCACGATTGCGGTGCCGGTCACCAGGAAGAAACCCATCACGGCGTTGGGGTCGGGTATCTTCAGCGCGTCATTGAAGTATTTGCCCATTCCTGACCAACCGAACACCGTCTCCGTGATGATGGCGCCGCCGATCAGCCCGCCCACATCCAGCGCGACGATCGTGGTGATCGGGATCAACGCATTGCGGAATCCATGCCGAACGACGACTGTCCGCTCGGTGAGGCCCTTGGCCCGCGCCGTACGGATGTAGTCCGCGTTCATGACCTCGAGCATGGAGGACCGGGTATATCGGGTGTACGCCGCGATCGAGATGAGCACGATTGCGATGGTGGGCAGCAGCAGATGCCCCAGCTGGTCGAGAGTCGTTTCCCAGAAATTGCCGGAAAAGTTCGGCGTGGTCGCACCGATGGTCGCGACGACGACGCCGTTGACCTCAGCGGAATAGGCCGGCAGCGCCGCGAGCAACTCACTGGCGAAGATCAACCCACCGCAGCCGAATGCGGTCAACATGCACGCTTTGATCGCTTGCGAACGGTAGAGCCCACCCATCGCTGCACCGATGCCTGCACCAACGAGAAGCGCGAGCACGAGCAGCCCGATGATCACCAGGATGGTCGGATCGGCAAGGACGGAATCCAGGGCGAAGTAGCAAATCACCCCGACGGCCGCGGTCACCAAGGTGGCGTACAGCACGACACGCGACCGAAACCCCGCGAACAACGCCGTCGCGGCAATCGCGGTGATCGCCGACATCACCACCATCGCGACTGGTCCGATGGCCGGTTCGGCAAACCAGTCGGTCACCGCGAAGTAGGTCATCAGCAAGCCCACAGCAATCGCTGCGCCGCCGAAGGCCGCCAACCTCCGGCGGCGGTCGCCTCCAACAACTCCAGCGGCTATCAGCCCGGTGACCGCGGCACTTGCCAGGATCACCCACGGCGGGATGCTCGGCGCCTTCAGCCAGTCGTTGAACTTGATGGCCAGGAACTGCTTCATCAGCACCGCGATCCAGAAGACCGGCAGTGAGAAGAACAGGAAGGCAAGGAAGGTGACCGAGTAATCGAGCCCCGAGTACTGCCGAAGGGCGGTGATCATGCCGATCGAGACGCCCACCACAATGGCGATGACCAGGGCGAAGACGACGAGTCGAAGCGTCGATCCCATCGCGACCGACAATCCACCGCTGACCGGGGCTCCGCTGGCCGTGTTACCGAGGTCGCATTTCCCGATCAAACACCCCAGCGCACCGCCCAACCAGGCGAAATAGCGCGGGATGATCGGGACATCCAGACTCAGGTTTCGGGTCATCGCCGCGATCCTGTTGGCCTTGCCCGGGTCGGTGGATTCCTCCAAGGCCGACCTCGGATCACCGGCGCTGGCCGCCAGCACATACACGATGAATGTCGCGCCGAGCAGCACGAAGAACGAGATGAAAAGACGCCTGATGATGAACGGGGCCACGAAGCCTCCAACCCGTCGTTTGATCGCGGGGTGGTTCTCGATCAGCTCTGGGACCAGCCGACCCCCACCCGGACGGACCGCGGGCCGGGAACTCGCGCTCCCGGCCCGCCGCCCGACGTGGTGCTCGGTACCAGTGTGGTACCCCCGCCGCGGTACTGCCAATCAGCCGGTGCGCGACCAGTCCTGCACGTTCCAGGTCGCCTGGGTCTGCGTGGTGTTCAGCACCGGGCCGTCGATGTTGGCCTTGTAGGCGACCACTCCCGGGAAGGCGAAGATCGGGTAGCTGTAGAAGTTCTTCGCCATGGCTTGGTCGACCTTGGTCAGCAGGGGCGGGATCTCGTCGGGGTTGGTCGAGACCGAAATCTGGTTCAGCGCGGTGTCCATATCCGGATCGTTCCAGCCAGCGGTGTTCGATCCACCGGTCGACAGGTAGAGCGGTGCGACCGACCCGTTCAGACCCGAACCCGCCCAGGCCAACAGGGCAGCATCGTAATCTCCGGAGCTCCGAGCAGCGCTGTTCTGTTGGGTGGCGAGCGGAACGTCCTGGATGTTGAAGCCCGCCTGATCACAGGATGCCTTGATCAGCGCGACCTCGTTCGTGCGCCGCGGGTTCGGGTCGACGTGGATGATCCGGATGGTTTTGCCGGGAGCCTCGCCGGAGGCGGTGTAGGCCGCCTTGGCACCCTCGATATCGGGCTGGGCGTAGGCCTCGAAGCCGGATGCCGCGGCGGCCGCGTCATACCCCGGCTGGAAATTCATCGTGTTCAGCGAGTTGAGCAACTGCGCGTCCGGATTGGCCGGCACGATCAGGTTGTCCACGATTTGCTGGCGCGGCGCGCACAGGAACATCGCCTCGCGAAGCTTCTCGTTGGCGAAACCGTTCTTGACGCTCAGATCCAGGTGCTCCCAGGTGAACTCCGCGCCGAAATCGGCCTTGACCGAGTCGCCGAGCGCCGCGAGGGCGGCGTTGGAGTCCGGGTTCGGCTGGGGCTCGATGACGTCGACCTCGCCCGACGACAGCGCCGAGACCTGCTGATCCTGCGAGATGTACCGGATCACTACTGTGTCAGTCTTGGCCGGCGTGCCCCACCACTTGTCGTTCTTCTTCAGGGTGACCGACTGTCCCGGATCCCAGGCCGCGACATAGTACGGTCCGGCAGACGGAATGATCGACGCGTCCGGCAGGCCCTTGGCCTTGTCCAACGTCCAGCCCGTGTTCCAGAAGTCGGCGACCTTGGTCAGCGTCGCGACGTCGTCGGTCTCGACCGCCTTGACAAGCCCTGCACTATCGGTTCCGGCGGCCTTGGCTGCCACGTGCGCCGGAACAATGTTGCCGCCCGCGGAGGTGAGGATGGCCGCCTGCCAATCCACAAACGGCGTGTCGTAGACCAACGTCACGGTCTTGTCCCCGTCAGCGCAGGTCGGCTTCTCGGTCTGGCTGAGTCCGGCCGTCGACGCCGCGTCGAACAGGTAGGTCGGGCTCGCGGGCGTCGCGTTCGGCTGGTTGATCGTGCCGTCCTTGTTGTACCTGCCCGAGCCCGAAGCCCAGGCGAGTAGGAAGTCCGCGCAGTCGATCGGGGTGCCGTCGGACCAGACCGCCTTGTCGTTGAACGTGTATTTGACCGTCAGCGGGCTGTCCGAGGTCTTCTCGAAGGTCCCGAACTCGGTGTCGCGCTGCAGCACGGCCTTGTTGTCGACGTAGGAGAACCCGCGCAGAACCTGGTTCAGCACAACCGAGTTGGCAATCGCGCCACCCGACGTGCTTCCGCTGTTGTAGTCGAACCACTCCTGTTCCTGGGCGTAGGTGATCGTGCCACCCTCGGTGGCGCCGCCGCTGCCGGAGGCTGCGGTCTCAGCACCACCGCCGCCGGCCGACGACGCGGATGTAGCGCTACTCGACGACGAGTTGTCACTGCTGCTGCCGCAAGCGGCGAGCACGAGTGCTGCTGCCGCGGCCAGAGCAGTGAGACTCACTGCCCGAGTTCTGTTCATTGACGGTCCTCCTCGAGAAGTCGACCGCACGCCACCGAACAGCCTCCATCGACCGCTCTTGGAATCGGGTGCGACGCACTTCACCATTTATCTGACCTCACGACCTTACGAGGTGTCCCAACATCTGGGCGCATCGACTCGGCAATCGTGACACAAGGGTGATCGCCGGACCCTGAATGGGTTCCCCGAAGCGGCAACGGGGGAACGAAACACCCGACATGACGGATGAACTTCATCCATTCAGCCCATAGGGAGGAAGATCTTCACTCTTCCGCGCTACCACGGCGCGGCGATCTCCGGCCGACGAAAGACTACCGTGCGTTACAAATCCGGCCAATCAGCCCACCGGCCAGTCCGGTAGCCCCGCCAGCGGGCCCGTCCACAACCAGCCGTCGTGCGGCCCGTCCAGCACCGCGGACAGCCCCGGCGAGACGGCGAAGACCGTCGACAATTCCGCCAGCGGAAGCACCGGAAGGTTCGCCCACAGACCCGGGTCGGCCGCTTCCACGCCCGATTGCCCGGTGATCGCGTCGACGAGGATCTTCTGGGTGGCAGCGTTGCAGTATCCGGACAGATTGCCCGTCCGCAGCGGTTCGGTGGCTCCGCCGGTGCTGCCGACCT
>Ga0209385_1001249_pt1 | contig 10792 bp, 10 predicted proteins | sample NGEPerB_FD_184506 | JGI IMG/M metagenome (GOLD analysis project Ga0209385, IMG submission 184506) | Arctic peat soil microbial communities from the Barrow Environmental Observatory site, Barrow, Alaska, USA - NGEE PermafrostAB12-B... | ecosystem: Environmental > Terrestrial > Soil > Wetlands >... | reverse complement strand
GACATCGACGGGCTGCCCCACGTCGTCAACTTCGAGCTTCCGATGGTGGCCCAGGACTACGTCCATCGGATCGGTCGGACGGGCCGCGCCGGCATGGAGGGCGACGCGGTGTCGCTCGTTTGTGTCGATGAGAACACGCTCATGCTCGACATCGAGACCATGCTCCGTCAGCGCATCACCCGCGAGGTCATACCGGGCTTCGAGGTGGACCGCACGATTCCGCGAGAGCCGATCCGTCAGCGAAGCATGGGCGCCGGCCGACAGGGCGGCGGACGCCAGGCGTTCGGGCCGCGTTCCAATGGGCCGCGTCCGGCTGCCCGCCCACAGTCGCCGAGTGAGTTCCGTCCGGCGGCACCGGTTGGGCCGCGTCCGGTGGCCCCGAGCGGGTTCCGCCCGGCCACATCGAGCGGGCCGCGCCAGGCCGCGACGATGGAGTTCCGTCGACCGATCCCGAACGAGTTCCGCCAGTCCACGCTGAACGTCCATCCGCAGGACGCACGGAGAGATTTCCGCCAGGTGGCGCAGGGTGGTCCGCGCCAGGCCGCAGCCGGTGGATTCCGCCGGCCGGTCCCGAGCGATTTCGGCGGGGTCTCGCAGGACGGGCCACATCAGAAGGCACCGAGCGGGTTTCGCCAGGCAGCGCCGGGCGGGTTCGCCGCCGCCGGGCGACCGCAACCCCGCTACGACCCTCAGCCCCGCTACGACCATGCGCCCCACCACGAAACGCCGGCTCGGTCGGCGCAAGGGCCGGCAGGTCGAACCTACGATCGGCCGGGAATCTCCGCCGGCAGGCCGGCCCCGTCCGGCGGCAGGCCGGCGAGTGGTTACCGCTCTGGCGAGCGCCGAGCGCCGTCGGGCTCGATGCCTGGCGAGCGCATCGTTCGACGTGGAGGCAGACCAGCCTGAGCAATGGCCGGGCCGTTCCACGCGGCCCGGCGGCACTGCTATTCTTGCCCCTCGCGCGGCCGGCCGATCCGGTCCGCCGCCGCGAGTCGCGCGCCTGTAGCTCAGCGGATAGAGCGTCGGCCTCCGAAGCCGAAGGTCGCAAGTTCGAATCTTGTCGGGCGCACCACAACGACCTGCTCTGGCAAAGCTAGCGCGAGGCCGTGAGCATAGGCCGCAGGCGTGAGACGGGCTGACACGAACTCCCTCCCCGCTACAACGATTCGTTCGTAGATGGCATGGAGCAGTTCGCTCCTGGCTTCCGGAACCTCCGCTTGCTGCCAGGTCTCCGCGAGGGCACGCAGCCACTCGACTGCCCGATCAGCTCGCGCCAGGTCAGATCCTCCTGACCCTCAAGCCTGCGCAAGTAGACGCTGGTGACCGCGAGCGAACTGTGGTTCAAGAACTGGCTCACTGACTCGATCGACTCGCCCGCATCCCTCCGCAACTTGGTCGCGGTATGCCTCAGCAGGTGGATGCCGGTCGGTGCCATGCCGGCAAGCTTCAGGTAGCGGCGGAAGCGGGCGTAGAACGTCCCGCTCGTTACGCCCTCCGGCCGGGCGCCGGCCTGCCAGAACGACTCCTCGGGAGCCATAGCCGCTAGCTCCTTGCCGGCGTCAACGAGGCTCGCGCAGGTGGCTTCGTAGGCCGGATGGGGAAGCTCCCGCCTACCTCGCTTTCCGCCCTTGCCCCGACCGAACCTGCCGGATCGTGGTGCGAGGTTGACGGCCTCTGATTCGACAATATCACCCGTTAGCGAGCGCGTATGTGCTTATTCGCCTCGGCGTGTGACACTCTGCTAATGACGAAGACCCGAGCGCCTCGAGCCGTGGTGCGTGCCATTCGGTCCGGATTGCGATCCCTGCTCGCGACCCCGACGAGTCCCCACGAGACGCGCGGTTCGAGCATCCTGCGCCCTTCCGTGTTTGGCGCAACCGACGGCCTCGTTGCCAACGTGAGCCTGATCATGGGTGTCGCCGGTGCGTCGGCCGGTGACGCCCATACCGTCGTCCTGGCCGGCATCGCGGGTCTTATGGCGGGGAGCTTCAGCATGGCCATAGGCGAGTACATCTCGGTGCGTTCGCAGCACGAGCTCCTCGAATACCAGGTCGAGCTTCAGCGCCAGCAGCTTCGTCATACGCCCGAGCAGGAGCGAGCCATCCTGGTGGAGATCTACGAGTCGCGAGGTCTGTCGCGAGCCGACGCGAAGTTCATCGTCGACCGCCTCCTGGCCAAACCAAAGCGAGCGCTCGACACCTTCGTGCGCGAGGAGATCGGTCTCTCTGCGAAGACGATGGGCTCGCCAATCGCTGCCGCCGTGGGCTCACTGCTGGCTTTCGCTGTCGGTGCCTCCGTGCCCCTGGCGCCCTTCCTGCTTCTGTCCGGGGCCACAGCCTTTGCGCTGACCATCGCCGCCACGCTGGCTGCGCTGTTCCTCGTCGGGCTGGGCGTTAGCCAACTCACTCACCGCCATCCAGTTCGATCCGGTCTCCGGCAAGCGGCGTTGGGCCTTCTAGCAGCCGCTACGACCTATGGAATTGGCGCCTTGCTCGGGACCGCCGTTCGCTGATCGAGGCTGCCGCCTCCGCCCTCGCGGGCAGGGGGCCAATAGCTGACCGCCAGAACGGCAATCGGCCAAGATCGCAACCCTGTGGCTTGATCGTGTTCAGCGCGTCGCCGCTAGCCTTGGCCGCCGTCGATGCCGAGGACGATCATCGTGATCAGCCCCTCGCTAGAGCCCATTCACTTCACCCTGTTTGGCACGCGCCGGGTTCGGCCCAAGTTAGGCGCGGCCCATCCTGATCAATTGAGGACCGCCACGCGGTCGCAGCCTGGGATCAGGCGGGTTCGCGCCCGAAGATGGCCAGGACCGAGACGACGATCAACTCGGCGACCGTCCAGCCGACAAGGGCAACAACGGCGGCGATATCGAGCACCGAGCCCGAGGCGCTGAGGGAATTCGTCCGCAGGATGCCTTCGAAAGGCGCGACGAACACCTGGCTGAGATCGAGGATGCCGGACACGAGGCCGTTGGTGGTTCGGGCGTCCAGGAAGACCAGCACGATGCGCCCTACGATCAGGAGCTGGATCAGCCCGAAAACGAGGCCGACGATCCGCTGCCCTACTTCGACTCCGCTGGGGCCCGTCGTCGCAGTCTCATGAGTGTCGGTTGCCATTGTTTCCACCTTGCAGTTGAGGCATCCGGGGAAGCGGGGCAACCAGGTCCACCGCCGGGAGACGCTCCGGCCAATATCTTTCTCTGAGTCTAGGTTGCAGCTAATGCGGGCCGCGAGGATGGAAACCCTTTCGCTCGCCTGAAGTCGAGGCGGATCCCAGCGGGAGCGTCGTCAAGTGACGATTTGGACAGGCGTCCCGGCCTACCTGAGCGGGTCCGAGAAGGATGCGGTCACGAAGGCTCCGCCTACGCTGACCACGTCGTGCGCTATCCCGCCCCGCGCCGGTGCGGCCTATGCGCCAGGAAGCAACTCGGGGCAAATCGGCGTTGCCGGCCGCGCATACTGGAGTGGCGTTCGATTGCCCTTCAGCAAGAGGTGGACCTTGGCGATGTTCTGCACACAGTGTGGCGGCAGCTTGGCTGACGATGCCAAGTTCTGTGTCAGTTGCGGCGGCCTCGTCGGACCGAGGGTGGCTCCCGCTTCCGGCGTTTCGGCTCCGCCTCCCTTCGTAGCTCCTGCACCGTCTGCCGGTGCCGCCGGCCAGGACTCAACCGGCCAGACGTTCGTGCTGAACCAGAAGCTCATCTCGATGACCGGCGATCTATGGATCGACGATTCGAACGGGAACCACGCCTTCGAGGTGGACGGCAAGTTCCTGGCAGTGCGGCGCTCACTGCTCCTCAAGGACACGTCGGGGCAGGAGCTCTACGAGATCAACAAGTCGCTCGCGCACGTCCATACGACCTTCGAGGTCAAACAGGGCGACAAGGTCGTCGCGACGATCCAGAAAGCCCTGATGTCGATGTTTGGCCAGCACTTCACGATCACCGCGGCAGACGGCGGGCAGATGAAGGTCACCGGCAACTGGATGAATCGCGAATTCCATATCCAGAAGGACGGCACAGACGTGATCGTCGCCTCCCGCCAGTTCTTCAGCCTCCACGACGCTTACGGCATCCAGGTCGCCCCGGGCTTCGATACCCCGCTCGCTCTGGCGATCGTCGTCGCCCTGGAGCAGATCGAGAAGGAAGAGGGCCACGAGTCGTCGCCGCTGGGCGGCCTGATGGGCCGAGGTCTGGGCGGGATTCTCGGCGGCTAGGCCGAAAGGGCGCCGTCGAAGGTGCCGTCGACGCCCGAGTCACACGGGTTTGGCTTGGGTTACTTTGGCGGCCCCGGGAGAGCCCTGTCATCGGGTCGTCACGACGCACAGGTGGTGTCGATCACTCCAAGCGATCCGCCGGTGAAGAGCCCGGGGTCAGATCTTCCGGGTACCCTTTCGCTTCGTCTCGCCGGCTTCCGAGCGCTGCTTGTTCACCGTTCGGGCGGCGATCTCCTCGGCCCGATCCTCGGATCGGCCTGAATCGAGTTCGCTCTTCTTGATGTGCTCGTACTGGCGGTCGCGCTTCGGCGACCACGCACCCTGGGGCATTTCGCACCTCCTTGGCGACGGGAAGTCCTGGCTCGCACCAGGGACGACTCTCCCCGGGGCAGCCCCATGACGTCCGGCTCATCGGGCCGAAGCCGACCCGCGACGATCTCATGTCGGACAGACCTAGGCTCGACCAGTGGCGGCCCGCCGCCCATGGGAAGGCCCACTCAGTCGGCTCGTGAACGGCCTCTGAGCAGCTGGACGATGAGCACGATGACTGCTAAGACCAGGAGGAGATGGATGGCCGAGCCGGCGATGCTGCCGAGCAAGCCGAGCAGCCAGAGCACTAGCAAGATCACAAGAATGGTCCAGAGCATGTGGGGTACCGTCCTTTCTGGTGTCGTTCCGGGGCGAATTAGCCGCCCCAGCGGATGCCGCGACCTGAACCGCAGCGCGAGGAAGCACGAGGCCGGGTATCAGAGGATGAAGGACAGGAAGCCGAAGAACAGGCCCAGGTCGGTCCAGTCGATCTTGCTGCCGATCGAGACGATCCCGGCCACCGTGAGTACGGCGATCGCGAAGCAGATACAGGCCACGATGATTAACAGCGACTTGGGGTTGTGGAATATGCCCTTGCGAGTCTCCTCCATCGGGACCTGGCCAGCTCGACCAATTTGGGCGGAGTCGGAATCGGCCCACCAGGAGTGTGACCATAGCTGGCCACCGGCCATGAGGATGAAGACCCCCAGGCTCGCCTGAAATCAAGGCGCGTCGGAGCCCAATCGCCGTCGTCGCAACCCTGGCCAACCCAACGAACCCCCGGCGTGTGGTTCTCGGGCGCTTCGGCACGAACCAGCGATCGTGACGGTCTGGCTCCAGCCTGTCGGTCGACGAGTCGTGGCCCAGTGTTGATCGCATGGGCGCGGCGGTAGGACTGCTCGATCCTAGCGTCGGATGTGATGTGACGGCCGTGCGCACGCGACGCCAGACACCCGACAAGACCCGAGATCGCTCTCGTCGTGCCATTCTTGAGATCGATTGAACCTTCACGCCCTCCATTCCGTCGATATGGTGCATGGGGCGAGAACGTAGTCGAGGGAGTGGCCCGTTGGTTGGGGAAAGAGCGGTTGGGATGGCGTTGGCGCTGCCGGCTGGGAAGGGCGCCGTCGCGTTCGTGCAGCTTGTCAAGACCGAGATCCCCGTGGCCTACCGGCTGGCAGGGTATCTTCTTCGAGACGAGGGCGAGGCGGAGGACGCTACGCAGGAAGCGATCGCCCGGGCCTGGGAGTCATGGTCGAAGCTACGCGACCAGGACCGGTTCGCGGCCTGGTTCGGCCGGATCGTGGCCAACGTCTGTCAGGACAGACTTCGGAAGCGGCGTGGAATTCGGATCGTCGAGATCAACGACGAGACCGCCGGCGACCTCCATGCCCGCGACGCTTTTCGCGATGCTCTCGCCCGCGACGAAGTAGGTCGGCTGGTGCAGGCGCTGCCGCCGGACCAGCAGGTCGTCGTGGCGTTGCGCTTCTGGCGGGACCTGTCGCTAGAAGAGATTTCCGACCGACTCGACGTTCCTCTCGGAACGGTGAAGTCGAGGTTGCACTACGCGCTCCGATCGCTTCGCAAGGAACTCGATCGCCAGGGGAAGGTGTCCCGATGAACTACGAAGAAGACTTGGACCTTACGACACGCTTGCGGCGGATCTCGGCCGAGCCCGAGCCGGACGCGCCGAGCACCGTCTACGTCTTCCTAGATCGAGTTGCGGCTGGCGGTCCTGTCGAGGCGGGGGACGTTCGACGGGGCTTCCCCCGCCTCTCAGTCCGCCGATCGCGGCCTCGCTCATTCGCGCGACTTGCGGCTGTCATGGGCGTGGCGGCAGTCCTCGTGCTGGCTTTGTCTGGCACCCTGCTTCTGACGATCGCCCACCCCAGCGCCGTCACCACGTCGCCGCGCTATCCCGACCTGTGGTCGGCGCTCGAATGGCAGGACATCACGGCGACCGGGTTCCCACCGGCCAACGATCAGAGCGGTGGAACATCCACGGCCGACCTGAGGATCGTGACATGGCGCGGGGCCGCCTACGCGAACAAGGTCTCGGACGGCTCGCTCTGGTCCTCGACAGATGGAGTGAGTTGGCAGAAGATCGCCGGCGCACCAGCCCTGGACAATCTGTTGGCCACGCCTGACATGCTGCTTGGCCAGTCGATAGCTGAGGCACCTTGTCAGTTGCCGGATTCGGCCGGAGTCGTTCGGCCGTCGACGTGTCAGCTTTCGTCGGTTGGCTGGTACAGCAGCGACGGCCTCACCTGGAACCGAAGTTCGCTGGAGATTCCAGCCGGTGACGCGATCAGTTCCTGGGCGGCCATCGGATCGACGGTCGTGGTTCTGGCCGGCGCGTCGGACTACGGCATGGGCGACCCCGCGAAGCAGACAAGCCTGGCCTACGTCTCGACCGGTGGGTCCATCTGGCATGCGAGCACCATGCCCGACGATATGGTCGGTGCAATCAATTGCTACGTCGTCTCGACACGGGCCGGGTTCGTCGTCTCGGGCATCGTGGTGGATCCGGCCGGACCGGTCCAGATCAGCGGATCGAACATCTCGATAGGCAGCTTCGAGATCCACGGCTACCAGCGATCCTGGGTCTCGTCAGACGGGCTGAATTGGTCTGTCTATCAGGGCTCAGCTGAGGTGTCCGGCGCCGGAGCGATTGCCGCGATCCCGAGTGGCATGACGGTCCCGCTCAGCCTTGAGCTTTCGACCGTGTACGTCGGGAGCCGCGGAGACGTGATGCCGGGCATCGGGCATTCAACCGATGGCACCCACTGGTTGCAGGACTCGGACGGTCCCTTTAACGCACTGATCACGGGACAGGCTTCGTTCAGCTCAAACGGCAGCCAGGTGGTTGCCTGTGGAGACGGTCCGAGTTGCTATGTAACCCTTGGCGACGGGCGTTGGCAGGCACTCCAGAACGGTGGGACCGTTTCGAACCTCCCGCGCCAGGGTCAAGGGTGGGCCATACAGGGAGGTCTCCTTTGGGACGCCGGCGGCCGCCTCTACTTCGGACGGGCCCTGACCGGAGTGACATTGCAGCAAACGATCAAGGTAGCCCCGGCGCCAACGCCGACGCCGTTCACCGAGGGTCCCACGCCGCCTCCTCTGCCTGCCGTTTCACTGACTCCCGTCAGTGAATGGTCGGGGACGGGGAACCTGGTCAAGCTGCCGGCCGGGCCAATCGGAGCTGACCAGGTGGTCGCCTGGGCTCACGGATACGTTGCTCTCAAGAATGGGCCCAGCGGCGGGCATATCCAGGTCTGGTCGTCGAAGGACGGCTCGGCGTGGGCTGCCGTACCTCAGGGTGCGTTCACTGGAAGCACAGGCCAACTCACTGCGATCGGCGACTCGGTCATGTTGGCCACGTGGAACGACGGTAATGGCATCTGGTTCTCGAGCAACGGCGTCGATTGGGCGAGGACGACCATCGGTGGTCCACCCATCGGAGACCTGCCTATGGCCGGTAGCGGTCTGGGGATGGTCGCGGCCATGGACGAGCCGGAGGGTCAGGTCATGTACCTGGCAAGTCCAGATGGCCAGTGGTACGGAATGTCACTACCAGGGGCCGTGATCCAGACCAGCAAGTCGATCGCGCTCTCTGGCAGTAGATGGGTTCTCGTGGGCAAGATGTCCAACCCGAAGACCGGCGATTGGGTGCCGGCCTCGTGGTCCTCCAGCGATGCCGCCAACTGGAAGGAGGCGACGGTCACGGGCGCCGATGGCCAGGGTTTCCTGTCGATAGTCGCGGGCCGCGACGGCTTCGTCACCGTCAGCAAGGCAACGGACTCAGGCGGTACTGCCAGCGGTCCGGCCACACTATGGAGCTCGCCGGACGGCTCGACGTGGACGAAATTGACCACGCCACTTGGGGCAGATGCCACGTTGACTGGCGACGGCAACCACGTGATCGGCTGTCAAGTCGACTCCGGCCGACTGGCGTGCTGGTCGTCGATCGACGGCCAGACCTGGACCGTGCTGACGTTCGGCACGGATGCGGCGACGCTCGCAGATTGGACTGCGCTGGGCGCGAACCCTCGGGCGTTCGCGGTGGGTGACGGCGTTCTCATCGTGACGGCCGACGGAGCCTGGTACGCGCCGGCGGTCGTCCAGAAGTAGCGGAGACTCGGCGGCGGTCGTGCGGCCTTCTTCAATGCAGTCGCTTGCCAGCGCTGCACTCGAAACGTCGCTAGACATACCGCTCGCGAACGGCGAATAGATAGCGGTGCGACGTCTTCGTCGGCCCCAACCCGCCCGCGCAGCGCCGTTGACCTGGCGATTGCCGCCGCGGTTGAGCCGATGGCGGACAAGGTTGCACGCGCCACAACTTCGTCAACACCGGCAAGGTCGACCTTCGACTCTACACGATCTACGCCCCGCCTGAGCACAAGCCGGGCACGATCCACAAGACCAAGGCTGAAGCCGACGCGGTCCACCAAGCCGAGCATTGAACTGCGTCGCCGCCGAGCGGGCGGCGTGGGCGCTCGGCTGAACGGGCCCGCAGATCAAAGCGGCCTCATCGCGTAGTCACGATGCAGCCATAGCGTCAGCGATTCCGGCTGATTGGCGTTGGCGAAGCTGCTGATGTTGGCGCAGCCGGTCTTGTTGCCGCTGATGCTTTTGTAGCTGATGGTCGGGTTGTGCCTGCGGGTGTAGGCGCCCGACTTGCCGACTCCGTCGACGACTGTCGATGACGACGATGCGGTCGAGCGGCAGTCCGGTAGCCGTGCTGGTAGGCGTGCGGAACGGCTCCCTATACTTCGCCCTCATGACGCCCACCACCCCGCCGGATAGTCAACTGGCGCGCCGGAGACGACCGTCGCGGGGCGACGTCCTGCTCGCGCTCGCGGTTCTTGCGGCATACATCGTCGCCACCGCGCTAGCGATCCATTGGCGTCACCTCGCCCTCGACCGGATGATGATCATCGCCGAGCAGGCACTCAGCGGGCACCTCGACTCGAACGCCGTGAAGGGCACAGTCGACAGTGTGGAGATCGGCGGCCGCTACTACCTCGCCCTCGGTCCGCTCCAGCTCCTGGCCTACATCCCGTTCGCCGCCGTGCCCGATCTTCAGCACGTCGGCAACTACGTCGCCGGTCTCCTTTTCGGAATTCCGGCAGCGTGGCTGGCCCTGCCGCTGGCGCGCGCATACGGAGCCAAAGGTCGAACGGGGTACTGGATCGCCGCGTTCACCGCTTTCGGATCGCTACTCTTCTGGGCGTCGGTCTTCGGCAACCCGTACTACCTTGCCCAAGCCGAGTCGTTCCTGGCGCTGACGCTCTTCCTTATCGAGTGGGCGGGCAGGCGACGACCGGCTCTGCTGGGCGCGTGTCTTGGCGTGTCATTCCTGGCCCGCCCCACCACAATCCTGGCGGCAATTCCATTCGGTATCTACTTGCTCTGGACGCGACGAAGCTCGCTTCGAGCGACGGCGCTCAGCGCCCTAGCCTTCGGGCTTCCGATGGTCGGGGCGATCGCCTTCTATGGCTGGTTCAACTGGGTGCGTTTCGGATCGGCGCTCGAGTCCGGATACTCGATCTCGCTGCTGAAGGTGCCATACCTTCAGCAGCTGAGAGACCAGGGGCTCTTCTCCCTCGCTCACATCGCTGGAAACGTCCAGGTGGCGCTGTGGCAGCCTCCGGACCGGTTAGGTCAATTCCCATTCCTCTCGCCCGGCCCGTGGGGAATGTCGATGCTGCTCGTCTCGCCAGCGCTCCTTACGTCCCTATGGGCTGGCCTCCGGGATCGCACGGCAGGCTTGCTGTGGATCGCCACCGTCCTTGTGGCCGCGCCTGTGTTCCTCTACTACGGTGGGGGCCTCGTCCAATACGGCTTCCGATACTCCCTGGACTTCACGCCTTTTCTGGTGGCCCTCATGGCCATTGGGTCGCGACGCTGGATAGGCTGGCCCGAGAGGCTCCTTGTGCTGGTCAGCATCGGATCGGTCTTCGTCGGTATCTGCTGGTACGGCACATCCTCTATCGCATAGGGTTTTGCCGCCCGTCGGCCGCGCCGCATCCCTTCAATGCGTCGTCGCTATTCAGCCATCGTGTGGGTTAAAGCCGTGCTCCGTGGCGCGAGCCGCCTACCAGCAAACGTGCGACGCTCACGAAGCCCTACTCGTGAGGCCTCGACTTCAGGCGGGCGGAGGGTTTTCATCCTTGCGGCCGGCGCCAGATCCAGCCCAGGCTTATAGAACGGCATGCGAACTCATGACCAGGGCTGAGATTGCAACCACGAAGTATCGGCCGAA
>Ga0209385_1001248_pt1 | contig 10794 bp, 11 predicted proteins | sample NGEPerB_FD_184506 | JGI IMG/M metagenome (GOLD analysis project Ga0209385, IMG submission 184506) | Arctic peat soil microbial communities from the Barrow Environmental Observatory site, Barrow, Alaska, USA - NGEE PermafrostAB12-B... | ecosystem: Environmental > Terrestrial > Soil > Wetlands >... | reverse complement strand
GGGCGAAGGGGCCAGCGAGGCGGGCGGAGCCGAAACCTCCATCACCGCGACCTCGACCCGCGCCGCCAGCACTGCCGAGCGCTCCACGACGCGTCCGACGGACACGATCCGCCGGCCGCCTGACGGCAGCTCCTCGGCGCGCACCTCGATCTCGCCGCCCTCCACCTTCAGGCGTCCCGGCGGAAGCTGCCCTTTCTCCATGAGCCACGCGCGCGCCCAGTCCACGCCCGAGCGCGCGAGCTCTACGGCATAGCGGTCGTTCGCGCGCCGCCGCGTCTCGCGCAGATCTGTCAGGAGAATCGAGGCGAGGACGCCGAGGACGAGAGCGAGGACGACGAGGATCCCCATCACGAGAAGGAGCGAGCTTCCCCGTTCGCGGCTCCCGCGGCGGCGCGCGGCGGACCTCATGGCGCCTTCTCCGTGGGGCGACCGCAGGCAAGCGCGATCAGCTCGGTCTCTTTCCCCTCGTTCCAGCGCAGAAGGAGGCGCCCGTTCGCGAGCTCGCCCGGGTCGAGGGAGAACGTGCCGGGCAGCGTCCAGGTCGAGATCGCGCTCACGACCTCTCCGTCCGGTTTCTTTCTCGTGCTCGTCCTCTCCACTTTGCTCCCGTGCATCGCCCACGAGACCTCCGGATCCTCCTCGCGGAGCGGCACGAGGTCCAGCCGGAAGGCGGGCGAAGGAAACGGCGGCGAGACGGCTACCGCCGACGCACGCGCGAGGTCGGCGGAGAGGCGCTCCCAGAGCAGCGGGAACATCTCGACGGACAGCCGCTTGGCATCGAGGCCCGCCTGCTGCCTCAGGAGACCCAGGGAAACTGGCAGCAGCGAGAACAGCAGGACCACGCCGATGAGGACGACGACGCACAGCTCGGCGAGCGAGAAGCCACGCGCTCTCACGGCGGCGGTCCCGCGCCGCGGAAGACGTAGCCCTCCTGCACGATCCGCTTCGCCATCTTCTCGCCATAGCCGATCTCGAGGTGGACGAAGCAAAGCCCGTCGACCTCGGTCGACTTCACCCTCAGGAACGGATTTCGCGCGTCGAGCGCGTCCACGAAATCGCCAGGGCCCACGAACGGCCGGCGGTCCTTCGGAAACACGTCGTTCCGGAACGACGTGCGCAGGTAGATCCACTCGCTCGCGAGCGCGCGCACCACCCGCTCGCGGTCGAGGCGATCCCGCTCGAGAGCGCGGCGGCGCGCGAGGAAGCTCGCACCGAGCGTCAGGACGATCCCGAGGATCGCCAGGGAGACGAGCGCCTCGAGGAGGAAGACCCCGCGGGAGCGCCGCTCGCCCATCCTGTCCCGTGCCAGGGGGCCGGTCAGCGCAGCGACGAGACGAGCTTTTTCACTGCGCGCTCGGCGGCGTCCTCGGCGGCCTGGGCCTCCGCCTCCGTATCGGCGGCGCTCACCTCGGCGGTGCTGTTGCGGCCCGTGACGTCGATCGTCTTCGCGGCCGCGCCGGGCGCGGTCACGATCGAGACGCTGACGGAGCAGTCCGCCTCGTACGAGACGACGATGTCCCCCATGCGCACGGGCGTTCCCGTCCCGGGGTTCGTCTGCCGATCGTAGACGCGGCCCTCGTGCCGCCGGATGTCGCACGGGGCGAGTAGGATGCCCAGGTACACGTCGCCGGGCCACGCTTTGCGAAACTCCGCGCCGGCCTCGCCGGGCATCGCGACGTCGGCGAGACGCGCGCCCGAGAGCCGCGCATCCACGATCGCGCCGAGGCCGCGGTCGCTCGCGGCGGAGAGAAAGCGCGGAACGAAACGCTCGATCTCCGGTGCGGCCCCTTTCGCCTCCACGAGGACGATCGCCTTCTTCGGCGCCGCGTCCGGCGCCGCGCCCGATGCGGCGGGCGTCGAAGCGCAGCCGAGGAGCGGGAGGGAAGCGGCGACGGCGGCGAGGCGGCACAGGACCTTCATGGCGTCAAAGTGTACGCTTGCCTCCCGTATCCTCCCGTCATGGAAACCGCGGCCGCTCCCCTCGACCTCCTCGTCGTCGGGGCGGGACCGGTCGGCCTCGCGTGCGCGCTCGAGGCGGCTCGCCAGGGCCTCTCGCACGTCGTGATCGAAAAAGGAGCGCTTCTCGACACGCTCGTGAACTGGCCCACGCACACGATCTTCTTCTCGACTCCCGAGCTGCTCGAGATCGGCGGCCATCCGTTCGTGACCGCCTCGGGGAAGCCCACGCGGCGCGAGGGCCTCGTCTACTACCGGAAGGTGGCCGAGCGCGAGGGGCTCGCGATCCGCCTTCACGAGCGCGTCCTCTCGGCCGAGCGCGACGGAGGCCTCTTTCGCGTCAGGACGGCGAGCGGCGTGGAGGCGGCCCGCGCCGTCGTCGTGGCGACCGGCTTTTACGCCAACCCGAACCTCCTCGACGTTCCCGGCGAGGACCTTCCGAAGGTGTCGCATTACTACACCGAGCCCTTCGCGCACGCGCTCACGGACGTCCTCGTCGTGGGCGGAAAGAACTCCGCCGTCGAAGCGGCGCTCGACCTCCACCGGAACGGCGTCCGCGTCACGATGGCCGTCCGCAAGAGTGCGTTCGGGGTGAGCGTGAAGTACTGGCTGAGGCCCGACATCGAGAACCGCGTCAAGGAGGGCTCCATCCGCGCGCATTTCGAGACGACGGTCAGCCGGATCGAGGAGCGCCGCGTCGTCCTCGAGACGGCCGGGAAAACCTTCGGAATCCCGAACGACTTCGTCTTCGCCCTCACGGGCTATCGGCCCGATTTCTCTCTCCTCGACGCGTGCGGCATCACCGTCACGGACGACCTGCACGTCGTCCACGATCCGGACACGATGGAGACGAACGTCCCCGGCCTCTATGTCGCCGGCGTCGTGGCCGCGGGCAAAGAGATCGGCAAGCTCTTCATCGAGAACGGCCGGCTCCACGCCGTCGCCATCGTGAAGCACATCCTCGCGCGCCGCGGCACGGCTCCCGCGGCGCCGCTCACGGCCCCCCGGATCCGCAGGTTCCAGGACGGGGACTAGATCTCAACGCGGGCGATCACGATTGGCCTTCAGCGCCGGAGGCGCCGGCGCGGCGTCCGGGAAGGAGTTCACCTTGTTCTCGATCGGCGCGAGGGTCTCGAAGTAGTCGTAGAGCATCCCGAGGTCGCCCTCGGTGAGGCCCGAGAAAGGCAGCCAGGGCATGATGGTGTTGCGGCCCTTCGGCGCGACCGGCGCGTTGTCGCCCGTGAGCGAGACGAAGGACTTGAAGCGCCCGATGAACTCGGCCTTCGTGGCTCTGCCGAGGTACGCATCGGGATGCGGCGTGAGATTGGGCGTGATGTTGCGCCCCCACGGTCCTTTCATCTCCCAGCCGCCCGAGTAGTCCTTCCCGGCCAGGAGCTTTCCCTTGCCGTCGTGCGGCGTGTGGCATTCGCGGCACCCGCCCACGACCGCGAGGTAGCGCCCGTATCCGATGCGGTCCGTCTTCGGGTCAGGGGCCGACACGGAGCCTTCGAGCGGCTTAGGCTCGAGCTTGATGAGGAGGTTGACCGGGAAATCGAGCTTTCTCGCCGGCACCGCGTGCTTCACCGGGGCGAGCGTTCGGATGTACGCGACGACGGACTTCGCGTCCTCGTCCGAGAACAAGCGATACGCCTTGTACTGCATCATCGGGAAGAGCGCATTGCCGTTCTTGTCCACGCCCTCGCGCACCGCGCGCAGCACTTCGCCGTCCGTCCACGTGCCGATCCCGTTCTCGGGATCGGGCGTGATGTTCTGGGCGCAGACGACGCCGGGAACCGCGAATTCCTTGCCGAACGGGAAGCCGCCCTGCCCGACGGTGCCGGGCTTGATCGGCATTCCGTAGCGGTCGGCCCGGAGGTCCGAGTGGCACGTGAGGCAGTCCGCGAGGTGTTCGACGAGATACGCACCGCGTGCGAGGCGCGCGGGCGTAGGCTCGATGCGCTCGGCCGACGGCGGCCGCTGCGCGGGACGGCGGAGGGCGAGCGCCGCGACGGCGACAGCCGCGACGACGACGAGGCCGAGGGCCAGGATGAGCACCACCCGCACCAGTTTTTTCATGGGCGGTGATTATGCCGCGAAAGCGGCAGCCTGAGGATCACGACGTCCTCGAGCTTTTCGGCGGCCAGAGCTCCATCCGTGATCGCGTCGGACTGGCTATTCGCGATGAAATAGAACGCGCCGTCCGCCACGACGCCCCTCGTGGGCTGATGGAACGATGGGTGGCAGCATTCGAGGACTTCGCCCTCCTCGAGCGCCCTGCCGTCTCCCGCGAGCCGCCAGCGCGCAACGCGCCCGGCGCTCACGACGTTCATGATCCCGATGATCCATCCCTCGTGGAGGACGAGGCCATCGAGGCCCGCGGGGAAAAGGCCCGCGGGCTGGTCGAGCGGCTGGACCTCGCCCGTCGCCGGGTCCACGTGGAAGAGGCCTTGCGCGACGTCGGCCACGTAGAGATGCTTCCCGTCCGCGCTCAAAGCGATGCCGTTCGGCGCGACGAAAGGGCCCTTCGGGACGAGCGTCTTGAGCTCTCCGTCGCCGGCCTTCAGAACGTGAACTTCGCCCGACTCGGTGTCGGTCACGTAGACGTTGCCGGCCGCGTCGATGACGAGGTCGTTTAAGAGGTGGGTGAACGTTCCCGGGAGGGTGATTTTCCTCACGAGCGTTTTCGAAACGAGGTCGTACTCGTAAAGCGCCGAGCGCCCGTAGGTCTCGGGCGTGAAGCCCTTCATTTCCGGCTCGGCCGCGCTCACGGCCCACAACCGGCGGCGCTTCGCGTCGACCTTCATGCCGAGTACGGCGTCGAGAGAGTCCGCGCCCTCGCCCACGAAGTCCGAGGTGACGGCGGGTGCTCCGGGGCCGGCGGGCTTCACCCGGACGATCTTCCGCTTCCAGAGGCTCGAGAGGTAGAAGACCTTCTCCACCGGGTCGTACGCGATGCTCTCCGGCACGAGGTCCTTTTCCGGCACCGTAAACGCGACGGCCGCGCCATGCTCCTTCGCGGCCTGGGCGCGAATGATGGCGTCCGCGTCCTTGAAGCGCGGGTCGCTCTCGATCGCCGCGAAGGACTTCGCGCTGGGCGTCAGGCAGCTCCCCATCTGCCAGAGCCGCTGAAGCCACTCGAACGCCGCCTCGGGTCTTCCCGCGCGCACCCAGGTCGCCGCCGCGAGATAGACCGCGATGTCGTCCTTCGAGTTGACCGAGTACACGCGGTAAAACCCGTCCGTCGCGCTCTGCCAGTCGCGTCGGCTGAAGGCGCGGTTGCCCGCCGCGTAGCCGTTCTCGATGATGCTCATCCTGGCTCGGCCAAGTAGTGGCGACGCCGAAGAGGAAGCGGAAGGACGCGACCCGGCGCAACCCGAGGCCTCCCCGAGCAGGGCCGAAACGAGAAGCGTCAGGGCAGCGCGGCTACGCGGCGTCATCGTCCCCATTCTCCCAGAGACTCCGCTGCATCTCTTTTTCGGGATGCACGCGCTTCGGCTTCTTAGGCGCGGGGGGGTCCGCGAGGTCGAAGACCGACGGGTCGTCGACCTCGGGCGAGTTGACCCGGGACGACACGTCGAACGACTCGAGCGCACCTGCCCGAAGCGGACGAAGCACCTTCGCGAGCGACGCGGCGTCCTCGACGCGGGGGTCGAGCCACAGCTCTTCGGCGCCCGGCTCGAGGATGACGGGCATGCGGTCGTGCACGCGCGCGACGTCGGCGCTCGCATCCGTCGTGAGAAGCGCGAAGGTGCGCAGCGGCGGCCCTTCCGGCGGGCGCCACTCGTCCCACAGACCCGCGATCGCGAACGGCTCTCTCGACTTCACGCGGAATCCGAACGGAACGGCCACGTGGCCGTAGCGCTTCCACTCGTAGAAGCCGTCCGCGGGCACGAGGGCGCGCCGCCGCCTGAACGCTTCGCGAAAGCTCGGTTTTGTCGCGGCCGTCTCGGCGCGCGCGTTGATCGGCCGGCCTGCGTCCGCGGGGTCCGAGGCCCACGCGGGCACGAGACCCCAGCGCATCGGTTCGAGACGGCGCACTGCGGTTACCGCGAGGTGGATGACCGGCAGTTCCTGTCCCGGCGCCGCGTTCCAGCGCGGCCGAAGCGGGATCGCCTCTCCCTGGACGCGAAAGCGCGAGATCAGGATATCGGCAGGCGAGGTGATCCAGTATCGGCCGCACATGAGCTGATTCCGCGGCGCCTCAGCCCGCCGCGGCGGCCGGCGGCGTGATGCGCGTCCGGGAGTCGGCCTTGCGGCACGTCCGCGTCATCGGCCTATTCTCCCATCGGATGCCGGAGCTGCCGGACGTGACCGTTTACATGGAGCACCTCGACCGCCTCGTGAGGGGTGAGATCCTGAGGAAGGTCCCGCTCGCGAGCCCGTTCGTCGTCCGTTCCGTGCAGCCGCCGATCCAGAACGTAGATCCTCCACGCGGCGAAGCTTTCTCCGGTCGCTCTCACGTCGCGACTCTCCGACGCGGAGGTCACCCGTCTCCACGACGCGACGAAAAGGACGCTTCTCGACTGGACAGAGCGGCTGCGCCTGGACGCCGGCGAGAAGTTCCCCGAGAAGGTGACCGCCTTCCGGCCGGAGATGGCCGTACATGGCAAGTACGGCAACCCGTGCCCCGCCTGCGCGACGAGAGTCCAGCGCATCGTCTATGCCGACAACGAGACGAACTACTGCCCGGCGTGCCAGACGGGAGGCAAGCTCCTGGCGGACCGCTCTCTTTCGCGCCTTCTCCACGGCGACTGGCCGAAGAGCCTCGAGGAGATGGAGGAGCGGAAGAGCAGTCGTAGATGCCCGCAGTCAGGCCGACGGGCGAACCGCGCTCCAGTCGTACTCGCGCACGACCTTCGCGCGCGCCGCGATGAACGCGACGACGAGGAGCGTCCCGACGCCACCCGCGACGACCGCGACCGACGCTCCGAGCGCCGCCGACGCGAAGAGGCTCGCGACGAATCCGGCCTCCAGCTCACCGAGCTGCGGGCCGCCCATGAAGAAGATCATGTTCACGCCCGTCATCCGGCCGCGAAGCGCGTCGGGCGTGACGAGCTGCCGCACGGTCTGGCGCACGACGGTGGAGATCATGTCCGAGAGCCCGACGAGGGCGAGCGCGGCGAACGTGAGGGAGAAGCTCCGCGAAAGGCCGAAGACGATCGTCGTGGCGCCGTACGCCGCGACCGCCCACAGGAAAACGCGCCCCTGCCGGCGCGGAACGCCGTGCACAGAACTCCACACGGACCCGAGCAGCGCCCCGATTCCCGGCGCCGCGCGCAACCAGCCGTATCCGGCCGGGCCCGCCCTCAGGATCTGGTCCGCGAAGATCGGAAGAAGCGACATCGAGCCCGCGAAGAACGTCGCGAAGAAGTCGAGCGTCATCGTCCAGACGACGATCGGCGTCGTGAAGACGAAGTGCAGACCCTCTTTGAGGGACGCAAGCGGATTTTCGGGCGCTCCTTCCCCGCGCACCACCTCGCCCGACGTCTTCAGCGTGACGAGCGTCAGCAGGACGGCGAGGAACGACGCGGCGTTGAGGAAATAGATGAGCGCGAGGCCGGCATGCGCGTGCGACGGCGCCCCCGGCCCGGCCCCTGCGGCTCCGGCGAGCACAAGGCCCGTGAGCGCCGGGCCTCCGATCGACGCGAGCTGAAAAGTCGACAGCATGATCGAGAGCGCGCCGGGCAGGTCGTTCTCCGGTACGAGCCGCGGGATGAGGGATTGGCGGGACGGGTTGTCGAACGCGCCGGCGGCGGAGGTGAGCGCCGTCAGGAGATAGACGAGCCCGACGGAATCGCGCCCAAGAAGCGTCACGGCGCCGAGCACGAGCGCGACGAGCGTCATCGTGGATTGCGTGACGAGCAGGACGCGGCGCCGGTCGCGCCGGTCGGCCACGAGGCCGCCGACGAGCGAGAGCACCACGATCGGCACGATGCGCACGAGGCCCACGAAGCCGAGCGCGAGCGGCGAGCGCGTGAGGACCCAGACGTGCCAGTCGATCGCGGCGTTCTGCATCTGCGTGCCGACGAGCGACACGAGCATCGAGATGGCCATGCGGCGGAAGTCGCGGTGCCGGAGGGCCTCGTAGGGTTTCTGCCTCAGATCGTTTGCAGCCAGTCCGACACGTCGCCGACCATGCTGTCCCACGACGGTGACACGAAGAGCGTCTTCTGATACTGCGTGGGGTCATAGGGCGTGCGCGACGCCACCTCGAGATCCAGCGGGACGAGATTCGGATGCCTCTGGAGGTCGCCCAGCTCGCCGAACGAAGACAGGAGCCCCGCGCCCCACGCCTTGAGCTCCCCTTTCTCCTCGATGACGCCGAATTCCACGGTGTACCAGTACGCGAGCTCGAGACGCTTCATCGTGGCCTCGCCGGCGCGCCGCGCGGCTTCGCCGAAGAGGCGGGAGAGCCGGACGATGTCCGGATGGAAGAGGCCGGCGGCATGGCCGACGAGCTCGTGAACGACGTCCGGCTCGGGCGTGTAGAGGGGCACGCTGTGGTGCCTCACGTATTGCGTCGCGAGGAACACGTTCTCGGCCATCGCGCTGAGGAACCCGCGCCCCGAGATGAGGCCCGCGACGGGAATCATCCGGAACCCGGAGCCCGCCCGCAACGTCTCGCTCACGTCCGCGAGCTGCGGCACGCGCGTCCGGTCCAGCGACAGCGCCTCGGCGCTCTCCCTCCACGGGGCCGCCGCGAGGCGCTCGTGCAGCGGCGTGAGCTTTTCCCACACGGCGCGCCAGACCGCTTCCTCTTCGGGCGTGTACGAGACGCGCGGCAGGGGGTCGCCCTCGCGGTACGCGAGCGCCATGCGGGCGATCTCGTTGCGGCGCGCACGGTAGACCGCGTCGCGGAAGCCGGGATGATCGGGGTCGAGGGGAACGAGCTCCCCGGCGCCCGCGGCGATCGGAGACTTCGGCGGGGCGGGGGCGTAGCGCGTCACGGACGCAGGTTCTCCCAAGTGCCGATCTTACCGCCCTCACAGCTCCTTGATGAGAGCCTGGCGCTTCTCCTGGTATTCCGCCTCGGAGAGGACTCCCGTCTTGTAGAGCCGCTCGGCTTCCTTGAGCCGTTCCTCGACCGAGGCGCGTGAGGGCTGCGCGGTCGCGGAAGGGCCGCCAAGCCCGTCCGTCCCGGTCTGCGGGCGCGTGTGCGTAAACAGGACGTTGCGGAACTCTTCCGGGTGAAGGATGCGCGGAAAGACCACGGTGCTGTCGCTCCCGGCAGTTTGTAATTCCACGTCGCCATAGGAGAGCCAGCGGCCGCCGAGCGTCGACCGGACGTTCACGTCCTGCACTTTCTCGAGCGGGATCTGGCGCACGGTTCGCGTAACGAACCCGCTCTTCTTGATGACACGAAAGGACGTGATGGCGAACTCATCGAAGGAGTCGACGAGGGCGCGCCAGGCCATGCCAAGGACGCCGGCGAGGAAAAGGACGCCGGCGACGACGAAAAGCGGGGACCTCAGGCCGGACTCCGTGCCTCCCGACGCGGCCGGGAGCAGCAGGCCGCTCGCCGCCGCGAGAACTGCCCCGAGGGCTGCGACCGACGCGCCCGGGACGAACCTCACCCAGTGATACCGCGCCTGGAACAGGATCTCCTCTCCCGGCGCCAGGTTCTTCACGACGTACGACATCGGGGACCATCATACGAGAGGTTACGGGACCACTCAGCAAGCGCCGCGCCCGCGTCTACCGGATCTAACGACTCATCGGGATGTAGCTGCCGTCGGAGTTGTGCTGGTCATTGAGGACGCCGTACGCGGCCCAGCGGGACGAGCCGGAGAGCCTCTCGATCTTCGCGGCGCCTGCCGTCGCCCCGCGCGAGGCGAGCGGCCCGTTGAACTGTTTCCACTCCCCCGGGGCCAGAGTGGCCGTGTCGGGGCTCGCGAGCGCCGTGCCGTCGGGACCGTAGTACGTGACCCTGAGTGTGATCGCGTCCGACGCGTCGCCTCGGTTGACGACAGCGAGGTTCGAGCGCTGGGCGGCGTTCTGCTGCAGGCCATTGACATACGCGAGCGCCGTGGCGCTCTCGCCCAGCGTCAGGCCGGGGTAGAAGAGCCCGAACATGCCGCCACCCGCGGCGTTCGTGAAGGTGCGCGCGCCGGCCGCGAGGGAGGACGCGGACGTTCCCGCCGGGGCCTTGACGAGCAGCGCCCCGCCGACGTTGCCAGTCGTCGGGATCGCGAGACCAAGATTTCTCAGAAAGGTCATCGCGTCGGATTCAATTCTCTGTTCGCCGGGCTGGAGCGTCAGCGGAACCACCCCACTTCCCGCCGCCGAGAGTTGGGGTGAGCCGGTGTAGGTGAGCGTCAGAGTGACAGGCGAGGACTTGATGTTCGTGAGCGTGAGCTCGCTGCGATATCCGGCGGCCGCCAGCACGATCGGAATGAGCCGGTCGCCTCCGACCACATCCGCGAGGGGGATCACCGGCGGAATGAAGCTGCCATCCGACGTCACGGCATCGTTGAGGACTCCATAGGCCGAGAAGGGTGAAGAGCCAGAGACATAGGTGATCTGGGCATAGCCTGAGGCCGCTTGCCCAAGGAGCGGCTGGTTGATCTGCGTCCAGCCCCAGCCCTGCAATGTCTGGTCGGGGGGGCTCTTCAGGTTCTCGCCGTTCGGGCCCCAGAGCTGGACGTGGAGCGTGATGGGATTCGGCCCCGCGTTTATGAGGGCGAGATTGCTGCGCTGCGCGTCGTTCTGCTGCAAGCCGAAGACCATCGCCGTCGTGGTCGAGGTCTGCGCGGCCGTGTAGAAGAGTCCGAACGTGCCGCCCGCGCCCGGCGTCGAGGTGCGGCCGCCGATGAAAACGTCGCCGGCGACGCAGCGCCC
>Ga0209385_1001247_pt1 | contig 10795 bp, 12 predicted proteins | sample NGEPerB_FD_184506 | JGI IMG/M metagenome (GOLD analysis project Ga0209385, IMG submission 184506) | Arctic peat soil microbial communities from the Barrow Environmental Observatory site, Barrow, Alaska, USA - NGEE PermafrostAB12-B... | ecosystem: Environmental > Terrestrial > Soil > Wetlands >... | reverse complement strand
TTTCTCAGCAACGCAGTGACATCGCATGTCTGGCTTGTGGCCCATGTGCGAGCAGTATAATTGGAACGCCACAAAGGACACCGCAAGGTGTCCTTTGGCGAACATGAGGCACACAAGGCAATCACGGAGACCCCAGACCGACGGTGCAGTCCTCAGATGCGTATGCCGGTCTTGGCTTGAGCTTCGACCATTTCCATGCCAAGATCCAGTGCCTTCATGTTGAGGTCAAGGAACTGCTTCTTGACGTGCATCGCGATTGCCTTACGGAGTGTCTCGACCCCCACGATGGCCGTCAGACCCTCGACGATACCAAGCAGGACGATGTTGAGTCCAAGCTCGGAGTGCAGCCTGCTGATGAGGGTACTGCGAATAGGAAGGGCCAGCAGGCTTCGGCAGTTCTCCTCGTCCAGGAAGTCAGGGGCCGACATTACTGATGAATCGATGATGACCTCGGTCTTCCGGGTGATCCCTCCACCATACTGTTTGAGCCCATCGTTGGTCATTGCGGCGAGCATATCCGGATCGGTGACTTTGGGATAGGCGATGTGCTTGTTCGAGATGACAAGTTCGGCCTTGGTTGTTCCACCGCGCGCTTCTGCGCCGTAGACCTGACTTTGGGTGACGATCTTGCCTTCCATGATGGCGGCCTCCGCGAGGATGATGGAACCCAGGATGAGTCCTTGCCCGCCGCTACCAGTCATGCGGAGTTCGAAACGATTGTCGTTACCCATATCAGGCCTGCTCCTTGGGCGCAGCCGCGTTCACCGGCGCATGGCGCTCGATATTGACGAATTCGCCGATGATGACTTTTCCCGCCAGTTCTTCGGGAGTCTTTTTCTCGGCCACACTCTTGAGGACCATCCAGTCTTTCTGCGATGTGACCATTTGTCCGGCGCTGCCCTTTTTGTTGAATCGCCCAAAGTACGTAGGGCATTGGGCGACAGCGTCGACAAGAGAGAAGCCGTCATGGGCGATAGCCTTCCTGAGGTGATCGACAAGATGTTTTGTGAAGTAGATGCCCGAGCGTGCCACATATGTTGCACCAGCACCGGCTGCCAGCTTCGCAAGGTCAAATGGTCGGTCCAGATTGCCGTTCGGGGTCGTCGTCGTGATCGAAGAACTCGGCGTAAGAGGCGACGCCTGTCCGCCGGTCATCCCGTAGTTGTAGTTGTTGAACACCACGACTGTAATATTGACGTCCCGCCGTGCGGCATGAATCAGATGGTTGCCGCCGATTGCCGAGCTGTCTCCATCACCGGTGACCACGATGACCGTTAGGTCTGGATTGGCCAGCTTGATACCTGTCGCGACTGGAATGGCGCGACCATGAAGGGTGTGCACATTATCGAAAGCAGTATATGCCGGTGCGCGTGAAGAGCAGCCAATGCCCGACACGAGGACGACCTTGTCGGGATCCAGTTGTAGTTGCTCGATTGCCTCGAGGAGCGCATGGAGGACGATGCCGTTCCCGCAACCGGGGCACCAGATGTTGGGTAGTCGTTCGCATCGTAGAAAATCGGATATCATAGGTTCTCCTCCCGGACGAAGTTAAGGATCTCCTGTGGACTGATAAGGTCGCCATTGATCTTGTTCATGGGCACGACCTTCCGGAAGTCTCCAAACACTCTCTTGACCAGAAGGACGAGTTGACCGGAATTGAGTTCAGGAACAACGATTGTCCTGGCATTGCCGGCAGCCTTTCGGACACGGTCATCATCGAATGGGAATAGCGTTATGAACCGAAGCGACCCGGCCTTTCGTCCATGAGAACGAAGCGATTCGACTGCCTCAGTTACTCCGCGGGCGGTGATGCCGAAGCTCATGAACAGGATATCAGCATCCTCGACGCGGTCAGTCTCGAACTGGATGATGTCGTCGAGGTTGTTGAAGAGTTTGTCGCGGAGGCGCTCGACCAGGGCTTCTGCCACATGACCATTTGCGGTCTGGAAGCCGGATTCATTATGGACAAGGCCCGTGAAGCTGGTACGGAAACCGGTGCCGACGTTGGCGATCGTCGGGACCAGTGACTCGTCTGTCTTGTAGGGAAGGTATCCGGCCTTCTCAGTCGGGAGTCTGCGGTCGACAATGACCGGCGGAATGCTGGTATCGATTGGTTCACGCAGATGAGAGATGGTCTCGTCGGAAAGGACAATGACGGGATTCCTATACTTCTCGGCCAGGTTGACCGCACGTATGGTCAATTGGTAGGACTCCTCGACACTGGAGGGAGAGAGGACAATCACCCAATGGTCACCGTGCGTTCCCCAACGTGCCTGCATGAGATCCATCTGTGAGACTTTGGTTGCCATGCCTGTCGACGGCCCATATCGCATAGAGTCCAGAATCACAATGGGTGCCTCGACCATGCACGCGTAACCGAGACCTTCCTGCATCAGTGAGAACCCGGGGCCGGATGTTGCGGTTAGTACTTTCTTGCCCGCCATCGATGCTCCGACGATAGCCATGATTCTCGCGATCTCGTCCTCCATTTGCATGAAGGTACCGCCCACTTGTGGCATACGCTTGGCCATGATCTCGGCGATCTCGGAGGATGGTGTGATAGGATATCCGGCGTAGAACCGTACGCCTGCGGCAATCGCGCCCTCAGCGACAGCTTCATTGCCTTGCATCAGGACCATCTTTTCACTCATTCTTGACCTCCTCCACTATGAGCGCAAAGTCAGGACAGTGCTCGACACACATCTGACAGCCGATGCAATCCTGCGGGTTGACGATTGCGTGCTGGTCATTCCGGTCTATCTCGTAGACCTTCTTCGGGCATACGGCGACGCAGATACCGCAGTTCTTGCACCACTTACGGTTGTGTGTGATCAGGAATGTCTTTTTCTCCGGCATGTTCCCTCCCCTCGTGCTGGTTGAACAATTCTCGAGCAGTCTGTTCAATACGTTGGCTCAGATCAAGCACGTCCCTTTCCAGCAGTGAGGCCACTGCATGGTAGGTGTGAACAACAAACGAAGGCTCATTCCGCGTGCCTCTCTTTGGCACCGGCGGCATATAAGGTGAATCGGTTTCAAGCAGCAGGCGGTCCAGTGGGCAAGCCTTCAGAGCCTCACGTGTTGCATGTGCTCCCGGGTAGGTGACGTTGCCGGTAAAGGAGACACACAAACCCATACCTGCCGCTTGCTCGACATCCGCCGCCGTCCCTCCAAAGCAGTGCATCACACCGCGCAATCCCACAAAATGCGAGATGGCACGCAAACATTCTACCACAGCCAGGCGCGAGTGCACGATGACAGGGAGTCCCAGGTCAACAGCCAGCTGCAGCTGCTCCTCGAAGAAACGTAGCTGCACCATGTGGTCGGGAGTGCCCTCTTTGAAATCCAGTCCAATCTCGCCGATGGCGACGGTCTTTTCCCTGCAGCGGGCAACCAGGGCGTTCAGCTGTTCCAGGTAGTCTGACGGTGCATCGGCGCAGTCCTCGGGGTGGACTCCAACGGCCGCGAAAACGTCGGGTTCCTGTTGCGCAAGGTGGCCCGCGAGGTTCGACGTCGCTATGTCGACGCCTGGACAGACAATCCAACGAACGCCGCTGTCCCAACACCTCCGCAGGACATCCCTCCGATCGCCGTCGAACTCGGCCATCTGGACATGCGCGTGCGTGTCGATGTAAGAAGGTTCTTCGCTCAATGGATTTCCGCTCCGTCCGGCAGGACCGCCATCGGTGTCAGGAGAGCCATCTCGTCTCCGGCCGAAGCCGCGAGGAGCATGCCCTGTGAGGCAATGCCTTTGAGCTTGCGTGGCTGGAGGTTCGCGACGATCACAATCTGTTTGCCGACCAGGGCAGCAGGATCATAGTACTTGCCAATACCTGCCACGATCGTACGTTCTTCGTCGCCGACTTTGACGCGCAGTTTGACCAGCTTGTCGGTCTCGGGTACCCGTTCGCCTTCAAGGATCGTGGCAATGCGCAGCTGCACCTTGGCGACGTCGTCGATTGTGATCAGACCGGAGTCGGGGGTGGCAGCAGGTGAAGCAGGTGAAGCAGTTGCAGCGGCGCCCGTTGTCGTGCCGGTCTTGCGGGCTGTCTGGGCTGCCAGGAACTCTTCCAGCTGGTCAGGCTGGATACGGGGAAACAGAACAGTCGAACTTACCTCGGGGAGTTCTGAACCCGGTCCTCGCCAAACAAGGTCACTCCAGGTAACCTGTGGCCTCCGGATTGCCTCCAGCAGGCGGTTTGAGACGGTGGGCATACACGGCTCCACGAGGTTTGCAACGTACCAGAGGCCGGTCAGGAGGGTCGCCAGATGGGTTGCTAGTCCAGCGGCGTCGCCGACTTTAGCCAGCGCCCACGGTTTATCGTCTTCGATCATCTTGTTGAGCACGTTGACCAGCATCCATGTTTTCTCGAGTCCTGCAGAGAACTGCAGGTTGCCATAGTCAGCCGTCACGGCGGAAAGGGTCGTCGCAAACAGCTCCGAAACAGCGGCTTTTGGTTCAAACGGCTGGCCCTCGATCTGAGGTCGGAACTTGGCGAACATGTTCAACGTCCTGTTCAACAGGTTACCCAGGTCATTCGCGAGGTCGGTGTTGAAACGAAGCAGGAGGCGTTGGCTGGAGAAGTCGACGTCGAGCCCATAGGTTCCTTCCCTGCACAGGTAGTACCGCAGGGTGTCGACAGCCATTGATTCATCGATCCCGATGAGGTGGCTCAGGTTCTCGACGAGAGCAGCAGGATCGACGACATTGCCGAGAGACTTCGACATCTTCTCGCCCTCGAAGTTCCAAAATCCGTGGGCAAAGATGCACCGAGGCAGTGGAAGCTTGAGTGCCATCAGCATAGCAGGCCAGATGATACCGTGGAACCGTGTGATGTCCTTGCCAATGAGATGGAGGTCAGCCGGCCAGTCGATGGCAAACCGGTCCGTTCCATAGCCGGCCACTGTTGCATAGTTGATCAGGGCGTCAAACCAGACGTAGACGGTCTGGTCGGTGTCGAAGGGAACGGGAACTCCCCACTTCACGGTCGACCGGGAGACTGAAACATCCCGCAGGCCCCCTCTCATGACGTTGACCAGCTCGTTGTAGCGCATCGGAGGCTGTACAAAGTCCGGGTGCTCTTCGTACCAGGCAAGCAAAGCGTCCTGGTATTTGGAGAGGCGGAAGAAGTAGTTCACTTCGGAGACGTGCTGCACCTCAAGGCCGCAATGGGGACACTTGCCCTCCACAAGGTCTGACTCGAGCAGGAACGCCTCATCCTTGACGCAGTACCAGCCGTCGTACGATCCTTTATAGATGTCCCCCTGGTCGTAGAGCTTCTGGAACATCTCCTGCACGACCTTCATGTGGTCTGCATCAGTGGTCCGGATAAAGCGGGAATAGCTGATACCCAGCCTGTCGAAGAGAGCTTTCCAGGATGCGGCAGCCGTCGCGGCGTACTGCTCCACGGGTTGACCCATGGCCAGCGCCGTTCGTTCGACTTTTTGCGAGTGCTCGTCTGTCCCCGTCGAGAACAGGACCTGTTTGCCCAGCTTCCGCTGATACCGCGCGATAAAATCCGCGGCTATGGTCTCCGATACCGAGCCAAGATGCGGCTTATCGTTGATATAGTAAATGGCCGTGGTCAGGAAATATCGATCCATGGCAACTCCTTCTGTTATGTTGGATGTGACGCGTCGCTCAGGCACACTCCGAGAGATTGTTGAGCGCGCGACCCATGGCAATTCTGATCATGCCGAGGTTGCTTTGCCTGATGGCGATGTCCATGTCTGATGTTGTGTACAGGATGGCGCCGTCAAGATCGGTTAGAATAACGGCGAGAACACCCGAAGAAGACTTGAATCTGTCTAGCGTCTCTTGCACCACGATCACCACCCTTTCTGTCTCTCAAAATGTGGTCTGAAACACGCGTCTGAACACTGAATATGATACCTGCAATAGGGTTTTGTGCAACGGAGCAAAGCATTGACGTTGCTTTCCGAGTGTCAGACCGTACAATGGATTCGCAGGGCCATTTGTTGGTGTGAGGTGCTCATGAACGGTAAACGACTGGCAAACCGGATTGTCAACGAGTGTGTGAAGATGGGGGTCGAGACGGTCACGTTGATTGACGTCAGAAAACGGACTCCCTTTTTCGATTTTCTCGTCATTGCCACGGTCGACAATACAGTCTTGGCCGACGCACTGCTTCGCAAGATGGCAAAGACTGTCGAACTTGATGTCGGGGTCACTACATTCACCGAATCATCACCTGCTTCCGACTGGGTCGTGTGCGACTATGGGGATACCGTGTTTCATGTGTTCGTTGGCGCTGATGTCCGGAAGCGCTACGACCTGGAGGGCCTCTGGTCACGGTCGCTCAGGGAGGGAAGAAGGGCTGTTGCCGTTTCGCCGGGGGATACTCTGGATGCGGAGTAGCCACTGTCGGTTGTGGCTCTGCAGATTTCCAGTATACTGATACGTATACCCTATGGGGTATATGGAGGTCGATCATGAGTGAACGCACTACTGATATTCTGATCATAGGAGCCGGGCCTGCGGGTCTGGCTGCCGCTCTGTATGCCAGCCGGTCGCTGGTCAAGCCGGTTGTGTTGGAACGCATGAGCGTGGGAGGACTGGTTCTTTCGACCGAATGGATCGACAATTACCCTGGATTCCCCGATGGCATTGCTGCGCCTGAACTCATGGACCGCATGCGTCGGCAGGCGGAACGGTTCGGTGCGGAATTTGTGTCGGATGAGGCACTCTCGCTCAACAGGACTGACATGGGTTTTAGCGTCACCACTGCCGGGGGAACAGTGTACCAGGCTGGTTCGGTCATCGTAGCAACGGGAGCGATGCCAAGGGTTCTTCCTTTGAAAGAGGAATCCAGGTACCGTGGACGGGGCATCAGCTACTGTGCTACATGTGATGCAGCGTTCTTTAAGGGGAAACCGGTCGCCGTGGTGGGCGGTGGTGGCTCTGCAGTCGAAGAAGCACTGGTGCTCGCGCGCGGTTGCAGCAAGGTGGTTGTGGTGTTTCCGCTCGACGCGCTTCAGGCGGAACCGATCCTGGTTGAACAGCTGAGAGCGCTTCCAAATGTCGAATTTGTTCCGGGTGCGGCCCCCGCGGCTGTTGAAGGAGAGGGAAAGGTAGAACGGCTTCGGCTGCGTCTTTCTGCTGGAGGGGAGAAGACGCTGGAGGTTGCCGCTGTGTTCGTGGCAATGGAATTTGTTCCGACAGGAGATCTCCTCAAGGGACTGGTTGAAGTCGATGCTCAGGGCTATGTTGTGACTCTGGAATCGACGGAGACGGGTGTTCCAGGTCTCTACATAGCGGGGGACGTACGACGTAAATCGTTGAAGCAGATTGTGACCGCAGTGGCTGACGGAGCAGTTGCTGCACAGAGAGCAGGTATATACGTACGAAGTAGGAAAGGGAAAAAGAATGGCACTCCTGAGAACTGAGGATGCTGAACGAGTACGAAGTCGTTTTGTGCAAAGTCTGGTCAGTCCGGTAACGCTCAACTAGTCCTGTGACAGTCATAACAAAAAGGCCGGGGGATCGCCCAGCCTTTTTGTCCATCTTATGTGTTTGAGTACAATTGCTAGCCTAGGAGAAGAGCCAGGACCGCCTTCTGGATATGAAGCCTGTTCTCGGCCTGGTCGAATACCATGCTCTGAGGGCCGTCCAGAACTTCGTCGGTGATCTCTTCGCCACGGTGAGCCGGCAAACAGTGCAGCACGATGGCATCTTTCTTGGCGTGGGCCATGAGATCAGCAGTAAGAGAGAAGGGGCGCATGACCTTCACGCGTTCCTCATGCTCCGCTTCCTGACCCATGGATGCCCAGACGTCGGTATAGACGACGTCGACATCCTGGACCGAAACGAGGGGATCGTTGGTCACGAGGACAGAACTATCGCTCTGCTTGGCGATCTCAGTTGCAGTCTTGACGATGTCTTCCCTGGGCTCGAACCCCTTGGGTGATGCGATGGTAATGTTCATGCCAACGCGCGCGGCTCCGAGCAGCAGGGAGTTCGCGACATTGTTGCCGTCGCCGACGTAGGCGAGTCTAAGGCCCTTGAGGGTGCCCTTCTTCTCGCGAATGGTCATGAGGTCCCCCAGGATCTGGCAGGGATGGCTCAAGTCGGACAGAGCGTTGATGATTGGGGAATCGCTGTTGGCAGCCAGGTCGATAAGGTCCTGGTGCGCGAATACGCGAGCGACAATACCTGCGACATAGCGTGAGAGGACATGTGCGGTGTCCGAGATGGTCTCACCCCGGTGCAGCTGCATGTCATTTGCGTTGAGATACAGTGCGTGGGCTCCGAGTTCGAATGCTGCGACCTCGAAGGATACCCTGGTACGGGTAGAGGCTTTCTGGAAGATCATGGCAACAGACTTGCCTTCCAGGTAGTGTTCCTGCTTTCCCACCATGGAATCCATCTTCAGTTTGTCACCAAACGAGATGATCTCGAGGATCTCCTCTTTCGAGAAGTCCTTGAGGCAGAGCAGGTCTCTTCCTTTGAGTTTTGTAGCCACGATCCCCCCAGGGTCAGACGAGACCGAATTTCTTCAGGACGTCGGCAATGGTTGGCGTGCCAATCTCCTGGAGTTCGTAGGTGACGCGCACCGATGGCTTCGTAAGCTTCAGAACGCGCAATAGGTCGATGGGCGTGCCCATGACGACGACATCGCACGGGGTTGCCTCGATGGTCTGACGCAGATCTTCGATCTGCTCATCGCTGTAGCCCATGGCCGGCAGGATGCTCATCTTCTGGGTGTACTTCTCGAAGGTTGCCTTGATGGAGCCGACTGCGTAGGGATGTGGGTCGACGATCTCGGCTGCGCCGTATTTCATGGCCGCGACATATCCTGCGCCGTACGTCATCTCGCCATGTGTGAGCGTGGGGCCATCCTCGATCACCAGAACCCGCTTGCCGCGAATCATATCCGAGTCTTGAACGAACACAGGAGAAGCCGCTTCGATCATGATGGCCTTGGGGTTCACCTTGTACATGTTCTCGCGGACCGTCGCCAATTGAGCGGGAGTAGCGGAGTCGACCTTGTTGATCACAATGACGTCGGCCTGCCGGAAGTTGGTCTCACCGGGATAGTAAGTGAGTTCATTGCCGGCGCGGAGAGGATCGGCGACAGTGATCTTGAGATCTGGAACGTAGAACGAGAAGTCGTTGTTGCCGCCGTCCCAAATAATGACATCTGCTTCCTTCTCTGCTTCGCGAACGATCATTTCATAGTCGACACCAGCGTAGATGACGGCGCCCATGTCGATGTGCGGCTCGTACTCCTCGCGCTCTTCGATCGTGCACTTATACTTGTCGAGGTCGGCATACGTTGCAAACCGCTCACAAGCCTGAGCTGCGAGGTCGCCATAGGGCATCGGGTGCCGGATGGACACGACCTTCTTGCCGGCGGCGCGCAGAGCGCGGACGACGGCGCGGCTGGTCTGACTCTTGCCGGATCCCGTGCGAACGGCGCAGATGGAGACGACCGGCTTGGTGGACTTGATCTCGGTGCTCTTCGGGCCGAGCAGGGTGAAGTCGGCGCCATCAGCAAGGACCTGTGAAGCCTTGTTCATGACCTTCACATGTGGCTGGTCGGAGTACGCGAATATTACTTCATCGACATTGAGCTCCGCGATGAGCTTGTCGAGATCGGACTCTGGGTAGATCGGAATACCGTTCGGGTAGAGCTTGCCGGCCAGGGCGGCAGGATACTTCTTGTCGTCGATGCCGGGAATCTGCGTAGCTGTGAATGCCACCACTTCGTAGTCAGGATTGTCCCGATAGACTACGTTGAAGTTGTGGAAGTCCCGGCCTGCAGCTCCCATGATCAAGACTCTCTTCTTCATAAAGCCTCCTCTACAGAGAATAACGTCCAATGCCCGCTTTGGGGCGCTCTGATTTTACTGCCATAGGCCTCATTGTCAAACGACTTGTGCTCCTTTACAGTTGACTATTGGCGGCTGGCCATATAATGATTTAGAAGAGTATCTGTGGACGGGTATGTGCAAGGTGCAGGTTCGGGTCACAGCGCCCAGGTGAGACATGGCAGATGGTTTGACTCCATCCGCCTACAGGTGGAATGACATCGATGATACGAAACCTATATAGATATTTGGTAGCGGTCACACTCATCTCTGTGCTGGCAGGAGCTGCCGGTTGTTCGTCCAATACCGCCGCTCGGGGCTTGATTCAGGCTCCGGCCCTGGTGGGAGCGAGCCTCATCGCAGCCGAGGCGAAAGCCGCAGAAGTGGGAGTGCAGGTTGAAGTGGCGTCTTCAGAGGTCTCGGACACGCTTCCTGTCGATTTTGTCCTCCGACAGAACCCTGAACCTCAGACCATGGTACAGAAAGGGCGTGTCATCACCGTGGTGACCAGCTCGGGCCCCGTTGTTCTGACACTTCCAGACTTCGTCGGTGGCAAATTCGAGGTGGCGCAGGCCTTTATTGTCGCGAATCAGCTGGTCTTGGGCGATCTCATCGAACAGGTCGACGCGAGTCCGGTTGGGACTGTCCTGGCTCAGGAACCTGCGAGCAATGTGGATGTCGACAAGGGATCCGTCGTTACTTTGACGGTCAGCAGAGGGACCATGTCCACCATGCCGGATCTGGTTGGACTGTCGCTGACAGAGTCGAAGAAGAGTCTGAGTGCCCTCGGACTCTCGGTGAGCAAGGTCATCGTATCGCCTGAACTGACTCAACCTGCGCAGTTGGTGCTGAGACAGGAGCCGGCGGTCGGCGACGCCATCGAGAAAGGCGGTTGGATCGAGCTGATGGTGTCGAAAGTTCCATGACCGAACGAGCGTGTGTCAGAGTGTCCATATCCCTTCTGGGT
>Ga0209385_1001245_pt1 | contig 10800 bp, 6 predicted proteins | sample NGEPerB_FD_184506 | JGI IMG/M metagenome (GOLD analysis project Ga0209385, IMG submission 184506) | Arctic peat soil microbial communities from the Barrow Environmental Observatory site, Barrow, Alaska, USA - NGEE PermafrostAB12-B... | ecosystem: Environmental > Terrestrial > Soil > Wetlands >... | reverse complement strand
AAGTTAACGGATTGATGAGCAAAGTAATTAGCTTGCCGATTTTGAAGCTTGAGTCTTTCCGGTCTCGGTCGAATTTCACTGACCGTCGCATCGTAGGATTAACTGCCTGCCCACGCTTCGCTCAATTCACCTTATGGGCGTACGCATGACGAAATGGAATGCCGCAGTCCGTATTAATACAGATCAATTGGTAGGGATTAGTGGTCTGCATCGACGCGCCGTGCCTGTACAAGCGTCGTTGCCTCAAGGCCCCGCAATAACCCCGGGGCACGATTCAGCGATGCGACAACCCGTTGATATATGGCAGCGAGTTGACAAGTGCATCCAGAGACTAGCTTTACGTGACCCGCGTCGGCGTCTACTTGAGCTGGCGAGGATGCGTCACGACGTGAGTTTGGCCAACACCATCATGCAGAATATGTAAGTTGGCTGCCCCAATCGATGCATACAAACATGGCCTATGTGGGGATCGTGCATTCACAAGAAATCATCTAGTACGTCGATTCTCTTGAATCGATGGACTAGAAAATCGCGAAGCGATTTTGGGTTTGGGCGAATGGTCCTTCGACGACGCCGAGGAGTGGTCGAAGGACCACCACTCCTCGGCGTCGTGCCCAAAGATAATGAGGCTAGCGGCGCGATGGCCACGAAGCGGCCGGTCCGAAGGACCCATCAGTTCTGATGAATCGCGCTACTAGTGGCCGAAGGTCAAGCCAACGAGCGGGCCGAACATCACTTGCATGCCGCTGTACGGTGTGACCGTCGTAAGAGAGACTGGTACCAAATTCGGGTCAAGTCCCAGCGTTGTCACATCACGTGATATCACTAAATCAGGCACAAACTCTAACCACAGGAATAGGCCCGCGTATAACCTAATTCCTGGCGTATCACCGATCATTACCCCGGCATCAAAGAACATTGTTGGTGCGGTGTAACTTGGTTTAGCACCGAAAAAGCTATCCGGGAGCACGTACACATGGCGTTTCACCAGCCCCAGTATTCCTGAGAAGCTGTAGCGGACGCCCTGCGCTTGTGTTGCTATTCGAGCGCCACCACCACCAAAAATGCCTAGCCGCATGAATTCAGTGTCTGCAGCAATCAATGTGAGGATCCCCGAAGTATCGCCGGGGATCTGCCGGTCGAGAGGCAAATGAAGTCCTGCAGATGACAGGTCCAGTGACATGCCCACCATGGCTTCGGGCGCAATCCAACCGTAGGAGTAACCCAACCGCACCGCCATAGCTCCACCTCTGGGCCCCGAAGTACTGCAGGTCCCGCCAAACTCAGTGGCCGGGCATTTATCGCCAAATGAATTGGTGGAGGGAGCACCCATTATTATAGGCGCAATAACATCGCCGGTGATGCCGCGATACGTAATGTCCTGCGACGCGTTCACCTCTGGATGGCTTGGTGATGAGATTTCCAATCGATTCGGGGGCGGGTTAGCCGACGCGTAAGGCTGCGCTGAGGAAACTGCAGTCACCGAAGCTTGTGCCGGGGAAGGGGCCTTCGGACTAGACTCCGGTCGTTTGACAGAATTGTCCCGAATTGAATAGGTCATTCCTGCGGCCGCGTCGAGATTATGTTGTAAGACTTCACCCGTTGGCCTTCGCAATTGAAGCGAGTGGTGCCCCGGCGACACGGCGCCCTGCCAAGTACCTTCCCGCGTTCTGCGCGGCAACTCGGATGGTTGCACGAAATGGTAATACCTCCAGAAGCAGCGGTGTAGTCGTGCCCGCCGCTAGGTACAAATTCTGTTCTGTTGACAGGCCACCCGCGCCGCGACCACCTACACGGTGCGCTCCAGCGCGTACGATGGATTGACAAGGCAGGTGACAAAGCGACTGACCATCAATATAGAGGTCGGCGGCCAGCCCACTTGTGCTTCGCGCGACGATACGTGCAAAGCTGGGGCTTACATTGGCAGGTATGCCGGAATTATTGGCTGGGTGCGAGGCTTCCTGACAGAAACCAACCGTAGCCCAACAGGCAGCTACCGCCAAGATCAGCACCCCGACGACTCGTGAACTAGGTAAGTGAGTAAAGCAGATAAGCGACAACCGATAATCGAGACTACTCGAAACCGTTAAGATGAACAACGTACCACTGGCCCCGCCAGGAGATAAGTGAGGTCACCTCCAGTGACATCATATTTCCTACTGCGTCGACAACGCCCAGCTGGGACCGAAGGACCCTAAAATACCCGACGCGATTGTACTCGCTCCCGGGTTTCATCCAACGGGCCTGGCTCTCCGGCACGCGTAGGCCCAAGCACTTAACCGGGCGCTGTAGCTTGGCCAAGCGACGATGGTATTCATTGATATCGCGGTCAAAATGCGAAAGTAGCCGCAATCGGTAGTCGCGATCCGGGTCCGCAATCGCTTTCACTTGGCGGTACGCAACTAGCGGAAAGAAAGCTGCGTGGGCCTTTTCGGGATTTTCATCGATGATGGCTGAGCAGAGCAAGGATATTAGTTCCTGAAAGCTTGGGTCACTTGCACTTGGACGTGCATCGGTCTGAGCTTCGGGTTGGTCCGATGAATCGACCCGGTTAGAATCGATTCCCATCGCCGAAGGCGCCGGAGTAATGCCGGCGTCGGACAAACTTAACCCTTCTTTCCCGGAGTCGCTGGCTGTTTGTCTTGCTGTCGCGACTCCTACATTGGAAAGCCTGGCCGGTGCAACCGCACTAGCGCCCGGGGGTTCGCCTCTGGCGCAGTTCACACATGTCCAAGTGATGAGCAAAACAAGATAGGATTTAATCAGTATTGCCCCTTGTACTGGCGAATGGTTATGACACGCAAGTCTCGCGGTTCGCTGGCATTATCCGAGAAGTCTTCCACCACGCCGGGTCGGAACTAATAGGGCTGGCTCCGCACCGGCGGGGACGGCCTGACCTGGCTTGGCAAGAATGACCTCGAGTTTGTCACCATTTCGCCCCGGTGGCTTCACGAAGACTGTGACAGCGCGATAGGCAGTTGCCACAGAAATGGCGCGGTGGGGTTCCTTGGCAAGGCTGGATGTAGTCGGGCTGCGACGAATCGACGGGGCTGGCTCAGCGGAACTTGTCGTTGAAGTCGGCGCGCTCGCACGCGTGGGCTGCGGCGGCAGGGCGGAAGCGCGCGTTGGTTCCACAGTCACGGCGGCCATTCGATCACTCGATTGAGTTCGCGAAGGTGCCATAGGCACGGCAGACCCCCCTGCCGGTGGCGGTGTGGTCGACAGCCGTGAAGACGGAGCTGGAGGCGCGGTAGATTCGCGGGATTTGCTCGGCGGCAGCGGTGGTGGCCGGCGAGATTCGACGGGTTCGGCCTGCGGCGCCGAAGATATCAATCCAGAACTGGGTGCTACGGGTACGTGTCGCTGTACGTTAGAGGGTGCCGGTGGGCGACTGACGCGAGGCGCCTCGGGTGCGGGGCTTGGGGCGGACTTCAAATCGGCGACACCGCGTGCAATTACGAGTGCGCGCATGTCGTTGCCCGCATCACTTGCAGTTTCCGCCGCGCGCTTCAGCCAGCGAAGTGCTTCATCAGTGTCGCCCTTTGTCCAGAAAACATCGGCGGTTTCAAGGGCGGAGACGACGTCTTCATTGTCTCCGGGTTCCGGATTCATTATGGCAGGGAGTGCAGTCATCTTTTAACCTAGGTGGCGGATGGATCGAACAAGTCGACGTTGGGGTTAGTCATTACTAAGAACGCTTCGAAACTCCCAGCGGGAACGGGCTGAGTCTCGAGAAGACGCGCGACGAAAAGGTCTCCATCGCGAACTGACCGTTTTACGGCAACACGAATCGCCTGAACTGTGGACGGCTCGGAACCTGTGTGGGGGGTCGTGCTTTCGACGTCACTGGCTTTCTTTGCAAGCTCCAAAGCTCGTTGATCATTGCCAGCCTCTTCGGCTGCGTTGGCGGCCTTGCGCAACCAACGCGCTGCTTGTGGATAGTCTTGCGCGTCCCAAAGGGAGCGGGCACTCTTGAGTGCCAATATTACATCGTCGGGATCGTTCGCGAGGGGAGTGGGAAACGTGGGTTCGGTCATGATATATCTGCCTTGTCATGCGAGTCGGTCGTGAAGCCGTTGCGCAAAATCGTTGGTAGGGTCTTCTTCGAGCGAACGACCAATCATACGTCGTGCACCGCTCGCATCGCCTTGTGAATTTAGCATCCGGCCCAGATAATAGTAGGCTTTGGACTTGGTCTGCGTCGTCACGCAGTCGTCCCCGTCTTCAGGGCCGCTCTTGAGACTGACGAGGACGCGAAGCGCGCGCTTGGCCCCGTCATCGTCGTTGAGGTCGAGGGAAAGCTGCGCGAACAGCCAAGCGATGCCCGCGTTCTTGGTGCGGAAACGGAATGCCTCGCGGAGTGCCTCGTGCGCTTCTGCAAGTTGGTCAACACCCAAGTGTAGTTGGGCGACTTCGAAATTTGCGTTGGCACGCTCTTGTGCGTACCGAGCATCCGCGTTGCCGGCAACCAACGAATAGAATTCGACGGCGTTACTCACGCGGCCGTGAGAGGCGTGATACCGGGCGAGTTCGAGTTCGCCTGTCACATTGGGACGCAGCTGCTCGGCCTGCTCCAAGTATTCCATAGCTCGTTCGGGAGCGTCAGCCTGGACGAGGTGTGCTGCCCGTACCAAGTTTTCCGCGCTCAGTTCGGCATTGGTTTCGCTGGCTGAAGTCGCGACGAGCAGCCCAGCCAACTCGACGTGAGCCTCGAGCTTTTCGTAAAGCCGGGACAGGCGTCGAGTGATCTCGTGATTGTCCGGATTGTCTCGGTAGGCTTGTTCCAGCTCAGTTCGCGCCATGTCAGGACGTTCGAGCTTTTCACACATGTCAAACAACGCAAATACGCGAAGCAATTTGTCAGCTTCAGCCGACAAATTAACCAGCTGCAATTGGGCGCGGATAGCTTCTTCGGCGCGCCCTTGCTGCAATGCGACTCGTGCGAGACACTCCAAGATAACTGGCGTTTCGCTGAATTCATAGGCCAGTGCGGTTAGTCGATCCAGCGCCGAATCATTGCGGCGATGGGCGATAAGCCAGTCAACCCAACGCAACTCAACTTGCAATCGGTCCTGCAATTCGAGATTCAGTACGCCACCCTCGATTGCGGCAGCCACCCGCTGTACCAGGGTATCGTCGTCTAACCAGGAGTCAGGACCGGATTCGAGCAAATCGAGGGCGCGTTGCGGGAGCCCCGCCCAAGCCAGCAGTTCGACGACTTCCAACGAAAGGTCCGACCCGGCGTGCACGATGTCGACGATTTTGATAAGCGCGCGAGCGGCCCGCGCGCGTTCCTTGTGTTGACTCGCATGACGGGCGATTTCAAGACCCAATTCCAGCGCGGATTCGCCCGTTTCGCCTGTGAGCAGTTGCTCCGTCAGCTGCCACCGCTCCGGACTATCGGGGCTACGAGTCCGCAATCGCCGAAGTTGTGCCAAAAGCACAGCTCGATTGGGATCCAAGGTTGTAGCAGCAGCCAAGGCTCGGTCCGCCACCTCGTCGTAATCGAGCCTTTCGGCCAATTCTACCAATCGGAGCAGAAGGCTTGCCCCGAGGGCAGGATCAACCGACGGAGCGGCTGCCGCCACGGCATCCGCCAAGCTTTGGCATAGGCTCGTTGCGGCTGGCTTTCGGTCGGGCTGTCCAAAGTCGTTACCAGCTGCTGCGAGTACCAACTCCAACGTATGGGCCAGCTCTGGCAGAGTGACGCCTAACCGCAGAGCGGCCTCCAGGTGTCGCTGCGCCAAGGTGAAATCCGACCCATCAGTTAGCTCTTGGTGGGCAAGTCTCAACAGAGCACCTGCGTCCGAAGGATCAGCCTTTGACCAATCGACGCGCTCCGCGAATGCATTGAGAGCTTGTGCGGCCGCTGCAGGATCACCCAACCATTCGAAAACTTCGGAAAGGTCCCGAAATGCGCGGGCTGGTGAGGCCCCGTCCAAACGGGCCCATGTCTCACGAGCCCGCCGCTCAACTCTTTCACGAGCCGCGCCTAGCTCTTGTGCCGAAATGGGAATCCGTAGTCGATCCCGGAGCAGAGCGCAGCGCTCGACGGCACCAGTCACGTGCGACCAACGTAACTCCAAGGCTCTTTGTATCAACGTCGGCTTTTCAAGTTCGACTAGGGCCGCCAAGAGACGACGTTCGTGCTCCGGGCTTTCGAGAGCGGTTTCAAAGGCCGACTCGATATAATCGCGCGACCGTACGGCGTCTCCGCGTTTAGTGGCTATTTCGGATAGCACTAGATAGGCATGCACTTGCCCGATGCCTTGCGATTCGCCCCCAGCACGGTGCAATAGCAATAATAAGGACGACAAAGTCTGCTCTGCCAAATCAAAGGCCCCCTGATTAACTGCTGATTTGCCCAGTTCATACAAGACTCGGGGTTGGGTCTGGTCAATCGCTGCCGCTGTCCGCAGTTCCTCGAAAGCGCGTTCGGCTTGGCCCAGCTGCGTCAACACGGTGGACAATTCAGCATGGAGCTCAGCACGAGCGCGCGAACGTCGCGCGCCGAACGCGTCGATTAAGTTCTCGAGCAGAGAGACGGCCTTTTCGTGCTGTCCCGCTGCCGAACACGCACGCGCCAGCTCTAGCTTCAGATCGGAACGCTCGGGGTCCAAATCCAGCGCAACTGACAGTGTGTCAGCTGCGGCCGCGGCGTCCCCTAACCGCTCTTTTTGTAACTGAGCGGATTCGCTCAACAGATCGACTCGCAAGGCAGTGTCAGCTTGCCGCTCGCTGCGCAGCTTTAGCAATCCCACCAGTTCCCCCCATTGCTGTGTTCGACGATAGAGGTTCTCGAGCCGCTGATCGATATCGGGATGCCAGCTTGCCTGCAATGTAGCTTCAAGGCGCACACGAGCTCGCCCCAAGTCACCACTTGCAAAATAGGCATCGACAAGTTCAATAACTCTCTCGACGGGGGCAAGATTTCCCGCGTGCGCGACGAGACGTTCTAACGCACGCGCCGCCTCCGCCGCATGGTCCAAGGCGCGCGCCAGGCGTGCCACGGCTTCGAGAGCTGGCACTGAGTCGCTTTCCGCCGCATGTCGATGGGCGGCAAGTGCTCGAGCCGGGTCATCTCCCCGCAGCTCCCATAATTCCCCAGCTTTTAGCCAGGCGCTGAGCGCTCGCGGCGAGCCTTCAGGTGCCGCTAGCGCGCGGTGCTCTAAGAGCTCCGCTAAGTCGGTCCAGTGATTCTGTGACTGAAGGAGTTCAGCGTATTCTGCGAAAGACTGCTCGGCAGCTGCGTCGATAGGATCCTCAGCAAACAAGCTGGCATACAAACTTATGGCTTGAATCGGCTCACGCAGCCAAATCGACGTGATACGTGCGGCTTCCAGGAGCAAGGCGCGACGACGTTCACGACCATACGGTCGCTGTGATGCCGCCATAAGACGATCACGGGCTTGGGTTGCGCGGCGAATCAACTTGGCCGTCTGAGCGACGTCGGTGCTCGCGTCCTGCATGCGTTCCACACTGGGCAACGCGCAGCGACCAAAGATCAAGGTTGCCTGGAAGCTGACAACCTCGGCCTGTGCATCACCGGACTTCCACGCAGCGTCCGCAAGTTCGATCAAATGATGGGCCACCTTCATTCGATCGACTGCGGCCGGGATATTTTCAACAACTCCCAACGCTTCGGGCCAAGCCGCCGCTTCGGCATAAGACCCGACTGCGGCTGAAGGATCGAGCATCTTCACGAGCTCGACCCCAGCTGCGCGGAGCAATATGACGCTCCGTTCGGTGCCCTCTACAGTTTGGGAGTACTCGTGCAAGTGATCGCGAAGCTCGAGCCAGCGCTCTTCGCGTTCGAGCAAATCGGCAATCGCGAGCGCGCTCTCTTGGTCGTCTCCAAATCGATTGGCAACGCGCTGCCAGAGAGTAAGGGCTCGCGTCGTGTTACCAAGCGCCAGGGCCAAATTGGCTGCCTGAACGAGGTCGGCCCTTGCGGGGGCCCCCTCCGCCTGTGACGCCCTTTGCTCGAGTGTGTCGATAAGTGATCCGGCATCCCCCAATTGCCCAAGTGCTTCAACGAGCCCGTCGAGCGCTTCCTTGTCATTGGCTGCCAGCTCCAGCACTTGTCGCCAATCAGCGACGGCTCGCTCCGCCTGGTTCAGAGAGTGCAGAGCCAAGCGAGCGGCCCCTCGCCAGCTGTAAAGTTGCACCTCCAGATTGGACTCTCGCTGCGCACGAAATTCGAGTATTTTACAAAGATTGCCCGAATCGCGAAGGCGTGTGTAAAGTTTTTCGAGCGCGGTTAATGTCTGCAGTATCGTGGGCTCGTCTCGCACCCACATTAAGAGTTGCTCGTGCAACTGCGCTTCGCGATCGGGGTCGTCCAGCTGGGTACCGTAGACGCGCAGCGCGTCCATCAACAGTAGTAATGCGACCTTCCTGTCGGTCGACTCCAGCGCGATCCGCACCAGTGCCTCGGCATGGTCGCGATGTGCTCCGAGGCGTGCAGCCAATTCTTCAAGTTCTTGCCGATTTCTGGAAACTAGGGGCTCAAGGGCAATTAGCTCGATTAGCGTTTGGAACGCGCCACGAAAGTCATTGAGTTGATTCGTGCGCAGATCGGACAAGTCGTGCAACGTTGCCGCGCGTTCCGCAGTTACTAAGGGCAGGCGCAGCTGAGATTCCAGAACGCGGGCGGCATCTTCATATTGCTCCCGAGTCATGTAGTGAGTGCACAGTCGCTGGGCGGCTCGAAGTTGGGCAGTACTAGAAGCGCTAACGGCATCGTCGTCAGGCATGCTATCAACGATGCGCTCCAGGAGTTCGAGACCACTGGTATCTCCGGGCCGCCGTTCCAAAATACTCTCGGTAACCTCTAGTGCGCGCTCAGGCGCGCCGAGTTCAAGCCACCGGGTGGCAATGTGGGCCTCTACTTGTGCCCGTTCTGGATCCACCAGAGACTGCAGCCGGTGCGTTAGAAGTTCGATTAACTTTCGAGTGTAGCCACCGCGTCGATAGAGTCTTTCAAGTGAAGCTTGAGCCTTGGCATCGTCGGGTCGTTCAGCACATTGCCTTTCAAGATAGCCAATGGCCCGCTCGTAGTCTTTGGCTAGATCGCGTGCCGTCACAACGGCCTCGTCCAGCAGAGCATGGCGCTCGGCGGCGGAGGTTTCGGCTAAAATGGCTCGATCGAACCAGTTCAATAATTCGGTAAATCGCCCTTGTTGACTCAATACGAAGGTGACGCGATCCAAAGCCCAGCGCGCGGCGGGAACCACGTCCAATATGCGCAGTAGCGCGTCGGTAAATGCTGCAGGATCAGGCGCCCATTGTTCGGCAAATGCCACTAGTTTCTGTCCCAGCGCTTCAAGGACTAAGGGCTCGTCGAAATAGAACACGGCAGCGGCGTAGGCGGCGACAACTTGATCGGCTCCCTCTAGGCTTGCGCTCAAGTCTTCCAAATGTTTCCAAAGCCTGGAAGTAGGGGGGGCATACTTAGCGACTGCGCCAATGCGCTCGAATACCGAGGCTGAATCAACGCCCGCAGCGCCCCAAGTGTCGACGATTTCTTCAAACAGGGCTGCGATGCGCGGGCCCAAACTTTCCACCCGAGCTAGCGATAGCGTCATCTTCATCGCTGCTTCATTCAGTGGGTCCTTGCGTAGCAAGGGTTCAAGCTTATCAAACGCTGACTCTCCCTGATCGAGTTGTTCGAAGAGCAACTGCGCGATCATAAGGTCAATGCGGTCGCGGTCCGTATCGGCACAACAGCGCCGCCAGGTCTGCAAGGTCTGCAGAGCGCCGTCCGCTGCACCGGCCCGTAGACGCAGGGCAGCCAACAATTCGAGCACTGCTACATCGTCGACTCGCAGCTTGAGCGCTCGCTCACACAGGGCAATGGCGGCCGAGAGGTCTGCAAATTCTTCAGCTTCGGTGCTGGCCCATGTCAGCAGAGGTTCGATTGGGTCAGATGCCGTTGAAACGCGACGCTCGAAAAGCCAACGTCGTCCTTCACGTCGCATATCAACATCAGGATATAAGGTCAGATACTTCTCGTAGGCGGCAATGTCACCGGCATCATTGTGGGATTCGATGAGACTTCGCCAAACTTCGCCGGCCTCGCCGTAACGCTCCGGCAGCGCGCCCAGCCAACCAGCTTTTTGTACGAGCAATTGCCTTGTACTAGGACTACTTGCAGCGGTGCCCTTCCAAAGCAGTCGCTCGAGCCAATTAAGTAGCTCAGCGAGATTGCCCGATTTTTGAGCGAAGGGTTCGAGATCAAGGAGCAACTGTTGCGCCCGCCGCACGTCGGATTGTGAAACGGTATCAAAAAATGCATTGGCGACTTCGAAGTCGCCGTCTTCGAATGCCAAATGTACGAGTAACGCCGCCGTTTCACAGTCGTCGGGGGTAACGGTTAGGATTCGTTCTCCGAGCGCCCGGGCGCGTTTTGTCTCGTGTTCGTCGGCAAACACGCGTAACGCTTGCCGATAACAATTGAGCGCATTGTCCTGGGTGTCCTCGCGGTCGATCGCGAAATTCCCAAGATTTTCCAGGGCCTGTGCGCGCTCGAGTTGCGTTTGTGCCGCGTCGACTCGTCGGTCGAGGATTTGACGCTGCAGAACTGTGTCGCCTGCACGTTCAGCCAATTCTGCCGCTCTAGCCAAACCAGCCTGGTCTACCTCGCTATTTTGCAATAGCTCATGGTACAGCTGGAGCGCCTCGTGGTTTCGCTGCCTCAAAGCCAAAAATTCCGCCAATTGCCAGCGCACGGAGTCTTTGGCTGACGCGAAGAATTCTTCAATGGCTCGGCGCAGCTCCGATTCCAAGGCCTCGTGCATG
>Ga0209385_1001244_pt1 | contig 10803 bp, 11 predicted proteins | sample NGEPerB_FD_184506 | JGI IMG/M metagenome (GOLD analysis project Ga0209385, IMG submission 184506) | Arctic peat soil microbial communities from the Barrow Environmental Observatory site, Barrow, Alaska, USA - NGEE PermafrostAB12-B... | ecosystem: Environmental > Terrestrial > Soil > Wetlands >... | reverse complement strand
TCAGCTACTCAAGCTGAGGACGGGACCCTTGGTTCGCATGATCCATGGCTGAGGACCAAATTCGATGGCTTGCATGCCATCGCTACTCGGAACCGCACAGTGATGTGCTCGCGATATCACGCATGAAGGCCGGATTGCTCGAATGGGGTATGCCACCGAGCCCGGCTCCCATTGTTAGGTGCCAGTCAAGTCGTTCATCATTGCGGGCAGTGGGCCTACAGTGGCTCATGCGTTGGTGGCTTGCAGCAGGCACGCTTGGACTCGCGGTATTCCTCGGCGGGTGCTCGACAGCCACACAGTCCAGTTCCTCCACATCAACTTCCCCCTCGCACAACCGAACCAATGCCAAAGCATGTAGCTACGTGCAGTCATGGGCCAAGGACCCTATGACGTTTGAGCTGTTCAGCGCCCTCGCTGCATCCGCTGGGTCCGCCAAGAATCCCGAGATTCACAATGAAGGCAAAGGTCTCAGCGCAGCGATCCCAACCCACAGCGCTGAGACGATTGGCAATGTGCTCGACGAGATGGTCCATACCTGCATCAAACTGGGGCTCTTCAATGCACCCACGGTGGGCACGGAGACACAAGTGGGCTAGTCCATCTCATGCACCTTCGTAGGGGTAGCCCGAAAGTGCCTGGGCGACACCATCGCTACTCGGAACCGCACAGTGATGTACTCGCGAAATCACGCAGCGTCATTGTTAGGGGGCAGGCCGAGGTTCGAGTCCCATCACCTCCACGGGTGTTGTCAAAATTGCAACATTTGCCCTGGTCAGATGTGGGTTTGAAAGAGAACCCGAAGGTGTTTTCGCCTTGGCGAAATGCAATCAAGACCCGGGGCCGCGCTCGCGATCGCTGCCTGCCCTCCAACGGCACATCGGTGATATCTGCTTAGTTGTCGGCGATGCACGTTTGGGGGAACCTGCGGCACCCACATCGGCCACCCAGTCGTGGTGTCGGCGTCGGTGCGCCAGCCACCGTGGGCGCTGGGGCGGGCCAGCGTGCGGTCGGTCGGTGTCTCGGAGGTGGACACGTCGATGTGACAATGGACCCTGGGCGCGCTCCAACCCGCAGCACACACTGGCCAAAGAGGGAAGGAGGTGCGCTATGTCGGTTCTGGTGACCTACGGCTCGAAGCGCGGCGGGACCAAGGGGATGGCAGAGATGGTGGCGACCGATCTGCGTGAGGAGGGCCTCCAGGTCGACCTGGTCCCGCCCAACAAGGTCAAGCGGCTCGATGAGCACGAGGCGGTGGTGGTCGGAGGTGCGCTGTACTCCTCCCGGTGGCACCGGGCGGCGAAGCGGTTCGTGAAGCGCCACGCCGGTGAACTCCGAGAACGCCCAGTCTTCTTCTTCTCTTCCGGTCCCCTTGACGACTCGGCAACCAAGAAGGACATTCCTCCCGTCGAGGGAGTCCAGGCGCTGATGGAGCGGGTGGGGGCACGGGGACATATCACCTTTGGCGGTCGCCTATCGCCCGATGCCAAGGGCTTCCCGGCCAGTGCCATGGCGAAGTATAGGGCCGGAGACTGGCGGGACCCCGCTCAGGTCCGGGCCTGGGTCCGGTTCATCGCCCCCATCATTCGGACCGAGGTGCCCCACACCATCTGAGCGAAGAACGACCGCCTCCATGCGATCCAGCAGCGCCCGGGATACTTGCCCGATGCTCGGGATCATCCGGTGTTCGAAGTCGACCAGAGAGATCCGCGCCGGTAGTCCCGTTCCCCAGTCTGAGTCGACAACCCCGCCCTGGTCATGCCGATTCCGGGCGGATTCGAGGTACGTTCGACTGCCCGTTAGCCCGGCTCAGCCCCCGACAATATGTGCTGGCCGTTTCTCTTCATTGCGCCAGGTCGTGGGCGATGTTGCTCGCCCAGGTGTCGATCTCGGTCCAGTCGCGGAAGTCGCCCTCAGGGAGCATCGTACGGGCAGCTGGCAACTTCCTGATCGCCCGTTCCGAAAACCCGAGCTTGTCCGGGTCCAGGGCTCCGAAGAAGACACGATGGCCCTTGGGCCCGATGGCACCCTCGAACTCGGCCATCTCCTTTGGTTCGGCGGCGACGGTCAGGTCGCGCCCTTTGCCGTCGGTGGCCTCGGTACCCAGCGGGCCGCTACTGAACAGCCAGACCGGCCTACTGGCCAGGACGGTGCGATTCCGCTGGACGAATGCTGATGCCTCCTTCTGCCAGTGTCCGGCGTAGACGGCGCTCCCGACCACAAACGCGTCGTAGCCCATCAGGTCGTCTACTGCTTCCACGGGCCGCGCTTCTGCCTCTTGTCCAGCCTCACCCAGCTTGGTGGCGATTCGCTCGGCGATCCCTTGGGTAGCACCGTGCTTGCTGGCGTACACAACGAGTGTCGACATGGCTCACCTCCTGTCTTCATCGTGCGCTCGGGGCGACACCCCGCCCAGTGCCAAAGGGCCCTATGCCGGGTGCGTGGCCTCGACCCGGGCAACGGACTCAATGAAGACGACCCGGGTGGGGCAGGACCTTTGCCTCTGGCCAGGGCCCCTCTGCGGCCGGAGACTGTGAAGAGGGCCGCTTTGCACAGTCGGGAGGTGCTCGCGGCGTTCAACTCGATGTAGGGAGGTTGATGTGCAATCCGAGGTCAGAGCAATGCTCCTGGACCACTACCTTCCCCAGTACGACGTCACGGAGACGCATGCCGTCGTCGTCGACGCGGACCCAGGCCTCACGTGGCAGGCGGTCCGGCGGAGCGACCTGTCCCGATCCGCGGTTGTACATGTGCTCCTCGAGCTGCGCAGCCTCCCCAATCGGCTGCAGGGGGTCCTCAATGGGCGGCCCTCGGAGACTGCCCGCCCGCCGTTGACCCTCGACGACATGGAGCGCGCTGGCTTCCTCCTCCTGGACGAACGGCCCGGCCGCGAGATCGTGTTCGGCTGTATCGTGCAGCCGTGGAAGGCGGTCACCGACGACAAGCCCGCGCCGCAGGTTGAGCCCGATCGGTTCACCGAGTTCGATATCCCTGGGCACGTCAAGGTTGCCTTCAACATCAGGGTGGAGCCGTACGGCAGTGGGCGCGCCCTCATCACGACTGAGACACGGACGGCGGCCACGGACCCCATGAGCCAGCGTCGCTTCGCACGGTACTGGTGGTTCATTGGCCCGTTCAGCGCGCTGATCCGCCGACTGATGTTGCGAATGGCAAAATCCGATGCCGAGCGACGACCTGGCATCACGAGCACCACCGGTCCACCCGACGCGTGAGCCTGGCGGTCGCCGGGGGGTCGGTCAGGTAACAACCTGCCGCCTAAGGCTGCCGATCACTGCCCAAACAGAACGCCGGCACCGAACGTGGTGGAGGCGGCGACGCAGAACAACGGTCTGGCGTGGAACCAGTGCCTCATAACGCTCATCCGTGAAACGTGTTGGAGGTGTCACCTGCCGGGTAGGCGGCGGTTATCACCTGCCGCCCAACGGCACATCTGGGCGTCTGGAGAACTGGCGTTTCCGAGACCAGCGCTGTCTGGTGGCGACTGCCGTGGTCTTGCTCGCCTGACAGTCGCCTCAGTCGTGCAACAACACGTGTCCTGCATCTCGAAAAGGCAGCGTTCGACTACTCGCTAACGCCGCGATTGCGCTCGGGGACGCTTCGACTCAGGGAAGTTGGGCCGTAGTGTCGGTCGTGACCAGCGCCGGATAGTCGGTGGCCAGGTTCGCCAGACCGGCGTCACTCACATCGAAGCCGAGCATGTGCCGCGCTCCCGCCACGACGAGCTGGTCCACGAGGGGCCAATCGGTGGTGACCGGATTATCCGGTGCGAAGCACCCATCTGTGGCCAGGAGCTGGAGACTCCCACTCAGGGTGATCCCGAGGGCTGAGGCGAGCACCGTCAGACCGCCCTGGCCAGGTGATATCTGGCAGAGGTCGCTGTAGACGAGGTGTCCGGCCCCGGTGAGCTCGACGTACCGCTTCGTGCCGGTCAACTCGTTGTAGGCAGTCTGGATCACGCTCGGCGCGGCGATCTGGTCATTCCCGCCAACGGTGAGCAGTGCCGGCATCGCAGGCATCGTGTTGTACGGCGGGGAGAGCGAGGACAGGCCCTTGAAGTCGGCTCCTGCCATGCCAATGAAGCCCTTGAGGTATGTGGAGCTACCCTGGGTCGCCGTCAGGTAGCTGGCGAGACGCTCCACCGCGCTCCCGCCCGCCGAATGGCCGAACGCGATCACTTGCGACGGGTCGGTGACAGCCTGAGCTGTGCCACCGTTGCCGGCCACAAACTGCTGCACGGTGGCCATGAGTTCGTCGACGTCGGAATTGGGGTCCGTGGTCGGCGACGGCGCCCCGAGCACCGTGGTGAGCACTCGGCTCTGCTGATCCGGCGCTACCACCACGAATCCCCAACTGGCGAGGTGCGTAGTCAAGTAGGTCGACTGGTCCCGGAATCCGGAATAGCCATGGCTAAAGAGGACCAGCGGGAACCGCCCGTTGGCCGGCTTCGGGACCGTTCCCGTGGTCACGCCCCTTTTCGTCTTGGTCTTGGCGTACTGATAGGCGTCTTCGGTGAAGGTGGCCTGCGCCTCGATGGCCTGCTTGACTGGATCGGCGTCGATGATCGCCTGGAGGCTGGTGGGCAGCCAGTGGCCGACGTTGTAGGTCTGACGCACGGCCGTGGGCGACGTCGGAATCTTGGTCGGGTACCAGACATCGACGGGGGTCGAGTACGTGACGTTGTTGGCATCGGTGACCGAGACAGTCATGGTGTAGGTGCCAACAGCGTAGGGACCGTCCGGCTGGAAGGTCGTCGACGTCGGGCTGGGCACCTTCAGGTAGGTGTCGCCGTTGAGCGTGCCCTTCTTGAAACCGGTCGACGCCGCCGAATCCGCGGTTGCCGCTCCGCTCTGGGTGGCCGCAGTGCCGATTGCGGCCAGTGCCACCATGGAGCCCGCCACTAGGGCCACTGCCCGTCGGATCCGCATGATCCCCCTCCTCGTGTTGTTTGCATTCCCCGTGCTCGCGGACAATAGCCGCAGGACTCGATCGTCGCTCGTCCAGGCGCTACGAGTCGCTGCGAGCCTCACCTCGGCCGGCGTCGGAGTTACGGTATCGGTCGTCACGTATCGGCCGGCCATCTCGAACACCGGACACGTGGTAGGTAATCGTCGGTCCGCAGATCCTCCTAAGTCGCTTGGTCGATGCCAGGCACACCAGCATCCACAACGGCGGCGGCCCACGCTTGGCCATCCCAGAATCGGAGTTCGTGCCGGCCATACGGGTCAGGTCCCCACCGTGCCTGCGTGGCAGGCACGGTGGGTTGGGGCGGTGCAGCAACCCCAACCGTCAACGTTGAGGTCGGTGCCTCGCCTGGACCGTACTGGTCGAAGTCGGTAGACCCACACTGAGGGCAGGTGGCGTTCGTAACGAATCTGTCTTGCTGAGATTGCAGGGCTGCCGCTTGCATCGAGTGGCGCTCACGCTGTCGGCCCAGTGCAAACTTTCTCGCCTTCTGCATACTTGCGCGCTGTCTTGCGCTAGGTCCCTTGTCTTTGGCATACACCTCGAGCAACAGCCACTGATCGCCACATCGCTTGCACACTCGGGTGTAGTCGGTCATCCCGCCATTCTTCATTTCCATCTCGGAAGGTCCTTTCGTCCGCTCAGCGACTTTGGCAATGTGGCAACTAGTGGCGTCCGTCGACACCTTCCGGTCATCATCATCATTACCTACCTAGTCCTCGCGGGCGGGGTCCGGGCCGCTTGGGGCCGATTACCGTCCCCCACGTTGCCTCCTAAGTCGATGGAATAGTGCGGGTGGGGTGCCCGAGGGGGTGACTTTCGGCCCTAGCGGGAGTTTCCTGGCTAGCTCAGGGCATGACCACGTTTGCCCGGCTCAGTGATGGTGCTCGGGCTGGACGGCTGTAGTACCTAACTCAGCGCTTCGGTGCGTATTCGTCGAGGCCGAAGAGGTCGTAGAGACGCTGTTGGATGGGGTCGATCTCGATGAGCATCCGCCGAGCTGTGCGCCTGTGGGTGCCGAAAATGTCATCCGGGTGCCCTAATCAAGGCTTTCGCCATACGGCTGTGAAGCACGAAACTGGGCTATGGCCCTGTCGTTTCTCCACTTCGCCGTTGTTGGAATCCTCCAGTCGCTGGCGTGATCAGCTTGATGAACCGATTCGAGGAATACGCCACCTCCTCAGCTGCGGGAGGTGAGGAGGTGCGGTTGTGTCCTCAGCCCAAGTCGCCGAGGACGTCAACCGCCGGACACGGCTCCCCCCGTTCTCTGCTATTGAAGCTGAGGACCGGATCTGATGGTCTCCTGCCGTCTCTACACGGAGCGTCGCACTGAAGTGCTCGCGAAATCACGCAATCGTGCCGGATCGCAAGACTTGCGTGTCCCACCTACCCGGCAATCAGTCATGTCAACAGGTCGAGCTCAGTGGCCCTGCAAACGGCCACTGAGCCACCAGCGACGTGGCATTGTGGCCTGATGACGTACGACCAATTCATCTCCGATGTCGTGCAGGCGGTCGAAGCGATCGGCGCGGGGATCATGATTGTCGGTGGTTTGTGGGCCCTGATCGACTACGCGGTCTCGTTCATGCGGTCAGGCACGCGACATCACGCCTACCGACAGCTCCGGCAGCGGCTGGGCCAGGCGATTCTCCTCGGCCTAGAGGTCCTCATTGTCGGTGACATTGTGCGAACCATCATCGTCGATACGACCTTCGAGAGCGTGGCAGTCCTAGGGATGATCGTGATCATCCGAATCGTGCTCAGTTTCTCGCTGGAAGTGGAGATCGACGGGGTCTGGCCGTGGAACATTTGGCGACTTCAGAGGCCGACAGGCAACGAGGAGCCTCCCAGCTCTGTGCCCCACTGAACCGGCGATCCACCAGTCACCCGGACCCCCACCCGATATCGGCACCTTGCGGGCGGGTGGAGTCCCTTCCGGCGGGGCCGGATTTCTAGGAAACGGTCGGCTGCACCGGCTTCGGAACTGGCCGATAGGGCCGCCGCACAGGCAACAAGAAGTGGCGTCCTGGTCCAACGTGGGTAAATGTCGGGAGGCGTTCGACAACGTGCCGGTCCTGCTGGTCCGAGGCCGCGCCAGCGATCTGGTGAGCGCCGAGAAGGCTGCTGCGTTCTGTGCCCGGTTCCCGACTGTCGAGTTCATCGACGTGTCCGGTGCCGGACACATGGTCGCCGGAGACAGGACCGACGCGTTCACCGCGTCCGTAGCCAGCTTCCTGCAGCGCCACACAGTCCGCACCACGATCTGACGGACACGGCACAGCCAGCCTCGAGCGTCCCTCGTCCGATTGGTCTGGCCCTCAGGTGGAAACTGTCCCTCGGAGAGTTCACGATCGGCTGGATCTGGTGACGATTCGCCCATCGATGGCCACCGTACATCGGGCTCCCTTACGATGAGCACCATCCACCGCTATCGAGCCATGGGCAATCCTCCGCCGCCATCCCCACGGTCCGGAGGTTGCTCAGCGTTCAGTAGACCCATGTCTCGCGCGGGGTGTCTGAATCTGGCCCGGGGCTAAGAATCCCCAGTTCACAGAGCTAGCAGGCGGATTCTGCTCACGGCGTACTGAAGCAGCCTCCGGCCGGTCAGGCGGTTGCCCCAGGGGTGATCGTGATAGTAGGCGGGCCCGGAGGTGAGCCCGAGATACTTCGACGCGCAACCGAGGGCGTTGAGCGGCACCCCGAGAATCGGTAAGCACTGCATCGATTGTGCGGCGAGCGATGCCGGTGTGCACCCGGTTGGAGGTCTGATAGCAGGGACGGGCGATCAGCCCGGAGGACAAGGCCCAGCCACGGGCTTGAGCCCACGTCGGACCGTCAATCGCATGCTCACATCGGGGCAGGTCTGTTGGATGCGGGGGGGGACCTCTGCGAAGACTTTCGATGAGGTGGCTGCTTGACCACGGTAGGACTGTGCAGGCGGGCGAAGAGATCGGGTGACCACGGGTCGTCTTCAGGCCCAAGTGTCCGACTCAGAGGTCCGTGACGAGGCGAATGATGCGATCCCGGAGTTGGGTGGGGATCAGAGGCTGGGTTGCAGCGATGATCTGAGCATCGTGGCCGACGAGGTACCGGGCTCGGGGCGAACGGGTGGTGAGCGCCTTGCCGACGGCCTTGGCCACACCTTCGGGCTCACCCATGAACTGGGAGAACGCTTTGAACAGGGCACGCACCCGTTGGTAGCCGGCGTCGTACTCCGATCCTGAGCGACGAAGCATGTCGTCCTCGAACGCCCCCCAGATCCCCGTCTGAATGCCGCCGGGCTCGATGATCACCACCCGAATTCCATCGCGGGCAACTTCGAGCCGCAATGCGTCGGAGGCGGCCTCGAGTGAGTGCTTGCAGGCCTGGTACCACCCGCTGAATGGTGTCGTGGTCAGTCCGTAGATGGAGGAGATGTTCACAATGCGCCCCTGGCCTTCGTCCCGCATGTGGGGCAGGGCCAACCGGGCAAGCCGCATGGGCGCGATCACCATCGTCTCCAGTTGACGGCGCGCCTCGCTATCGGTGACGTCCTCCATGGCACCAACCCCCGGATAGCCGGCGCAGTTGACCACCGCCCATGGGTGCAGCTCCCCTATGACAGTGGCGCACCGTCGTGCAGCCGTGACATCCAAGAGTACGGTCTCGACCGAGACTCCGGCGTTGGAAGCAGCCCTCCTCACCTTGGCTGCCTTGGCGTCCGAGCGGACCGAGCCCACCGAGTGAAAGCCGAGCTCGGCCAGATGCAGGACGGTGGCCAAACCGATACCGGAGTTAGCTCCCGTGATCAACACGGTGTGCTCGCTCCGGCTGGTCATGGGCGGTCATCCTCACTCGACCCGGCATCAGGGTTGGCCCAGTCGTGAGAGACCGCGGCGCGTGCCGACAGAGTCCCCCCAAGTGAATGCCAACCGGTTCCACTGTCCGGAACCGTCCGGGACCTCGGCATCGCCCTTCGGCCCCGGATGCCAGTTTCTACTGTGCGACCTGAGTACAGCCCCCCGCCGTACGGCTTTCGTGGTGGGTCGGACAGGTGGCTTAGGCACCCCACGTCAGAGTGCTGCGATGCTGGGCGTGGTCACAGCACGATCGTCGCGTAGCCATTCATCGCACCGTTGCCTGCCCCGATCCACAAGCAGGCGATGAGATCTCCCTCATGGACCCGGCCGGCCCGGCGGTCCTCGTCGAGCAGGATCAGCGTGCTGGAGGCCGAGGTGTTCCCGTAGTGGTCGACACCGATCGGGACCCGCTCGGGCGGAAGGCCCAGCATCTCTGCGGCCTGGCGGACCACCACGCCGTTCGCTTGGTGCAGGTACCAACGAGCGACCGAGTCGATGTCGAAGTCCGTCCCCGTTGTCGGCTTGACCTTGGTGGGCCAGTCCTCTTGGAGCATCTCGAAGTTCCGCATCATGAGTGGGACGAAGACTTCGGCGACTTTGACTCCATCCATCAAGAAGACGTTGTCGGCGATATTGGCCTCAGAGGTGTGATTGAGGCAGCCGCCCGCGGGATAGGTCACCAGGGTGACATCGGGATCGGTTTCGTAGCGCACCGAGAGGAGCCCTTTCGGAGCACTGCCGGGCTCGCGTGGGGCCGAGTGGAAGACGACGGCACCTGCGCCGTCGGCGAACATCAGAGGTGCCAGCCAGCCCATGCCGCTCGGATGCTTGTAGTAGTAGTCATGGACGTCGGGACCGAAGTAGCCCGACGGGCAGTTGCTCGCTACCACCACTGCAGTGGAGGGGACCGAAGTCATTAGCGACGCGGCGGCGGTGCGGAACGCCGGGGCCAGACCCGCACAGCCCAGATTGTGGTGGACAAGGTCGACATCGCGGCGCAATCCGAGCTCGTTCATCAAGTAGCGAAAGTGATCTTGGCAAGTGACCGTGTCCGGAGTCGAGCTGACATGTACAAACAGGTCGACGTCACTGGCGTCGACTCCAGCGTCTTCCAGAGCTGACGACGTCGCACGTAGCGCCAGGTCACCGTCGTAGATGCCGCCGTCAGCCCGACTGCGCTTCCGTCGACCGCCGAACTCGTAGTCCAGCCGCCGCTCATGAATTGCCAGGTGGTTCACGACCCACTCCGGCTCGAGCAATCTGCCATCGGGCCGGGCCGGATGGAGGTACTTGAGGATCTCCTCGTTGGAGACTCGATGCTCAGGCAGAAATGACCCGACCCCGGTCACTGACACTTGAGGCATGGGCGTGAGACTCATCGAAGCGCTCATTGATCCACCTTCCTACTTGCTGGCCAACCGTCCCCCCTGCCAATGACTACTCATTTCCATCCAAGTACGAACCAAGCTCACTGTGAAGGGGCGAAGGTCCCTAACCTCCCCCACAATTTGCACCGTCGTCCTGGCTGCGGGAACGGAAGGCCACGCCCGGACCAGAGCGAGCGCAGCGTGTGGGTGCGGGTGCGGGTGCGGGTGCGGAGAACCTCATCCAGGCCCTTGACCTGGGGATTTCACCACGGCGAAGGTGACCGAGGAAGCGGCGACCTGGTGCACGGCTATCTGCCTGTGACGTGACGCGTTCGGGAACGTCGAGCTACATGAGAACTTCTGAGGCGAATCCGGTTTGCTGGCCACGCAAACTCGTTCCTCACTACGTGCCCGTGATCCCTCCACCCCGCTTAGATCCGAAGTGCCACCAATCCTCGACATTGAACACTGGCTCTGCGCATTGGCGATCCAGTTCCATGTCCCCAGCTACAGCAGTTGGGATCCAGCGGATACGCGATGACATCAGCAGGCCAGCTGAGCAGGTCGGTCGGTGTTCTCAGCCTGCATAGCTGAGACGCCTGGTCGCAGCATTTCCG
>Ga0209385_1001243_pt1 | contig 10806 bp, 15 predicted proteins | sample NGEPerB_FD_184506 | JGI IMG/M metagenome (GOLD analysis project Ga0209385, IMG submission 184506) | Arctic peat soil microbial communities from the Barrow Environmental Observatory site, Barrow, Alaska, USA - NGEE PermafrostAB12-B... | ecosystem: Environmental > Terrestrial > Soil > Wetlands >... | reverse complement strand
CCACTCGAGCGCCTCCTCGCGTGAGGGCACGTCGACGACCGCGAACCCGCCGAGGACCTCCTTGGTCTCCGGGTACGGGCCGTCGGTGACCGTCCCGTCGGTGGCCACGACGCTCGCCCTCTGGCTTTCCAGTCCGCCGCCGAAAACCCATACGCCGGCGTCCTTGGCCTCTTGGACCACCTCGTGCCCCGCCTTGGCCACGTCGGGCATCTCCTCCTCGGGGAAGGTCATCGCGCCATCATCGAACGAGATCAGGTACCGCGTCATCCCATGACTCCCTTGTCCCGGCGGCCACCTCCGACCGCCGCTCACCTCTTCTACGAACGCCTCGCTCCGGATCCGACACTCTGCAACAAGAAATTCTCACGAGACCTCGGCCGCCACAACGCCCTCCTATGCCGCGCCCGGGAAGTCAGACGGCGGCTTTGAGCGGCTCGATCCTTTCGAGGACGTTGCCGAGGTGATCCTTCTCGACTTCGAGGTCGAAGCGGGTCTGGAGGTTGAGCCAGAAGCGGTCGGTGGTGCCGAAGTAGCGCGCCAGCCGGAGTGCGGTGTCGGCCGTGACCCGGCGCTTGCCGTGGACGATCTCGTTGATCCGACGCGGTGGCACGCCGATGGCGACGGCGAGCCGGTTCTGGCTGACCTGCAGCGGCTCCAGGAACTCCTCCATCAGGATCTCGCCCGGGTGGATTGGTGTGATGGTCGTCATGAGTGGCACCTCCTCAGTGATAGTCCACGATCTCGACGTCGGCGGGTCCGGCGTCGGTCCAGATGAAGCAGACCCGCCATTGCTGGTTGATCCGGATGCTGTGCTGTCCTGCCCGATCCCCGCGGAGTGCTTCCAGGCGGTTGCCCGGAGGCACCCGAAGGTCGTCGAGCGTTTCTGCGGCGTCCAGCATCACCAGCTTGCGCAGGGCTGCTCGTTCGATGCGTGGGTCGATGCTCTTGACTCGTTGCCGTGACCAGAGCCGTTCGGTTGCCGGGTCCCCGAAGGATCTGATCACTCACCCAATATAACGCACCGCGTCATACTCGCTCATGTCGCGCGGCGAGCGAGGCGCGAAGGCGCGCTGATCGGGCTCATGGATTGGTAGCGTCCAGCCCATGACTGTTTCCGGAGACTTCGAGATGATCATCGAAGCGTTGCGCGTCGTGGCCCGGTACGTGGTGGAGCATGCCCAAGAGGCCCTGCCGGTGTTCGAGGCAGCAGTTCCCGATGATCCTCGCCCCCGCACAGCGATCGAGGCAGCGTGGGAGTTCATCAACGGCGCCAACCGCACCAAGCTCCAGCGCGTCACGTCTGCTGACGCGCATCGAGCCGCCAAGTCCGCACCAACAGAGGCGGCACGACTTGCGGCGCGATCCGCCGGAGATGCCGCCTCTGCCCCCTACCTGCACCCCATCGCCCAGGCTGGCCAGGTTGGGCACATCCTCAGTGCTCGAGCGGTCTCGACAGCGCGCGACACCTGAACTGATCGAGATTCTTCGCCGCTACCCACCCGCGGCAACCGCCAACAACCGCACCGCGCAGCTCATGAGCCGCCTGGACCGTTCCCTACGCGAGCCGACTGTACCGCACCGCTGAAGATCCGCATCCGCCGCAGATCGCTACGCTCATCAGGCGGCCGAGCAGCCGGTAAGGCGAGACACGGGTCGTCCCGCGAGGGCTCCAAAAAGGCTGGAAGCAGACCCCGGTCTTGCGCCGCAGAACATCCGGAACTGAGTTCCTAAGGAAAATCAAGCTGCTCGAGGGCTCGTAGGCTTGGTTGTGGCAGGTCGGGATGTTGGAGCGCTTGGCGACTCCTGAGGCTCCCGGCCTGCCTTGTGGTTGGTGGCGCGCTTGTACTGCTTCTTGGGGTTCTTGTTGACTTGGTACTGCTCTTGGACGATCCGCTTGCCCTCGTCCTGGGTGAGCGGTGTGCCGTTCAGATCACGGATCTGGTAGGGCTCATTGTTCCGCCAGGAGGTCGCGATGCGGGTGAGCAGCGTGGTGGCGATGTGGCAGACCGCGGTGCCGTGGTGGCGCTCGGAGTCCATCAGCCGTTTGTACTTGGCGGCCAACTGGGGGTCGAGCTTGCGGGCCTGTTCGGCGGCCATCCACATGGCTTCGCGCAGGAGCGGGTCGCCGGCCTTGGTCAGCCCGCCAACGTGCTCGGCCTTGCCGGACTGGTTGACCTTGGGGACGAGCCCGGAGTAGGAACGCACCGCCGCCAGGCTGGTGAACCGGTGCGGATCGCCCAACCGGCCGGCGATGATGCCAGCGATCACCGGCCCGACGCCAGGGGCGGAGCGGATGATGCCGGCCGGGTCGGCCTCGGCATACAGGTTCGCGATCCGCTCGTCGAGGTCGGCCAGCTGGGCGTGGAGCATCATGGCCTGTTCGGCTTCGACGGCGATGTCGGCGGCCAGCTCGGCGAAGTCCATGCCGTCGGTGTCCCACAACTGCAGGGACTCTTTGGCGGCGGCGATCAGTTCGGCGGCTTTGCCTTCGCGCCAGTGGCCGTGGGAATAGCGCTGCAGGAACCGGGCCAAACGTGCTTGTCCGAGCCGGATCACCGTGGCCGGGTCGGCGTAGTGGGCCAGGAACTGCAAGGTGGCTTTGCCGTAGTCGGTGCCCAACGCGTCATACCAGGCCGGACCCAGCAGCTCGAGTTGGGCATCGAGGCGGTGGAAGATCGCCGAGCGTCGTTTCGCGATCGAGGAGCGTTGCTTCACCACCCGGCGCAGCGGGTCGGCCGGCCCGTCGCCGACATGCTCACGCAAACCCTCAGGGTGCAGCAGTGGCAGTCGGGCCAGGATCGCCGAGTCGAGCCGGTCGTTCTTGGTGTGCTTGGCGTAGTAGGCCCGCAGGTCCGCCGACTGGGTCGTGGGCACCAGCACCACCTTCGCGCCGCGACGGCGGAACCAGGCCGCCACCGGGATCCACGCGTTCCTGGTGGGTTCCATCACGACCGTCAACTCGGCCGGGACACAGTCGACATCGCGCCACAGTTTCTCCAGGTCGGCGGGCCGGGTGAAAAAGCTTCGGCCCCGCCACACCAAGGCGCCGTCCGGGCCAGCCAATGACGCCACGTGCGCCGCCCGGCAGGCCAGATCAATCCCCAACGTCATCCCCACACCAAGCTCCTTGCCTCGATCCGAAGGTGGTCGTGTCGCCTCGAATCGGAACCGGCTCGGCCCAGACATTCTCTAAGTAGGAGTCCCCGCAGGGCTCCAAGTTCCCGAACAGGGACACCGCTCATCATCGAAGCGCCCCGCTGGCAGCCGCTCAGAAGCAAGGGATCACACCGTGTCTCAGCCGCAAGATGAGACCACCAGCAGGGCACTTCTAACCTAAATGCCGCTCTGTTCGCACGGGCGGCCTCCCGCATGGCCAAATCGGGTGGGTCTTCCGGAACGCCGCGTCAGTGCGACTCAGGGGAGTGATGGGTCCGCCACGGCCTGCTGGGAACAGCCTCGCGAGCTATCCCACACGGAGGTTGTCGCCAGCACGCGACATCTGCAAGTACTGCCCTCGCTTCTGCGAATCCGATCGCTATCTAGCGTTGCTATCTACTGGTACTCAGTGATACTGTCTACTGGTAGTCAGCAACACAGGGTAGAGCCGGGGGGGTCGGTCATGGCCAATCAAATGACGGAGTTACTCAAGGGCACACTCGAGGGGATCGTGCTCGCGATCCTGGCCGTACGTCCTGCGTACGGCTATGAGATAACGGCGCGTCTGAGGGAGCAGGGCTTCGCCGACCTCGTCGAAGGCACCGTCTACGCCCTGCTGATCCGCATCGAGCAGAGGGGCTTCGTGGATGTGGAGAGGGTCCCCTCCGAGAAGGGACCGCCACGGAAGGTGTATTCGATCAACGCGCAAGGGCGCGAACAGCTTGACGAGTTCTGGAGGGCGTGGAGCTTCCTCGCAGAACGTATCGAACAGCTCCACGAAAGAGGCAAGTGAAATGGCAGCGAAGTGGATCGAGCTGGTCACCGGATCGCTCGAACAAAAGAAGGAATACAAGCAGTACAGGGTCCGCGTCGATGCCCTGCCCGAGCCGTACGTCACCGTCGCGAAGGCGCTGCACCGGTACTTCATGTACAACCCGGGCGTCCCGGATGGTGACGCCGCCCTCAAGATGATGGGCGACTTCACCGAGCTCTGGGAGCGCGCTGCCGCCGACGGAACACCCGTACGCGACATCGTCGGAGAAGACCCGGTCGAGTTCGCCGACACGTTCGTCCTGGCCTACGCCGGTAGGCGGTGGATCGACAAGGAACGCGCCCGCCTGACCAAGACCATCGAGGACGCGGAGCGAGGAGGACAGAAATGACCACGGATGCAGCTATCCGGGTGAAGGGTCTGCAGAAGTCCTATAAGGACCTGCACGTGCTGCGCGGCGTGGACTTCGACGTGGCGACCGGCAGCATCTTCGCCCTGCTCGGCTCCAACGGGGCAGGCAAGACCACGGTCGTGAAGATCCTGTCGACGCTGCTCAAGGCGGACGCGGGGACGGCCAGCGTCAACGGCTTCGACGCCGCCACGCAGGCCGCGGACGTACGACAGTCCACCAGCCTCACCGGACAGTTCGCGGCCGTCGACGAGATCCTGACCGGGCGCGAGAACCTCGTCCTGGTCGCTCAGCTTCGCCACCTCAAGAATCCCGGCACGATCGCGGATGATCTCCTCAAGCGCTTCGCGCTCACTGACGCGGCCACGCGGAGGGTGTCGACGTACTCGGGTGGCATGCGCCGCCGCCTGGACATCGCGATGAGCCTCATCGGCAACCCGCCGGTGATCTTCTTCGACGAGCCGACGACCGGGCTCGACCCGTAGGGTCGCCTCGAGGTGTGGCAGGCCGTCAAGGACCTCGCCGAGGGAGGTACGACGGTCCTGCTCACGACCCAGTACCTCGACGAGGCCGAACAGCTGGCCGACCAGATCGCGATCCTCCACGGCGGTCGGATCATCGTGAACGGCACCCTAACCGACCCTAACCGAGCTCAAAGCCCTGCTTCCACCCGCCAAGGTCGAGTACGTCGAGAAGCAGGCGACCCTCGAGGACGTCTTCCTCACGATCGTCGGTGACAACGGCACGGACGACAGCGCCGGCACGGATGAGTAAGGAGCAACGATGACCACGCATTTCTTCGGCGACACCGCCGTTCTCACGGGACGATCGCTGCGCCACATCACGCGCAGCCTCGACACGATCATCACGACCGCGGTCACGCCCATCGCGATGATGCTGCTGTTCGTCTACGTGTTGGGCGGCGCGATCAACGCGGGATCGGATTCGTACGTGACCTACCTGCTGCCCGGCATCCTGCTGATCACGATCGCCTCCGGCATTGCCTACACCGCGTATCGGCTCTTCCTTGACCTGCAGAGCGGCATCTTCGAACGATTCCACTCGATGCCGATCGCACGGTCTTCGGTGCTGTGGGCGCACGTCCTGACCTCGCTGGTCGCCAATCTAATCTCGCTGCTCGTCGTCGGGCTGGTAGCCCTACTCATGGGCTTCCGCTCAGGGGCCAGCGTCCTGGCGTGGCTCGCGGTCGCCGGCATCTTGATCCTGTTCACCCTCGCGCTGACGTGGCTCGCTGTGATCGTGGGCCTATCCGCGAAGACCGTGGACGGTGCGAGCGCGTTCTCCTACCCGCTGATCTTCCTGCCGTTCATCAGCTCTGCCTTCGTACCCACCGCCACCATGCCCGGCCCGGTGCGCTGGTTCGCCGAGAACCAGCCGGTGACCTCGATAGTCAACGCGATCCGCAACCTGTTGGCTCAACAGCCTGTCGGCTCGGAAATCTGGATCGCCCTTGCCTGGTGTGTCGGCATCCTCATCGTCGCCTACGTCCTCGCCATGGTCACCTACCGCCACAAGATCAGCTAGCCACACCACAGGATGAAACGGAGTCGGCCGCACTCAAGGGTGCGGCCCCCTGGGCAGATCGTGACGCGATCTGTGCCAGGCAAGCCCTGGCGCATCAGCGCCAAAGACTGGGACAGCCGGTTCGCGCGATTCTGCGGCCACCAGTCAAGTCTGCCCATCCTTCGACGACACCGTGTCCCACAACCAAGATCGGCATGACACAAGAAGCGTCCACCACCGGGACCCCAGGACACCACCGACCGGCCTCGCCACGTCGGAAGCGCGCGCTTCTGCCGCGAGGTGCCCGTTCGATCATGCGAGAGTCGGATGGGCATCCCTGCGCCAGGCTCACGCGACAATGTACATTTCCGCTGTTTCAGCAGCTATCATGGGTGCATGAGTGAAATGACTGTGAGCGATGCACGTGCTCGCCTGGCAGATGTGGTGGACGCGGCCCGGGTCGGCCATGACCCGGTCTATCTGACCCGTCGCGGGCAGCGGGTGGCCGCGGTCATCGACGCCGAGGACCTGGGCCGGCTGATCGCGGCCGCCGAGGACCTTGCCGACATCGAGGCTGCCCGCGCCGCACGGCAGGAGATCGCCGAGGGTGAGGCGGTGATCCCCTGGGCGCAGGTCAAGGCAGATCTCGGACTGGCGTGACCTACCGCATCGAGGTTGCCCCGGCAGCGGTTCGGCAGCTGCGCAAGCTGGACCGGGCCGCGCAGCGTCGAGTGCAGGCTGCGATCGAGTTGCTAGCGACCGAAACCCGCCCGAGCGGCGCTAAGAAGTTGGTGGGCGGAGACGGTGAGTGGCGCGTCCGCACCGGTGACTACCGAGTCGTGTACGAGATCCACGACAACGTGCTGCTCATCCTCGTAGTCGCTGTCGGCCACCGCCGCGAGATCTACGATCGCCGATAACCAACACCCTGAACTGCCGCGCTGCGTTTGCGCGGCCAGTTCGACGGTGTCTTGGCTCGGGCTGGGGAGGGGCTTGACATCCGATGATCAAGCGCCACAATTGTGGTCATGAGTGTTGCGCCGCTGCGTGAGGTCCGTGACCACTTCAGTGAGGTGGTCGATCGCGTAGAGCATCACCACGAGCGCGTGACCGTCACCCGAAATGGTCGCCCCGTCGCGGTGCTGATCAGCCCGGCCGACCTGGCCGAGCTTGAGGAGACCCTCGACGTGCTCTCCGATCCCCAGGCGCTTGCCGACATCCGCGAGGCCGACCTGGCCTACGCGGCCGGCGACGTCTTCCGCGGCGCCGACGCGGTGCGCAACCTTCGCCGGTGAGTGATGACGAGGGCTACGAGTTGGTCCTCACCCCGCCCGCTGTCCGCGCCATCCAGACCGCACTTCCAGAAGCAGTCGCCGCCGCCGTGATCGAGTTCATGACTGGACCCCTGGTAAGCAACCCCCGCCGGGTCGGCAAGATGCTGCGTCGAGAACTTCAGGGCATCTGGTCCGCGAGGCGCGGAACCTACCGGGTGCTCTACCGCATCAATGACGACCCCAAGGAAGTCGTCATCCTCCGCATCGAGCACCGCCGAGACATCTACCACTGACATCCTGCTAGACGTCGTCGCCGATCTGACGAGCCAAGCTCAGTATCTGGTCCGCGACAAGCCTCCACCTGGAGTCTCGTCCCCGCGGCGACGACACCATGGGCCCTACCCACCACAGGCACTCGAGCATTGCTACCGGGTCGCGCGCAACTAGTGTCGTGCGCCGGTATTTCTTTGGTTAAGTGGTAGAATGGGGTATGCCGAGAACGGGACGCCCGAAGCCTGAGTTGACATTGGGTGATGAGGAGCGCGAGCAGTTGCTGCGCTGGTCCCGGCGGGCGAAGTCCTCGCAGGCATTGGCGTTGCGGTCTCGGATCGTGCTGGGTTGCGGCGATGGCTTGGACAACAAGACGGTGGCTGAGCGGATGGGATGCTCGACGAATACCGTCAGCAAGTGGCGCGCCCGGTTCCTCACGGATCGAGTGGATGGTCTGGTCGACGAGCCGCGTCCCGGGCGGCCGCCGAGGATCACTGCGGCCCAAGTCGAAGACATTGTGGTCGCGACGTTGGAGTCGACGCCGAAGAACGCCACGCACTGGTCGCGGGCGAAGATGGCCCAGCGCTGCGGGCTGTCGAAGTCCACGGTCGGACGGATCTGGCGGGCGTTCGAGCTGAAACCGCACCGGGAGGACGGGTTCAAACTCTCCAATGACCCGCAGTTCGTTGAGAAGGTCTACGGCATCGTCGGGCTGTACCTGGACCCGCCCGAAGCCGCCGTTGTCTACTGTGTGGACGAGAAGTCGCAGGTGCAAGCCCTGGCCCGGTCGCAGCCGGCGTTTCCGATGATGCCGGGTATGCCCGAGAAACGCACCCATGACTATGTCCGCCACGCTACGACCAGCTTGTTCGCGGCGTTCAATACCGCCGATGGCACCGTCATCTCCAGCATCCACCGCCGGCACCGGGCGATCGAGTTCAAGAAGTTCCTGGTCAAGATCGACGCCGACGTCCCCGACGAACTCGAGGTCCACCTGGTCTGCGACAACTACAGCACCCACAAGAGCCCCAGCATCCTCACATGGCTCGAAGCACATCCCCGGTTCCACATGCACTTCACCCCGACCTACTCGTCCTGGATCAACCAGGTCGAGCGCTTCTTCGCCTACGTCACCGCCGACCTGCTGCAACGCTCAGACCACCGCAGCGTCCAAGCACTCGAACGAGACATCCGCAACTGGGTCAAAGGATGGAACGAGAACCCGAAGCCCTTCATCTGGACCAAACCCGCAGAACAAATCCTCGAATCCCTCAAACGACTTCTACAACGAACTACCGACGCAGGACACTAGTCGATGGCCGCGTCGCGCCTCACGGGTCGCGGGCTCCGTAGGGTTTCGGCGGCCTCCTGTTCGATAACGCAGGCACTCTCAGGGCGAAGTGACGTCACCAAATCGGTCTCCCGACGCTGGCGTGCAGCACGGCTCTTGCACCGCGAACTGCAGTACCGACGAGGTTGGCCTGGGCCATCCAGCGGCACCACTGGGCCGTGGCACACCGGGCAGGTCTGGGCCGTCTTGGCCCCTCTGCTGGCCCTCCTGGATGCACGCCCGAGTATCACGTTACCCCGTGAGATGCAAAAGGTGTCGGCAACGCTCGAAAATTGAACACTTTCGACGGTGAAAAGTGAACACTCGACGACGATCGGAGAGTGATCACTTTGGAGGACTGGGCACTGATCAGGAGGTCGGCCGCGGAGCGTGTGCCGAACGCGCGTATCGCTGAGCGGCTGGGGATCTCGCGGACCACGGTGGTGAAGGCGTTGGCCTCGGACGCGCCGCCGAGGTATGTCCGCAGGCCGTCCGGAACCTCGTTCGCGCTGTTCGAGGCGCGGGTGCGAGCGTTGCTGGCTGAGCATCCGGACATGCCGGCGACGGTGATCGCGGAGCGGGTGGGCTGGACGGGGTCGATGACCTGGTTCCGGGAGAACGTGGCCCGGTTACGGCCGCAGCATCGGCCGGTTGATCCTGCTGATCGGCTGAGCTGGGCGGCTGGGGACGCGGCTCAGTGTGACTTGTGGTTCCCGCCGAAGAAGATCCCGCTGGAGGACGGCACGACCGCGTTGTTGCCGGTGCTGGTGATCACCGCCGCTTACTCCAGATTCGTGCTGGGTCGGATGATCCCGACGAAGGCGACCGAGGACCTGTTGTTGGGCATGTGGCAGCTGCTGCAACTCCTTGGGCGGGTGCCCAGGCGGTTGATTTGGGACAACGAGCGTGGCATCGGCCGCGGCCCGCACCGCTCCGAGGGGGTGCCTGCGTTCATGGGAACGTTGGCCACCCGGTTGGTGCTGCTTCGTCCGCGGGATCCGGAGTCCAAGGGGATCGTGGAACGTCGCAACGGCTGGTTCGAGACCTCGTTCATGCCGGGCCGCAGCTTCGCTTCCCCGCTCGACTTCAACGATCAGTTCACCGAGTGGCTGGCAACCGCGAATCAGCGGGTCGTGCGCACCACCAAGGCCAAGCCGACCGACCGGTTGGAGGCTGATCGGGCCGCGATGCTGCCATTGCCACCGGTGCCGCCGCTGCTGGGTTGGCGCAACCAGGTCCGGCTGGGCCGGGACTACTACGTGCGGATCGCCGGCAACGACTACTCCGTCGACCCGACCGGGATCGGCCGGATGGTCGACGCCGGTGCCGACCTGGACCGGGTCCAGGTCCGCCTGGATGGCCGGCTGGTCGCTGATCATCCCCGGGTGTGGGCCCGTGGCCTGACCATCACCGACACCATCCACGTCGCGACCGCGGCCCGGCTTCGCCAAGAGTTCCAGCCGCCCGGCTCGCTGACCAGGCCCGTGACGCCGGATGGTCCTTCGAGGACTACCTGGCCGCCGTCCTCGAACGCGAAGTCTCGGCCCGTAACGCCTCCGGCGCCGAGCTGCGGATCCGAGCGGCCGGGTTCGGGACACGCAAGACTCTGGAGGACTTCGACTTCGACGCCCAACCCGGCGCCCGGAACCAGGTCGCCCCGCTCGCCTCCGGCGGGTTCCTGACCGAGGCCCGCAACGTCGTGTTGCTCGGACCGCCGGGCACCGGGAAGACCCACCTCGCAGTCGGCCTCGGTATCACCGCATGCCGCCACGGCCAGCGGGTCCTGTTCGCCACCGCGACCGACTGGGTCACCCGCCTGTCCGACGCCCACCGGGCCGGAAGGCTGGCCGGCGAACTGGCCAAGCTACGCCGCTACGGCCTGATCATCATCGACGAAGTCGGCTACCTACCCTTCGAACAAGACGCCGCCAACCTGTTCTTCCAACTGGTGTCGTCCCGCTACGAACACGCCTCCCTAGTCCTGACCAGCAACCTGCCCTTCAGCGGCTGGGGCGGCGTGTTCGGAGACCAAGTCGTGGCCGCCGCAATGATCGACCGCATCGTCCACCAC
>Ga0209385_1001242_pt1 | contig 10812 bp, 8 predicted proteins | sample NGEPerB_FD_184506 | JGI IMG/M metagenome (GOLD analysis project Ga0209385, IMG submission 184506) | Arctic peat soil microbial communities from the Barrow Environmental Observatory site, Barrow, Alaska, USA - NGEE PermafrostAB12-B... | ecosystem: Environmental > Terrestrial > Soil > Wetlands >... | reverse complement strand
CGCGAGGACGTAACCAGTCCACCGCGGCGCCTGGCGGCGGCGTACGGCCTCCTCGCCATCCTGTTGCTCTACACTCACTACCTGGCCTCGATCCTGCTGGGCTCCCAGGTTCTGGCGGTTCTCCTGGTCTTCTCGGTTCGCCGGCGTTGGCGCGACGCGGCCTATTTGCTTGCAGCCGCCGCTGCGGCGTTTGCTTCGTTCGTTCCATGGGCGATCTTCGTCCTTCGCTTCCGGCCCAGCCTCTCCAGCGTTGTTACGCAGGTCGGCTGGATACCGAAACCGCACGTGTTCGACGTTTTTGCATACCTCAACCACGAGTTCTTCATCGGGTTCGCACGTGCGCCAGGGACCGCCGCGTACTGGTTCCCGGTGGTGACGGGCGGCCTCCTCGCGGTGGCTCTCGTGGCAGCGCTCTCGACGGCGCCTGCTCCTGCTGGCTCGCCGGTTCGCCACCCAAACGAGGGGCTCACCCTCATGCTCTGGCTCACCCTCGGTCCGGCGCTCATAGCCGCGGTGATCAGCTCCCTCTGGCAGCCCGTGTATTTCCCTCCCCGCTTCAGCTTGTTCTGTCTGGCCCCGGGCGTTGTGGCGCTCGTCGTGATGCTGGGGAACGTGCGGCCGCCCCTGCGAACGGTCCTAATCGCGGCCATCACCGCTCTCATGGCGACAGGCGCGGCATGGCAAGCAGCTGCGCCCACCAAGGACGGGTTGCGAGAGATGACAAGGCTGGCAGCCCGCTTCGGCGAGCCTGCCTTTGCCTTGCTCCTCCCATCTCCCAACTCGATCTTGGTGCACTACTACCTGCCGCACGCTGGCTTGCAGATCTCCAGGGAGGAGTTTGGCCCACGCCTGCGGCCTGAGACGCCGACACTCGTCTGGGTTTGTTTGAAGGACGGCCAGTTGCCGCCGCAGGATTCCCGCGAGGGCAAGCTGGTCGCCTGGCTTGCCACAACTGGGCCGTATCGGCGCCTGGGTGGCGCGGATGGCTACGCTGTCTACGAGCTGCACGCCCGAGCGTTGCCACCGGCCCGCTCGAATGAAGCGCTCGAATAGCGACAGATAGGTATCCGTACGCCGTCTGGCATCCGCGCGCAGCACCGTGCTGGGTCGGAGTTGCGTGAATGTAACGTTCGCAGCGTTCGCGCCGTCTCTAGGGACAGAGGCGGTACCCCGATGGCGCCGCCGGGAAAGGGAGACAATCATGAAGACTCGCAAGGTCGTTATGGCAACGCTCGCAACTGTGGCCCTTCTCGTGCCCACGGCGATTTGGGCCGCCGGTCGCTTCGAGCACGGCATGGGGTCCGGCATGGAAGGCGGCCGCTTCGGAATGGGCGGCGGCGAGGTCCTACGCCTCGCGAACAAGCTCGGCCTCAGCAGCAACCAGGTCACACAGATCAAGGGCATCCTCTCTGCAGCGAAGACCGCCAACCAGCCGACCCGCACGCAGCTCAAGGCCAACCAGCAGGCGTTCCAGGCGTCGTACAATCCGGCGCAGTTTGACGCGACCGCGGTCAACGCCTACATCGCCCAGCAGACGCCCCTGATGCAGCAGCTCGTTCTCAGCGGCTTCCAGACGCGAGCGAACGTCCTCGCCGTTCTCACGCCGAGCCAGCTCACGCAGTTCAACCAGTTGCGTGCACAGTTCCAGCAGTGGAGGCAGTCCAACCCCGGCCGGCCCTAGCATCACCGAGCGGCAAGCCAATCACAACCGCCGCGGCGGTCAACCGAGACCGCCGCGGCCGCAACTGCTTGACCAGTTCAACCCGGCGGTTCTTGGCGCGGCCGTCCTCGGCGTCGTTGGACGCCACGGGGACGTACAGCCCGCACCCGCACGCCCTCAGGCGGGCGGAGGCGATGCCGTGGTCGCGGGGTTCTGCTTCGGGTGAGCTACGATACCGGCTGAACATCGATGAGGGGACGATCTTCCGCTCGCAGGGGCGAGGCGGCCAACGGCGCGGGGCGCCGGCGGCTGAGACGGTTCGCCGCCGCCATGGCGTGCGCGGCCGGCGCTCTCATGTTCGTGCCGTGGCCTGAGCCGGCCCCACCGGCCGGTGCCGGCGGGCGACCGTTCATCTGGAACCAGGACCAGCGGTGGCAGGCGCTCGAGGTTGCCTTCCAACGCGCCCGCGAGAGCGGCTGCGCCGGTTCCAGACCCCGCGCGGAGGCGATGCTCGGTCACGCCCGCGGTCTCGTCGCCGGCGCGGCAGCGGGGAGGGTCGGACCTGAGTCCGTCGTCTTTGACGAGATCGAGCGGACCACGTTCGAACTCGGCCCGATCGTTGCCGCGTGCCCGGAGACGATTCCGGAGTACGTCCGCCTCGTCACCAGGATGCGCTCGGCGGTGAAGCGGCAGTCCCGCCACTGGGACATGCGCCTTGCGGCGACACGGACCAGGATGTACCGACTCCTCTACGGCGGCCGGTCTGCGCTGGAGGAAGCCGTCCTGCAAGCTCCGCCCGGCTTCTTCCCGCCTCTCGTCCCCGGCGACGACGAGCCGTCGGTCACCCCGTCGGCCGAAGTGCTGGGGGTGACGGTGCACAGCGGCGACATCCTCGTCTCGCGGGGGGGCGTGCCGACCTCGGCGCTCATCGCGCGCGGCAACGACTTCCCGGGCAACTTCTCGCACGTCGCGCTCGTCCACATCGACGAGCGCTCGCACGAGGCCTCCGTCATCGAAGCCCACATCGAGCGGGGCGTCGCGGTCTCCTCACTCCCCAGCTACCTCAAGGACGTGAAGCTCCGCGTGATGGTGCTGCGACTGCGGTCCGATCTCCCCAAAATGACGGCCGATCCGATGCTGCCACACCGAGCCGCCGTCGCGGCCCTCGCGGAGACAAGGCGCCGCCACATCCCGTACGACTTCGCGATGGACTTCGCCGACCACTCAAAGCTCTTCTGTTCCGAGGTGGTTTCGGCTGCGTACGAGCCGTTCGGGGTCACGTTGTGGATGGGCCTCTCTCGCATCTCCTCCCCCGGGCTTGTCGCGTGGCTGTCAAGGTTCGGCGTGCGCCACTTCGAGACGCAAGAGCCCTCCGATCTGGAGTACGACCCCCAGCTGACCGTGGTCGCGGAGTGGCGCGATTTGCAGACGCTGTATTCGGATCACATCGACAACGCGGTCGTGGACGCGATGCTCGAAGGGGCCGAGCAAGGCGATGCGTTGGGATACCCCTGGCTTCTGCTGCCCCTCGCCCGCGCCGTAAAGGCGTACAGCTCGCTGCTGAACGCTGTCGGGCTGGTCGGTCCGGTCCCCGAGGGACTCTCGGCCGCCGGCGCGTTGCGAAACCGCCAGTTCAGTCGGATGCATGCGGCGATCAAACAGCGTGTGGTGTTGCTTGCCTCGAAGTTCGAGCGGGTGCACGGATACCGTCCGCCGTACTGGGATCTTGTCGACCTCGCGCGGCGGGCGCGCGCGGCGTTCCGGCCCGGCGGCCGTTTTGCGGGCGGGCGGTCTGCTGCTAGGCTGCCGGCAACGGAGCGTGCGTGGACCCTCTGCCCGAATACGAGTCGTACGACGGCCTCGGCCTGGCCGACCTCGTCAGGGGGCGCGAGGTGCGCGCGAGCGAGGTGATCGAGGCGGCGATCGCGCGCATCGAGGCGCGCAACCCCGCCGTCAACGCGGTCATTCACACGATGTTCGAGCAGGCGCGCCGGACGGCCTCCGGTCCCCTCCCCGACGGCCCGTTCTCCGGCGTTCCCTTCCTGCTGAAGGACCTCATGGCGGCGTGCGCAGGCGAGCCCCTCACCTCCTCCTGCCGCCTTCTCGCCGACTACGTCCCCGACCACGACAGCGAGCTCGTCGCCCGCCACCGGCGGGCGGGCCTCGTCATCCTCGGCAAGACCAACACCCCCGAACTCGGAATTCTCGGCGTCACCGAGCCGCTGCTGCACGGGCCCACCCGCAACCCGTGGCACCTCGAGCACACTTCCGGCGGGTCGAGCGGCGGCGCCGCGGCCGCGGTGGCCGCCGGGATGGTCCCGACCGCCCACGGCGGCGACGGCGGCGGCTCGATCCGCATCCCGGCCTCGTGTTGCGGCGTGTTCGGACTCAAACCCAGCCGGGGCCGCAACCCTCTCGGCCCGGACTTCGGCGAGAGCTGGTGCGGGATGGTCCAGGAGCACGGCCTCACGAAGTCGGTGCGCGACTCGGCCGCGCTTCTCGACGCCACCTGCGGCCCCGACCTCGGGGCGCCCTACTTCGCGCCCCCGCCGCCACGGCCCTTCCTCGCCGAGATCGGCGCGGAGCCGGGCCGCTGCCGGATCGCCTTCACGGCCGAATCTCTGGTCGGCGAGCGCACCCACCCCGATTGCCGCGCCGCCGTGGAGGACGCGGCACATCTGTGCGAGGCGCTCGGCCACAGCGTCAGCGAGGCGGCGCCCGAATTTGGGAAGGCCGCCGTGCGCCGCGCCTATCTCGCGGTGGTCGCCGTCAACACGGCGCGGGCGATCGACCTTTGCGGCGAACTCACAGGACGGCGGCCGACCCGTGCCGCCTTCGAGATGGAGACCTGGTTCCTCGGCGCGATCGGCCGCAATATGCCGGCCAGCGAGTACCAGGCCGCCCTCGACCACCTCCACCTCGTCCGGCGCTCGGTGGCGGCTTTCTTCGAGCACTACGACATTCTCCTCACGCCGACCATGGCGTACCCCCCGGTCCGGATCGGAGAGCTCGCCCCGACCGGCGGCCAGCGCCTCGCGATGCATGTGCTCGGGGCGATCCCCTCGCACAGGGTGCTCACCCGGGCTCTCGAGCAGATCGCGGCGGAGGCCTTTGAGACCACTGCCAACACCATGCTGTTCAACCAGACCGGTCAGCCCGCGATGTCCGTGCCGTTGGCGTGGAATGCCGCTGGCCTCCCGATCGGCGTGCAGTTCGCCGCGCGTTACGCCGAGGAAGGGCTGCTCTTCCGGCTCGCCGCCCAGTTGGAGCAGGCTCGGCCTTGGTTCGACCGCAGGCCGCCGCTGGCGACTCGGGCCGGCGGACCGAGCGCGCGCTAGAATCACGCGGCGATGGCGAACCTCGGGTCCTACCTCAGCGTGGCACGGGCGCCGTTCCTGCTCCTGCCGGTCACTCTGGTCGCCGCGGGCGCTGCCGCGGCGGCGTACGGCGGCGAGTTCAGTTGGTCCCGCACCCTCCTCGCCCTGATTGGCCTGGTCGCGGCCCACGTCGGCGTCAACGTCCTGAACGAGGTGTCGGACATGCGGACCGGGATCGATCTCCACACCGCCCGGACGCCGTTCTCGGGCGGCAGCGGAACCCTCCCCGGACACGCCATGTCCGCGCGGACCGCAACCGCGTTCGGGCTTGGAGCTTGCGCCGTGGCACTCGTCACCGGCATCTGGCTGGCCACCCGCGTCGGATGGCTGCTGGTCCCCGTCATGGCGCTCGGCGCCGTCGCGATCCTCTTCTACACCGATTTCTTTGCGCGCGCCGGGGTGGGCGAAGTGTTCGCCGGGCTCGGACTCGGGGCGCTGCCGGTGTGGGGCAGTGCCCTCGTTCAGGGCGGCACGCCCCGGGCCGCGGCCGTCGCGGCCGCCGTGCCGGCCTTTTTCATGACGTTCAACCTCCTGCTTCTCAACGAGTTTCCGGACGAGGAAGCGGACCGCGGGGGCGGCCGGCGCAACCTCGTCCTGCTCCTTGGACGGAAGGGTGCGGCCGTCGTCTACGCGGTCGCTGCGCTCGCGACGCCGGCGGCCCTTGGCGTCGCGGTCGCCGTCCGTGTGTTGCCGACCGCCGCTCTGATTGCGGTCGCACCCTCGCTCCTGCTTTTCGCGCCGCTGCGCTGGGCGCTTGACGCGCCCGAGGAAGCCGTACCGACTCCGGCGCTCGCCGCGAACGTCGGCTGGAACCTGGCCACGAACGCGGTGCTGGCCGTCGCCCTGGCGGTCGCCCGCTGACCACCGCCGTTTATTTCGGAGGTACCTGATCGCGAGATGACATTTCTTGCTGCCGCGGGGACGATCTCGGATCCTCACGGGCGACCAGTTGGGTCTTGCACGATGATGTCCGAAAACGGCGAGCATCCCTCGAAGGACGGATCGATAATGTCCAAGTGAGAGCCGAACCCGATCCCCGCTACCAGGCGCTCCGGGCCCGCGACCCACGGTTCGACGGGCGCTTCTTCGTCGGCGTTTCCTCAACCGGGATCTATTGCCGGCCCGTGTGCCCGGCCCGCACGCCTAACCGTGAAAACTGCCAGTTCTTTCCAAGCGCCGCGGCGGCCGAAGCGGCCGGTCATCGCCCGTGTTTGCGGTGCCGTCCCGAACTCGCGCCCGGAAACGCGAGCGTCGATGCCCGCGCCCGCATCGCTCACGCCGCGGCCGATCTCATCGAGACCGGTCTGCTCAACGACGCTCGCGTCGATGAACTCGCAACGCGCCTCGGCGTCACTGGCCGGCACGTGCGGCGCGTGTTCCAGAGCGAGTACGGCGTCTCTCCCGTTCAATACGCCCAGACACAGCGCCTCTTGATGGCTAAACGGCTGCTCACCGATACGGCGTTGCCGGTGCTCGAGGTTGCCATGGCGAGCGGGTTCGGCAGTTTGCGGCGGTTCAATGCGCTCTTCCGCGCCCGCTATCGCCTCAACCCGACCGCGTTGCGGAGGGAGGCTGGAGAGAACGGAGGAGCGGACGGTTTGACGCTTCAGCTCGCGTACCGGCCGCCGTTCGATTGGGACGCGTTGACCGCGTTCCTCGGACCGCGGGCCGTTGAAGGTGTAGAGCAGATCCGGGATGGCGCGTACCGCCGGACCGTGCGCGTGACGAGGCAGGAGAAGGAATTGCGAGGCTGGGTCGAGGTCCGCCCGGCGCCCGCGTGGGCGGCACTGGCCGTGACGGTCGACGGCGCGCTCCTGAAAGCGCTTCCCCAGGTTCTCGCGCGAGTCCGGCGGCTCTTCGACCTCTCCTGCCACCCGGCGGAGATCGCCGGCGCACTTGGCCGCCTGGCTGGGGCGAGTCCCGGCCTTCGCGTTCCTGGCGCCTTCGATGGCTTCGAACTCGCGGTCCGCGCCGTTCTCGGCCAACAAATCACGGTCAAGGGCGCCCGCACGTTGGCCGGTAGGTTTGCCCGCGCCTTCGGCGAGCCCGCCGTCACACCATTCCCCGGCCTCGCCGTCGTCTTCCCCACTCCTGAGGCCGTCGCGCGGCTCGATGTCTCGGCCATCGCCGAGCTGGGGATCGTCGGGGCGAGAGCCAGGTCGATCATCGCGCTCGCGACGGAGTTGGTCGCGGGCAGGTTGCGGCTGGAGCCTGCTGCGAATATCGAAGGCACACTTGCGGCACTGCGGCGGACCCCCGGGATCGGCGAGTGAACGGCGCAGTACATCGCGATGCGGGCCCTGTCGTGGCCCGACGCGTTTCCACACACGGATCTCGGCGTCCGCAAAGCGCTGCGCGCGGCCACTCCCGCTGATGTCCTGAACGCCGGCGAGGCGTGGCGGCCGTGGCGCGCGTACGCCGTGATGCATCTCTGGCGCTCACTGGAGGAGACACCATGACGTTCTACACGGAAATCGCCAGCTCCTGGGGCCCTCTTTTGCTCGTGACCGACGGCGACCGGTTGACCGGGCTCTACTTCTCCGGCGCCCGGCATGCGCCGATGCCCGCGACGGAGTGGCGGCGCGCAACGAATATGGCGCTGGCCGCGGCCGTCGGGCGCCAGCTCCATGAGTACGCGGGCGGCCGGCGCCGGGAGTTCGACGTTCCGATCGCGTTGTGCGGGACGCCGTTCCAACTGGCCGTGTGGGAGCAGATCCGAGGAATTCCATACGGCGAAACGCTCAGCTACGGCACACTGGCGGCCCGCGCCGGCAACGGCCGCGCCGTGCGAGCCGCCGGCGCCGCGACCGGGCGCAACCCGATCTCGATCATCGTGCCGTGCCATCGCGTCGTCGGCAGCAACGGCCAGCTGACCGGCTACGCCGGTGGGCTCGAGCGCAAGCGTGCGCTCCTCGCCCTGGAATCCGGCCGCACCGCGCGGCAGGACGGCGTGCTCTCCTTCTAGGCCCCAAGGGCTGGGTCCCGCGCCGGAAGAGCACTCGCAAGGGCCGGCGGACGTCGTCGAGCCGGCCGCCCGGCGCGACCCCGGGAAGCGGGCCACCGCCACCCGGGACAGTCGCAGCCGTCGGGGACCGCTGCCGGGACGAGGCAGGTGCCGGCCTAATTCTTCGTCGACGTCCCCTCCACGATCGTGTGCCAGGCGCCGTCCTTGCCGACCATCTCCCACTTGAACGTGTAGGCGCTCGGCGACGTCTCGTGAATGACGTAGCGGGACTTCACCATCTGGCCGCCCATCCTCGACTCGTCCGAGAAGACCCATGCGCCCCCCTTGAGGGCGCCGCGAGGCACCGAGGCCATAGCCATCGGGTTGTTGTCGACGGCGTAATAGGTGTACGCCTTCTCGTCGGTGCTGTAGCCCATGATGCCGATCCCCTTGGTCGGTCCCATCGGGCTGGTGCCCGAGGAGTTGCAGACGACGGCGTAGCCGCCCTCGAACCACGAGCAGACATCGTCGCTTGCGACCTTGCCGGCGGGCATGAACGGGTTCGGCTTGATCTCCGCCTCGCCGTGCCACGTCCCGACGAAGTACCCGAGTCGCTGTTGCTCGGGGCCGGGCTTCGGCGGGCCTCCGGGCGATTGCGCCAAGGCGAGTCCGGGCGAAACCGCCAACAGGGTTGCGGCCACATACAGTACCTTGGACATGCTTCACCTCCTGATTGCGACGCAGTCTAGCATAGGCGCATAGCTCGGTCCCCGCGGGCGGCAGCCAGGTTGCGCCCAGCGTCGGTCCAGGAGGACAAAACACCCCCAGGCCAGCGCAACCGTCCTCTGCCGCTCGCATTCGCAACCGGCTCCCGGCGCGCCGGATCACGCGACCGGATCCGCGCCCACCGGCATGCCATCGCCGGATTGGCGTTGTGCCGAGCGCTATGATGGCGCAGGTCGCCCTGTGGCTTCATGGGCGCGACCAAACGGTTTCAATGCCACCCATCGACGACCGGGTAGCCGGGCGCCGCGCAGGCGCCAGGGTCCTTCATGACCTGCGGGAGCGGGTGAAGGAACTGACGGCGCTGCACCGTACGGCCCGGATCCTGCAGGACGACTCGCGGCCGGTCTGCGAGCTGCTGGCAGGGGTCGTGGCCTTGATCCCTCCGGCGTGGCAGTACCCGGAGATCGCGTGCGCCAGGATCGTGTTTGACGACGACGAGGTGCGCTCGGCGTCATTCGCCGTCTCGCAATGGCGTCAGTCGGCGGAGTTCCGGACCGCCGCCGGCAAGGCCGGCCGCATCGACGTCTTCTACGCCGACCGCGCGCCCGAGGCAGCCGAGGGTCCGTTCCTCGCCGAAGAGAGGAACCTGATCACTTCGCTTGCCGAGATGCTGCGGTCCTTCGTGGAGCGCAGGGAAACCCAACGTGCGCTGCGAGACGCCCACGCCGGGCTCGAGCGGCGCGTCGAGGAACGCACTGCAGAGTTGGTCTCGGTGAACCGGGAGCTGCAGGATGAGGTCGCCGAGCGGAAGCGCAAACAGGAACGCATCGACTTCTACCGCGAACGCCTGCGCTCGCTGGCGGCAGAGCTGTCGCTCGCCGAGGAGGCCGAGAGGCGCGCGATCGCCTCGGACCTCCACGACCATATCGGCCAGGCACTCACGACGCTCAAGATGAAGGTCGTGGAGATCCAGCGTAGCGCTGCGTTTGCCGGTTACGAGCCGACACTCGAGGAAATGCGCACGCTGCTCGACCAGACCATCAGGACGACCCGAAGTCTGACGGTCGAGATCAGCCCGCCTGTGCTCTACGAGCTGGGACTGGTCCCGGGCATCCGATGGCTCGGAGACCAGTTCACGCGGAAGCATGGCCTTGCCATCGAGGTCTCCGCGACCGATGGCGGCGAGAGGGCGGACGAGGTCGTTCAGATCACTGTGTTCAAGGCGTTGCGGGAGTTCCTCGTCAACACCATCAAGCATTCGGGCGCACGGCGGGTCACGATGGCTATCGGCTCGAACGATGGCCGGCTGCTCGTGCGGTACCGCGACGACGGGGTCGGCTTCGACCCCACGACCGTGGAGGGTCTGGGCACGCGGACCGACGCGTTCGGTCTGTTCAACGTCCGCGAGAGGTGCGAGTATCTGGGCGGCCAGGTCGATTTCGACTCGAGCCCCGGGTGCGGCGTCGATTTCCGGCTGGAGCTGCCGCTCAGAGTGCAACTACCGAGGGAGCCTGCGCATGCCGGTTCGCATCGTCATCGCTGACGACCACCGCATCGTCCGGGAGGGGCTGCGCCACCTCCTCGAGAAGCGGACGGACTTCAACGTCGTCGGCGAGGCCTCGGATGGGGAGTCGGCCGTCCGTCTCGCGAGGGAGCTGTCGCCGGACATCGTCATCGTCGATATCTCGATGCCCGGCCTCAATGGCATCGAGGCCACGCGCAGGATCCTCGCCGAGCGGCCGGACATCAGGGTGCTGGCGCTCTCGATGCACTCGGACCGCCGCTTCGTGATCGAGACGTTGAAGGCCGGCGCCTCGGGATACCTCCTGAAGGACTCCGCGTTCGACGAACTGGCCCGCGCCATCGAGGTCGTCATGGCGCGAGGGGCGTTTCTCTCGCCGGCGATCACCGAGATGGTCGTCCGCGACTACGTGGCTCAGTCCGGGTGCGATGACAACGCCGTGTTCTCGGTGCTCACCCCCCGGGAGCGGGAAGTGCTCCAGTTGATGGCCGAGGGCAAACCCACAAAAGCGATCGCGGCGCATCTCGCCGTCAGTGTCAAGACCGTCGAAACCTATCGCCAGCAGATCATGGAGAAGCTTGAT
>Ga0209385_1001241_pt1 | contig 10814 bp, 9 predicted proteins | sample NGEPerB_FD_184506 | JGI IMG/M metagenome (GOLD analysis project Ga0209385, IMG submission 184506) | Arctic peat soil microbial communities from the Barrow Environmental Observatory site, Barrow, Alaska, USA - NGEE PermafrostAB12-B... | ecosystem: Environmental > Terrestrial > Soil > Wetlands >... | reverse complement strand
GTTGCCGCGACTGACAAACCCATGGTCGTCACCCGGGTCGGCGGCGAGCAGGGCTCCATTCCGATCGTCGGTTCGGACCGAATGGTGCCGGTATTCACTTTTCCCGAACCGGCGGCCGCGGCTCTGAGGACGGCCTGGCGGTACTCGCGGCTGCGGACGGCGCCGGTGACGCCGGTCGCCCGTCCCACTGGTATCGACGAAGACCGGGCAAGAGCGCTGATCATCAGGGCGCTGACGGCCGGCGCCGATTGGCTCGCGGCGGGTGACATCGCCCGCCTGTTGACCTGCTACGGCCTCCCGGTCAGCCCGCAGCGCGTCGTCGGCGATGCTGACAGCGCGGTCGTCGCGGCGGCCGAGCTCGGCTACCCGCTCGCCGTCAAGCTCGCCGAGGGTGGCGTGCACAAAACCGATGTCGGCGGGGTCCGCCTCGGCGTGCCGGACGAGGCCGAACTGCGCCGCGTCTTTGCCGAGCTGGCAGCGCTGTGTCCGGGCAGACCGGCGGTGTTGGTGCAGCCGATGACACCGGCTGGCACCGAGGTGATCCTCGGCGCCGTCCAGGACGAACAGTTCGGGCCGACGGTGATGATCGGTTCCGGCGGCATCCTGGCAGATGTGATCGCCGACAGAGCGTTCCGGCTCGCACCGCTTCGTGCACAGGACGCCGAGGACATGCTCGCGGAATTGCGCACCGCGGTGCTGTTCGACGGATACCGGGGCGCACCAAAGGTGTCCCGAGCTGCACTCGCCGACCTCGCCGTGCGCATCGGCGCGTTGGCCGACGATCTCCCGGAAGTCGCCGAGCTCGATCTGAACCCGGTGATCTGCCACGGCGAGAACCTGCTGGTCGTCGATGCGCGTATCCGGGTCGCGGCGGCGGCACCCAGACCGAATCCGCTGCTGCGCAACCTGTCCTGACCGTGGTCCACTGACCCGGGCTGCTCGCGCCTTGATCATCCCGCCGGAGGCCGGAGGCCGGAGGCGCCGGCGACGCCGTCCTGCCCAAGGCTTCCGGGGTAACCCGTCAGCGCGCATCGTGCCCCGCCGCTGGAGGAGTCCGACAATCCCGGTCCGGTGCCGCGGAGGGCGTCTCCGCGTCCGCCGTCGACTCGGCAGGGCAGGCCCTGCCGACGTCAGCGCGGCGGTGGGCAGCGCCAACCCGTCGAAGTAGCCACCTCACGTTTCTGCGGCCGCCAGGCCATCTGCTGACGGCGGCCGACAGCGTGACGACGAGTGGCGGGTGATCCTCCGGTCCGGCGTCGATCTTGTGAAACAGGCTTCATGCCAACGCGTGTGCCCTCACGCAACGCGGAGAACGGGCTGTTGGACTCAGATCCCGACGGCCCCGACCAGTTGGCCGATGCCGTAGGTGACGGCCATGGCCAGCGCTCCCCCGACCACCAGTCGGGCCACCGCCGGCGCCCACCGTGCACCACCCAGGTGGGCGCTCAACGCCCCGGTGAACGCGAGCGCGAGCAGCACCACGACAAAGGTCACCGGAACCCGGATCCCGGCCGGGGGCAACAGGATGGCCACGATCGGCAGGATCGAGCCCACGGTGAACGCGATCGCCGACGAGATCGCCGCGTGCCACGGGTTGGTCAGCTCGTCCGGGTCGATGCCCAGCTCGGCGTCCACGTGCGCGGCGAACGCATCGTGCGCGGTCAGCTCCTCCGCCAGCTTCATCGCCGTTTGTACACTGGCGCCCTTGGCCACGTAGATGGCGGCCAACTCCTGCAGCTCCTGCTCGGGGAACTCCTCCAGTTCGGCCTTCTCCTTGGCCAGCAACGCGCGTTCGGTGTCCCGTTGGCTGCTCACGGACACGTATTCGCCCAGCGCCATCGACACCGCGCCGGCCACCAGCCCGGCGATTCCCGCGGTCAGGATCGGCCCCGGCTCCGGAGTCACCGCCGCCACACCCACCACCAAACCGGCCGTGGAGACAATCCCGTCGTTGGCGCCGAGCACCCCGGCCCGCAGCCAGTTCAGCCGCTGTCCCAAACCCCCGGCGTGCGGCTCGGCGGAATGACCGGACAGTGAATCAGGCGCATCGCTATCACTCATCGGTCCTCGCCCCGCTCATCACAACGTCCACCTGCGCCTGGGGACCGGGCTCCGGGTCCTGCGACGAGGCGGCTCCCCCCAGCCTATGGGCGGCTGTCGGGACGCCGAGGTGCCGAATTCGTGAGACGTGAACCACACTCGGTGGTCATGCTGTCCGGAGGTGGCCGGTGCGCGCATGCCCCAAGGCGCGCCGAGACCTAATCTCAGGTGATCGAAGACGGTCTCGGGTAGTGGATGACGACAGTTCGACCCGGAGGCTGCTCCAGGTTCCCGACCCCCGACTGGAGGAGCGGTGTTGGGACCAAAGCCTCTTCCCCGCTTGGGCGGCCCGGGTGATTGTGGGCGATCGGGAACAGCTCATGTCCGACTTCGACTTTCGGGGGCTGGCGGCCGCCCGCTTTGGCCTGCGGTCGGGTAAGGAGAAGCGTCATGCGGATATCATCATTGCCGTTGGACCATTCGGGTCTGGGTGTCTTGCCCCTGGAGGAATGCCGGCGGCGGTTGCAGGCCGCCAAGGTGGGTCGGGTGTCCTTCGTCGACCAAGGCGAACCTGTTATCTTGCCGGTCAACCACGCCCTGGACGGCGAGGCTGTCGTCTTTCGGACCGCGCCCGGCTCCAAGCTGACGGCCGCGGACAATGAACTGCCGGTGGCGTTCGAGGTCGACGGGTTCGACGAGGACCGCAGCACCGGGTGGAGCGTGGTGATCGGCGGAAAGGCCACGACCGTCGAGGAACCCGCGCAACTGGCACGACTGGACATGCTCGGCGTGTCGCCATGGGCGGATCTCGCCGAACGGACCCACTGGGTGCGAATCAGGCCCTACTCGATGACCGGCCGAGAGATCATTTACCCGACCAGTTGATCACCGCCACGCCATTACCACGGTCGTCTCTCCCACCGAACGTCCGTTGGTGACGAGGAGTCTCCTTGGCACCGACCGGCGAAGCGTGATGCCTCGACCGCCCGCTGCATGTCCGGTCTTGGACGTGCACGACGTGACCCTGCACCTGAAGTCCAACCGGATGTAGCACGGCTGGGCACCTGCCGGAAGATGCCGCCCTGAGCCGCATGGGCTTCTGCACCTTCGTTGGCGCCGAGTGGTGTGGTTCATCTGAAGCGCACGACACGGCGCTGGTGGCCACAGTGGAGCCGCCTTGGTACACGGCCCGCCCTCCGTCTTGGTGCTCGCGTTCCCGAGGTCGTGGCCGGGCCGACTCACCAGCATCGAACTTGACCGCGGTGATCATTGACGTCGCCGCGGCGGCCGAGCCGAGGAAACTCGATGGGGGGTCGTCCGTCCGTTGTGTGGCGCGGGGCGTGGACTGGGCCAGCACGCTGGCCACCGCGCACGCCAATTTCGTCCGGGAGACCTCCGAAGTGTTCTTCCAAACCCTGAGCACCCAGCTCAAGAGCTGACCCGAGCCCCGCAGGTCAACGAGCGATACGACCGGGTGTGGGTTCCCGCCACCCACACCCGAGAGTGCTTCCGAGGCCGATGGTTTCGCTCAACACCCCACCACTGTTGCCGAGCACCCACGACCGGTTCGAACGGTTACCGCGTTGGCGTTCCCGGTGGTGATGGCCGTCGTGGGTCATTGGCCGACGTCACGGTCGTTGAGCACGATCAGTACGGGACGACTACACCGCGATCAGGGATTCGAAGTTGTCCGGGCCGACGGAGCGTCGCAGTCTGCTGACGATGTGGGCGGAGTTGTCGCGTGGGCCTTGGATGAAGAAGGGCTTGCCATCGCGACCGAAGGTGATGGCGCCCTGGCCTGACCACGGCCCGAGATGGTCCCTGGTGGCGTCGAAGTCCGGTGCCGGATCGAAACCGAGCGTTCGGGCGTACTCGACCGCGCCGTGCACCAGGTTCTGGGCCAGGTCGAGCGGCGCCGCCACCGGCGCCGCCTGGTAGGCGTCGTAGAACCTGCGGGTGAACTGCGCGGCCTGGTCGGCGTTCATCACCCGCGGCCCGATCGTGTCCTTCACCCCGAGGCAGTACACGTCGACCAGGTAGCCGCAGACGCTGACCCTGCTCCGGCCCGCGTCACGGGCGACCACGACGGCGACCAGACCCTCGGCGCCGGTCTCCGGTTGCGGCGGGTCGACCCAGTCGGGACGCCCGTGGATGGTGAGCCCGACACTCCACCCCGGGTTCACCCAGCAGTGCAGCACCTCCCGCTGGGCGGGGTCGGTGCTCTGTTCGGCGGCGATGGCGCGGACCAGCCGGGCCGCCGTCGCCGGCGGAACACCCAGGGCCCGAGCGATGTCCTTCGGGGACAGGCCTTTTGCCCGCAGAGTCCGGATCCTGGCGGTCTGCTCTTCGCTGTCCATGACCGAAATCCTGGCCGTCGCGGACGCCGCATTCACGATGACACGCCGGGCACGCGGGCGTGGGTCGAAGCTGTTGACCGGCGGGGCTTGGCGTTGCCTGGACCCTTTCGGGAGGTGTCGACGCGGTTCGGGGCGGGGATCCGCGTCCGTCGCAGGAGCCAGGCGAACCCCGCGGTCTGCTGGTGAGACGTTCCTGCGGTTCGGCCGGATCACTCACGCGAGCTGCTCACGACAGCTGCTCCGGCGACGCCGGCAACCCGCATCACGGGCAGACTCCTCGAGGGGGATGCGACATCCGACATTAGGGCTGGTCGGAGCGGTCGATGTGGTGGGTCGTGGCACGATCGGGGTCGCCGATGGTTGGAGGACGCGGTGGGCCCGATGGTGGTGCTGGCGCAGGGGCGGTTGCTGGGCAGCGAGAACGACGGGATCTTGTCGTTCAAGGGCATTCCTTACGCTGCGGCGCCGTTCGGGGCCAACCGGTTCGCCGCGCCCGCGGCGGCGCCCTCCTGGGACTGTGTCCGCAATGCCGTGGAGTACGGCCCGACGGCTCCCAAGCCGCCGTATCCGCGCCCCATCGACCGGTTGCTGGCCGACCCGGTCATCGCCGGTGAGGAGTGCCTGAACCTGAACGTGTGGACCCCGGACGCCGATGCGGCCCGACGACCGGTGCTGGTGTGGATCCACGGTGGTGCGTTCGTCAACGGCAGCGGCGCGGTCAGCGTTTACGACGGGTCGAAGTTCGCCCGCGACGGCGTCGTGTGTGTGACCGTGAACTATCGGCTCGGTGTCGATGGCTTCCTGGTGATCGACGGCGCGCCGGCGAACCGGGGTCTGCTCGACCTGGTCGCCGCGCTGCGCTGGGTGCGGGAGAACATCGCGGCGTTCGGTGGGGACCCCGACGCGGTGACCATCGCCGGCCAGTCGGCGGGCGCGATGAGCGTGACGACGTTGCTGTCGATGCCCGCCGCGGCGGGCCTGTTCCGGCGGGCGATCGCGCAGAGCGGCGCCGGACACCACGTGCTGTCGACGCCGACCGCCGCGAAGGTGACCACGGCGCTGGCCGACCGATTAGGTGTCCGGCCGACGGTCGAGGGGTTCGCCGCCGTTCCCGTTCTCGAACTGGTCGCCGCCCAAGCCGCGCTGTCCGCGAGCATCGCGGCGGCGCCGGACCCCGCGGTGTGGGGGGAAATCGGCCGCAGCATGATCGCTTTCGGACCCGTCATCGACGGTGAGGTCGTCCGCGCCCGGCCGATAGACCGGCTGGTCCAGGGGGCCGCGACCGACATCGACGTGCTGATCGGCAGCAATGACGACGAACACGCACTGTTCCTCGTTCCCAGCGGCGTCATCGACTTTGTCACGGACGAGCTGTTGGCCAGGGTGCTCACCGGCGTCGGCGCGGACGCCGACGCCGTCGTCGCGAGCTACCGCCTCGCCGAACCGGCCGCGTCGCCCGGCGAGATCCTGATGGCCGCGCTCGGAGACTGGTATTTCCGGTTGCCGGCCATCCGCGTCGCCGAGGCACGGCTGATCCACGATGCGGACACGTTTGTCTACGAGTTCGGTTGGCGCTCGCCACGGTTCGGCGGTCGGCTCGGTGCCTGCCACGCCCTGGAGCTCGGTTTCGTGTTCGACAACCTCGACGACGCGTTCGGTGAGCCGCTGGCCGGCTCGGCTCCGCCGCAGGAGCTCGCCGACGAGATGCACTGTGCGTGGGTGGCGTTCGTGCGGTCCGGCCACCCGGGCTGGGCACCCTACGGTCGCCAGCGAACGGTGCGTCGGTTCGCCATGCCGAGCGAAACAGTCACCGACCCCCACCCCACCCGGCGCACCGCCTGGGACGGCGTGCGCTGACCCGCTCCCTTTCGGCACCGGCCGGCCCGCCTACCCGGCAAAATGGCACCCCTGCCCAGGAAACGGATGCGTCCACCACCGGTGTCGGGCGTTCCAGCAGGACGCCGACGTACCGGGACAGTTCCGGGACTTCCGGGTGGTCGACGCGGCCTGATTCCCGGCCGTGAGGGCCCAGGGCGAACTCATCGTCGACCGTCGCGAGAACAAGCCTCTTTACGTCGAAGCTGGCTGCTGGCCGTTGGGCGCGGGGGGATCTGACCGCGGCGGCTCTCCCGCCTCCCCCGAACCGACGGGTGATCTGGGTCGGCGACGGCCACCACCCGCTGTAGTACTTCGCGTGAGACAGCGCGGCCGGGGACACCCAAAGGTCGGGGCGGAGGCGGTACATGGGTGGTCGTGGTTGAGCTTGCGGGTCAAACGTTGTCGTTCTTCGTGAGATCCGTCGCACCACACCGCGTCGTCCGGGGTTGGTGAGCACGGTCACGTCACGTACCCAGGCCGACAGACCGCTTCGGGTGTTGGGTGCCTGACCCCGGCCGGCGACGCAGGCAATGATCACGCGCTCTCCTTGCCCGCGATGCCGCAGCGCCGCTACTTGTGGTGAATGGAGGGCGGACGGGCTCATTGGGGCGCTCGACCGGCGATCGACGGACACAGCCGCCTTCCCTGAATGATTGTGCCGATGAAGGGTCTGCACGGCGGCCGCGGCGATACCGTCGGCGAGGTCGCGATCTGCCTCCGGACGTGCTCGGTGGGGCGCGGTGGCTGCCACCAGCGTCAGCGCGCACTGGTAGCAGATGTCGACGACGACCTTCCCGAGGGGCACCGCAGGGCGGCCTTGAGCAGGCCGGGTATCGAGATGCCTTCCATATCAGTGGTGACCGCCCGGGCTGATGACGGGCAGCAGGGACGAACGCTCGGGCGGGCAGCCGATCAGGTCGATGATCACGTCGGCGCTGTCAGCGATGCGGTCCCGGCTTGTCGCGGCCGCCAACCGCCTTCTTCTCCTGACGTCGACCCTACCCGGGATGAAGGACCTGCCGCGGCCGGTCACGGGCCGCACCCGCGAGCAGGGCGGCGACGCCTGGGGGTGATGATCAGAGACCAGCGGCGAAATCGGACACGTCGAGGAGAGCCTGATGAACGCACGACATGATGCCTTCGCGGAGCGAGTTCGCTACCTGGATGGTCTCGGTCCACGCTTGACCGGCAGCGGGGCCCATCGGGCGCTCGTGGAGAATGTCGCGGAACAACTCACCGGGCTCGGTCTCACGGTTCACCGTGACCCACACCGTTTCACCCGATGGAACGCGCCACGAGACAGCACTCACCTGAACCTCACGGTCGGCGACCGGCCAATCAGGATCTCCTCCGCCTACCCCTACTCAGGAACTACCGGCCCCGAGGGCATCACCGCCCCAGTGCACCTCGTCACCGGGGGCCTGCGTAAGAACTGGGCCGCCGCGGAGGGCGCTATCGCGGTCACCGAGGTTCAGCACCACCCGTTCCCCTACAACCTGTGGATCCATGAGTGGGAAGGGCCCGCAGCGCGACCCGAACTCGACAACCCGGTGCTGTCAGCCACGCTGAACGGGCCGAACCTGGCAGCCGCTCGCAAAGCCGGCGTGAAGGCCGTCATCGCCGTGTGGAAGGGATTGCCCGACAGCGCAGCCGCCGGCCAGTACCTGCCTTTCGCCCACGGATACCAGGACCTCCCCGCGGTGTGGGTGCCCGAGAGCGAGGGGCACCATCTCACCGATGCGGCTCGATCGGGAACCGAGGCGCACCTTGTTCTCGACGCGACATTGACCCCGTTCAGCGAAACCGCAACGGTCTGGGCCATCTCCGAGGGCGACATCACAGGCGAAACGATCCTCGTCGTCACGCATAGCGACGGCACCAACTCCGTCGAGGAAAACGGCCACATAGCCCTGCTGGAACTCGCCCGCGAAGCGACCTCAGCGCCCCACCGGCGCACGTTCGTGTTCGTCTACACCACCGGGCACCTTCGAATCCCCGCCGTGTCCCAGCACGGTCAAGCCACCTCAGCCTGGTTGGACGCCCACCCCGACCTATGGGCAGGTCGGCCCGGCCAAGCCCGCGCCGTGGGCGGTCTGGTCATCGAACACCTGGGAGCACGGCAGTACGCCGATCACGCAGCTACCGGCGGGTACTCGCCCACCGGCCAGGCGGAACCGGAACTGCTGTACGCGACCACCCCCGAAATCGCCGCGATCATCCGAAAGGATTGGAATCCTTCCGCACCCGACAAGGTTCACGTCTCGAAACCCGGCCCGCTCATCCAGTTCGGCGAGGGCGAACCTCTCTACGAACGGAAGATCCCCTCGGTCGCTCTGGTCACCCTCCCCGAATACCTACTCGCCGAACTCGACGGCACCCTCGTCGATATCGGCGTCCTCGAACAACAGGTCGACGGCTTCCTCCGGCTACTGCGAACCTTCGATAACGTCGAGCACGCCGACCAACTCGGCACAGTCAAGCTCCCGTCGAAGGCCCGAAAGGCCTTGACATTCCTACGGGCGCTCAGCATCACCGCCCGCCGCGCTCGAGGTGGTCGATGAGACCCGATGAGACCCGATGAGACCTGATGAGACCTGATGAGACCAGAGCGATCTGCCCACCAAGGGGTTCGAATCCTCTGAGCACGCGCTTCCACATCTGTTGAACCGCAATTGTTCTGAGTGGCCTCGCTTCAATGTCACATTCGAATATGTTGTCGTCATGAGGGTTCGGCGTCATAAAGGGGCCCCATCGGTGATCGCGAACTCGAGCCGGAGTCGCAGCGCGAGAATGGTCGTGCGGCCTCCAGGCTCTGATGGCAGAGCGGCGTAACACCTTTGACTGAACACGCGTTTCGACGGCCGCGCCTAGCGGCCCAGTCCAGTGTTCCCGCGGCGGCCGTTGGTCAGGGCTTTGGGTTTGCTGAAGGCCGCGGTGAACAGTATCGCCCGGATGCGGTGCAGGGGAGGCACCCCTGACGCACCCCAGCCAAATCAGGATGGAGGTGACCGCGAGGATCACCAGTCCGCCGGTCTGGGCGATCGTGCCGAAGACGGTGGGGTTCGCGATCAATTGCAGGGTCAGGAATCTCATCAACAACCAGACCGCGGACAGCTACAGGATGGCGAACGGTGCCGAGCCGACCGTGGTCAGCATGCGGCGCAGCAGTTTCGGGAACAGGAACTCGCGAGCCCGCAGATCAGGCCGTCAAAAGCAAACAGCCGTATTTCCCAGACGATTAATTCTCCGAAGTGCCCGCCTGGCATCTGCGGGTGGCAATATGATGCGAACGAGTGCGTACCCACTTCGCAAGAAGGGAAGTACAATGGCATCTAATCCTCTCATTGGCACATGGAGACTCCTGTCTTGGGAAAACAGAAGCGTCCAAGACGCTCAGGTCAGCTACCCACTCGGTAAGGATGCCACCGGCTACATCATGTACAACGAGGAAGGTTTCGTGTTTGTGGCCATCATGGCTCCTCACCGCTTGAGGTTCGCCGCCGACGATCTCCTCAGCGCCACCAAAGAGGAGGAAGCCCAGGCCGAGGAGACCTACGTCTCCTATTGCGGGCGGTATGACTTCCTTGGAGATGCGGTAGTCCACCACGTGGAGATGAGCCTGTTTCCCAATTGGATCGGCGGCGACCAAGAACGCCTGGTCGATCTTAGGGGAAACCGATTGACGTTGAGCACCCGACCGCTGCTGCTTGGTGGCATTCAGCAAACTGCTCACCTGATCTGGGAGCTCGTCTCAAGCTCGGGGAAGTAGACTCGCTATTCACCGACGTTCGTGGGCAGGAGCGTAGGTGCATGAGATCGAGCCACTCATCTTTCAGAACCTGATGGGATGCAGTGAACTACCCGTGAGCACAGCCTGGCGACGCATCGTCACGGCGACGATGCTGGCTCTTTCAGCGTTTGTACTTGTCTTCGTGGGTTGTGGCACTCATCCATCGACGTCATGTGGACCATCCTGGGCCAAGCAGGTACGGCAGTCATACCCACCGCTAGCGGCGATGGTCGTGCTTGGCATAGTCAATAAGATTGTCGCGTGATAGGCGGTGAGAAGCTGCACGGAGCTTGCGCTAGCCTTCCCAGGTCGTTACCTCGAGCGTGAGAGTGCCCGTAGTGCTGTTGAGCACCTTGACAGCACCGAAGCGGTCCGAGAACCGCACACAGAATACAATCGTGGGAGTCATAGTATCGACATATCCATAGCCGCCGTAGTCCGTCCTTGACGAACAGGTTCGATAATCGGCGGCCGCTCCAGGTACTCCTATGTGCGATGCGTTAATGCGCAAACCCCTCGCACTGTAAGACAGGGCATTGCGCTGGTCCGGACCGTACGAAGCGTCGGCTCCCCACGTCGCGTCGCTCGGCGGCGCCGTGATGTCGATAGGGTCTTGTCCTACATCCAAGGTCACCTGGGCTTGGTGATAGATGGACCCCGCCTTGCTCGGCGGTAAGGATGTGCTCGCTTGCTCGGCTGGGGCTAACTGACTACTCATCGACTGGTTGGCCGCTTGCAGGCTGGAGATG
>Ga0209385_1001240_pt1 | contig 10814 bp, 5 predicted proteins | sample NGEPerB_FD_184506 | JGI IMG/M metagenome (GOLD analysis project Ga0209385, IMG submission 184506) | Arctic peat soil microbial communities from the Barrow Environmental Observatory site, Barrow, Alaska, USA - NGEE PermafrostAB12-B... | ecosystem: Environmental > Terrestrial > Soil > Wetlands >... | reverse complement strand
CGAACCAGAGGAGCCAAGGAGCTCGAAGGGACTCGCGATCGTGATCACAGCGGTCGTGATCCTGGTGGCGCTGGTGCTCGGTGTCGCTCTGCTCATCAACAGGCCGAAGGCAACCACGGCCACTCAGGAGGAGTCGTCGGCCCCGCCTGACATCGTTTTGGCCGTCCCACCGGGGCCCGTCAGCGTCAAGGGCACGCGCACGGGGCCGTCCGTGACGTTCACCTGGGAGTACTCGGGTGCGTTGGACTCCGACAGCTACCAGGTGCGACTCAACGGGGGTCAGACGCAGCCTGTGACGAAGCGTACGTACACAACCGAGGTGTCTGCCGGCACGCAGGCGTGTCTCGAGGTCAAGGTCCAGCGACTGGACGGCAGCAACGCCAGCGCGACATGGTCCCCGAAGGGATGCGTCACGTGACAGGTCTGACGGTCGACTTCTGTGGTGAGGAGTACACGGCGCTTCCTGGCCAGTCGCTGACGATCGGCCGTGAGGCGGACATCGTTCTCGACGACGAAAACCAGTACCTGCACCGCCGATTCCTGCTCATCGACCACGCGAATGGGCTGTGGTGGGTACGCAACGTGGGCAGTCAACTGTCGGCCACCGTCGCGGACCTTCACGGCGGGATCCAGGCGTGGTTGCCGCCCGAGACAGCCTTGCCACTTACGCTCCCGCGGCACATCGTCTGGTTCACAGCCGGTCCGACGACCTACGACTTCCAGATCGCCATCGATGGAGCGGCGTACGAGTCGGTCCGGGTCGAGCCCGACACCGACGGCACGCTGACCATCGGAGGGGTGCAGTTCAACAGCGAACAGCACCTCCTCGTCGTGGCGCTCGCCGAGGACATCCTGCGGCACGGCGGACACGGTGCCGGGTCACTGCCCACCTCCTCGGCTGCCGCCGCTCGCTTGGGCTGGCCCGTCACCAAGTTCAACCGGAAGCTCGACTACCTGTGCTCGAAGCTCGACGACGCCGGCGTCCGTGGGCTGCACGGCGGCCCCGGCAAGCTCGCATCGGCTCGGCGCTCCCGGCTCGTCGAATACGCTCTGGCTACGCGTATTGTCACCGCAACGGACCTCGAGCTTCTTCCGCCTAGAAAACCTGGAACTCGTCCTCTCGCCCTTTGATCTCATTGGGGAATACTCCCCGTTAACAGCCCAGTTCTGTCCCGCTACACTATCGGCGATTGCTTGTACGAGAGCGGGGGGACCGTTGATGGGAAGGCTCGAACGTGCCTGTTCCCGGCCTATTCGGTTGCCGGGACTCTCGGGCGTGGAAGCACTCGTGGGGCTCCACAGAGGTAACGATTCGATGTCTGTCCACTTTTTGTCACCTTCTTTTCCGGGGCCCTTTGCGGTGGCCCAAGGATCGACCCGACCCCACGGTGATCGGTGATGCCTCGTACGCTCCGACGGATAGTCCCGCCCCTCGCGACGCTCGCTGCGCTCGTGCTCGTCCTCGGCTTCGCCGTGGCGTCCCACGGGTTCCCGGTACGGAAGCTGGAGCTGAACGACAACGGTGTCTGGGTCACCAACAACGCACAGGCCGTGTACGGGCGGCTCAACAAGGCCGCGAGCTCGATCGACGGCTACCTGAACCCTCCGGGCCAGGCCCGGGCCAACTACGACCTGGACATCTTCCAGGACGCCTCCGCCGTCGTCGCCCGTGACGTCTCCGGCGGTCGGCTCATCCCCCTCGACACGGCGTCGGTGGTCAATCTCGTCGACGGCGCTGTCACGGTGTCACCGGACTCGGTCGTCGACATGCGTGGCGGCACGATCGCAACGCTGAACCCCACGACCGGTGAGATCCGTGCGGCCCGCTACGTCGCGACGAGCGCCGTCGACCTCACGACTCTCGACGACACCACGAAGCCGATCGCGACTTTGACCAAGTCCACCGCCGAGTCCGGCGTGAGTGCTGCCCTGGCCGTCGGGGCCGACGGCGTGGTGCATGCCGTGAGCAGGACGGGCAACCGGATCGACATCACCCCCGCAGGAACCGGGTTCGCCGAGCCGATATCGAGCGATGTCGGCTCCGCACTCGGAAGCGTTCAGGTGACCGTGGTCGGCAAAGCGACCGTCATCCTCGATGCCGTCAAGGGGATGGTCTACCTCGACGGGGGAAAGACCCGACACATCGCCGCAGATGCGAATGCCCGCCTTCAGCAGCCGGGCACGACGGCCGCCAGCGTGCTTCTGTCCACGACCAAAGGGCTGTCCACCGTCGCGCTCGACGGCACCGGAAGCACCGAGCTGTTCGGCGGCGCAGGAGGAGCGCCAGCCGCCCCCGTACGTCTCCAAGGCTGCGACTTCGCGGCGTGGGCCGGCACTCCTGGAGTCGTCGTCCGGGCGTGCGACGGAGGGAAGGCAACGAAGCAGGCTGTCGACCGGGACGCTGGAACCTTGGTGCGGCCCGTGTTCCGCGTGAACCGAGGCGCCCTCGTGCTCAACGACACGGCCGACGGTCGGATCTACGACGTCGACCTGCAACGAAGCCTCGACACCTGGGACGAGATCAAGCCGAAGCAGCAGGCGAACGACAAGAACGCCAAGGACTCGAACAAGACCAACCTTGACCAGCCGGAGCCCAAGGCCAACCCCGATGAGTATGGAGTTCGCCCCGACAAGACCACGGTGCTCCATGTGCTGGACAACGACACCGACCCGGGCGGAAACATCCTCGCCGTCACGGAGGTGACGCAGCCCGCGGGCGGGGCCACTGTGGTCATCGCACCGGACGGTCAGACGCTTCAGTACCACCAGCCGGCTCAGGGTGGGTCCTCATCGTTCGAGTACACCATCACCAACGGGGTCAAGAAGGCGACGGCGAAGGTCACGATCGTTGCGCGGGCGGCCACCGACAACCGGGCGCCCGCACTTCGGACAGGGGCTACGACGCCGGAGTTCACCGTCGCCTCGTACGGTCGACTGGCGATCCCCGTGATCAACGACTGGCGCGACTACGACGGCGATGCTGTAACGGTTGTCTCTGCAACCGCCAACGGGTCCGCGCTCCCTGTCACCGCTGAGGGACGGATCGACTTCTCCGCAGGCAAGGCAGACTCTGCGCAGTCCGTTACCGTGTCCTACCAGGTCACCGACGGGGCCGGCCAGACCGCTACGGCAGAGGTGAAGGTCAACGAACTGGCCTTCAACGTCACCCAAGGTGTCGCCCCCGTGGCGGAACCGGACTCCGCCCGAGGCCAGGTCGGCAAGCCGATCCTCGTATACCCTCTCATCAACGACGTCCCGGGTTCGGACCCAGCGAATCCCCAGGCAGCACTCGCGATTGCCGCGAAGGTTGCGAGCACGGCCGACCTCAAGGTGGAGACCGATCTTCGCAGCGGACTGGTCAGCGCGACCGCGACCAAGGCGGGCACGTACTTCCTCGACTACTCCGCGGCGTTCGGCTCGAGCGCCTTCGCGCAGGGCAGGATCCGCATCGACGTACGAGCCGCCGACGACAACATCACGCCTGTCGCCGTGCCCGACCAGATCGCCGTACGTGGCCGTACCCCTGTCATGGTCGATGCCATCGGCAACGACTTCGACCCGATCGGGTCCGTGCTCACCGTGCAGTCAGCGACTGCGACCACCGATCAGATCGACGTGGCCGTGATCGAGGGCCGGTGGGTTCGGATCATGCCGAACGCCGACCAGCTGAGCCCCAATCCGCAGGTCGTCCACTACACCGTGTCGAACGGGCGGGCAGAGGCGACCGGTGACATCACCGTGACCCAGCTCCCGGTCGGGGCGACAGACCGCGCGATTGTGCGGGCCGACTACGCGACCGTACGCGATGGCGACTCCGTCCTCATCCCGGTCCTCGACAACGACTCGTCCGAGTCGGGTTCCCCCCTCGTGCTCGACAACAACGTGACTGGCGCCGTCGCCGGTCAGCTGACCGTGATCGACCCGTCGGTTGCTGCCGGTCAGCCGCCCGGTGACATCGGTAAGGCGTACGTCGTCGGCAACAAGATCCGCTACGTCGCCCCGGCCAAGGTCGACGCGGCCAAGCAGGTCAAGATCCAGTACCAGGCAGGCGTGGCCGGCGGTGAACAGGCCAGTGGCCTGGTCACCGTCACCATCAACCCTCAGCCCGCCGACGCGACGGCCGACCAGGCACCCGCACCGCAGCTGATCGAGACTCGTGCTGTCGCGGGTGACGAGGTGAAGATCGCCATACCGACCTCGGGTCAGGATCCCGATGGTGACTCCGTCACGGTGATCGGCATCGCAGCGGCGCCCAAGCTCGGCCGGATTATCGGCTTCTCGCCCACCTCCTTGACCTACCAGGCGCTGCCGACCGAAGAGTCCGTCGGCACCGACAGCATCGAGTACGTCGTCGCCGATCGCTACGGCAAGACCGGGCATGCGGTCGTGCGGATTGCTCTCACCCCGCCCGGTCAGACCCAGCCTCCTGTGGCTGTCGACGACCTCGTGGTGGCCAAACCGGGCGCCACCGTCACCGTCAACCCTCTGGCCAACGACCTCATCGCCACGAACGACAAGCCGAAGCTCACCGACCTCGCCAAGGTCAACGCCGAGATGCCGAAGGGTGTCACCGAAGACGGCACGTCAATCACGGTGACCACCCCCGCGGCGTCCGCGTCGGGGCTTCAGTTCGCGTACGCACTCTCCGGGAACGGCGGAGTAGGGCCTGCAGCCACGATCCGGGTCCAGTCGCGCGAGGGCTACCTCAACCCGCCGCGTCTCAACGACAAGGTCGCCAAGATCGACGGTACAACGGCGTCTGTGGACGTGTTGTCGGACGCGTGGGACCCCGACGGGCCTACGTCGGCCCTCAAGGTCACCGCCGTGTCCAACACCGAGGCCATGATCGCTGGCGGCACCGTCACCGTACCCGTGACCCAGGCGCCGCAGGTGCTCACGTTCGAGGTGTCCGATGGCGACGGTGCGACATCCAGCGCGGTGTTGTACGTGCCGGCGTCAGGCTCCGACATCCCGTTCCTCAAGACGGGCGGCCTGATCAAGGTGGACCAGAACGGGTCGGTCACGGTGAAGCTCGCCGACTACATCGAGTCGGCGACGGGCCGTCCCATCCGGATCACGCTGGCGGACTCGCTCGTGACGACCCCGGCCGCGTACCTCACCGTCGAGCCGGTCGACGCGCAGACGATCAAGCTGACGGCGAGCAAGGACTACGTCGGCCCGGCCGCTGTGTCGCTCGAGGTTATGGACGCCGAGTCGGCCACGGCGCCTGACGTCCGTACAGCGGTCATCTCCATCCCCGTGCAGGTCGGGCCGGCGACTCCGGTGCTGCGGTGTCCCAAGTCCAGCCAGATGCTCGTCCAAGGTGGACAACCCCTCGAGCTGGACATCGCGACGCTCTGTCACGTGTGGACAGCGGACGGAAGCACGGATCAGCTGACGTTCACAGCCAGTCAGAAGACGCCGCTCGAGGGCGTCAGTGTCACCCCGGGTCACGTCGTGACCCTCAAGGCGGCCGGCACAGCGCGCGGCGGGTCATCCACGGAGATCGAGATCGGAGTTGAGGGGGCCCTGACCGTCAAGCAGTCGATCCCTCTGCTGATCAAGGCGGCTCCGCGTCCGGCGATGGCGCTGAAGAGCATCACTGATGTCAAGCAGGGCACCACGGTGACGCAGAACCTGGCCATGATCTCGCCGCTGCTCGACGGGGTGCCGACCGTGGTGAACATCACGCAGACGTCGGGTCTGCCGGCCACGGCGACGTTTACCGGTGCCCTGATGACGTTCACTCCGCGCAGCGACGCGCACGGGACGATGACGTTCCAGGTGACTGCGTCCGACCTGGCGGACCGGAGCCGTACGGATCGACAGGTCACCGGCACTCTCACGATGACGGTGTACGGGATCCCTGACGCGCCCGGCGCCCCACAGCCAGGCCAATCGATACAGACCCATGCCGCGTCGCTGACATGGACTCCGGGCCTGGACAACGGGGCGCCGATCCTCGAGTACGAGCTGTCGGGCGGCGGCAAGACGGTGTTCTGTGGAGCCGTCACCCGCTGCGATGTGACAGGCCTGAAGAACGGATCGCCGATCACCTTCCAGGTGCGCGCGCGGAACAAGGCCGGCTGGGGTCCGCAGAGCGCTGCTGGCCCGAGTTTCATCCCTGACGAGCCGCCCGGCCAGGTCACAGGTCTCAAGGCCTCCGATCCGCAAGACCACACGCTCACGTTGTCGTGGAACGCGGCACCGGTCGACGGCACAGCCGTCACGAAGTACCACGTGACGTGGGGCGGCGGAAACCTGAGCCTCGACGGCGGCACGACGTCGACGACTGTCAAGGGCCTCGACAACAACACCCTGTACACGTTCACGGTGGTCGCTGAGAACCGTGCCGGTCTGAGCAGGCTCGCAGCCACCACCCAGGGACAGTCCTCCGGCGCTCCGTTGGGCCTGACAGCACCGAGGATCACCCCGAGTGGCCTCGGCGCCACTGCGCAAGTCGCCGTTTCCTGGGCTGCAGCGGACCCGAACGGGCCGAAGCCGGTGACCTATCAGGTCACGAGGACCGGTGGCTCTTCCGGCACCAAGACATTCGCTCCGACCCAGGCGACCTCAGTCGGTGACACGGTCACCTACGACGGGACGCAATACACGTACTCTGTAACAGCCATGAACGCGACAGGCGGGGCCATCCACACGTCGTCTCCACAGTTGGCGAAATGGCAGGCCACTGGCATTCCAGCGGCATGGGGTTCCTGGACAGCCGTCGCTGGCAACAACGGCTCGGTTCAGGACGGGACCGTGACACTCGCATATACTGTGCCTGCTTCGCGCGGGGCCACTTCGACGGTAACCCTGTTGGGTGGCCCGGGTGGTACTCTGCCTAGCCCGGGTCCTGCGGGCGGGGCCATCGTGAAAGTACTGTCGGGCTTCACTAATGGAACCACATATAGCCTGAAGTTGCAGGTGTGTAACGAAATCAACCAATGTACGACGTCAGGGGCGGTAAGCGTAACGCCATACGGCCCAATGTATTTCGGGGCATTCTCGGCGAGCGCCAGCGGGACACTGGGCGACTACATCGTCCGCTTCACGATTATCGCTGAGGCGAATGGGAAGAACGCTATGGTGGTCGTAAAGTCCAATCAGAATGGACAGGTCTGGCAGACCCCCATGGGGACCGGCACGCTGAGTCTCCCTAATGGCTACAATGTCGGCGCGCCCAACACGAGCGTGAGTTTCACAGCCACGCTCATCGATGGTCTCGCCCCACTGAGACCAACGATAAGTGTGACGTCGAACACGGTTTCCACGCCTTCGAAGCTGAATCCCAGCTACGCGTTCACTAGGAGCGCCACAACCGCTGGGTGTGGCACAATCACCGACTCACCCTGTTATCTGGTGACCATTGTGCTCCGCAACTATGCCGCGAACCAGCGCGTCTATTGCACGGTTCCCGGCGTCAATGCGCCCGATTGGAATGGCAACATTCCGGTGGATGGGGCGGGCAACAAAGACTGGACTCCGGGGAACCTGATTTCTGGAGCGCATTGGGATATGACTAATTTCGGCACATGCCATACGTGAGGAAGATATAGTGCCCATAACGAATGAACAAGCCCAGTGGTTTCGTACCTCTTTCGAGCAGCTCGTGGAGAACGTCGGGCTGGCGATCAGGGGTAAGAACGATGTCATCAGGCTGGCGCTGACGTGCCTGCTGTCTGAAGGGCACCTCCTGCTGGAGGACAACCCAGGAACAGGTAAGACGGTGATGGCGAAAGCGATCGCGAACACGGTCGAGGGGACGCACAGCCGCATCCAGTTCACCCCGGACCTGCTGCCATCGGACCTTGTTGGCGTCTCGGTCTACGACCAGAAACAGCAGTCGTTCGAGTTCCACAAGGGACCGATCTTCGCCGCGATCGTCCTCGCCGATGAGATCAACCGGGCCTCGCCGAAGACCCAGTCAGCCCTCCTGGAGGTCATGGACGAGAACTTCGCGACAGTCGACGGCGTTCGTCACCCCGTGGGTCACCCGTTCATGGTCATCGCGACGCAGAACCCGATCGAGCAGGCCGGCACGTACCGTCTTCCCGAGGCCCAACTCGACCGCTTCCTCATGAAGACGTCGGTCGGGTACCCGGACCACGATGTCGCCGTCGAACTCCTGGGTCAGGCGGCGAACCGTGACCGCGCACACGACGTGACCCCGATGATCGCGGCGAACTTCGTGACACAGATGGCTTCCCTTGCCAACTCCGTTCACACCGACAGCGCGATCCTCGCGTACGTCAGCCACCTTGCCACCGAGTCGCGTCGCCATCCGAACATCAAGCTCGGCATCTCGATGCGCGGCGCCCTGTCGTACATCCGGGCTGCCAAGACCTGGGCCGTCTCGCAGGGCCGGGACCACGTCATCCCCGACGACATCAAGGACCTCGCGATCCCCGTCATGAGCCACCGCATCATCCTCACCGCGGAAGCGCAGTTCTCCGGCGTCACCGTGGAGTCGGTCGTCGGTGAGCTGCTGGCAAACGTCGCGGCTCCTGCGGATCGCGGGCACTGAGCCGAGCCACGCAGATGCCCCCGACGAACAAGCCCTCATCCGCATCCGGGCTCGGAGCTCTGGTCCCCGACCTGCTCCAACCGGTACGCCGTCTAGCCGGTCGGATCCAGACCGCGATGCGCCCCGTGACGCTGGCCATGGAGCCTGTCACCCGAGTCGTACGGTCGCTGCTCGCCTGCGTGTCTCCTCTTGGATGGGCCGTAGGAGTTCTTGGCGCCGGGTTCTGGGTTGCGGGCGTTTTGCTGGGGTGGGTTGAACTCGGCGTGGCGGCGGTGGTGCTCTTACTCATCCTGGCCATCGGGGCGCTCTTCACGATCGGACGGGCAAAGCTCACGGTGACCCTCGAGGCGGATCCCCAGCGTGTCGTGGTCGGCCAGTCCGCGATGGCTTCCCTCGACGTCACCAATATTGCCAAGGCCCCTCTGCTCCCCCTAGGGATCGAGCTTCCTGTCGGCGAACGTGTCGCCAACTTCCTCACGCCGCTGCTGACGGCGGGTGGCACCCATTCCGAGATCATCGGGATCCCGACGAGCGAGCGCTGCGTCATCGGGATCGGGCCTCTGCGCACGCAGCGGGGTGACCCGTTCGGGTTGATCCGCCGTGAGGTGATCTGGACGGACCGCATCGAATTGTTCGTACATCCCGCCACCGTCCCGCTTGCAGGCCTCGGGGCGGGCCTGCTGCGCGACCTCGAAGGCCAGACCAGCAACGAAGTGTCGATGAGCGACCTCGCGTTCCACGCGCTGCGGGAGTACGTACCCGGCGACGACATGCGGTATGTCCACTGGCGATCATCGGCGCGCCGCTCGACCACCTCGGGGCAGGACCAGTTCCTCGTGCGGCAGTTCCTCGACACCCGGCGGTCCCATGTCGTCGTGGCTACGGACGTCACCGAGTCCAGCTATGCAGACGCGGAAGAGTTCGAGACGGCCATCTCGTGCGGCGCGTCGATCGCGGTACGGGCCATTCAGGACGAGATGGATCTGACTGTGGTGTGCGGTCACCATGCCGCGACCCGCCCCGTCCCGTACCAAGCGCTCGACACATTCTCGCGAGCAGCGTGGAGCGATCGAGCGCTGTCCGACGTCATCCAACACCTGCCGACGCTGGCGCCGGACATGTCCGTGGTGGTCATGGTGACTGGGTCGGCGGCACCGCTGATCGACCTTCTGCGCTGTCGTTCCTACCTGCCGGTGGAGGTCCGCATGCTGGCCATCCAGGTACGGCTCGGAGCGAAGGTCAGCCTCAACGAGGCACCTGGCGTCACCGTCTTGACTGTGGGGTCGCTGTCTCAGCTGCCTCCGGCGATCGCAGGGGGGATCATGCAATGAAGGTCGTGAACCCATCCACCGCTACGCGCGGAGCCCAAACGCGGTCCATGACCATGACGCGACTGCTGGTGCTGCGACCGGTCCGTGAAGACCTCGTGGACGCTGGCTTCATGGTGCTGGCCGTCATTGTCGCCCTGCTCGGATTCCGTACGACGTTCGACTCATGGTTCTTCCTCGCCGTCGGCGTCGCTGGCGCTCTGCTCGGGATCGTGGCAGCCCACGTGGCCAACACCCAACGGTGGCACTGGCTGGTCACCCTCCTCATGGCTGCGGCGATCTTCTTCGGCCTGGGTGGCGCGGTGGCCGTTCCTCAGGACGCCATCGGCGGCGTGGTGCCGTCGCTGGCGACGCTCACCTCTCTGGCGACGCTGGGAGTCACGGGGTGGAAGGACCTCCTCACCACGCTGCCACCGGTGGATGGCGCGAGCCCATACCTGGTGCTGCCCTACCTCATGACATTGGTGACCGGGGCGGCGGGCTACTCGGTGGCCCGTCGCACCCGTAGGCCGTGGCCGGCACTAGTGATGCCCTTGGCGCTGTTCGCCACAGTCCTGCTGCTCGGTGGGTACGAGCCGCCGTTCCTGCTCGTGCAGGGGCTCGGCCTGGCGGCGCTGTGCTTCGCGTGGTTGACGATCAGGGCCGGTCGGCGGCGTCGACTCGTCGGTGACGGCCGCGCTGTTGAAGTCCGAGGGTTATGACGTCGTCGGCATCACGCTGCAGCTTTACGATCATGGCGCGGCCACCCATCGCAAGGGCGCCTGCTGCGCCGGCCAGGACATCCACGACGCGCGCAACGTCGCCGAGCGGATCGGCATTCCGCATTATGTGCTGGATTATGAGAACCGCTTTCGCGAATCGGTGATCGACAATTTCGCCGACAGCTACGCCTCGGGCGAGACGCCGGTGCCGTGCATCGAGTGCAACCGCTCGATCAAGTTTCGCGATCTGCTCAAGAC
>Ga0209385_1001239_pt1 | contig 10819 bp, 8 predicted proteins | sample NGEPerB_FD_184506 | JGI IMG/M metagenome (GOLD analysis project Ga0209385, IMG submission 184506) | Arctic peat soil microbial communities from the Barrow Environmental Observatory site, Barrow, Alaska, USA - NGEE PermafrostAB12-B... | ecosystem: Environmental > Terrestrial > Soil > Wetlands >... | reverse complement strand
AATGCTGAACATGATCAGCATGGCCAGGAACAGAGCGGTACCTTGTTTGCGATGGCCAAGCATTTCGCCAAACGTGAACGGCATAGCAGCTGCTATGATAAGAAGAGAAAAAACAAGAAGGAGATCCGTAAAGGGGTTTGGGCTTTCGAAGGGGTGGGCCGCATTGGCGTTGAAGAATCCGCCCCCGTTGGTGCCGAGATGCTTGATAGCCACCTGGGAAGCTGCCGGTCCTACCGCGATGTGCTGGATCTGGCCTTCAAGTGTGGTGACTGACAACGTTGGCCGCAGCGTCTGGACGGTTCCCTGAGAGACCAGAACCAGGGACAGTACTAATGCTATTGGGAGCAGAACATACACAAGAGCTCGTGTCATATCGACCCAGAAGCAGCCAATGCTGTTCGTGGACCGGCGGACAAAACCACGTATGACCGCTATCGCTGCAGCAATACCAGTTGCTGCCGAAAGGAAATTCTGCACGGTCATGCCCAGCATTTGAGTAAGGTAACTCATCGTTGTTTCGCCGCTGTAGGATTGCCAATTGGTATTTGTCATGAATGAAACAGCTGTGTTGAAAGCCGTATCAAGGCGCACGGCTCCGAGGTGCTGTGGATTTCCGGGCAACCATTGCTGAACAAGCTGCAGGATGAACAGGAAACATAGCCCGAGTGCATTGAAAAGAAGAAGGCTGACAGCATATTGCTTCCATGTCTGCTCTTCGTCCTGTCGCACACCGAAAATGTGTAACAGCCCACGCTCGATGCCGCCCACGAGCGGTGTCAGGAACGTATGTTGCCCCTGAAAGACACGGGCCAGATACCGTCCGACAAACATTGCGCCAATGGTCAGAACCACAATGAATGGCAAAACAGCTACAAGAGTCTTCTCAAGCATCACTCCCGACCTCCCCCGGAAACCCGGGCTTCTTACCTGCTTGGAATGTTACGTCTATATCTGCATCTTTTCAAGATTGTGGACCCTTGACAGGACACAAATGGTCTAGTCTAGTGCATTGATTGTGGAACAATGAATGGGTACAATCACGACGTTCACAATCGATGGGTCAGGATGGCAATTCCTAAGCGCTCTCTGGGTTGACAGACCCGGTGTGCATCGGTAAAATGTATATTTGCGGTGCTCCTCATGTTGATTCGGGGGTGGAGTCAACTGCATAGCCGCGTGAGTGATGGACCGTGTCCGGAACGGAGGTAACGCATGGAACAGGCACTCGTTGTAGAGAATCTGAAAAAGAGTTATGGCAAGTTTGAGGCACTCCATGGTGTCAGCTTTGAGGTGGCGCCCGGGGAGATCTTCGCGCTCATCGGACCCAACGGCGCCGGCAAGACAACGACGCTGCGTATCGTGGCGACCATCCTGCAGCCGACGTCGGGTACGGCTCATGTCTACGGGATGGATATCCAGAAGGACGCTGCCCGGATACGCGAGGTCATCAGCTACTTGCCCGAAGAGGCCGGTGCCTACAAGAACCTGACAGGTCTTGGCTACCTGAGCTTCATGGCAGAATTGTTTGCTTCCGACACCGCCGTCCAGCGTGAGTACATCCAGAGAGCTTCGGATATCACAGGACTGGGCGAGCGGTTGCGTGACAAGATAGGCACGTACAGCAAAGGCATGACACGCAAGCTGCTGCTTTCGCGTGCAGTCATGACGAGGCCGAAGCTGGCCATTATCGACGAGCCTACGAGCGGCCTCGACGTGGTCGCCGCTATCGACATCCGTGAGTCCATTCGCAGATCGGCGGTCGACGGCATGGCTGTGCTCCTGTCAAGTCACAACATGCTGGAGATCGAGTACCTGTCGGACCGCGTGGCCATCGTCGACAAGGGCACCATCCACGACGTTGGGACGCCGCAGGGACTCAAGGATAAATATGGCAAAGCGAACCTCGAAGAGGTCTTCGTTCAAGTGGTGAAGCAATGAGGAGATTCTTCGTCGTACTGAAGAAGGAACTGAAAGAGATGCTCACGTGGCAGACGCTGGCCCCCATCCTGGTAATCATGGTGATCTACAGCTTCCTGGGCAGGGTCATCAATCAGGAGCAGAAGAAACAATCCGCTCCCCAGCCCATGACTATCGTGGACTTCGACCGCAGTCAGACGTCACAGATGCTTGCCGGCATCCTCACGAAGGCGAACTTCAAGGTCACAACGATCACCGAGGGGATCGTCGACGACATCGTCCGCAAGGTCGCATCGGAGAAAGGGACCGCCGTCCTGGTCATTCCGCAGGGATTCGAGGCCGGCATCCAGGCACAGCATCCCCAGAAGGTGCAGACATATACGATCATGCGCAATTTCTCGCTGCTGGGAATGAACGGAACGTTCAGGTTCGACGCGGCACTGAGCGCCATGAATGAATATGTTGGCGACATTTACATCAAGACGGGGGCTCCCGGACTGGATCCCGCCACCGTAAGGCACGCCATCAGCGCGCAGTCGTTTGTCACGGTGGGGACGACATCAGCAGAAGCGAACCCTCAGGAGATTGTCAGTGTCGTCATGCAGCAGACTATGGTCATACCGATCGTTTTGATGCTGGTGATCATCTTGGCTTCCCAGATGATTGCTGCCTCCATTGCGGGTGAAAAGGAGAACAAGACTCTCGAGACACTTCTTTCTACGCCTGTCGCACGTGGCGCTCTGGTCACGGCAAAGATGATGGCATCAGGCATCGTTGCACTGGTTTCCGCCGCAGCATACATGGTCGGCATGAAAAGCTACATGGGCAGCCTCATCGGGGGCACCGGCGGGACGTCTGCAGCAGTCGGCCAGGCAATTCAGAAACTTGGCCTGGTTCTCAACCTTCGCGGGTATGTTCTTCTTGGTCTGAGCGTGTTCGCCGGCATCATGGTAGCTCTCTCCATCGCTGTCATCCTGGGGGCGTTCGCCGAAGACCTCAAGAGCGTGCAATTCGCCATTATGCCGCTCATAATGATTGTCCTGCTGCCCTACCTCATTACCATGTTCATCGACATCAACACGGCATCGCCCGTCCTTAAGTGGCTCATCTACGCGATTCCATTCTCGCACCCGTTCCTGGCCGCCCAGTTCATCTTCGCCCATAATTTCACGATGGTCGTTGCAGGCATTGTCTATCAGTTTGCGCTGTTCCTCGTTTTGGCCACGGTCGCGGCCCGCATCTTCTCGACGGACCGTATCCTGACCATGAAGCTCAATACAGCACGCCGCGGGTCGGGTTTGGGTGGCTGGACTCTGCAGCGCGAAGGCATCAGCTTCCGGCTACGCCGCAAGTAGCACTCACGCTCTGCTTAGTCAAAAACCCCTGGCTTCAGGGCCGGGGGTTTGTCGTGCCAGTTGAAGTAAGAGACGGTCTCTCAGACTTGCTGCTTCTGTACCAGCGTGATGAATTGTTCGATGCCGGCCGCAATCCTCTCGCGGTCATAGTCGATCGTGGCACAGTGGTAGGACCGCTCCAGCGTGATGACACTCTTGATGCAGCTGTTGACGTGGTCCTGGATGTACTCCGCATTGCGCGGCGGGACGACGTGGTCTTGCGTCGAGCGGAAAGAAAGGAGTGGCTGCGTAACCATGCCGAGGTCGCCACGGACATCCTGCATGAGGCGTTCGAACTGATAGACGGCTTCCAGGGAATTGAAGCCAAGATCTGGCAGTATAGCGTCCTGATCGGCGACGTCCGGAGGCCCTTTGGGTTGATTCTTCCGGAAGTGTCGCAATATCGGGATCAGTCTCATCTTGGGGTCGTCCAGATAGACAGGCGCGTTGATAGTGATAAGGCCCGCAATCTCGGGATGGTGTTCTCCCAGGTACAGGGTAAGCGTTCCACCCATCGACAATCCAGCGACGAAGACCGTCTTGCCCATAGCGCGTGCTTCATCGAGCCCTGCGAGGGCGTCATGTTGCCAGGACTCCGACGTTGCGAGGTCCAGTTCCTTCCACGTCTTGCCATGGCCTGTGAGAAGCGGAGCGACGACGGAAATACCGCGTGCAGACAGATAATCCGAGAGGAACCACAGGTCGCGAGCAGGTGCGCCGGTCAGGCCGTGCAGCAGGAGGCAGGCTGTGTCTGAGCCTGCCTGGCGGCGGATCGGGGCTGCCGAGGCCTCGTTAAACGGCAGGGCCATTGGCAGAAAGGGTCAGATCGGACGAGATCGCTGGTTTGTCTTCAGGGCGTACGAAGAGCAGGCACACTGCCGAGAGCACGAAGAAGATAGCCGCATACGGGAACATGACTGACATTGTTCCGCCTGCGAGGTCGGCGATGCGTCCGACGAGAGGAGGGCTGATAATATCTGCTGCCTGTGAGAAGAAATAGTAAACGCCGGTAAGTGCTCCGACCATCTCCAGGGAGCCCATGTCAAGTACCATTGGCAGCGAATTGATATTGACAAGAGCCCAGGACAGGCCGCCCATGACGAAGATGGCCAGTCCGGCGGTAGTGGTGATACCGAGCGCCAGTAGGAGGACCATGATGATTATGCCTCCAAGCCCGATGAGAATCGTCGTTTTGCGGCTCAGCCGTTTGCCGAGAAACCCTGCAGGAATCGCAAGGAGCATGAACGCGAGAGAGAACACGCCCAGGTTGAACTTGGCGCTTGCTTCGGACGCCTGACGGGCTTTGTCCAGTTCCGCGATCTGAGCGGTGTTGGTAGGCGTCGCAGTACCGAGCCTGGTGATGACATCTCGGACAGCAGGGCTCTCGGCATGCATGTACGTCGGGTAGTATGTCTCGATGGCGTTGAACGCGATGAACCAGAAGAAAATGGCCAGGCAGATGAGCAGCAGACTGCGGTATTTCGGCGTCCATATCTTGCGAAGCAGGGAGAAGTCAGCATGTTCCGATTGTGGAGCCTTGCGGTCAAGCGAGTCACGCGTCTCATGGATCGAGAGAAACATGATAACGGCGGCCACCAGAACTGACGCTCCTGCGATGGCAAACCCCAGCGGTCTGTTGGTCGTCGAGATCTTGCCGATAACAAAGTACACCAGCAGGGATCCGAATCCACCCATGAAGTTGATGACACCATTGGCTGGTGAGCGCTCTTCCGGTGGAACGAGGTCCGGCATCAGAGCAATGATGGGCGAACGTGAAATCCCCAAACAGACGTTCATCAGGAACAGAACAAGAACGAACACAACAAGAGATGTTGCGCTTGAGCCAAACCAGAGTGGAATCCAGGGAACCAGCGCAAACAGAACAGCTCCGACGGGCAATGTTGAAATAATAAATGGCATACGACGCCCAATACGTGTCCATACATGGTCCGACCAGAAACCTACGAGCGGGATAAGTGTTATCGCCAGGATGTTGTCGAGATTCATCACCCATCCTGACGCCGTGTAGGATAAATTGTAGAGACTCTTCAGCATGATAGGGATATCTGAGTTGTACAGCGACCAGAGGATCGAGATACCGAAAAACCCGAATCCAAGCAGGAAGATCTTGAAATAGGATGCCTTTCTTTTCACGTCTGTTCCCCCTTGTCATGACATACCCCGGAATCCCCGGGGTATTATGCCAAGTTCATTCTATGCGTACCGGTCGATTTGCAATGCTCTGGGAGCGAGTCTAGTCCAGATCCTCGACCTTGATGAGGTTGGTACTGCCGGCGACACCTGCGTGCGAGCCTGCCGTAATGATGATCTTGTCGCCTCGTCGTGCCAGGTGAGACGTGTGTGCCATTGCGACTGCGGTGCGAAGGATGTGGTCGACACTCTCGAACTGTTCGGCGACCATCGGGATGATGCCGAAGTACAGCGCAAGACGACGCTGAACCAGGTCGCTTGGCGTGAGAGCAAGGATGGGAGTGTGAGGGCGGCAGCGCGACATCAGGATCGCCGTCCGGCCCGACTCTGTCGCACAGACGATGAGCTTGGCTCCGACAATCTGAGCCGTGCGGACAGCGGCGTGAGCGATCGCATCCGGCGTGTCCGATGCAGACGCGGCATCGCGGGCTTCCACAGTGGTCCAGTACATCTTGCTTCGCTCGGTCGCCTCGATGATGCGACCCATCATCTCGACGGTTTCCACGGGAAACTTGCCGACTGCCGTCTCGTTGCTGAGCATGACAGCGTCTGTGCCGTCGAAGATGGCATTGGCTACGTCCGTAACTTCTGCACGCGTGGGAGATGGGTTTTCGACCATGGAGTTGAGCATCTGCGTCGCCGTGATGACTGGCTTGCCCATTTGATTGCACAGGGCGATGAGTTTCTTCTGGATGATGGGGACTTCCTCGATGGGCATCTCGACACCGAGGTCTCCCCGGGCGACCATGATGCCATTTGCTACGGCAAGGATGCTCTCGATATTCTGGACGGCCTGCCACTTTTCCACCTTGACGATGATCGGTATATGCGCTCCGTGAGTCTCCATGAGCGTGCGGAGCTCGCGGACATCGTCTGACGTGCGCACGAACGAGAGAGCCACGTAGTCGACACCCGCCCGCAGACCCGTGACAAGATCGTGCTTGTCCTTTTCAGTGATTGAGGGGACATGGAGGTCCGACTGAGGGAAGTTGACCCCCTTGTGGTCAGAGAGAACTCCTCCTTTGAGGACATCCGTCACGATGGTATCACCCTGGATTTCGCGTGCCTTGAGACGAATCAGGCCGTCATTGATGAAGATAAGCTCCCCGGGCCGGACCTCGGTGGTGACAGGAGGATAGTCCACGCTGGCTTGTTCGGCATTTCCATCCACCGCTTGGGTTGTAAGACGAAAGACGCCTCCGGTCATGATCTCGCATGGTCCCTGACTGAACGTTCCCAGACGGATCTTCGGTCCCTGGAGGTCCTGCAGGATGGCGAGTGGCAGGTTGAGTTGGCCGCGGACCTTCTTCACGGCAGCAATCGTGGCAAGTCGTTCTTCATCCGTACCATGGGAGAAATTGATCCGAAAGACATCCACACCATGCTCCGCGAGCGCTTGGATCATCTCCTCGGAATTCGTCGCTGGTCCAAGTGTGGCGACAATCTTGGTACGTTTGACGTTCATGTTGTCAGGCATGTATTCCTCCATGGTCAGGATGCAGACCGTCTATCTCGAATACATGATAGTCCAACACAGCCCGGCACAAATGAACAAGGGTTCCACACGTCTGTCCGGGGTCCGAATCTGGCGCGCCACAACATTTTGACAGCAATGTTCTACCGCGATATGATGAAGATGTTTCTATAAAGGTGTGACCGGAAAGAGTGCGAGGTGGAACAGGCTGGTGTTCCTGTGTCCTGGTGCATGTGGGTAATGCCCTGCAGGTATCCTGTGGTGTGGTGTGGTGCTGTTCTCATCGATGTGAGAAGTGGATCCGTCAATCAAGGAGACTCCGATGGCCAAGACTTGTTTCAACCAATGGGATCCAGTTTGTGGTATGTTGCTCAACAATTGTGAGGCCGAATACACTGAGGAGTTCGAAGGCAAGACCTACGGCTTCTGCAGCCAGTGGTGCAAGGACTCGTTCTACGGGAATCCCCAAAGATACATTGAAATGCCCGCGTCGCACAAAGGAACACCGGTGCCCAAGGACGTTCCCGAGAAGCACTAGCAAAGCTTTCTCCACCATCCGAAACGGCTGAGCGGCTCGGGGAAATCCAAATCGCTCTTTCTATTTGTATCTATCTCCTTTCGGGCGCGTTGAGTATGTGTGCCTTTCACGTAGACTGGACTTAGTTCGCCAGACTACCGGAGGCCATACATGGAAGACCATGAGCACATGCATCACGATATGACCGACGACACGCACGCCGCACACCGGGAAGGGCACGACCACCACGCTCACATGATTCGTGACTTCCAAACCCGATTCCTCGTCTGCCTTGTCCTGACCGTCCCGGTCCTACTCCTTTCGGAGCCTGTGCAGATGCTGCTGCACCTGGGCACGAAGCTGCAATTTACCGGCTCGACGTGGGCCCTGTTCGTGTTGTCAGCGTTCATCTACGTATACGGTGGCATGCCTTTCTTGAAAGGACTGTTCGAAGAGCTCAAGGCGAAGACCCCGGGCATGATGACACTTATTGCGATGGCAATCACGGTGGCCTTTGTGTACAGCGCTGCGGTCTCGCTGGGGCTTCAGGGCATGGACTTCTACTGGGAGCTTGCGACGCTGATCGACATCATGCTCCTCGGTCACTGGCTGGAGATGAAGTCCGTGATGGGTGCCTCCCGCGCGCTGGAGAGCCTGGCGCGACTCATGCCCTCTGAAGCACACGTCATTATGCCCGATGGCACCGTGATGGACCATCCAGTTGCTCACCTCGCGACCGGGGACCGAGTACTGGTCAAGCCCGGTGAGAAGGTCCCGGTCGACGGGCGCGTCGAGGACGGAGCATCGAGCGTGAACGAAGCCATGCTGACCGGGGAGTCGCGCCCAGTAGACAAGAAGCCGGGCGACGCCGTTATCGGCGGTGCGATCAACGGCGAAGGTGCCCTGACGGTCGTCATCGAGAAGGTTGGGAGTGACACCTACCTGGCACAGGTCGTCGACCTGGTTCGCCATGCCCAGGAATCGCGGTCCAGAACTCAGGCGCTGGCCGACCGGGCAGCCTTTTGGCTGACCATCATTGCTCTCAGCGCGGGTACGCTGACACTGGTCGTCTGGCTGTTTCTCGGCAGGGGGCTTGCCTTCGCGCTGGAACGTATGGTTACGGTCATGGTGACCACATGCCCACACGCCCTGGGGCTTGCCATTCCACTGGTCGTCTCCGTGTCGACCGCCCTGCTGGCTCAGCACGGCCTGCTCCTCCGCAACAGGACGGCCTTCGAGCAAGCCCGCAATCTGCAGGCCGTCGTATTCGACAAGACAGGGACACTTACCACGGGGTTGTTCGGCGTCACCGACATCGTTCCCCTGAACGAGGCGAGCACGTCGGACGAGATACTGAGACTGGCCGGCGCCGTCGAGACCCAGTCGGAACATCCCATCGCACTCGGCATCGTGCGCAGTGCACAGGAGCGTTCCCTCGCCTTGCCCCAGATCAGCGAGTTCCTGGCGCTCCCCGGGGTCGGCGCACAGGCAACAGTGGACGGTCACAAGGTCATGGTTGTTCGGCCCAGCTACGTCATCGATCATGAGTTGGCGGTGTCCTCGACCCAGGTCGACATACTGACTTCGCAAGCGAAGACGGTCGTCTACGTCCTGGTCGACGGTCTTGTTCAGGGAGCTATCGCGCTGGCCGATACCATACGGCCCGAGTCTCGCGACGCCGTCGCGGCTCTGCACCAGATGGGCATCAAGAGCATCATGCTGACCGGCGACTCCCGCGCTGCCGCCGAGTGGGTGGCAAAGGACCTGGGACTCGATGACTTCTTTGCCGAAGTGCTTCCGCACGAGAAGGCAGCCAAGATCCAGGAAGTGCAGAAGAGAGGTTTGACGGTTGCCATGGTCGGCGATGGCGTGAATGACGCCCCGGCTCTTGCGCAGGCCGATGTCGGGATTGCGATTGGCGCCGGCACGGATGTTGCCATCGAGACGGCGGATGTCATCCTGGTCCGTGATGATCCCCGCGACGTTGTCGCAGTCGTACAGCTGTCACGTGCGACCTATCGCAAGATGCTGCAGAATCTCGCCTGGGCGACAGGGTACAATGTCGTGGCTATCCCACTGGCGGCAGGCGTGCTCGCCGGGGCTGGCTTCGTCATGAGCCCTGCTGTCGGAGCCGTCCTGATGTCGCTGTCCACGATCATCGTCGCCATCAACGCACGCCTGCTCAAAGCGCCAGGGGGCGTAGATTCGGCTCCAGCAGCAGTCGAGCCGGGCGCCGACGAGGCGAAGGGCGGGCTGTTTGGCGAATAGACGAAACGCTATCTTGCTTTGAGGCGGTTCTTGAGGTAGTTCAGCAGGACGAGTGCACTGTTGTGTTCGGTGTCCTTAGCTGCGTACAGCAGTGTGAGTGGACCATGGCGGGCTATCTGCAGCAGTGACTCGACCAGGTCGGGTTGCGTGTCGAGCTGGGCGGTGTACCGTGTCACAAACTCCGGCCACTTTGCGACGTCGTGCGCATACCATGTGCGCAGTTTTGCTGTCGGTGCAATCTCACGCAGCCACGAGTCGGCGTGCAACCGCTCACGGGTGAAGCCACGAGGCCAAAGACGCTCCACAAGGACACGTGTCCCGTCGTCGGGATTGTATGGTTCGTATACACGCTTTGCCTGGATCGGTTCGGGCATGGGTTCCTCCTGTCGCCGTGAATATGACCAGATACGCTAGTTGAACGAAATGATGATGGCGAGGACTCCTGCTGCAAACGCCAGCAGGCTGAGCACCCACCAGATCGTACCGGCACGACTCATGCGGCTTCGGACCTGCTGCTCACTCTTCCACGTCAGGACGCTGTATTCCTTGTCCTGGCCGGCGCGCGCGACCCAGAACCCGTTGACGGCCTCGACAGGGCCGACAAAAAATGCCTGGCTGCCGGGGGAGAATGATGCCTCGACGGCGTGAAAGTTTGGCCTGTTCAGCCGACCGAACAGGCCACGGTTGGTGACGTAGGGCGCAATGATGGGGTTCGTGGTGTCATGGATGTACTGGTCAAAGGTCGAAGGCGCGTCCAGGTTGGGCATGCCGCCGCGCTGGTCGAACCACAACTCGCCGGCGCCGTTCAGCCGGAACGGCGTTGTGGCAGACTGCGACCACACGGTATCCCACCTGGTCGTCGTGCCGTCCTGGTCCTGTTGCTCGGTCCCTCTCTCCAGGTGCGCGCTCCAGGCGACTGCCGGACGAGCTGAATAGGGTGCCGCGAGCGGCTGGTCGGCGACGATGGAGCCCTGGAACTTTCCGTAGAACCGGCCCTGTATGGCCTGTTGAAGGTTCAGCGCCTGTGCTTGACTGAGC
>Ga0209385_1001237_pt1 | contig 10823 bp, 5 predicted proteins | sample NGEPerB_FD_184506 | JGI IMG/M metagenome (GOLD analysis project Ga0209385, IMG submission 184506) | Arctic peat soil microbial communities from the Barrow Environmental Observatory site, Barrow, Alaska, USA - NGEE PermafrostAB12-B... | ecosystem: Environmental > Terrestrial > Soil > Wetlands >... | reverse complement strand
CCCCTAGACGATAGCGCCTCTTCAGAAAGGCCCCTACATTATAACAAATCGCCAGCGTTTATAAGCGTTCCGCACTCCTCGTGCATTCCGCGCGGGACACACGATTCAGTGCAGTGCATCACTGTGCACGTCGTCCATCGAGTGCTAGTCTCTCTGGTCCGGCGTTGAGAAAGTACAGATGACGCTCCAATGTTCCACCTACAAGAAAGAGGCCCGCGAATGAAGCGGCCGGTTGCGCTTTTGGCTCTGTGGTTAGCGCTGCTGGCGCCGGGAACAACGCGAGCTCAGCAGACACCATCCACTCCGGCGCCGACCCCTCAAGCGCAAGCGAAATCGTCTGCGTCACAAGAATCTTCCTCAACCCAGGGCAATCCCGATATCCAAGTCTGGGTCAATACGCACTCCGGCGTTTATCACTGTCCCAATACGCACTGGTATGGAGCGACGAAGTCTGGCGTCTACATGAAACAAGCGGAGGCGCAGCAGAAGGGATACCGTCCCGCCTACCATCGGGTTTGCCGATAACAGATCCCCGCCAATCCTTGAGTTTTCTCGCAAGAATTGCGAAAGTCCGCTCTCAGAGCGGCTTTTGCAGAGGGGTTGACAACCTTGGTTCCCCGTAGCAGAATCTCATCTGTAGGCGAATAAAAAGCGAAAGTACTCCCGCCCTGTACCCGCTTCGCCCACCTGAGGTCCTTATGCCGTCTGCTGCCACGCTTCGTGCCCGCATCGAGTCTTCGCTGGGCGAGCACCTCTCTTCCACGCTGTTGCTGCGCGAGCGTGCTGCGCCGTTGACGGTCTCAACCGGGGTGGCTGCGCTCGATGCGCTTACCGGAGGTCTGCCTCGTGGAGCGCTCAGCGAAATCGCCGGGGCAGCTTCTTCGGGACGTACCGGAGTAATGTTGGCAGCGCTGGCGGAAGCTACTCGCCGGCGGGAGGTGTGCGCGCTGGTAGACGCCAGCGACAGCTTCGATCCCGCTTCGGCGGCGGCCGCTGGCGTGGATCTTGAGCGACTGCTGTGGGTGCGTTGTAGTGAGCGATCAAGTTTGTCATTGCATAAAGACCATCCACCGCGCGCTGCGCTGGGCCGTCTCGAACAGGTGTTGAAGGTGACAGACCTGCTGCTGCAAGGCGGTGGCTTTGGCATGGTGGTGCTCGATCTTGGCGATATTCCCATCGACAGTGCGCGGCGCGTGCCGCTCACCTCGTGGTTTCGTTTTCGCCGCGCGGTGGAACCTACTGCGACCGTGCTGTTGCTCATCGAACAAGAGCCCTGCGCAAAGACCTGCGCTTCCCTGGTCGTGCGGCTGGAACGCACAGCGGTATGCGCTCGCGATTCAGTGGCAGCTCCCGCGCGCATTGGACTGGAAGGCTGGCAAATTGTGTCACACGGCGACTCGGGCATTCCCGAGAACAATGTCGTGAGCCATGCCGCGTTATTGCGCGGAATGCAATTGCGTGCCGAGGTAGTGCGCTCCTCTACCCCACCGAGCCCGCCACGGCGGGGCGCGTTCGATGCGGACCCCGGTTCGTGGACGCAACGCAAACCAGCGCAACGAGCCAACGCCAATTTTGAACTGCACGCCGCGTGGTGATTCTTCATCTTCGACTTCGAGGCTTGGATGTTTGCTTGTATCTACATTCCCGATTTTCCAGTGGAGGCCATCGTCCGCGTTGAGCCATGGTTGCGCGAACAAGCGGTGGCTGTGCTGGAAGGCAAACCTCCACTGGTGCGCGTGGTCGCGCTCAATGAAAAAGCCCGCTGCCTGGGAATGGAAGTGGGCATGACCAAGCTGCAGGCCGCTGTTTTCTCAGCGCCTGCAACTGGGACGTTTCATTCCAGCGAAGCCAGGGTGAAGAATTCCAAGACTGCGCAGATCGAGCTTTCATCCCGGCGCCCGAGAAGCAAGCCGAAGCCTGGTCCTGCGATCTTGCGTCAGCGCTCAGCCGAGCAGGAGAACTCGGCCCATGCCGCGCTGCTCGACGTTGCCCATGCTTTTACGCCGCGCGTGGAAGATACCGCTAGCGACACGTTGCTGCTCGACTTGGCCGGTCTAGAGCGGCTCTACGGTGCGCCCGCGACCATGGCGCGCGATCTGGCGTCGCGGGTAAACGCGATTGCGCTGGAGGCAAACATCGCGCTGGCCGCCAATCCTGAAGCGGCCTTGCATGCCGCGCGGGGTTTCAGCGGGACCACCGTGCTCCCCGCCGGAGAAGAGGCACACTGCCTGGGCGTGCTGCCGTTGCAGGTATTGCTGGATACATTCGATATCTCGATGAACAACGGTTCTGCTTCCGATAGAGAACGCGAAAAGCTGCGTGCACAGATGCTCGACACGCTGGAACGATGGGGCGTGCGCGATTTCCGCACCCTGGCGCTACTGCCTGAGCATGCGCTGGCTTCACGGCTCGGCGAAGCGGGCACGCGTTTGCAACGCCTGGCCCAGGGAGCAGGCATGCGCACGCTAGCGTTATGCGAGCCAGTTACCCATTTTGAAGAGGCCATGGAGTTGGAATCGCCGGTTGAGACGCTTGAACCGCTGTCGTTCGTCTTGAACCGGCTGCTGGAACAACTATGTGCCCGGCTGGAAGCCCGGGCCCTGGCTGCACAGGAATTGCATTTGCGTTTGCGGCTGGAATGGCGAGTCGCCGATGAGGAGACAACGGCTGCGCAGGAATTAGCCGGAGCTTCATCCCACATTGTGGGAGACGGGAACGCCGTGGAACGTATTGTGCGCCTGCCGGTGGCCATGCGCGATACCAAGGTTTTTCTCAACCTACTGCAGTTAGAATTAGCGGCACATCCACCGGGTGCTCCCATCACACAAGTATGGATTGCAGCCGAGCCAGCGCCTCCCCGTTCGGCACAGTATGGACTTTTTTTGCCCATTACTCCCGAAGCGGAGAAGTTGGAGATTACGCTGGCACGGATCAGCGGCATCGTGGGCGAGCGGCGAGCGGGAATCGCGCGTCTGCTGGATACCCACAGGCGGGATGGCTTTCTCATGGATCGCTTTGTGGCTTCGGCAGAAGAGACGAAGCAGGCGGCAGCTCCTACAATGTCGGATGTCGAGGAACAGGCACGATTAGCTTTGCGCATGTTTCGCCCGCCATGGCCGCTGCAGGTCAGGCTGGCAGAAGGTCGGCCGGTCGCTTTGACGGCCACGACGAAAGCAATCCGTCGAGGAGAACTGCAAGGGAAGGTTTTGTGGTCGGCAGGACCGTGGCGCTCCTCCGGGGACTGGTGGACGGAGAACGCGAAAGAGGAAAGCGCAAGCAAAGATCAGGCGGGTCCGTGGGACCGCGAAGAATGGGATGTAGCGCTCGCCGATGAAAACGGCGGCAGTGTGGCTCTCTTTATCGCGATCTCGCGAGCGGGCAGTGGTTTGCGGATGCCAGCTATGACTGAGGGATGCAATTAGCAATTAGCAATTAGCAATTAGCAATTAGCAATTAGCAATTAGCAATTAGCAATTAGCAATTTAGCCATCCGCATTCAGCTAATGCTTAGATTCGTATGCCACAGCTTCAGTAGCAGCAGACTAGATTTGTATCAGGGCACGACTTCCAGTCGTGCCGTCGCTGCGGGCCAAGATAAACGGCTTTAGCCGCTGAAGACAGGGGCTAAAGCCCAATCGAGAAGGGAACCTTTTCGGCACGGCTAAAGCCGTGCCCTGATACGAATCGCAGCCTACGCCATTTATGAGATGGCCGTGGAGAGGAACTAGATTGATCTAATCTGGGCGCAACTGACTATTGGCTACTGGCAACCGACTACTGGATTTATGTACGTCGAACTCCACGCTCGCTCGGCGTTCAGCTTCCTCGAAGGAGCTTCGGTTCCCGAAGAACTGGCCGAGGTGTGCGCCGCGCACCAGATGCCGGCAATGGCATTGCTCGATCGCGACGGAGTTTACGGCGCGCCGCGCTTTCATCTGGCGGCGAAGAAGCTAGACATCAAGGCGCACATCGGGGCAGAGATCACTTCCCTGCTGTCCCCCTACCCTAAGACCGGCGAAGCTGTGACTTCGCGCGTGTCATTATTATGCGCCGCGCGGGAAGGCTACCAGAACCTCTGCCGCCTGGTGACTCGCATGAAGTTGCGTGCGCCAAAGTATCCGGCTGCGCTGCCTCGCCGCGCGAAAGCGGCATTCGATGACGAACTGGTGCTTGGTTCACAAGCCATCGCTTCCGTGGACGATCTCAGTGAATATTCGACTGGATTGATTTGCCTGACCGGCGGCGACGAAGGTCCGCTGGCGCATGCGCTGGCTAGCGGCGGGTTGGAAGCTGGCCGCAGCACACTCGAACAATTGATTGCGATCTACGGACGCGAGAGTGTTTACGTCGAACTGCAACGCCACTACAACCGCGCGCAAGAGGACCGCAACCAGGCGGCGATTGAGCTAGCGCGTAGCCTAGACTTGCCGTTGCTGGCCACGCAAGGTGCGCAATATGCCAAGCCGGAAGAGCGCCAGATCCTGGATGTCTTTACCTGTATCCGTAATCATCGCACGCTCGATACGGCCGGACGCCTGCTGGCGCGCAACAGCGAGCGCTACCTAAAAACTCCCCAAGAGATGCTGCGTCTCTTCGCCGATCTGCCCGAAGCCACCGCGAACACCTTGGAGTTGTCATCGCGTCTTGAATTCACGCTGAACGATTTGGGGTATCAGTTCCCACGCTATCCCGTGCCCGAAGGCGAAACCATGAACTCGTTTCTGCGGACGCGCACCATGGAAGGCGCCCGCGACCGCTATCTGCGCCCCGGGCAAAGCGAATTGTGGCAGCGCGCGCAGCGCCAGATCGAGCGCGAACTCCTGCTCATCGAGAAGCTCGATCTGGCGGGCTACTTCCTCATCGTTTGGGACATTGTGCGCTTCTGCCGCGAGCAGGGCATCCTGGTGCAGGGCCGAGGATCGGCAGCCAACAGCGCAGTTTGTTATTCCCTCGGCATCACCGCAGTCGATCCGGTTGGCATGGACCTGCTATTCGAGCGCTTTCTGTCGGAGGAGCGCGGCGAATGGCCCGACATCGATCTCGACCTTCCCAGTGGCGATCAGCGCGAGCGCGCCATACAGTACGTCTATCAGCGCTATGGCAAACTCGGCGCTGCCATGACGGCCAACGTCATTACCTATCGCGGACGTTCGGCGGCGCGCGAAGTTGGCAAGGCGCTCGGGTTCGATGGCGAGTCCCTCGACCGCCTCTCCGGGCTGGTGAGTTCCTGGGAATACAAGGACCCGGATGACACGCTGGAACGGCAGTTTCGCGATGCCGGCTTCGACTTGCGGCATCCGCGCATGCGCAAATTTTTCGAGCTTTGCGTGGCGGTACAGGACTTGCCCCGGCATCTGGGACAGCACTCCGGCGGCATGGTGATTTGCCAGGGGCAGCTTGACTCTGTCGTTCCGCTGGAGCCCGCGACCATGCCCGGCCGGGTCGTGGTGCAATGGGACAAGGAAGATTGCGCCGACCTCGGCATCGTCAAAGTTGACCTGCTGGGACTGGGGATGATGGCCGTGCTGGAAGATTCCATCGGGCTGATCCGCGATCATTACGAAGAAGAGGTTGACCTGGGAAAGTTGCCGCCCGACGATCCGGCGGTCTATGGCGCGCTACAGAAGGCCGACACGGTGGGCATGTTCCAGATCGAGAGCCGGGCGCAGATGTCGTGCCTGCCGCGCCTGCATCCCACACGCTTCTACGACATTGTGGTACAAGTCGCCATCATCCGTCCGGGGCCCATCGTCGGCCAGATGGTTAACCCTTTTCTGCAACGCCGTCAGGGACGGCAGGCCGTCGTTTATCCGCATCCCTCGCTGGAGCCGGTCCTGAAACGCACGCTTGGGGTGCCGCTCTTTCAGGAGCAACTGCTGCGCATGGCGATGATTGCCGCCGGGTTCAGCGGCGGCGAAGCCGAAGAATTGCGGCGGGCCTTCGGCTTCAAACGCAGCGAGATGCGCATGCGCGATATCGAGATCAAGCTGCGCGCGGGCATGGAGCGTAACGGCATCCCGCCGGAAGCGCAGCAGCAGATCATCCTTTCGATTACTTCATTCGCGCTCTATGGATTTCCCGAATCGCACGCCGCCAGCTTCGCGCTGATCGCCTACGCCAGCGCCTATCTCAAGTGCCACTACCTGGCGGCTTTTACGGCAGCGTTGCTGAACAATCAGCCCATGGGGTTCTATCACCCTTCAACCATCGTCAAAGACGCGCAGCGGCACGGGCTGCGAGTAAAGCCGGTGGACATTACTCGGTCGGAGTGGCCATGCACGCTGGAGCTAGAAGAAAAGCAGATCTCTCGCGGGCTAAAGCCCGCTCGGGATGACAACAAAAAAAAGCTTACCGGCACGGCTGAAGCCGTGCCCTTTCAAAGATATGATGGCCAGCCGGCGCGATTCGCGCTGCGCATGGGATTCCGTTATGCCAAAGGATTGCCTGAGGAGGCAGCACAAGCCATTGTGCGCGAGCGCAGTAAGCGACCCTTTGAATCCATAGCGGACCTTGCCCATCGCGTGCCCGAGTTACGCCGCAAGGAACTGGTGCTGCTGGCTTCGATTGGCGCGCTCAATTCTATTGGCCGCAAAAACGACAAAGACGCGCTCGCAAGCATCGGTACGGATTCAGGGTTGCTGGACTTGGGTGGAGCAGCGCTTCAGCGCTGCATAGGAGAGTTGCCTGGGAGTCCGGCTTTAGCCGCTGAGGTGATCGCAAACCATTTACCTCAGGCGCTAAAGCGCGAAGTCTTAACGGAACCTGACTGCAGGCCTGAAGGCCTGCTCCACCCGTCATCGGGACAACAACATCCGCCGAGCAAGCAACGACTGCATCGCCGCGATGCATTGTGGCAGGTAGAGCGCGCCGTGCGTTTTGCCGGTCCGCTGCTGGAAGGGATTCCGGAGAGCGATACGGCTTCGCCTCTTGCGCCCATGACACCCGAGGAGCGGCTGGTCGCCGACTTTCACGGCGCCGGGCTCACGGTCGGCCCGCATCCCATGGCGTACCGCCGGTCAGCTCTACGCCGGGCACGAGTGCTCTCCGCGAAGGAGTTGACGCAGGTTGTACACGGCCATTATGTACGGACAGCCGGGTGCGTGATCGCACGACAGAGACCGGGTACTGCCAAAGGCTTCGTCTTTCTCAGCCTGGAAGATGAAACCGGAATCAGCAATGCGATCATTTCGCCCGATGTGATGGAACAGAACCGCATTCTGATTCAATCGGAAAAGTTTTTGCTGCTGGAAGGCGTGTTACAAAATCAGGAGGGCGTGATTTCAGTGAAGGTCAATCGGCTTGCGCCTATGCGCGAAGCGTATGCCGTTGAGTCGGTGGATGTGACGGATGCGGATGTGCGGTCGCACGATTTTCATTGACGGAGCTAGGCGAAGGTCGAACAGTTCTAACGCCAGCACGAAAGTCCGCCTAGAAGCTATCTCATAAATACTGGAGAGGGCCAAACCGAAGCACCTCAGGGGCTAAAGCCCAGTCTGCAAACGGCTATTCGCGGCACGGCTGAAGCCGTGCCCTTTCAAAACCGCCTTTATGAGATACCTTCTAGTCATCTACTTCTTGTTTCGGCCTTCTGCTCGGGATATTCATATACTCCGCGCCCCGCTTTGCGGCCCAGCCGTCCGGCCTTGACGTACTGCACCAGCAGCGGCGCGGGGCGGAACTTTTCGCCCAGGCTTTTATGCAGGTATTCGAGAATGTGCAGACGAGTATCCAGCCCCACGAGATCGACCATCTCGAACGGGCCCATAGGATGATTCAATCCAAGCTTGAGGGCTTTGTCGATGTCCTGTGCGGAAGCAACGCCCTCCTGCAACATGTAAAACGCTTCATTGCCGATCATGGCATTGATGCGGCTGGTAATGAAGCCGGGCGATTCCTTGATGACCACAACCTCTTTGCCCATGCGCTTGCCCACATCGACGGCAGCGGCCAGCGTTTCGTCATCGGTTTCCAGTGCGCGCACCACCTCCAACAGCTTCATCTTGTGCACGGGATTGAAGAAGTGCATGCCGACGCATTTCGGCGCGCGATAAGTCACCGAAGAAATTTCCGTGACGCTGAGCGACGATGTGTTGGAGGCCAGGATGGTGCCGGGACGGCTGACCTTATCGAGCAGCGTGAAGATTTCGATCTTCGATTCCAACTCCTCCGGCACCGCTTCGATCACCAAGTCCGCTTCGCGCGCCGCCTGTTCCACCGACGAGGCATATTCCAGGCGTTCAAAAGCTTCGTCGGCGGCATCCTTGGTGACTTTTCCGATTTCAACCGCCTTGTCGAGGTTGGCGCGAATCTCCGTCTCGGCCTTGCGCAAGGCAGTGGGGAGAATATCTTCCAGGATGGTGCGATAGCCGCCTAGCGCCGCGGCATGAGCGATACCGCGGCCCATAATACCGGCGCCGATCACGGCGATGGTGCGGACCTCGGCCATCGGGCTACTCTCCCTTTTCCAGATGCTCGATAACGTTCAGAAAATTGGGATCGGCCTTGCGCATATATTCGGCCAAGCGCTTCTTCTCTTCACCGCTGAGCAGATAAAAGCTGCTGTTGATGCGGCGCAGCGTCGCCGCAATATCGTCCACGAAGTTCATCATGCGAATCAGTTCACCAGTGGCGGCCATACCAATCCTTTCGAGAGCAGGTAACAAAGCGGAGGAATGATGCGTTTTGGCCCGGTCAGCGCTCTCCAGGAATGCTGCCGGCACAGAACTCAACAGCAAAGAACGGGCAAGCTCTTATTCTCGTCGCCACCCGCGATTAAGTAAAGGAGGCCACCCTGCGGACCCCTGCGGGCACAGTCCAATTCCCGCAGCATGCATCTAAGCTGCGCGAGGCGTTCCCGCTGATATAACATTTGTGTGCCCAACCTGAGCAACATTGCATGCGCACAAGTTTGCCAATCCTTATCGAGCCCGTATCCGAACTTTCCGAGTGCTTTGAACGCTTAGCCGCCAAGAAGCGCGAACTCAGCCCGCTCTCCACCTATCGGCTGCAATTCAGCCAGAACTTCCACTTCGAGGACGCACGCAAGCTGGCGCCGTATCTCTGGCGACTGGGTGTTAGCCATTGTTATGCCTCGCCGCTTTTGAAGGCGCGCGCGGGCAGCGAACACGGCTACGACATCATCGACCACAGCCAGCTCAACCCGGAGATTGGGAGCGAGGAGGAGTTCCGCAACTTCGCCTCCGAGCTGAAGGCCCGCGGCATGGGCCTGATTCTCGATATTGTGCCGAATCATATGGGCATCGGGAGTGGCACGAATCCGTGGTGGCAGGACGTGCTTCAGAACGGGCGCACTTCAGCCTACGCTGACTTTTTCGACATTGACTGGGAGCCGCTAAAACCTGAGCTGCGCAACAAGGTCCTTACCCCGATACTCGGAAGCCCGTATGGTGAAGATCTCGATCAGGGGAACATACAGGTGGCGTTCGAGGAAGGCCGCTTCGTCGTGAAGTATTTCGAGCAGCTACTGCCGGTCGATCCGCGCACAATTCCCGCGATCTTCGAAGCGGGCGAAGATCGACACCCGCACAACCCCGACGGGGACGCCGGACCAACGGAGCTAAGCTCCCTCCTCGAAGCGTTCCGGCAGCTTCCCGCAAACGATGCGACCGAATCGGAGCGAATTGCACGCCGCCAGGGCCAGATTCCGCCATTGCTGGAGCGCTTGCAGAAGCTCGCCCAGGACTCCAGCGCGGTTCGTGGTGCGATTGTGGAAGCCCTGCGCGTGCTGAACGGAACGCCGGGTCACAGCCAAAGCTTCGACACTCTTCATAACTTGCTGGAGGCGCAGGTGTACCGGCTGGCGTTCTGGCGCGTGTCGGGAGAGGAAATCAACTATCGCCGCTTCTTCGACATCAACGACCTGGTCGGCCTGCGCATGGAAAACCCGCTGGTCTTCGCGGAAACCCACAAGCTGATCCGCAAGCTGCTCGGCGAGGGCCTCATCTCAGGGCTGCGCGTCGACCATCCCGACGGACTGCTGAATCCTGCACAGTACTTCGTCCGCCTGCAGATGCTCTATGCCGCCAGCCAGTGCCTGGGCGCCGATCCAAAATCTCCGCTCGCCGAGGCGGCCATCGAAGCGAACATTCACACTGCCTTCGGACAACACGACTGGATGAACCAGCAAGCCCTTCTTTACGTGCTGGTCGAGAAAATCCTTGGGCCCGGTGAAAATCTGCCCGACAACTGGCCCGTGGATGGCACGGTTGGCTATGACTTCGCCAACCTGGTGAATGGAATTCTGATTGACCACCGCAACGAGCGCCCCTTCACCAATCTCTACCATCGCGTAATTGGAGGCAGCGTTGCCGTCGACCAACTGATCTACGAGAGCAAGAAGCGCATCATGCACCGGGCCCTGGCGAGCGAAGTTCACGTTCTCACGGACTTGCTCAGTGAGATCTCCGGCCAAGACCGGCGCGCCCGCGACTTTACGCACAGCGTCTTGCGCGATGCCATTCGTGAGACCATCGCCTGCTTCCCGGTATACCGTACCTACGTTGACGAACGCGGAAACGTGAGTGAGCGTGACCGCCGCTACGTCCAACAGGCGATCGCTCGCGCCAAACGGCGCAACGAGACCATGGCTTCCGCGGTCTTCGATTTCCTGCAAAGCATTTTGCTGCTAAAGGGCAATGACAGCGGCGCGACGATGTATGGCTACAGCAAGCAGCTATACTTCACGCTCAAGTTTCAGCAGTTCACCGGGCCGGTGATGGCAAAAGGACTGGAAGACACCGCCTGCTACGTTTACACGCGCTTCGTTTCGGTGAATGAAGTGGGCGGTTCACCCGGTAAGTTCG
>Ga0209385_1001236_pt1 | contig 10824 bp, 15 predicted proteins | sample NGEPerB_FD_184506 | JGI IMG/M metagenome (GOLD analysis project Ga0209385, IMG submission 184506) | Arctic peat soil microbial communities from the Barrow Environmental Observatory site, Barrow, Alaska, USA - NGEE PermafrostAB12-B... | ecosystem: Environmental > Terrestrial > Soil > Wetlands >... | reverse complement strand
CCGGCGCCGAGACGCATGCCCTGCTGGGTCACACCGGCCGGGTCGACGCACTGGCGGTGGCCCCGGACGGCGGCTGGCTGGCCTCGGCCGGGGACGACGGGTCGGTGCGGCTCTGGGACCCGGCCACCGGCGCCGAGACGCATGCCCTGCTGGGTCACACCGGCCGGGTCGACGCACTGGCGGTGGCCCCGGACGGCGGCTGGCTGGCCTCGGCCGGGGACGACGGGTCGGTGCGGCTCTGGGACCCGGCCACGAACCGGGTGGCGATTGCATCTCTTAGATTCGACGGCGCGCTCAACAGCCTCTGCGCCGCGGGACGTGCACTCGCCGCAAGCGGAGATCATGGTCCCTATTGGCTTCGACCCAAGCATCTCCAAGAATAGAGGTCCAATAAAAGTGCGGATTGCAGGTTTTAGACCAGTACGCGACTGGGGCACCGGTCGCGCCGGATGAAGTCTGACAAAACTGACGAGCGAACTACGGCTGCAGAAATCGGGAGGGCGTCGGGCGTCGATGCAACGGGGCGCCAGCAAGTTTGTCCCGTAGGCCGATCCGCCTGCGGGCACAGGCGACCTCGGCGGCCAACGGATCGAGCGTGCAGACCCGATGTCGCAGGCGGGGCGACAACTGGCGCAGGGTCGCGACGGAATCTGGCCGCGTTCATCCGCTGCGCCTTGGCTGCCACGGGGCTAGCCGCGATTGCCAACGGCGTAGCGCTTTCATCTCAGTCGCCCGTTCGCGAATAACGGCCGTACCTTCTGCGGGTCAGTGTCCGGTCAGCTCGGCGACGACAGGAGCGAGCGCATCAGCGGCGTTGGCGCCGACGACAAGGTAGGAGAAGCGGCCCTCCTCCCGGCGTCTCAGGACTTCCTCGATGGCCGCTGTCGGGTCACCTGGAAGTGCCAATAGCGAGTCCGCCGCTCGCAGCGCGGCAGGGTCCGTGTCGGGGGGTGCCATGAACGGGGACACGGCGTCACCGACCACCGGCACGTGGAGCGCGAGTTCGACGTCGCGGATCGCGCGGAAATCGGCCGCCAGCCGCATGATCTCGGTCCGAGAGTCGCCCGGCATCGCAGCGAACGTGACGGTATCCGCAAGGTCGACCGCCAGCGCCCGGGCCTTCGGACCACGCACCGCCATCGCTACCGGTGTGTGCAGGTCTGGGCCGTCGAGATCTCGCAGCGACGTGACAGTGTCACGCACCTGAGACAACCGCTCGCCTGGTGTCACCACCGGAAGGCCCAACTGGCGCAGTTCGTCGTCGATCCCGGGTCTCCCGGTGCCGATGCCCATCTCGAAGCGACCTTCAGTCAGCACCGACAGTGAGTGCGCTTCCCACGCCATACCCCAGGGCGGACGCAGCGGAGCGGCGTACACCCAGGTACCCACCCGCAGGTCGGCGAGAGTCGCAGCGACAGCCAACGTGGGTCCCGGCGCCGGCTGCCACTGCGGAACGTCGGGCATCAGAAGTGTCGAGTAACCGCTGTCGGCGATACGGCGCACCTGGTCTCGCCATGCCGGTAGATCAGTCCTGATAGGGGCGACAACCCCGAATCGCAAAGGTCTCGCCCCGCCGGTCGCCTCATTGTCGGCCATCGTCCCTGTCCTCTCGATGTCGCCCGAGCGTTGTGCCGGGCTTTTTATCACCACGAATGGGCCCGGGCGGATCCGACAATCACACGTCGCCAGTTTGGGCGGAGCACGCCGTCTCGCAGGGGATCCCCTACGGAACGATAACGATCTTGGAGGTGGAGGCCGCCGCCGGATCGAGCCGCCGGCGCCCCGATTGAGGTTCATCGTAGGGACGGCGGTCATGGTGGAGGGATTGACCTCATCAGTACCGCGGCGAACAGTGAGTGAGAATCCCCTACTACGGTCGCGGATGCCGTCATAATGGCACGACCGTCGAATAGTCGACCAATGGTTGTCGAGTCAACCAAAGTCTAATTGCTGTCGCGTCCGTGACGACGATATCGATGGACACAGCTCACCAATCGATCCACCGAAGTCTGCGTACTCCAACACGAAGCGGCGGGGACACCCTCATCGAAAGCTAAGCTCACCTGTCGACTTTTGTGGTCGGGACCGACTTAATCACGTCGATCAATTCCTTCATCTGCGCAACCGGAACGCCTGCGCGAACTAGCCCGAATAGTGCGACAAGTAGTTCGACGAAAACCAGGAATGGCGCAACTACGCCGAGACGATCCGAGTGGGCTATCGTGAGCCCTATAGAAGCAAGAAAAAAGGTTGCAAACAATGTCCATCCAATCACCGTCCGGCGTGGCTGTCGTGGTGGAACCATGTCTGCGCCTGTTGTTGGTTCGGAGAGAGCCTGCCAGCCGTCAGTTACGAATAGAGTCAGGTCTCGTTCGATTCGCGAGTTTAAACAGCTATATGTATTCTTATCCAATGGCGTAGAAACCCACTCGTGCAGTTCCAGGATAGCGAGAGCCTTTCGTCGCGCAACCTTAACTACATTGGCGTTCTTCGACCTTATCCTACGGGGATATCCGGCAATGAGTCGGGCCAGTTGATCTAGCTGCCGGTTTAGAAGGCGTTGTACCTGGGGGGTGAGGCCCTGGGCTCTGGATTTATCAATGACATTTAGCAGATAGGTGAATGTCTCGGTGGGTCCCGACCTGGATATGTAAACTAGCGCGGCGGTGTAGCTTATTGTCACCACAACCAGGCTAGCAGAAAGAATAGTCAACAACGCATAGCCAATAGCCGTGTCATACTCCCAGGGCGGTGTCATTGACCAGATTATTGTCCCAAGAAATGCTGTAAATAGAACTGCCGCACTGACCACCAGCAGCTTGGCCCAATTGTCTCGCGTTCGTCTCTCTAGGGAAAGTGCCGCAGCGAGCCGACCCTTACTATTCACGTTCACCCGGTGCTTAGTTCCGCTGAGCTTTAGCGCTATTGCTTTGGCCCTCTTGTCGAGAGTCATGGCACTGACATCGGTACGGATCTGCGTGTCGCTATACTCAGGTACGGCCCATTGCCCCATGTGCTGCTCCTAGGATCGGTCAGGTTATCGTGGAGAGTATAGCGGGAGGTGTTGGACACTGAAGCCCCCTTTCAGGATATCCGCAAGAGCCACCGTTAATATCAAGAATGAGTCGTGAATTGATCCAAATTTGGGTGCATAGGGACCTTTCTCCTCCGACGATCCGAACCTTGGGCGTTGAGCAGCAGATGACGCGCAACCTTCAGATTTATCGGACGGTCATGGGCTGAATTCACTTCCGGAAGGCTGATTGGTTATCGCCCCCGGAGGCGGTCAGAGATGGACTGAGGCCTTCGACGGACGTACTCGGTGCAACGCGACGAGGTGGCCCCCCTGACAGACGTCGGGCAATTCGACGCACCCGACGTCTGTTGCGCGGGAGACTTGCGTATGCATGCGCTGCAGCAACCGCAATTGGGCGCCGGCGGCTTGAACTCGCGGCCTCCACTCCCATGATCGTTATCGTCCCGCAGGGATCCCCTGCGGAACGCCAACGATCAACCAGCGAATGCCACCGGGATTGTGCCGGCGGCGTCCCTATTGAGGTTGGTGTTGTGGGACGTGACTTAAAAGGACGTCACCGGGCACGGGAACAGGGACAGCGAGATCACGGGGCTGCAAAGCCTCCGGTGGACCCGGCGCATCCAGTACAACGGCTCTCACCGGCACATCACCTCGGCAGGGCCACATCCAGAAGCGCGCCGGTCATCAACTCTGACGAGGAAGGACGGTCAGCACCCGGACCACATGATCGCGGAACTCGGCGAGGAAGGCACGCAGGAACGCCTCCGTCGACTCGTCGGTGACCTCACCATCTGGGGTGAACTTCTCCGGTGAGTAATGGATGTAGGCCTCCGGGGATGTCATCTGCCGCGCATTGCAGAAGCTGAGCACCGCGCGCAGGCTCTGCTGTGCAACTGCGGTGCCGATCTGGCCGATCGATGCACCGATCACCCCGGCCGGGATGTGGTCGAACGAGCCCTGACCCCACGGCCGGGACGCCCAGTCGATCGCGTTCTTCAATGCACCCGGGATTGACCGGTTGTATTCCGGAGTAACGAACAGCACCGCATCGGACGCGGTGATCGCATCCTTGAGGGCGGTCGCCTCCGGCGGGTAATCCGCGTCGTAGTCCGGGCTGTACAGTGGCAGGTTCCCGATCGGGATCTCCGTAAATTCCAAATCATCTGGGGCCAGACGGATCAACGCCTTCGAGAAGCACCCGGTTGATGGATGTCGATGACAGGCTCCCGACGAAGTACCCGATCTTGTACGTGGTCATTGCTGCCTTTCAAACTGGGATCTGGGTTCGGTGGTGTCTCCAGATCAGACGGATGTGGCCGTTGCCAGCGAGTCTGAGCAGTCCATTGGGCGTTCCTCCCAGTCATCGAGACATGGTGTTCGCCTGGCGGACCGGGTCACGCAGCGCTGCACCGGTACCTCGGTGATACGTCACGCAGTTTTGTGCATCGACATGGGGGTGTCAAGCACTTCCCTACAGTGGGCTGGTGGAAACCCCCTGGCTGAACGCTGCGGAACAGCAACTGTGGCGTCGTTGGCTGTACGTACAGCGACGACTGGCGGCCACGCTCAATCGGCAGCTGCTGACCGATGCCGGGCTGTCACTACAAGATTTCGATGTTCTGTCGCGGTTGACCGATGAGGCGACAGGCCGGATCCGGATCACCCAACTGGCCAGTCGGATGGACTGGGAGCGCAGCAGGCTGTCCCATCACATCGGGCGAATGGAACAGCGTGGCCTCGTGAAGCGGGAAGATTCTCCCGACGACGGCCGCGGCGCCCTGGTGCTGCTGACAGCGAACGGACGTGCGGCGATCGAACGAGCGGCGCCGGAACATGTCCGCACAGTCCGGCGAATCGTCTTCGACACCCTCACGGGACAGGAGCTGAAAATGCTGGATTCCATCAACCAGAAGGTTCTCGACCAACTCGAGGAATGGCCCATCCGGACCCGCAAGGCTTAGCTCGTCGGCGTTGAGAAGTCTGCGGTCACGCTGGTCCAGGTTCGCGACCGCCAAGTTCGCGGCGGGCAATGGGGCAATTTCCAGGCGATGAGAAACGTCGGCCGGCCGGTCGGACTTCCTTCCAGGGGTAGGTGCGATCCTGCCAAGACATCAGGTCAGCCGACACCGCTGATCATTCCCCGGCGGATACCCGCGGCCGCAACTGAGCCAACACATCCAGTTCCGCGAGCGTCTCCGACTCGGGCATGGTTTCCAGCAGGAACGTGATTCGCTCGACACCGCCGTCGGCGTAGCCGGCCAACTTCGCCGGGTCCTTCCCGGCCCCGAAAATGGTGAACGGGACATCCGGGCGGCCCTGCGCGGTCAGCCATCGCCGGACCTCCCGGAGCTTTTCCGGCGACGTGTTCGAGCGCGGGAACCAGGCGTCACCGAAGCGAGCCAGCCGGGCCAGTGCCGCATCACTCTCGCCGCCGACATAGATGGGCGGGTGCGGCCGCTGAACGGGTTTCGGCCAGGCGAAGATGGGATCGAAATCCAGGTAGGACCCGTGAAACTCGGCTTCATCGCTGGTCCAGATCCCGATGAGTGCGCCGAGCATCTCGTCCATCAGCGCACCTCTGGTCTTCGGGTCGGTGCCGTGGTTGCGCATCTCCTCGCGGTTCCAGCCAACCCCGACGCCGAACTGAAACCTCCCGTCGGATACCAGATCGACGCTGGCGACCTCCTTGGCAAGGTGGATGACATCCCGCTGCGGCAGCAGGGCGATCCCGGTGCCGACCAGCAACCGATTGGTGACCGACGCCATAGCGGTCAGCGCGACAAACGGATCCAACGTTCGGTAGTACTTGCGCGGCAGGTCCCCGCCCGACGGATAGGGAGTCTGCCGACTGGTCGGGATGTGCGAATGTTCGGCCAGGAACAACGAATCGAAGCCGCGTTCCTCCAGCGCGGGGCCGAGCACCAGCGGGCTGATGCCCTCGTCGGTGACGAAGGTCGCGATGCCAAATTTCATGGTGCCGAACGTACGAGGGTTGCGGCCGGACCAACAATGTTGAACTGGAGCGGTTGTCCATGGCGGCATATCCCCGCGACGCTCGTCGCTCGTCTCGGTGGCTTCGGCGTCTTGGTGGTCGCGAACGCCGTCCATCCCATCAGCGACTCGGTCATACCCGCGGCACATACGTCTCGTGACCGGCATCGTGTCCCGGCAGTCAGTGACGCCGTGCCGCTCGCCGGCCTTGCGGTCGCGTTCACCGGCCCTCGCGTCGCGCTCGTCGGCTATGCCGTCGCGCGATCGGGACGCTGCTCTGGCAATCTCAGTCGGGCGATCCCTGGCCAACACGGCGTCGGACGGGCGACGAAGTGAAGGCATGCCCACGCGCATTGGTGACGAGCGTCGGATCGTCGTCGTCGTCGAGATTCGATGTCTGTAGACACATCTCTGACCCGGCCAGGTCCTCGAGTTCCCGGCGGCGGCGTTCCCACCCCGCAGCCGCGTCCGCCGCGCGTAGCCGTTGCCGGAAGCCGGATGCTGACCGAGGGTGTCTCAGACGAGGGCGCGTGGGGTGGCGGATCGGGGTCGGATGGCGACCCGTGCACCGCGCGCAACTCGAGCTCGACCTGTTCCCCGGGTAGGTCGCTCGCCCCGACAGAAGGATGACGTCGCTGCTGCACGCCCATGGCCACGGTGATCGCCCGCCGAATCCGGACCTGGCCGCGTACGACGGCTAGTAGTCGAACACGCTGCGCTCAACATATCTCGGTAGCTGCCGGCCCGGCCGACGCGATGATCATCACCGCAGCGGCGACCGCGGCGGGCTAGCAGGCTGACGGCGACGACGACCCTGGAAACCGTTGCAGTGGGGTCCGGTCGCCCACTGACCAACGGTGACCAAATGGATCGGTAAAGCCTCCCTGACGGTGCGGCCCCCACGGTGCGTCGTGCTCACTCACCGGTTCCACGTCGGTCGCGCCAGCTTGTGCAGCCCGTTCGATGAGGTCATCGGGTGCATCGATGAACACCTCGATCCGGGTGGTCGTCAAGCCCACCGCTGTCGGGCTCGGCTCCTGGTTCTTGCCCGGCACGGCTTCGTGGACGAAGAACGGGGCACCACCGAGGTCAAGCCCAGCAACGCCGCCAAGGTCCCACAACTGGGCGGCGCCAAGCGCCGTGGTGTACCACCTCACCGCTGCGTCAGCGTCGGACAGATCAACATCACCGATAGGGCCGGGGCGCGCGGCCGCGCTGCTCATAGTCCATGAGGATGGCACCGGTTTCTGGCGGCCGCGAGTTCGAACATGACCCGCCCCGAGCTGAGCCGACGGCTCGGCACCCGGTAAAGGAAGGTCACAAGGGACCTGTGGCGGGATCGCGGCCGGGCGCTCGACGCCGTGCGGGCCACCCCGCTCGATCATTCGTTGCTGTTCCTTGAGTGTCGTAGGCGGGGGTCCGGGCATGACTCCCACCGTCCAGTTCTTCGATCGCGGACGATTCCGGCTGCCAAGATTGCGGTTCGCACACGAGGAACGCAGGCAGCTCAATTCGTGGGAGTTGCTGCACGCCGACGACGCCACACAGACGGCAGTCGCCAGAGTCGGCCGACGAGCACGGTTGCGATGATCAACAGCATCCAGGCGAGCGGACTGAAGATGAAGGGACCGCCGGCGAAATTGCTGGGAGCCGTCGACGAAGGTGTACTGCACGGACGTCTGCAGGTAGTCGAGGCCGTGGTCGCCAGGTAGAGGATCAGGTCGAGGCATGCGAATCCGAAGGATGGATTCGCTCAAGAGCGCGCTCCGCTCGCGGCGCGGGTGGCGATAATGACGTCGGCGGCATCGACCAGCAGCATCCGATCGGGCAGGCAGGTGAAGCTTTCCACGGCGTGGCCGCGGCCAGGTGAGGACACCAGGGCGACCATTGCGGCCATCGCGCCGGCGGTGGTGTCGGATGACGGCACCCGACGTTCGGGTTCAGCGGCTCTTCGCCGCTGAGCGTGGTAGATCGCTGGTGCCAGTGGGGTTCGGCGGGTCGTAGCCGGCCGATGGTCCGCGGGTGCGTGATCGCGGTGTCGTCCTTGCTGCATGACGACCTGGCCGGTCACGTGGAGCACTACGCCGGCTTGCGGCCCCATGCGGTGATCATCGGTGCGAGCATGAGGTCCAGATCGCCGCGGGCGAGGTTCCCGAGGTGCCTGTCGATCTCGTCCGGCGTCGCCAATTCCGCGGCCAGCAGCTGATCGCGGACGTGTCGGACCGTGCTCGCCTCCAGGATCGAGCATGCGCGTGACGCGATCGGGAAATAGGCCTCCGCGCTCACGTCCCTCAGACCTGACTCCCGCAGCAGCCGGGGCAGCGTGCGGCCGTACGCGAGGTCCGCACCGCGCTCGACCATCAGTGTGCGGATCCGGGTGCGCAGTCGATTCGCCAGCTCCTCGGCGGGCCCGCGCTCGTCCGGGCAGGCCAGCGGTTGCAGCGCGGGATCCGCATCCTCCAGGACCAGCCATCCACCCGGACACAGCGCATCGACCATGACTTGCAGCGCGACCGCGCGGTCCTCGAGGTGTACCAGCACCAGACGCGCGTGGATCAAGTCGAACGTCTCCGACGGCGGCGGGTCGCGGATCACGTCATGGCGGCGAACCTCGAGTGCAGCGCCTGCCGCGGGCTCGATCCACGACACGTCGATGTCGGTGGCCAGAACCCGCCCGCTCGTCCCCACGCGCTCTGCCAGCCCGCGCGGCACCGAGACGCCGCCGGCGCCCACTTCCCAACACCGCCACCCTTCGCCAAGCCCTAGGTCATCGAGGTGGCCGAACGTCCACGGATCGAACAGCTCGGCGAGCGCCGCGAACCGTTCGCCAGCCTCCGGGCGGCGGTTGTCCAGCAGATAGCGGTTCACGGCAACCAGCATGGCCCCGGTCAACCTGGCGCGGGTGCAAACGTTGACGAATGTCACGGGTCGGCTCGTGGGGCGGCGCGCAGGTCACGCGGGCAAAGACTAGGGGAAAGATCAGAGCAAACCGGCGTCGTCTGAGCCTGGTTCCGACGGAGGTGCGGGCGTGGCGTGACTGACCAGTGCGCCTTTGAGCACGGCCAACTGTTAGGCCGCCGATTAGTCCGCAGGCTCGGATCGCGATCCCTTGCGATAGGACGGGCCCGCCGATTGCGGCGCCGTGCGGTCACGGGCTGTGCCCGGTGCCGCGTCGAATCGTTGTGCGAGCATCGACCGATGCTGCCGGAGCGACGTATCCCGACCCGGTCCCCAGAGTGGCGAAAGATGTTCGAGCGTATTCAGCTCGCGATGGATCTGACCTCGCGGTTGAACGCGCTGCCGTTCAGCCGACTTGACTCGCGCTACGCGCTGCTCAGCGAGCTTCTCGGTGACCCTCACCCCGAGAAGTCGTTCATCCACCCGCCGTTTTACTGCACTTCGGGCGTCGGGACTCAGCTCGGCGAGCGAGCTTCTGTTGGCCAGGCATGTTCGTTCCTGGACCTCGGTGGCATCACCATCGGTGACCGCACGATGATCTCTCCGAAGGTCACTCTCATCACGGAGGGGCACCCCATCGAACCGGCCGAACGATATGACTTCATCACCGTAGCGCCGATCGTCATCGAATCGAACGTCTGGATCGGAGCGGCTGCGACGATACTGCCCGGCGTGACGATCGGACACGACTCGGTTGTCGGCGCGGGTGCGGTCATAGCGAAGGACGTGCCGCCGCTCACGGTCGTGACAGGCCCGGGTCACGTTGTCCGGAGGCACTTGGAGCCCGCCCCCAGCCGTGAGAGCTGACTAATAAGGCGATCTCCGACCCTTGGCTCATGCCGATGCCGCTGACCGGGGTGCGTTTCGGTCAGCGATCCCCAGCGGAACGTTGACGTTCATCGAGCGGAGGCCCCGAAATCGGCCAGTGGCATCCCGACTGCGCTTCCTGCAAGGGGTCATTCGGCGGACGGTTCTGGTTGATCTCTGATTGCGGGCGGTTCGTGGTGTTCGGCTGATCGCCTTTCCGTCCGGTGTCGACCGCGCCGAAGATGACCTTGGCGACCAGCCCGAGGACTACGACGTTGAACAGCATCTGGATGGTCACCAGGGTGCGGGCGAGGTCGGTTTTGGCGGTGATGTCGCCCGAACCCGACGGTGGAGAACGCGGTGCCGGTGAAGTTACATGGCGCCGGTCTTGTCCTTGGGGTCGGTGAGGCTGCCGGGTTAGGCCTGCTCGGTCGGGTAGTACACGCGGCGAACACGACCGCGGCAAAGGGATCCCGCTGATCAGGGCCTGAAACCCGCGGAACCGCGGGAATGGCGCGTTCAGGATCGCTCGGACCTGCCAGTTGACCACCACGCCGATCAGGATCAGCCCCCGATGAGCAGCAGCGGCCCGATGTCTTCGGTCGTGTTCAGCGGCAGCAGGTAATAGCCCACGAACAGCAGCACCCCGACCAACGCCGACCGGGCCAGCAAGGGCGCCTTCAGCCGGCACCTTGGACGGGGACAGATCCTCGTAGCGCTGTCTCGGTCGCGCCTTGGCATCCTCGCTTTGCTGATCGAGCTGGCCGGGTGTGATGACGGTCGGTCCTGGCCTGGGCGGCGGTCGGTCGGGGGCTGCTTCTCCACGCGCCTTCGGGCCGGTAGGGACCAAGGGCTCTACAGGGCGGGCGAGTGGGAGTAGAACCTAGACCGAGGCCCGAGTGTTCGGAGGTGAGACCTTGCGCCGCATCACGGTTGTCGCCGCGCCGGTTCTGGTTGTCGGTTCCACAATCGTGTAGTTCATGCCCTCGTTCCGTGGTCTGGATCAAATGCCGACGGGCGGTCCATGGTCG
>Ga0209385_1001234_pt1 | contig 10842 bp, 9 predicted proteins | sample NGEPerB_FD_184506 | JGI IMG/M metagenome (GOLD analysis project Ga0209385, IMG submission 184506) | Arctic peat soil microbial communities from the Barrow Environmental Observatory site, Barrow, Alaska, USA - NGEE PermafrostAB12-B... | ecosystem: Environmental > Terrestrial > Soil > Wetlands >... | reverse complement strand
CCGCGGGATCGCAGTGGACGCGAGTGGCAACGTGTGGGTGGCGGACACCGGCAACAACCGCGTCGTGCGGTTCACGCCCGCCGGCGTTAGCGACCTGGTCATCGGTGGCGCGCCCGAGAACCCCCACCTGCTGGCGGCACCGACGGGCATCGCGTTAGACGCCCACGGTCGCGTCTACGTCTGCGACAACGACCATGGCCGCCTCGCCGTCTTCGACGCCAACGGCGCTCTCGTGACAGTGTTTCCCGTCCCCGGCTGGCGCCGCGAGGTGTTCTCCGAGCCGTACGCCGCAGTTTCCGGCGAGGGTTTGCTGTTCGTAACGGTGCCTCTGGCAGGTGTCGTCCGCAGTTATTCCACCAGCGGTGCGCTCATCGCGGAGTACGCGGGACAAACACTCGGTTTGCGACCCTCGGACAAGCCAGTTGGCATCGCTTGGCGACGTCAGCCCGGCCAACTGCTGATCACAGGCATCGAGGGCCCGCTGAAGGCGTACAGCCCCGAAGGCACCCGCTGAGTGCCGACACAACTCAGGGGTTCCAGCTCGTCGGCACCCACCGCGTCGACCCCACGGGCGGCGACAGCGAACTCTGCATGGCGTTTCCACCACGTGCGACTTCCAGCGACTTTGAGACGACCTTTCACTAATTGGGCCGCGCCCCCGCTGCACCGGGAGGCGCCGATCGTCTCCGACAGCTCGAGGCATTCGCGTGGAAGAAGCAGTTCTGCGGGATCTGCTCCGCTGCATTTTGCCCGTTGTTATTCCACGAGATTCGGAGACAGGCGGGGCCGACATTGTTTTGATAGTCCACCTGCAGCTCATAGAGGCCCGGATCGAGGTGGATTCGGTCCTTGTAGGAAGTGGCGACAGCCGAAGATAGGGTTACGATCTTGCCGTCGAGGAAAAGTGTCGACTCATCGTCTGAGTCGAGAAGGAACCAGTACTCTCCCCCCTCCCTGACCTCAAGCAGCCCCTCGTATCGAAGGGACACCTGTCTGTTCTCATACGGGTTGTGCGCACAGTCAAATCCCGGCGCCTCCGCGATGGTCGTGAGCTCGGCGGGACCCTCGAATCGGTCGTTCGGAAACAATGTCACGACAAGTCCAGGCAGCAGCTTGGCTACGGCTCGCGGTCCGAGGGTGCCCAAGGGTTTGACTGTAGGCGGCGGCTCGATAATCTCCCGAGGTCCGTACACCGACACCCGCGCGCCCTTCGTTCGGGTCGGGCGACTCACCTTCTCGAACCGCCGGAAGTGAACGAGCCCCTCCTCGGGCTGCACCTCGAAGCCAGCCTGCAGCGCGTCGAGTGTCGCGCGCTTGGCCGGAACGGTCAGATAAATGGATTTCCGCCCTTTGAAGTCATCGGGCAACTTCTGAAACACGCCGACCGATCGCGAAAGGTCGATCTTGTCTTTCCCGCGGATGTCCATCAAATCGGGGTGTCTCACGACCTCGTCGAACAAACGAATCTGGAGCAGGAGATCCATGCAGCCATGGCCCTCAGGATCGGCGTCGCACACGACTATGGCCTCGCCCGGTCCTGCGGACAGCATCTCTTGAGAGATCTGGAACGCCTCCCGGTTGATCGCGTAGTAGAGGCCTTTCTGGTGCATGAAGCCTTCGTACCGTCCAATCTCGGCCGAAGTTGTGAAAGCCACACCGAGGACCCCCAGGAATCCGATGAGCCCCGGAAACCACCGCCGCCAGCTCAGCCTGCGCGACACCAGCGACACGAACCCGTCCAGCCCGATGGCAGCGACAAGATAGACCAGGAGGACGGTGACCACCATCGACCTCGGCTGAGAGACCTGGGCAACGACATGGTAGAGATGATGTGAAGAGTGGCCCCGGCGCCGACCGCGGCGTACTTCCTGCTTCTGAGAGAGAAGCCCAGACCTGCGATAAAGAGGCCGAGAATGGCGTGAGGCATGAGAGACCCCACAAAGTACGCTCCCGGAAGAAAGTGATCACCTTCAACCTGCCCGGCGAGCTGCGTCTCCAGGACTCTGAGGTTCTCACCAACACCTTTGGCAAGCCTCTCAAACCTCGTCGTAGGATCGACCTCGGCAGCGAGGACGGATTCCCTCAGCGCATACTGCTTTACGGCGAAATCGCTGGATAGACTGCGTGTGATCTCCAGGCAGAAGGGCAACAGCCCCGCAACGAAGCAGCCGATGATTGCGAGGCGTCGCCGCCACGATAGGCCTTTGCTCGGGAAGAAAACGAGAAAGAGCCCTATGACGGCAGGAAGAGTGTAGGCCTGGTCGTAGACCAGCAAGGAGGCGGCGGCAAGCAAACCGAGAAGAACCGCGTACGCAAGCACCCATCGGGAACCCGAAACGCACAGGGTCAAGACGAAGAGGGTCATCAAAAGGACCGGCAGGTGAAAGAAGCCCGGGTAGACCACACGACTGACGATGAGCAAGTACGCGGAGAACGAGAGAAGCGTCACACCGACGAGGGCCGTCCCCTGCCGAACAACTCTAATCAGGAAGGGATACGCGAGGCCCAGAGAAACCGTGGAAAGAACAGCGAGGAAAGCCCGGGCCCCGAGGAGACTCGGGCCGAAGAGCATCGTACCGATGTTGCAGAGCAAGGCAGAGACGGGGAAGTTATGCGCGTTGGCGATGTGCAGTCCCCAAATTCCGACTGCGCTTGGATCGACGCCGCAATGATGGAGCCAGCTCGTGATAATGAACGCCTGCTCGTCACCTTCGAAGCCTCTCGGAAACTCCGAAATGCCGTGGAGCTGAATGCAAATGCGTGCAGTCAGGACGCAGGCCAGTACGGCCAGCGCGACAGCGGGAGAAAGGAACGGCCTCGCCGAGTGGCAGTCAGCGGCATCTCCCCGGCCGACGGTCGCCGGGACGCTGTTCACATTGGTTTCGTCTCGAGGAGCTCGCCCGGGAATAGCGGCCTTCCCCTTCTTCATGGGAGTGCCAAGCAACGCAATATCTTCTATTTTCACCCCGCGCAATTGTAGAGCTAGTGAGAACACAGTCAAGTCGAGGCGGGCCGGAGTCCAACGCAGCTCGTCGCCCAACCTGTTCGGCTCCAAGCGGGTTGTACGATAATGCTCGGGCACGGACGGCGAGGTGGATCGCATCAACGCATCGCGGGGCCGACTCACGCGCCATCGCCCCACGTCCGAGTCCGGCCCGGGGCGGCACGCAGCACGGGCACTGGGTCAGCGTCGACCGGGACACTGCCTGAACACAGCGATTTCCACGCTATATCATCTGACGAAGGCGATTCGCAATGGAGTCCATGCCATGATCTCGATCGTCGTGCCGATCTTCAACGAAGAGGCCGTGATTGACCAGCTCCACCGAGAGATCGTCGCGGCCATGGAGGCCACGAGTCTGCCGTGGGAGGTTGTGTACATCAACGACGGTACCACCGATTCGTCGCTTGATCTCCTGCTTCAGCGCCAACGCTCCGATCCCCGTGTCGTGGTGGCCGACCTCTCGCGCAACTGGGGCCATCAGCCTGCCCTTACGGCCGGCCTTTCACTGGCAAGGGGCGACGCAGTCGTGCTCATGGACGGCGATCTCCAGGACCCCCGGTCGGTCATCCCAGAGTTGGTCGCCGCATGGCGCGGCGGGGCCGAGGTGGTTATTGCGGAGCGACGCCGCCACTTCGACTCGGGAATCCGTCAGGTCCTCTTTCCGCTCCTTTATCGACTTCTTGGGCTGTTGTCAGATTTTCAGATCCCTCTCAATACGGGCATTGTCGGCCTCCTTGACCGGCGCGCCGCCGATGCCGTCAACCTCCTCGCGGAGACCAACAGATACCTTCCCGGGTTGCGCGCCTGGGTTGGCTTCCGGACCTCGGTGGTCTTCTACGACCGCGTTTCGCGCGCAGCAGGCAAGCCCAAGCAGAGTATGCTGCGGCCACCCGCTATGCCATGGACGCCATCTTCAGCTTCAGCTACAAGCCGCTCCGCCTCAGCCTCTTTGCCGGACTTGCCGTGGCAGCGCTTGCCGTGTCTTACGGCTTCGTGTTGATCACCTGCCACCTTCACGGCACAGGGCTTTTCGGCTTTCCAGTTGTAACCGGCTACACGAGCACGATCGTCGCGATCCTCTTCCTCGGGGGAGTGCAGCTCGTCAGTGTTGTTATCCTCGGCGAATACCTCGGACGAGTCTATGACGAGGTCAAGCGACGGCCGCTCTTCCTCGTTCGGACACTCTATCGGACCGAGCGGGTTTCGTGACAAGTGCCGTCGACGCACCTCGGCGACCGTCCAATTCAATTGGGCCGAAGGCCGGCCTCCGCGACCTGCTTGCCGTCTACGCTGACACCTCCGTGGCGTTTCGAGCCTTCCTCGTCCACCGCAGGTGGCACGCTCACATTTCCGACCTCGAGCGTTGCGTCCGGACGAGTGGCACCGTCCTCGATCTCGGCTGCGGACACGGGATCTTCACGAACCTCATGGGGCTGCGGTCGCCGCAGCGAAGAGTACTGGCCCTTGAGAGAAACTCGGCGAGAGCGGCGTTTGCGGGCGGACGAGTTGCCAATGCCACGGTTGAGGACCGCGATATCATGGATATCGAGCTTCCGCCGGTCGACGTGGTCACGATGACGGATATCTTGCACCATCTGTGATCCTTCGACGAGCAGGAGGCAATCCTCGATGCGGCGAGCCGAATCCTGGCTCCGGGCGGCCAGCTCATCGTCAAGTAGATCACGAAGAGTCGGCCTGTGCGGTACAGGTTCACCTACATTCTGGATATGCTGGCCTTCTCAGGCAAGAGGTTCTTCTTCCGCCGTCACGAACAGTTCGCGACGCGTTGGACGCTCGGGGTTTCACGACCGAGTTCAAGCCGCTCTGGAAGTGGACCGCGTACGGCAGCTACGCGCTTGTCTGTACCAAGCGGCGCGGACCGCGGACATGATGCTTCCCTATGGCACATTGTGCGATACGTACGGCACCCCAAGGACCTCCAGGGGACCCTGGCCGGTCCGGCCCCAGCTGACCCTCAAATAGGCCGCCACGACGAGGTTCCGGTAGTCGAGCCTGATCCGGTAGACGCCCGCGCCAAGCCGCAGGGATCGGCGGGTCGTATCCATGCTGGCATTGGTCAACACCGACCTGCCATTGAGGAACAGCGCCGCGTCGTCGTCCGAATCCACCTCGAACGTGTAGGAACCCGGATCGGAAATGTGTAGCAGCCCGGCTATCCGCACGGAGACCTCCCGGTCCACATATGGGTTGCGTTGGCGTTCGAACTCGAGGCTCCGCCATACTGTGGGTCCCGTGCCCTTCCCTTCGAACCGGCCGTTCTCATACTCCAGCCCAAGCAGACCCGGCTCGGTCTGACCGACGACATCCGGCGCGGGCTTCAGCACGGCACCGTCTGGCAGATCGCGAAACTCATCGTATTCGAAGATCTTCAGGAGGGCGGCGCCATCAACCTTCACTTCGAAGACGGGTGTGCGCTTCGGGTGCAAGTAGTCCTCCTCGGTGTCGAAGGTCTTCAGGAGACCACGGATCAGGCTGACCTTGTAATTTGGTCGGCCGCCCAGGCCGTTCACGAACCGGAACCGGCTCGGGTCGAGCCTGAAGAAGTGCTGGCCAGGAATCGTCAGCCACACGCGGGAACGGGTGAGGGCGTTGGCATCGAGCCATGCCGCGGCGGCTTTGAGCGAGACACCCCAGTAGTCGAGTTCGAAACGCTTTGCGGCGCCGGCCGTGCCTCCGGTCAAGCTGTTGAAGAACACTCCCTCATATGGGTGGATCCTGATGTCGGTACGCAGCGTCAGACCGAGCGCCACCGTGAGGAGCGCCGCAAGCGCGCCCTGCGCGCACCGGCCCCAGCGGGCCAAGAGCTGCACCAACCAGGCCGCGACGCCTGCGGCAAGCAGGGCCATGGCCGGAAGAACGAGCAGGTAGTGCCGCACGCCATCGAGCATCGCGGTCCCGGAAGCGGCCTGCACCACTGGAGGCAGGAGGAGCCATACCCAGAGGAGTGTCAGTGGCGACCTGTCGGCACTGCGCCCCACCCAGGCGGAAGCCAGAAAGAGCAGCGACACCGTGAGAAGGACAACCACGACCAGCGGGGTGTTGACGCCCAGCATCACGAATGGGAAGTGCCAGGGAACATCGTGGGCGCGGAAGTGGTGGCCAAAATAGTAGACGTACTCGTTGTATTCGTGACTTGAGAACGTTTTCAGCGTTTCGATGACCCTTGACCAAGGGGAATAGCGGTAGTACGGCCAGACCAACAGGACGGTCAAGAAGCCAACGATTCCAGTGATCACGAGCCCAGCTGCGAGCTTTCCCCATCGACGAAGATCAAAGCAAAGTTCTGGCAGTTGCCAGAGGATGACGATGGGTGCCAGAAACAGGGCGTTCACCTTGATCCCGTACGTTAGCCCGGCTACGACGCCGGCAACGGCAAACAGGCGCGGACTCCCTTGCCGTACTGCCTCAACAAGAACGAAGAGCGCCAGCGAGAAGAAAACAGCCACGGGCATATCCTTGAGGTTGTTCTGGGAATGGGCTATGAACTGGGGCATGACGGCGAGCGTGGCCGAGGCGACCACGGCCTGTAGTAGCCCCCAAAGGCGGTACCCGAACCAAAACACGAGCCAGAGCCCGAGCGCAGACACCACTAGGACGGGCATGTGATATCCGGCGACGTCGGAGACGATCCCGAGCCGTTGGTGAAGCAGCTCGTGACCCGCCACGACCACGACGTCAAAGAACGGTCCATAGTTTCGCTGCAATGGAATGAATCGAGACCTCAGTCCCTCGACTCCCGTCTTCTTCCAGTCGTTCAAGTAGAACCGCCCGATATCCTGGTCGAACTGCTCGTCCCAGGTTTCGCCAAAATCGTCCCGGGTGTGAATACCAACCGCCAGGAATGTGATGGGAACAACCAGCGACATGACCCAAAGGCGCCACCCGCGCCACTTGTGGCAGACCCCAGAGGCCCGCGGTGCGGACCTGGTGGCCCCAACACCCTCGACCGCAACGCTAACACCCGCAGTCACCGAGGCCCCCCCTGCGGTTGGACCCCAGGCGCATCCACAAAAAGGTAGAAATCATGAACAAACGCCGCGACCGTCAGCGGACGCGGATGTCCCTGTCGGTCGTCAAGTGTGAGACGGAGGAACTCCCCGTCCGGTCCGTTAAAGTACCGGACTTGGAGCGAGTGAACTCCGGGTCCCAGGGTCATCGAGGCAGCCTTCGACTCCGGGCCGTGCGTGCTGTTGAGACCATTGTCGATCAGAACCTGCCCATCGACAGAGAGGGCCGAGCCGTCGTCCGAGCCAAGGACAAATCGGAACGGCCTAGTCTCCCGGAGCTCGAAGTGCGTATCCCACGTAATCGAACGATACTCGCCGAAGCATGGCCCAAGGTCCAAGGAGGACACAAGCTGCCGGCTGATCGGCTCTCCGCTCCAAGTGGCCCCTGAATAGCAGGTCATCCAAAGCCCCGGAAACCTTCCAGACCACGGTGCCCGCGCGGCACCGATCCTTCGGAAGGCAATCGGCCCATCGAACCCGTGCAGCGCGGTTGTGCTGGTTACGCTGAACAGGTCAACCAGGGGAGCGAGTTCTGTGGAGGTTCCCAAGAACAAAGCTTCAACCTCCCTGTTCCCCGTCCGGCCAGTCGCCGTCAGCAATTCGAGAAATTGTCCAGGTTCCATGAGCCTTCCGGGCAGCTTTTCGTTGAGCCGCGCAGGCGCCGCAGCCAGCCACGGCATGACGATTTCAAGGTTCGAGCGGGGAATCGTTCCAAACTGTTTGGCCAGGGTGGCGGCATCGCGCTGGTAGAAGTTGAAGCGCGGCCGCATCGTCATCCCATCGGCAGAGACGTACGCCGTCTTCGAAGGGAACTTCGTCAGCAGCCGATAGTCGTAGTCTTCTTCGATCGACTTCGCAAACACGATGTCCCCATCAAAGGTGACGTTGTTGAATGGAAGGTAGCTTGCATACGCCATTTCAGATTCGAAGAACACGACGGCGTTGTGGATTCCTTGCTTGCGGATCTCCTCCATAACCCCTGCCGGCGCTGAGTTGTAGTTCCGGTACTCGTTGGCGAACCGGTAGGGCAGATTGACCGCCGCCACATAGCCGAGGCTGAGGACAACGACACCACCGATCACCCCCCGCGCCCAGCGCGATAGGTCCTTGCCACCCGCTAGGGTCTGGACTCCTGCGGTCGTGAGCAGGAAGAATAGAAATGAGACGTCGTAAAGCATCCGCGGCTCCCACTTCCAGCCGTACCAGTGAAGAAAGCTGTGCGTCAACACGTAGAACCCAAAGCTCCCGTAGGCCAGGGCAAGCCACTGCCGGCTCCTCTGTCTTGTCCACGTCACGAGTGGCATAAAGAAGAAGAACATGTTCCCGAGAACCCCGAAGCTGTGCACGCGGTGCTGGAGTTCGTTGAAGTTGCGGTACAAGTTGGCCAGGTGGTATTGCATCGGTTTCGCCAGCCGGACCAGAATGGTCTGACCAACCTCCGGGCCCTTGATCAAGTAGGGCAGTGTCAATCGGCCTGTGATCCCGTAGGTATATAGAAACACCGTCGACGACACGATGAGGCCAAGCACCAGCGCAAGTGCGTACGTCGGGAGAAACTTGCGTCGCATCGATAACACAAGAACGAGAAGAGGTACCGCTGCCGCAAGCACTGCCGACGCCGGGCGGATCACGAACGCAACTCCGATCCAGAGTGCCGCTAGGACCAGCGACCGCCTCGAAGCGTATCTCCAGAAGCGCACCAGACACAGAAAGAAGAGGGAGATAAAGAGCAGGCTTGGTGCGTGGGCCATATAGGAGCTAGCAAGCGAAAGAAAATAGTGGGTGGTACCGAGGATTGCCACATGCAGCAGCGCGAATGACTCACTCCGAAGGAGTTCAAGCGCCAGGCGATGCTGCACGGCAAGGATCGCGCCTGCAACTAAGGGCACGGTGAGCCACGGCGCGCCGAGGAGCCATCCGAATGCCAGAAGCAGGCTGTTGCCAGGTGGATGGAAACCCCACACCTTGCCGTCCGTCCACCATAGGTCGGTCCAGCCAACCTTGAAAAACTCGGACAGCGCCGGCTCTGGGACAGCCAACCTTCCGGCGGCGAAAATCTTGCCTTGCATGAGGTAGTTGATCTCATCACCAAAACCCGGCATCGCGTGGAAGAACCGACAAAAAATGAAACCCACGGCAGCCGTGCCGGCCGCAAAGACAGCGACCGTTGTCAGCCCGGCACGAATTCTGGCCCTGCCTGCCAGCCACGGACGCATGTCCTGTTCAGGGCCTGCGGCCGGCTTGACGGCACGCCCGAGGCCGACCAGAACCGCCACAAGGGCCGCAAGGAGGGCCGCCGCGCCCATGGGAGCAATGATGAGCCGAAGCCACGGCGGGGCGATGGCTACGTCCGCCGTCTTGGTGTCCCCCTGCCAGACGTCGATGCTTGCGTCCGGGATATTGACATCGAGCCGGCAAAGCTCACGCCCGTCCTGCCGTACCAGGATCGCGGCCCGAAACGGGTTGAAGTGGACAACGCTGCCGCCTGCGCGCAAAGGCAGGACGCACCCACTCCCGTTGCCGCTCGCCCCCCCCAGCACGAACCAAGCGAAGCGAAGGCCATTTCCGAGGACGTTCCCGTCTGTGATGAGGACCTGCCCTGTCGAGTAGCGCTCTTGTGGGGCAAGGGCAAGGTGAAGCGGGGCCTGGCTGAGGATGACCGGCCCAACGATCCGGTTTCCAAGGGCCGTGATCACGAGCCGTCCTTGCTGAACCGCAAAGGAATAGCGAACCGAGTCGGCTGCGAGGAGTGCGAGAAACCCCGCCAGAAGGAGGAGAGCCAGCAGACTGACCCGTCCCGCTTCTGACCTTCTCACCATCGCTTTCACCCCCCAACCATCTCCAATCGCGCAAATGAAACGCGCCAGATCCCCTGCCTGGCCCTCGGATGACCCGGAATGTGCACTGCAACTCACTACGCATCAGAGACTTCTGCGCAACGCAACCGCCCGTTCCCGGTGAGTATGGAAGTGCAGCAAGGAGAAATCAAGCCTGGGGCAGCCCGGCTTCTCCGACTCGGTGCCTTCAAGCAATTGCGGCGTGAACGCTCGCCGGACCCGAGGGAGCCGACGTACTCGCCAAAGTTCAGACGTGAGGCAAAGGCGCTCACGGCCTAACCGATGTGGTGGGGATCTCGGACCAGGTCCGCTCCAGAGTCCTCTCGGCGTTGTAGGCAGGCATGACCACCAGCAGCCTCTTACCGTGGATCACCGAGCGCCCCCCAAGGTCGCCGCCAGCGAGAGCCGCCCGGTGGTCAGCCGCTGCGTTTGCGCCGTCACGCAGGCATCCTCGGGACCACCCTCGTGCCCCGTCGTCCCGACTGCCGCGACGCTTTGCTGGCCAGTGACCGCCGACTCCACCGTCCAGTTGCCTTCTATGCAACAATGATGTCGACTCGGGTGCTCGAGAACCCCATGAACGATCACGCGAACTCCTCTTTGCGTCCGCAGACGGTTGCCCGGTCCGACGCAGATCCGACCAGCCCGGACAGGAGAAGACGAGCCGCCGTCGCGTCGGGGCTTGCGCTCGTTCTGGCGCTCGCCGGACAAGCCGCGCTCACCCCGCCCTGGGGCACCCACGGCAATGTCGCGCTCGGCGCCGTGCTGTACGCCGCTGCGATCTTCTGCATCCTGGTCGCCGCGCGGGGCGTCAGTCGTCTCACGCCCGCGGCCCACCCAGCCCGCGTCCCCACCGAGGTGGAATGGGTTCCCGGCAGGCTGCGCCGAACCGTCGGGGTCGCTCTCTGGCCGGCGGGTCTGGTCGCCCTGGCGCTTGCAGTGAGCGCGGTCGCCGGTCAGCGGACCAGCGTCG
>Ga0209385_1001233_pt1 | contig 10860 bp, 10 predicted proteins | sample NGEPerB_FD_184506 | JGI IMG/M metagenome (GOLD analysis project Ga0209385, IMG submission 184506) | Arctic peat soil microbial communities from the Barrow Environmental Observatory site, Barrow, Alaska, USA - NGEE PermafrostAB12-B... | ecosystem: Environmental > Terrestrial > Soil > Wetlands >... | reverse complement strand
GAAATCTCGACCGGCTTGCCGGCGCGCTGCTCGCGCAATGAAAAGCTCGGATTGGAGTCGATCGACACCATGGTCTCGCCGGACGCGAGGCTGCGCGACACGCCGGGGTGGCCCTGGACGAATTGCGCGCCATTGGCCATGTACTTGGTCATCCAATCCCAGCCGTAGCGCTGCAAGACCGTATAGAACGCAAAAAGCGTGATGTCGTCGTCGTGCGGATAGCAGGAAATCATCTTGCCCTTGAATTCGGGCTTGAGAAAATCCTTCGCCGATAACGGCGCATCGCCGGGCTTCACCAGATCCTTGTTTTGGGCGTAGGACACCGCGCTGACGAACACGCCGACGTAATAGCCGTCGCGGTCCTTGAACGTCTTGTCGATGGACTTCCAGGCGGCCGGCTCGAATCTGGCGAGGACGGCTTCTTTTTTCCACCGGATATAATCCTGCGCCGTCTGCAAAATGGCGAGATCGACATCCAGCTTCTTGTTCTTGATCTGCTGGTTGATCTTCTCGTTGAGCACGTTGCTGAAGTCGGCGTGGATGGTCACCTTGATGCCGGGATATTTCTGCTCGAAGGCGCGCGCCGGCCCTTCGTAGAGCGAGGCCGGCCCGCTGCCGTAGATGATGAGCTCCTTTTCGAGCTTCGCCTTTTCGTAAAGCGCGTCCATGCTTTGTGCATGCGCGAGGCTTGCCGCGGCGCAGACGGCGGCGCCGAGTGAAATAGCCGCAAGGTTGCGAAGATGCCGGTTCATGTCGTCCCCCGATGACCTGCTTACTGTATAGATTAAGGGGAAACTTGGGATTGCGCCATGTCAAAGCGGAACTGGGCGGGCGTTGCTATCTTTATTTGCGAAGTCTTATGGGGATACCCATGACAAAAATCGCCATCGTGGTCGGAAATCCGATGCGCGACAGCTATAGCGAGGCGCTCGGCCAGGCCTATCTGCGCGGCGCGCAAAGCGGAGGGCACGAGGCCAAGCTGTTCATGCTCGCGCGCATGAATTTCGATGCCATCCTGCGCGAGGGCTATCGGCGCGAACAGCCGCTCGAGCCCGACCTGGTGGCCGCGCGCCAAGCTTTGAAGTCCAGCGATCACCTGGTGTTCGTGTTTCCGCTCTGGTGCGGCGACATGCCGGCGCTCATGAAGGGCTTCATCGAACGCGTGCTGCAACCCGACCTGCTGGCGATCCAGGGCAGCCACGACAGGGCGAGTTGGAGCATCCTCAAAGGCAAATCGGCGCGCATCATCATGACGATGGGCATGCCGGGCTGGTTCTACTGGTGGTATTTCGGCGCGCACGCGCTCAAATTGCTCAAGCGCAACATCCTGCATTTCACCGGCGTGTCGCCGGTGCGCTCCACCGTCTACGGGATGGTCGTCGGGGTCGGCGACGATAAGCGCAAGCAATGGCTGCGCGAGGTCGAGGCGCTCGGGCATCAGGCGAGTTGAAGCGATTAGGCGGATTTACGTTCGGTGGCCGGCCGGGGCGCCAGCGCGCCGCGCCGGCGCGGTAAGAGCGGCTTGAGATGGCCGGCGGCATTGATCAGCGGGTCCACCAGCTCGCCCTTCACCGTGTGGGCGTTCGGGTGGTCGGCGAAGCCGAATACCAACGGCTCGCGTTCCTTTTGCGGAACATAGAGCGTGCCGAACATCCAGTCCCACAGCGCCAGGCAGCTGCCGAAATTCTTGTTGAAGTGCTTCGGATTGCCGGAGTGGTGCACCTGGTGATGCGCGGGCGACACGAAGATGCGCCCAAGCACGCCGCGGAACGAAATCCACATATGCGTATGCTGCAGGTGGACGTAGGCGTGGACGAACAGCACCAGGATGATGTTGGTGTCGGAGAGCGCGTATTGATAAGCGGTGTCGCCGAACAGGTAATTGCCCAGCCCGTTGGCGACCGCGGCGGAAAACGCGAGGATGTTGGCGAAGATCCATGTGTCGACCGGATGGACGCGGAAATTGGTGAGCGGGGTGAGCACTTCCGCGCTGTGGTGCACTTTGTGGAATTCCCACAGCAGCGGCACCCTGTGGCTGAGCCAGTGGTGGAACCAGTAGCCGAGCTCGTAGGCCAGGAACAGCATCACGGTGATGATCGAGCGGGTGATGTAAGGCGATAGCGTCGAGGGCGTCACTGGACCGGCGAACGCGACCAGGCCGGCGATGATGCCGTTCGAGATGAACTGATAGGACAGGACCGCCCAGCCGAACACCACGCTGAATACGAACACATTGAAGAACAGATAGCCGATGTCGACCTCGTTCGAGCGGTGCGCCAAGATGCGGCGCGGGAACAGCGCGCGCGCGATCGTCTTCCAGCGAACGCGGCGGCCGCGCTTGTGGCGCCGATAGATGAAGAACAGCGTGGAGATGACCAGCGCCGCGGCCAGCGACGTGAGCGATAATTGCGAGCCGAGCGAGAACAGCAGCTGGCGCAACTGGCCGAAGAAAAATGCAATGCCGGCCGAAAAATCCAACGGACACTCCTGACATCAGGCGGTTGGCCCAATGTCTTACCGAAGGGTAAAGATTACGTTAGGCGATGTGCGCAAATCGTAATCAGCGCACCAAATCCACGTATTCCGGATGCTTGGCGATGTAACCGGCGACGAAAGGGCAGAGCGGCTTCACCGTCAGCTTCTGCGCGCGCGCGAGGTCGAGCAAGCCGCGCACCAGCGCCGAGCCGATGCCTTTGCCGTTGAGCGCCGCCGGCACTTCGGTGTGCATGATGGTGATGGTGCCGCCGTCGCGCTTGTAGTTGGAAAACGCAACATGGCCGTCGGCGTCGAGCTCGAAGCGGTGGCGTTCGGCGTTGTCGCGGACGGCGTTGGGCATGGGCGGCGGCTTAATACGCGCGGCGCGCGGCGGCAAGGCGTGCGCACGCCGAGCGATTGATCTTATTGCAGCGCACAAAGCGTAAACGGGAAAGCATTGAATTGAAAAGCGCGAATAGTCGCGCGGTTTAAGTGTCATCCACGAAATCCCGGCTGAATTGCTCCATGCTGGCGCAAATGCTACGTTTTTCCGTTCAGGGCGCGTTCACATCATTCTTTCGATAATGCCAATCCAAGGGCTTGTTCCGAGACACAAGCCGCTCGCAATCTGGCTGCCGGTTTCGGAAATAAATAACGACCCAACATCCTAGAGGAGGCGCTGAAATGCTGAAGAAACTTTCCCTCGTTCTTTCCGTCCTTGCCGCGCTTGGGTTCGCTGTCGCGATCTCGGCGCCGGCGGATGCGAAGGAGCAGAAACAAAGCACCAAATCGTCCGGTCACGTCACCAGATCGGTCAACAGGACCAACGTGCGAGTGAACACCCGCACGAACACCCGCACGAATATCCGCACGAATAAGACTGGTAATGTCCGCACGAACGTCCGCACGAATAGGATTAGTAGTAGCAGCAAATTCATTGTCGGGCATAGGTACGGCAACCGCATGTGGTTCGGTCACAACCGCCACAATTGGCATGGCCGCTGGTATGACTACGGCGTGGGCGAGTGCTGGATCAATATCGACGACGAATGGTTCTGGAACGAATTGGTGTGCCCGCTCTGAAGACTTGACGACCGGCATCCGCCGCAAAGTCTAAAGCGCCCAAGTCGGTTGTCGCCGACTTGGGCGTTCGTTTATGCCGCGCGGGCCGCGCCGGGGGACGCTAGTGCTGCGGCACGCGGGCGTCGATTTGGATAATCGGCGGGTTGCCGAAGCCGAACACGGTGGCGGGCAGCGACACCGGCGGTTGGGCCGCCGCCAGGCCGAAAAACCGGCTGCTCACGCCGCCGCACACGGGGGCGCTGAACGTGAAAGTGATCGCGGCGCCGTCTTGTTCGGCCGAGGCGATGCCGACAGTGCCGATACCGCCGGTGGTGATGACAAAGACATGGGCGGGCGTGTTCGGCAGATAAGGCAGCTTGGCCGGTGGCCCGAAATTGACCGTCGCTCCGACCACGCAGTCGGCGAACTTGTTCGCCTGGGTCAGGTCGAGGCGATAGAGATAAGCGATGTTGCCGGCGCCGGGCGTTGGAGCCTTGGCAATGGGAAACACGCGCGATTGAAAGAAACCGCCGCCGAACTGCGTGTATGTCAGGTTGCCGGTCGTGTCGTTGACAACGATTGTGCAGCTCACGTCGAACACGCAACTGATATTCGGCGCGTTGACGTTGACCACGGTCAATTGCGCGGCCTGCGCGTTGGCTGACGCCAGCAGCGCAGCCATCGCGAAAATTGCCGGTAGCACTTTCATGTCGCCCCCCGTGCTGGTTCGCACCCACGCGGGGCAGTCTGCCCCTGCGCAGTCTGCAAGGCAAGGTTGTGGGTGAGGTTTGCTGCCCGCGTCTCTGTTGAATTCATGGCGACGAGGTCCGTCGTTCGCGCGGCAATTATTGGTCGGTCGTGAGGGTGATGTTGTTGAGCACCCGATCGACCGCCTTGTACTCGACCGGATTCATCCCCGGCTGCGTCACGATCCAGGCCTGCGCCCAGGTGCTCGGCTCGAGCGGGAAGATCACGATCTTCGCCTTGCGCGCAAGCCCGCGCTTTTCGGGAATCTTTTCGGAGATCTTGCCGTAAAACGCGGTGCCCCGGAGCACCGCGCCGGACGGCACCGTCATGCGCGCGGGCTCCTCTTTGTCGAAGCTCTCGACCCCGACCGATTTGGCGACTTGCGCCGCGACCGCGCTCACCGGCTGGCCGCGCAATTTGTCGTCCACCAGGATGCCGAGATAGATCATCGCGTGCTGGCTCTGCGAGGGCGGGATCAGCAGCAGCCCGCCGCGCGTGTCCGTCTTGGTCTGCCAGCCTTTCGGCAGATCGATGAGGAAGGCGTGCTTGCCCGTTGGCGGAAAGCGCAGCGCCGCGGCCTGCGCGGGGAGGGCGCCGGCGGCGAGAACACAAAGAAGCAGAACGAGACGACGCATCGTGAGCCCCGCGAGACAGCGCCTGATGGCCATGATCGCCAGTTTCATGGGCCGTGTCTATTATTTTGGAGAAACGGCGGCGGTGCTCGTACGCGCGGCGCGCAGCATGCGGCGGACGCGGTCGCACATATCCTGTGGAACACTCGGCAGATGACGCTCGAGGCAGGCGCGCGGCTCGCCGCGGCAGTAGCGCGCGCGGCGGCATGTGGGTTTCGCGCATAGACGCCAGAAGCCGAACTGGTCATTGGCCCAGCGCCAGGCGAGCGCCGCGGCGGGGGCGAGGGGACCTTTGGGCATCGGCGCGTGTTGGCGCTCGATGTTGTCGAGCAGCAAGCCGACGACTCGGTACATTCCGTCGATGCAACGATCGAGGCGGGCGCGGAATTCGGTTTTCTGCATTTCAGGCAAGCTCCATCGTTCTCGCGGCGCGGGGGCGCCCGAGTTTTGGGTTTCATACCCTCGCTTGAAGAAAGCGAGGGGGACGGCGCGCCAGGAGGCGCGGGCCAGGCGGCCGAACAAAAATCGCTATCAACGATCTGCTACCGTCGTATCCTAAATTGCGAGCCGAACTCGAAAACATGGGATATCAAATAGTTGAAACATTCGGGAGCACTTCGGGTACCCCTGGAAAAAGGTTGGGGCCGCCCAATCCGTTTATAATATCAATTATCGAAGGAGATATCGAAGAGATCAAAAGCATCATTAGAATTTGCAAGGAGCATGGTCTCGAAGGAATAGAAAGGGGTCCGCGCGAGCCTGGAATCGATTTGTCCGATGTCTACATCGGTTCATACTCATACATATCATCTCCTTATGTTTTGCTGACGGACGACCTAATAAAGCAAATCGATTCAGCTGCGTCTAATTGGGACCAACTGAAAGATATTGTAGCGAAGCCCAATAGGAAACCTGCGCAATAGAGGTGCCGTAATGGCGGTCACTCCGCCGCCTGCCACCCTTCTTACGCTTATTCTCCTTCTTCCCAGCCCCGGCTTCAAAACCGCCCGCCGCCGCTTACTTCGGCACGCGTCCCGGCTTGATCGACGCGATGGTCGCATCCAACGGTCCCTTGCGCGCGATGCGCAGCGTCACGTCGAAATATTGCTCCGGGCCGTCCTTGGGGATCCACATCATCACCGTCAGGCGCAGCGTGCCGTCATTGCCGAGCTTCAGATTATTGCCGGCTTGCACCGAGAACACATAGCTTTCGGCGGCGTTCACTTGCCCCGTCATCTGCTCGCGCACCGCTGGCTCGACGATCTTGCGCAGATCGAGCGTGCCGGCGGGCTCGTCCTTGGCGCCGACGGCGTACAGTTCGAAGGTGTCGGTCTCATATCGCGTCTGGAACACGCGCGCGGCCAGGCGGCCATTGCGCGACCAGGTGACTTCCTCGAGCTTGTGCTCGCTGCGGCCGTGGCCGTTCGCCCAAAATCCGGTGTAACTTTTGCCCAGGATGAGGCCGTCGGCGAGGCGCACCAGCAGCAGGTCGATCTTGTCGTCCTCGTCAGGCAGCGCGTCCGGATCGGCGTTCGGCAGGCTCCAGGCGAAGGCGAGCTTCTTGTTGGGCGACTGCGTGTCGTCGATGACGCGCGCGGCGCCCGCCCCGGCGCCGCAGGTCAACTCCTCGTTGGCGTCGAGTCTGCACGGGCCCAGCTCGGCGCGCGCGGGCAGCGCGGCGCACAGGACGCCGAGCAGGAGGGTGATCGTTGCGCCGCGTGGTTTCATGCGGGAGAGGTTAGCGAGGCGGGGCGGGCGAGGGAAGACTATTCCGCCGCCTGCACGCCCTTCTTGCGCTTGTTCTCGCGCCGTCCCAGCACCGGCGCCAGGAACGCGCCTGTGTAAGAGCGCTTCACCTTCACGATATCCTCCGGCGTGCCTTGCGCGACGATCTCGCCGCCGCCGTCGCCGCCTTCCGGGCCAAGGTCGATGATCCAGTCGGCGGTCTTGATCACTTCCAGATTGTGCTCGATCACCACCACGGAATTGCCGGTCTCCACCAGCTCGTGCAGCACGTCCAGGAGCTTCGCCACGTCGTGGAAATGCAGGCCGGTGGTCGGCTCGTCCAGAATGTAGAGCGTGCGGCCGGTGGCGCGCTTGGACAGCTCCTTGGCGAGCTTGACGCGCTGCGCCTCGCCGCCCGACAGCGTGGTGGCCTGCTGGCCGACATGGATGTAGTCGAGGCCGACGCGGTGCAGCAGCGCCAGCACGTCGCGCACGCGCGGCACCGCCTTGAAGAATTCCAGCGCCTCTTCCACCGTCATGTCGAGCACGTCGGCGATCGACTTGTCGCGGAACAGCACCTCGAGCGTCTCGCGGTTGTAGCGCTTGCCCTTGCAGACGTCGCAGGTGACGTAGACGTCGGGCAGAAAGTGCATCTCGATCTTGATCACGCCGTCGCCCTGGCAGGCCTCGCAGCGGCCGCCCTTGACGTTGAACGAGAAGCGGCCGGGCTCGTAGCCGCGCGCTTTGGATTCGGGGAGCGCGGCGAACCATTCGCGGATCGGCGTGAAGGCGCCGGTATAGGTCGCCGGGTTCGAGCGCGGCGTGCGGCCGATCGGCGACTGGTCGATGTCGATGATCTTGTCGATGTGCTCGAGACCTTCGATGCGGTCGTGCGCGGCCGGCGCCAGCGAGGCGCCGTTGAGCTTGCGCGCCACCGCGTTGTACAGCGTGTCGACCAGCAGCGTGGACTTGCCTCCGCCCGAGACGCCGGTGACGCAGGTGAACAGGCCGAGCGGGATCTCGGCGTCGATGCCTTTGAGATTATTGCCGCGCGCGTTGACCACCTTGATGGTGCGCCGCTTGTTGGGCGGCTTGCGCTCCAGCACCGGCACGCTCAGTTCGCCGGAGAGATATTTGCCGGTCCATGAGCGCGGCGTGGCGATGATGTCGTCCACGCTGCCTTCCGCCACGATGTGGCCGCCGTGGATGCCGGCGCCCGGGCCGATGTCGAGCACGTAATCGGCGCTGCGGATGGCGTCCTCGTCGTGCTCGACCACGATCACGGTGTTGCCGAGGTCGCGCAGGCGTTTCAATGTTTCGAGCAGGCGCGCGTTGTCGCGCTGGTGCAGGCCGATCGAGGGCTCGTCCAGCACATACAGAACGCCGGTGAGGCCGGAGCCGATCTGCGAGGCCAGCCGAATGCGCTGGCTTTCGCCGCCGCTCAAAGTGCCGGAGGGACGGCCGAGCGTGAGATAGTCGAGCCCGACGTCGACCAGGAATTTCAGCCGCTCGCGGATTTCCTTCAGCACGCGTACGCCGATTTCGTTCTGCTTGGGAGTGAGGTCTTTCGGCAGCGCGGCGAACCATTCGCCGGCGCGCTTCACGCTCAGCTCGGCGACTTCGGAAATGTTTTTCTTGGCGATCTTGACGCAAAGCGCTTCCGGCTTGAGCCGGGCGCCATGACAGGCCGCGCAGGGCACGTCGGTGAAATATTTCAGCAGATCCTCGCGCGCCCAGTCGCTCTCGGTCTCCTTGAAGCGGCGTTCGAGATTGGTGATGACGCCCTCGAACGGTTTCTTGGTGGTGTAGCCGCGCAACCCGTCGTCATAGACGAACTTGATGTCGTCTTCGCCCGAGCCGTACAGGATCGCGTCCTGCGTCTTCTTCGGCAGGTCCTTCCATTTCACGTCGAGCGTGAAACGGAAGTGTTTCGCCAGAGCGTCGAGCGTCTGGATGTAATAGGGCGAGCTTGATTTCGCCCAGGGCGCGATGGCGCCCTTGCGCAGGGACGCGTCGGGATCGGGGATCACCAGGCTGGCGTCGATGTGCTGCTCGACGCCGAGCCCGCCGCATTCCGGACAGGCGCCGAACGGATTGTTGAACGAGAACAGCCGCGGCTCGATTTCCGGCAGCGTGAAGCCGGACACCGGGCAGGCGAATTTCTCCGAAAAGATCAGGCGCTCGGCATTGGCGTTGCGCCCGCGGTTTGCGCTGGCGCCGGTCGCTTTGGTGTCGGCGAGTTCGACCATCGCCAGCCCGTCGGCGAGTTTGAGACATTGCTCGAGCGAATCCGCCAGGCGCGCCGCGATGTCCGGCTGCACCAGCAGGCGATCCACCACCACGTCGATGTCGTGGGTGAATTTCTTGTCGAGCGCCGGCACGTCGGCGATCTCATAAAATTTGCCGTCGATCTTGACGCGCTGGTAGCCCTTCTTGAGGAACTCGGCCAATTCCTTGCGGTACTCGCCCTTGCGGCCGCGCACCACCGGCGCCAGCACGAAGATGCGCGTGCCCTCGGTGAGCGCCAGCACGCGGTCGACCATTTGCGAAATGGTCTGGCTCTCGATCGGCAAGCCGGTGGCCGGCGAGTAGGGCACACCGATGCGCGCCCACAGCAGGCGCATGTAATCGTAGATCTCGGTGACGGTGCCGACGGTGGAGCGCGGGTTCTTCGAGGTGGTCTTTTGTTCAATGGAAATTGCCGGCGACAGCCCATCGATCTGGTCGACGTCCGGCTTCTGCATCATTTCGAGGAATTGCCGCGCGTATGCCGACAGGCTTTCGACGTAGCGGCGCTGGCCCTCGGCATAGATGGTGTCGAAGGCGAGCGAGGATTTGCCCGAGCCGGACAGGCCGGTGAAAACGACCAGTTGGTCGCGCGGAATGGCGACGTCGATGTTCTTGAGATTGTGTTCGCGCGCGCCGCGGATGGTGATGGCGCGGGCGTCGCGGGGCGGCTGGCTGGGGCGTTCGGGCATGCCGCCAGAACGTAGTAAGAACGGGCCGGTTTTGCCAGGGCAGGCCCGGCGGCGGTTGAAAACTATCCGCACCCAAGTCAAGGGCCGGCACAAGGCCGGCCCTGCTCAGATCTTTCAAGTGTTGCGGCTAGAAGTGGTAGTTTATGCCACCCCGAACGATGCTGGTCTTGAACGTGACGTCGGTGGCCACGCCGCATGTCGCCACGTCGCAGCTCGCCTTGCCGAGATCGACATAGAGATATTCGACCTTGGCCGACCAGGCGCCCTGGAAGGCGTATTCGAGGCCGCCGCCGGCGGTCCAACCGATCTTGGTCGTCGTCTCCGAAGCGCCGCCGACCGGCGTCATATTGACGTCGCCAAAGGCCGCGCCGCCGGTGAGGAAGGGCAGCCAGCGATCCATGGCATAGCCGATGCGGCCGCGCGCCGTTGCGAGCCAATCGTTTTTCGTTTCGCAACAGATGGTGGCGGCGGTGCCCTTGATCCAGCTGGCGTCGATGTCGGCTTCCGCGCCCCAGACCCACAGCCCGGTCTGCAGATTGTAACCGATCGTGCCGCCGGCCAGCGCGCCGCTGACGTTGAAGTCGCCGGTGGTGCCGCCGACATTGGTCCAGCTTGATCTGCCAAAGCCGTAGCCGCCGTTGATGCCGACATAGAACCCGGTCCAATTCCACGGTGCGGCGGAAGAGGGCGCCTTAAAGGCGGCCAGCGACATGTCGGCGGCATACGATGGCAACGCCATCGCGGTAGCCAACAGGCCCGCGTAAGCCGCGAGAGTGAAACGCTTCATCGTGTGACCTCCTGAAAATTTCAGCCGAAGCGAACGCGGGACAGGGGGCGGACGCTATATGTTATGCCTGATTCGATCTGTGACTTTTACGCAACAGAAAGCTCAAATTAGTGAGCCGAATCAATCGCCTAAATGGTTAAAATCAACAAGAACAAAAAAAGAACAAGACTGTGTCTTGGGATTGCGCTACAACCTGGGCGCGGTGTCAGAAGCCCTGTGGATTAAGGCTGAACGCGCTTGCCGCACGAGGGGCAACCTCTAGGGTGAAAAGTTAATTTTCGGGGCCGCGCGCGGCGGGCGGCCCCATTACCGGCGAGCGGCGGCGACTGGCAACGAGGTCGCGCGACCGCAGATCGCCACGCGGAGAGCATCATGGCAGGTAGCGTCAACAAGGTGATCCTCATCGGCAATCTCGGTGCGGATCCGGAAATTCGCCGCACCCAGGACGGCCGTC
>Ga0209385_1001232_pt1 | contig 10861 bp, 9 predicted proteins | sample NGEPerB_FD_184506 | JGI IMG/M metagenome (GOLD analysis project Ga0209385, IMG submission 184506) | Arctic peat soil microbial communities from the Barrow Environmental Observatory site, Barrow, Alaska, USA - NGEE PermafrostAB12-B... | ecosystem: Environmental > Terrestrial > Soil > Wetlands >... | reverse complement strand
GGAGATGGCGGCGAGCATGGCGGGAAAGATCGCGTCGCCGTTCTCGAGAAGCTCGAGCCTGTTGCCGGACGTCAGCACCGCGCCGGGCAGCGCCGACGGCAGGAACGTCGGCGCGTTCAACGTGAAGTCGTGAGGCAGCTCGTAGACAGTCTGCTTCGGAGCGCCCGCCTTCGCAATGGTGATGGCGAAGGCGTAGCCCGCTGCGACCGAAACGAGGATGATCGCGAGGACGTGCCGCCGCTTCGGGCGCCGGGGACCGGAGGCTTTCACGATCTCAAGAGTACGCTTTCAGCGGCGGCCATCGCGAACCTCGGTCCGCGAGGCACGTGCCAGGGTGTATCGACCGCGGCACGCGCCGTACCCCCCCACTCGACTACGAACGCACCGGAACGCCAGGATGGCTCAGGCCTTCTTCTCCCCGTTGAAGGACTTCAGGAGATCGGCCATGTCGTCCGCGTGCTCCTCCTCCTGGCCCAGTATCCATTCGAAGAGGCGGCGGGTCGTGGGGTCGTCCTTCCCCACGAAGTCGATCATTTCCTTGTACGACTCGATGGCGATCCGTTCGGCAACGAGATCCTCGCGGATCATGTCGACGAGCGTCTCTCCTTCCTGGTATTCCGTATGACTCTTCGAGAGGAGTCCGGACGGATCGAGGTCGGGCTCTCCTCCGAGCTGCCGGATACGCTCGCAGAGCCGGTCCGCGTGCGCCTGCTCTTCGGTCGCGTGCTCGAGGAACTCGGCCTTGACGGGATCGGCGTGGATACCGTCCGCCATGTAGTAGTGCCGCTTGTACCGCAGCACGCACACGATCTCCGTCGCAAGCGCGACGTTGAGGAGCTTCACGATGGCGTCCCGGTCGCCGCGGTAACCGGGGGTCACCGCGCCCTCTTCGATCTCTCGGCGGGCTCGCCGCCGCAGCTCCGTGACGTCGCTCAGGAAGGTGCTCGGCGCTTCGGCGCGCTTCGAGGCTTCGGCGGACCTGGTCTTGCGGCTCATGACGGACTCACGACTCGCGCGTGACGAGATGGCCCACGAGCAGGCCGATCCCGAACGCGGCGACGGCCACGAGCGCGGTGTTGGCATCGGCGTAGTCGCTCATCTTCCCGGCCGCCTTGCCGAGCTTTCGGCGCGCCGCTTCGGAGAATTCGCGCGCGCGTTCCGACAGGTTGCGGGTTGAATCCCCCGCGTCTTCCGTGAGGCCGCTCGCGGCGTCGTTGCCGCGCGAGACCGCGTCGTCGAAGTCCTTCTTCACGTCCGATCCGAGCTTCTGCGCCTCCTTGGCGGTCTTGCGGGCCTGGTCGGCGGTCGCGGAACTGTAAAGGTTGTCCATAGGTCCTCCGATCCCCGAGAGAGCAACGCACGTGCCATCGGGTCCCCGCCCCGCCGGCGGCGATCCTGCTTCGAGGCCGTTCGCCGGACTCTTCCGGAAGGAGTTTCACGCGACGGCCTACCCGCTGGGCCGCACGGTCCCGTCAGAGCCTCGAGGCTGATCCGTCCGGAGTCCCCCGGGCCGGCCTTCCTCGGCGAACCAGCCCGCAGCGCCGACGAGGTGTACCGATGTCCTGTTCTCTCCGAGGCCGAGCCCGAGGGAGAGGAAGCCCTTGCGGACGAGAAGGGCTCCCCAGCGGCGGCCGCGCGCCTCGCGCCAGTCCGCGTCGATCGAGAACGTCCCGGCTTCCGCACGGGCTGGCGAGAGCGCGAGGAAACCCCGTGACGCGCGCAGCCGGCCCGACGCCTCGAAGTCGCGGAGGTCGAGAAGGCCCGCGATCCACCTCGGCGGGCCGGAGGGCACCAGGGCCACGAGCGGCCGGCCGTCTCCCAGTCGCGCCGAGAGATGCACGTCGAGAGACCCGTCCTTGAGCCCGAGTCGGGCCTGTCGTGCCTCGAGCGCGCCGCTCCACGGCGCGCCGGCGGCGCCCTCCAGCGAGATGTCCCGCAGCCTGACGCGCGTGCCGTCGAACGCAACGCTCCCGCCGGGGAAGTCGATCCGGCGAGCGAAGACGTTTGCGCGGGCCGCGCCCCGCACCGTCCGTTCCCCGAGTCTCACGACGACGGCCCCAGCTTCCATGTCGAGCCGCGCGCTTCCTCGCCCGCCTTGCAGGGCGACGCGCGCGCGAATGGTCCCCGCCCCGCCCGGCGCGAGACGCGGCCCGCCGCCCTCTGGCGCGAGGAAAGCGAGCCCGTCGAGCGTGCCGCGGAGGGACGTCGCCCCCGACATGATCTTCCAGACTTCGTTGCCCGGGTACGCCTGCGTGTCGAACCGCGGAAGCGCCGCGCGCACGCTCCCGGTCGTCTCCCGCGAGACGGTTTCCTCTCCCCAGTGCAAGGTGCCGCGCCCGACGGCGAGCTCGCTCGGAAGCACCTCGGCCTCGAGGCCGGGACGGAGGAAGAGTCCCCCCGTCACGCGGGCCGCTCCCGTCCATCGCCAGGAGTCGATCCAGATCTCGCGCACCAGCCCGACGCTCAGGTCGTCGACGACGACGATCCAGGGGTCGCCCGGCGGGGCGGGAGGAGCCGGAGGATCGCGGAGGGGCGGTTCGCCGAATCCCGCGATGCGGGGAAATCGCGCGAGCCGGGCGGGTGTCGCCTCGGGCCGCTCGAGACGCTCCCGGAGGCGGAACGAGAGGGCGTCCGCTCGAACGGAACCCGCCCGGAAACGGCGCCTCAGAAGATCGAACAGGCGCACGCGAACCGACACTCCCTCGAGTCGGGCCTCCCATTCGATGTTCGAGTCCCGGCTTCGAAGGATGAGCGTGTCGAATCGAAGGCGCCCTGGCACGAGCGATCGCGCGCCGGTATACGTGACGAAGAGCGTCGCGGGGTCCGAGTTGATCTGCCGGGGGAGCCAATCCGACCGCAGAACGAGGTTCGTCGCCCCAACCAGACAGAGCAAGCCGAGCGCCGCGATACCGGCGACGCGGAGAATCGCCCGGCGGAGCCGAGAGGAGACTCTCAGCCTTCGATCTTGACCGTCACCCGACGGGTCTTGTCGTCGCCGGTCTGCTCGGTGAGGCGGACGCGAGACCCGACGGCGACGCTGGCGTCGATCGCGAGGGCCGTGTCCTTTGCGTCGAGGGCGACCGTGTGGGTCTTCTTGTCGCCGGTCATGACTTCGATCTTCTTACCGGGCTCGTAAATCGTGACGGTGCCCACGTACGTTTCGACCTCGCCCCTGACGGTGCCGCTGCCCGTGTCGGCCTTCGTCTCCGTCTTCGCCTCCAGCGTGTTGCCGACCTGCTTCGACTCCGTGGTCGTCTTCACCTCGCCCTGGGCGGTTTGGGTCGTCGACTCAGACTTACGTTCGACCGTGCCCCGCTCTTTCGAGCAGGCGGCGGGCGCCACGAGCAGGACGGCTGCCAGGGCGCTCGGAAAAAAGGTATACCTGCGGTGTTGCATGACGTTGATGCCTCCAGCGGGTGAAGAGCAGGGGCCGTGCCAGCCGATACTTCAGGCCGCCACGGGCGCGTTCGTGACGGCCGCCCTCTGCCCGCGATCGGTGCCGCGCCGAGCGAGTCCACTTCGACGATCGCCAAGGACGCCTCGGCACGCCTTACCGACTGCATCGGTAAATGTGCCAACTGTGAACTGAGAGAAGGCGACAGGAAAGCAGCGACGCGCAGAGGCATTGGCGACCGGGACTGGCATGCTGTGTGCTTCTCCCCACGACGTGATCGAGCGACTCAACGACCTCCTGCGTGTCGAGCTCGCCGCCGTGGCCGGATATCAGAAGGCCCTCCGCGCGCTGAAGAAGAAGGCCGTCGGCGACAGCGACCACATGCTGCAGCTCGCCTCCGATCACCAGCGAACGGTCACGGCTCTTCAGGGATCCGTTCAGGCCCGCGGCGGCGCGCCTTTGGTCACCGCGGAGCCCTGGGACGGGTGGGGCGTCGCCGCGCTCACAGCCGAGGGTGCGCAGATCAGGCTGGAAAACAAGGAATTCGTGGGCGCGCTCCTCGAGGTGGAGCGGCGCGGTCTCGCCGAGTACGAGGCCGCCTTGACCTCGCTCGACGAGGAGGCCCGTGAGCTCGTCGAGCTCGAGCTGATCCCGCGGCAGCGGAAACACGTCGCGGGGCTCACCGCCATGCTCGTGCTCCTCGCGGCGTGACCCACCGCCCGCCGTAGAGCGAGGCACGCCCACATCGCCGGCGGCGGCCCGTGCGGCGTTGCAGAGATCCCGTCTGCCACTACGAAGTACATACCGCTGAGGCGGTTGCATCATGTACGAGCGTCCCTCGCAAGGATTTAATTAATGGAATTGGGAGTCCAAATGGACCGCGCAGGGGGCATGCGCGCAGAGGCGGCGCTCCGCGAAAGCGAGGCACGCTATCGAAGCCTGTTCGCCGCCAATCCCCATCCCATGTGGTTCTTCGACACGCAAACGCTCGCGTTCCTCGAAGTCAACGATGCCGCGGTGGCCCACTACGGCTTTCAGAGAGCCGAGTTCCTCGCCATGACGATTGCCGACATTCGTCCGCCGGAGGACGTGCCGCGATTGCGGGAGGCGGTCGGCCGCGTTGGCGAGGGCGCGATCGACAGGGCCGGCGCCTGGAGGCACCGGAAGAAGGACGGCTCGATCATTACGGTCGAAATCACCTCCCACGCCGTCGATTACAGAGGGCGGCGGGCGGAGGTGGTGCTGGCCCACGACATCACGGACCGGGTCCGCATCGAGGAGCACCTGCGAAGGCACGAGATGCTGCTGCGTGTGGCGGGAGAGATCGTCCACCTCGGCGCCTGGGGATTCGACCCCGCCACACAGGAGGGAACCTGGACCGAGGAGACGGTGCGGATCCACGATCTCGAGCCCGGGACGCCCATCAACGTGGCGGTGGGGCTGAAGTACTACACGGACGAGGCGCGACCGAAGATCGAGGCTGCGGTCCAGGAAGCCATCGCCCACGGCACGCCGTTCGACCTCGAGCTCGAGCTCGTGAGCGCGAAAGGTCGCCGCAAATGGATCCGGACGATCGGGCAGCCCGTCGTCGCGGACGGCAGGGTCGTCCACGTCCACGGGTCCTTCCAGGACATCACGGACCGCAAGAGGTCCGAGGCGAACGTCGTCAGACTCAACACCGAGCTGAAAGACGCGCTCCAATGGCAGCGGCAGATCTTCGAGGGCTCGCGGGACGCCGTGTTCCTGAGCGACGAAGAAGGGCGCTTCGTCGCCGTGAACCAGGCCGCGACGGAGCTGACCGGCTTTTCCCGTGAAGAGCTGCTCGCGATGAGGATTCCCGACCTTCACGACGAGCCCGATCTCGCGGCGTACCGCGTCTTTCAGCGGCGCATCCTCGATGGCGAGCGGATCCTCTCGGAAGCGCCGGTCCGGAGGAAGGACGGCCACAAGGTGGCCGTCGAGTTCAACAACAGCCTCGTCGTCATCGGCGGGAGTCGCTTGATGCACACGGCGGGCCGGGACATCACGGAGCGCAAGAGGGCCGAGGAAGCGCTGCGCGCGAGCAAGGAGGAGCTCCAGGCGACGTTCGACCTTGCCTCCGTCGGCGTAGCGCACGCTGAGCCCCGGACCGGGCGCCTCCTGCGCGTGAACCCGAAAATGTGCGCAATCACGGGCTATTCCGCCGCGGAGCTGCTCACGATGAGCGTGTCGGAGCTGACGCACCCGGAGGACCGTGACCGCGACGGAAAGCTATTCGAGCGCGTGGTCCTGGGCGAAGAGCCCGAGTACCGGATCGAGAAACGGTACGTCCGCAAGGACGGCTCGGTCGCGTGGGTGAACGTGAACATGGTCGTCCTCCGGGACGACGCGGGCACACCCGTGCGCACGGTCGGCATCATCGAAGACATCACCGAGCGCACGCGGTTCGCGCAGCACGTCGCGATGCAGGCCGCGATCGGGCGCGTTCTCGCGGAGGCCGCCACCCTCGCGGAAGCGATGCCGAGGATCCTGCGGGCGCTCGGCGAAGGCGAGGGCTTCGCCTTCGCCGCCTGGTGGGAGAAGGACGCGGATACCGCCGCTCTCCGCTGCGTGAACACGTGGAGCGCCGACTCCGCGCTCACCGCCGAACTGGAAGACCAGAGCCGCGCGCTCGTCGCGGCCCGCGGCGTCGGCGTCCCCGGCAAAGTCTGGGAGACCGGGCGCGTCGTCCACGAGAACCGACTCGGGCCGGGCTCTCCACGCGCCGCGGCCGCGGCGAGGGCCGGCGTCCCCGCCGCTTTTGGCTTCCCCCTCCTCCTCCGCGGCGAGATGGCCGGCGTCCTCGAGTTCTTCGCGGCCGAAATCCCGGAAGTCGATGCGACCCTGATCGAGACTCTTGGGGGGCAGATCGGCCTGTACCTCGAACGCAAGCGCGCTGAGGAGGCGTCGGCGCGCTTCCTGGCAGGGAGTCCGGCGGTCATCTACGCGCTCCGCCTTACTCCTGACGGGTTTCGCATCTCGTGGTACTCCGAGAATATCCATTCCCTGACCGGATACACGCACGCGGAGGTCCAGGCGGGCGATCCCCAGCACTGGTGGGAACAGAGCATCCATCCCGACGACCTGCCGCGCGTCGTCGCGGCCAACCGGGCCGTTCTCGACGAGGGTCATGCGACGGTCGAATTCCGCTTCCGCCGGAAGGACGGGAGCTGGCTCTGGGTGCACGACGAGAAGCGCGTTCTCTTCGACTCCGAGAACCGCCCAAGCGAGGTCGTGGGCTCGTGGATGGACGTCACCGCCCGCGTGCGCCTCGAGGAGCAGCTTCGCCAGGCCCAGAAAATGGAGGCGATCGGCCAGCTTGCCGGCGGCGTCGCCCACGATTTCAACAACCTCCTGACGGTCATCTCGGGAAACATCGATCTTCTCTTGTCCGACTCTCCAGCGGACGATCCGAAGCGGGGCCCCCTGACGGACATCCGCGCCGCCGGGGAGCGCGCGGCCGGCCTCACCCGCCAGCTCCTCGCCTTCAGCCGCAAGCAGATCCTCGAGCCGAAGATCGTCGACGTACACGAGGTCGTCACCGGGATCGAGAGGATGCTCCGCCGGCTCATCGGCGAGGACGTGGATCTTTTGACCGACCTCGCGGCCGACCCCAGCTGGGTGAAGGTGGATCCGGGCCAACTCGAGCAGGTCATTCTGAACCTCGCCGTCAATGCGCGTGACGCCATGCCGCGCGGCGGCCGGCTCACGATCCGCACACGGAACGTCGACGCGTCCGATCCCGTCGACCTCGAGGAGACCGCGGACCGCCTGCGCCCGAAGGTCGCGATTTCGATCTCGGACACCGGCACCGGCATCGCCTCAGAGGTGCACGCCCACCTCTTCGAGCCTTTCTTCACGACGAAGGAAGTTGGCAAAGGCACGGGCCTCGGGCTCGCGACCGCCTATGGCATCGTGAAGCAGAGCGGCGGCGACATCACCGTGGAGAGCGAGCCCGGGAAGGGCGCGACGTTTACGGTCATCCTCCCCTCGCAGCCCGCGCCGCGACGGCGCGGCGGTTCCGGCGCGGCGCTCCGCGCGATACCGCGCGGGACGGAGACCGTCCTCGTCGTCGAGGACGAGGACGCCGTACGGCGCATCGTGAAGATCGTGCTCGAGTCGACGGGTTATCGGGTGATCGAAGCCCGGAACGGACCCGAGGCGCTCGAGGCGGCCCGCAGGCACGCCGGCGGGATCCACATCGTCGTCACGGACGTCGTGATGCCTGGGATGAGCGGCCGCGAGCTGGTCGAGCAGCTCGCGAAGGATCACAGCGGCGTCCGGATCCTCTACATGAGCGGCTACACGGACGACGCGGTCATGCGCCACGGAATCGTCGAGTCGGGCGTCGCGTTCCTCCAGAAGCCGTTCTCCCCGCTCGCACTCGCGAGAAAGGTGCGAGAGGTCCTCGACGCCGGGCTCTGACCCCTGGACGAGTGTGCTACTTTCGCCCCTCGTCGACATGGACTCTCCGTCACCTCCCGACCTTGCCGGCGGATCCGCTCGCACCCTGCTTGCTCTCCGGCATGCCTTGGCCGACCCGCTCTCGGGCGCCGCGCTGAAGCTCGACCTCGTGGAGCGGCGGCTGACGGCACCGTCCGGAGCCGAACCGTCGTGGGTGGTGGAGAAGGTTCGGGCGGCGCGGACCGATGTGCGCACGGCGAACCGGCTTCTCGACCTCTTGCTCCGCCTCGCGGAGATCGCCGGCGAGCGGCCGGGAGAGACGTCTCTCGGCGACGTCTGCCGCACCGCGGGCGTTCCGCTCCACGAGGCGGCCGAGGCCGTTCCGCGCCTGCCGCTGCGGCACAGGGCGGCGGCCGACGCCATCCAGAGTGTCGCGTCGTTCGCAGCACGAGGCGATAGCGTCCCCTCACCGATCGGACGAGCGGGACTCGAGAGCGGGCGGGTGACCTTGGCCGTCGAGGGGTCGCGGGTGACAGCCGATGGGCGTCCCGAGCGGCTTCTCGATCTGCCTCACGGGATCGAGGGTGCGGAGGCTCTGTTCGTGGCCCGGGCCGCCGTCGAGGCCGATGGCGGTCGCTTGGAGCTGACCGAGCGCGGCGGACGCCTCGTGGCGCTCTTCTCGTGGCCCCTCCGGCTTGAAGGCGACGCCGAGCGAAAGGGCGCGGCGTGAAGGTCCTCGTGGTCGAGGACGAGCCAGGGGTCCGAGCGTCGCTCGTCGAGCTCATCCAGGAGCTCGGATACGAGGCATCCGCAGTGGGCACGGTGGTTGACGCGCGCGACGCGTTGACTCGCCTGGCGCCGGATGTCTGCATCGCCGACCTCGGGCTGCCGGACGGAAATGGGCTCGACGTCGTGCGCGCCGCGAAGGCGGGTCAGACGGACTGTGCCGTCCTCGTCCTGACAGGGCACGGCTCGATTCTCGCCGCGGTCGAGGCGATGAGAGCCGGCGCCCACGACTTCCTGCTCAAGCCGCTCAAGCCCGCCCTCCTCGCGTCGGCCCTCGCGCGCCTTTCGGAGCGTCACGATCCACACCCTGCGGTGCACCTCGACCGGGCGGCCGCGGGTCAGCTCGGGGAGATGGTCGGCCGATCACCGGCGATACAGGAGGTCTTCCGCCTGATCGCGCGCGTGGCGGGCTCGGAAGCGCCCGTGATGATCACCGGGGAGAGCGGCACGGGCAAGGAGGTCGCGGCCCGCACCGTGCACGCCCTCTCGCGCCGCCGTCGGGGGCCGTTCGTCGCGGTCAACTGCGGCGCGATCTCGCCGACCCTCGTCGAGAGCGAGCTCTTCGGGCACGAGAAGGGTTCGTTCACGGGGGCGGAGCGGCGCCGTGCCGGCACCTTCGAGATGGCTCACGGAGGAACCCTTTTCCTGGACGAGGTGACGGAGATGCCGCCCGAGCTGCAGGTGAAGTTCCTTCGCGTCCTCGACACCCGCACCTATCGGCGAGTCGGCGGAAACGAGGAGCTGGACGTCGACGTCCGTCTCGTGGCGAGCTCGAACCGCGACCTGGCCGAGGCGGTGCGCAGCGGGTCGTTCCGACCCGACCTCTTCTATCGGCTCAACGTCTTCCCGCTGCGCATGCCGCCCTTGCGCGAGCGCAGGGCGGATATCCCGGCTCTCGCGAGCCATTTCCTGTCACAGCTCGAGGAGAAGGAGCGGCGCGGCTTCACGTCGTTCGAGCCCCAGGCGCTTGAAGTGCTGGATCTTCACGAATGGCCGGGCAACGTGCGCGAGCTCCGGAACGCGGTGCATCGGGCCTATGTCCTGAGCGACCCACCCGTCGTTCAGGCAGAGGCGGCGGAGGCGGTCCTCGATGCGTCGCACCCGGTCGAGCGTCAGCCGGCGGTGAACGCGGACGAAGAGCAGTGGCCCGTGGTGCCGGTGCGCGCCGGAGAGAAGCTGGAGGCGGTCGAGCGCAAGCTGCTGCTCGCAACCTTGCAGGCCGTGAACGGAGACAGGAGGACGGCGGCCGAGCTTCTCGGCATCAGCCTCAAGACGGTCTACAACCGGCTCAAGCAGTACGGCCTCGATCACAACACGATTCCAGGAGGACGAGCTCGAGGCTCTTGAGCTGGTCCGGCTTCGCGAGGTGATGGTCGAAGCCAGCCTCGCCCTCGCTCTCCCGATGGCTGCTGGAGGCACGCACGGGCCGGCATTGGAAGGTCACCTGATGTCTCCGAGGGTCGCGCACGAGACATCGGCACGCTTTTCCGGAGAGATCGGCAAAATGTGCCGGGCGCGCGCCTGACCAGGCCGATGGGCGGTGCGAGCGGCATTCGCGGGAGCGCGACAGGCCGTCGATGCGCCGGCATGGAGTTTGCGGACCCGACTCGGAGACCGTCCAGAATGAAGACCAGCCTCATCGAGGCCCCGCCCGGCGTGAAAAAGCTGAACGACCTGGCCGGCGAAGTAAACATCAAGCCAGGCAACAGCAACGTTTCCGTCAAAACGAGCGGAAACGACATCCTGGTAAGCGCCAAGTCGGGCCCTACACCGGGCGTGACGAGCCCCAACAGCCCCAAGGGTGACGTCATCACACTCACGCCCGGCTCGAAAGTCACCATTCAGACAGAGGCGGCGGAGCCAGTCCCAGATGCGTCAGGCTCGGTCGAGCGGCAGCCTGCGGCGTCCGCGGACGAGCAATCGAGGCCCGTGGTGCCGGTCCGCGTCGGAGAGAAGCTGGAGGCGGTCGAGCGCAAGTTTCTGATCGCCACGCTGGAGGCGGTAAAGGGAGACAGGAACACGGCGGCCGAGCTCCTCGGCATCAGCCTCAAGACGATCTACAACAGGCTCAAGAAGTATGGCCTCGATCACAACACGCTTCCAATAGGACGAGCTCGAGGCTCTTGAGCTGGACCGCGCATTCAGAGCGCGGACGTACCGATCGCGGCCCCGAACATCCCTCCGCAAGGGCGGTGCCGCTCCCGCTCTTCGCGGCGCGGGCGATCAGCTAAGGCGCCGTGGCCGTTTCCATGTACGCGC